>Ga0114931_10000117_pt1 | contig 87447 bp, 81 predicted proteins | sample 2SBtaG_FD_89579 | JGI IMG/M metagenome (GOLD analysis project Ga0114931, IMG submission 89579) | Deep subsurface microbial communities from Kolumbo volcano to uncover new lineages of life (NeLLi) - 2SBTROV14_V59a metaG | ecosystem: Environmental > Aquatic > Marine > Volcanic | place: Kolumbo...
CAAAGAACAACAAAAAAAACGCCTTCAATACTTTCAGTTATTTTTACCAAGTAACTGACGACCGTCAGTTACTTGGTAAAATATCCACCCAATGCTCATGGCGTTGGGTGGATATTTTTTAGAGGTCTTGCAAGACAAGGGTCTATTTTGTCACTATCTCTATCATTTGTTCCAATCTTCTGATGTCTGCAAGCAGATGAGACCTATCTGCATTGAAAAGCGTTATATTGAAGACGCTTATTCCTCCATTTTTAGCAAACATACACCTATCCCCTATTTTTTTATTTACCAATATACTGTAAAAAGATTTAAGTTCCTGCGCCTTTTTTATACCAGTGAGTTTTGTGAGCTTTCCCTCTTTTTGAGCAAAAAATTTCATACAAGCGGTATAACCTTTGACTTTCTTAGGAATAACCACCGGCTCAGGGATCCTGATCAGGATGTCATTCATTGTATGATCTATGCCGTATGAAAGCTCGTACATCTTTTGTCTGAAACCGCCAACCCTGGGACCGACCTCTATTACTTTCCAACCGGACTCTGTCTTCATTAGCTCAACATGCACTGTAGAGCTTCTTATTCCAAGAGCATGAACGGATTTTCTAGCTACCACCTCGCCATCTTCTATGCTCTGCTTCTTCAAAAGTGTAGGGGTTATTTGTTGGTAACCGAAAAAATCATCAAAACCGATAGACTTTCCGGTCTTTATATTTACAAATGGGCAAAGATGTATCTTTCCGCGCGATGTTACATAGCCATCAACAGAATACATCTCACCCTCCATAAACTGCTCAACCAAAACAAGAGCTTGGCCTCGCCCCTCCACCGCTTTATGTATTTTATTTATCTTTCTGAAAGTTACCTTCAAAACCTTTTCAAGTTCATCTTTATGATAGCAAATACTAACAAGCAAGCTTTGGGCCAAACCGGATGGCTTAACAACCAAAGGAAAGCCAACCTTACTTTCTATCTTCTTTAAGGTGTCTTTTTTTGAATCAGAAACAACGGTAAAGAGCGGGGTTATTTTTTTGTCATATGCCCTGAACTTTCTGCGCATATCAACCTTATTTGTTGCCCACTCCAAAGACTCTGAGGTTGGCGTTCTTAAGTATGGCACATGCGGTATTATCTTCTGAAAAAGAGGAATGCTTCTTTCATTTCTGCAAGTGACTGCAAGAAGTCTGTCATGATACGGCAAAAGCGCTTGAGTTATCTTTGTATGGGATGTTGAATCGCATGCTATAACAACTTCCACATCCTTGTCTATATTCAAATCAGCCGCTTTTTTCAAGCGAGAATCATAAAGCATTGCTACTTTCAATTTTCTTCCGGTTCTTTTATTGAAATTCTGAATGTCCTCTATCGTTCCTGCCGGCACTGTTCCGATAAAAAGAATAAGATCTTTTTGTGCTTGTTTTTTATCTGACATAAAATATAAGTTAAATATTTTTATTCTAGTAAATTTCAGACTCCACCATACTATACCACTAAAAAACTAAGGTCAATATGTAAAATATAGCTTTAAAATTAGTTTTTTTAAGGGTGTTTTACTTAATTTTTTAAAGTATCAAATCCCTGTTAATTATTTATTTTCCAAAACATCCTTAAGTTCGTTCTCATTTCCAAATTCAGCAAATTTTTTATGATGCGGTGGAGCAAAAAATTCTAGCTTACCCCTTCTTTCCGCATGTTTTATAGGGCACCAGTATTTTTCTGTTTCAGATATTATTCTGTAAGCATAATATATAAAACCATTGGCATAACCGCAGTAAACACAATTTATTTTATCTCCAAGACTAAGATACCTCAACTTTCCTCTATCAAGTTTTATGTATTTTCTTCTATCAATGTAAGGAATTCCGTAGATCCAAAAACAAATCCTATGATAGACCTCAAGCATTATACCAAAAAATACCAATGGGATTAACATGAAATAGGAAACTAAAACAGCCAATACCATCCTTAGCACCCCTCTTTCTTTTATTCTTTTTTTAGCTATTATAGAGCGCATTACATATTATGATGCATTATATGATCAACCATATACTTTAGACCGCTTCTAACTTTTTTATTTGGATTGAAAATATTTTTTGGATCAAATATATTTTTGGTTTCTTCAAATAGTTTAATAACATCATCGCCATACATTTTTTTAAGATACGGGGTTCTGATAATACCGTCGTTGTGTTCTGCTGTTATTGAGCCTTTGTATTCTATGACAAGATCAAAAACTCTTTCTATTATTTTTGGAATAACCTCGTAGTTTTCTTTTTTAGAAAGATCCATCAAGGGTATGATGTGGAAATTTCCATCTCCGACATGTCCTGCTATGGTATGCACAAAGTCATAATCTTCCAATATTTTGGTTAGTTTAGGTAAAAACTCAGGTAGATGCTCAGGCTTTACTATTATATCATCGATAAAAGGCGCCGTGTGCTTTCCATGAACATGTTTTCTTAAAAGCGCAAAGCTTTCTCTTCGTATGGTCCAGTATTTGTTTGCTTCTTCTTCTGACTTTGTTATGTGTGTCTTTAGTTTAAACTTTTTCAAATCAGCATCAAGCGCTTTCATTTTTTCATCTATCTCTTTTTCGTTGTCTGATGCAAACTCAACCAAAACAACAAGTTTTGGCAGTCCTCCACGCAAGGCCATACCGACTTCCGGCAAAAAACTCCACAAAAGCTTGAAAAGATTTTTAGGTTTTAAGCGTTTTATGAGATCCGGCATAAATTTAAAAGCAAGGGCCAGCGTGTTGTCGTCATAGGACTCAACGCTTTCCGGCTTATGTGGAAGTATTACATTCACAAGGTCGGCCAAAGGCTTCATATCCCTTAAAAATACCACATAGAGCTTGGAATGTTTTTTTACGGGAACCAATTTGAACTTTATATCTGTCACAAGCGCAAGCGTACCTTGTGAGCCAACTATAAGCCTCGTCAGGTCAAAGGTGTCTCCATCCCAAATATTCCACAAGTAATATCCTGCGGAATTCTTCGAAACTTTTGGTTTAGCTTCTTTTAAAAGCGAGTCGTTCTCAGATACTAACTTAAATACTCTTCTGTAAATATCTCCCTCAAAATCCTGTTGCGCCATTTTAGCGTCGAGCTCAGCTTTGTTTAGAGGTTTTACCGTGTATTCATTTCCATCCGAAAGAACAACCTTAAGTTCTAAAATATAATTTTCTGTTTTTCCGTATGCCGGATTTTTTTCACCGCCTGCGTTATTCGCAACTATGCCACCGACAGAACAAAGCTCTCTTGATGCCGGATATGATGGAAATATCTCGCCTTTTTCTTTGGTTGCTTTTTCAAAATCACGGTAAAAAACTCCCGGTTCCGTCCATGCAAAACCATCACCAACCTCGCCTATCTTGTTAAAGTATTTCAAAAAATCCAAGATCACAGACTCGTTCAATGGACCACCGGACATATCTGTTCCGGCAGAGCGTGCTGTTAGAGAAAGTTTTGGATTTGAGTTTTTGTTCTCTGAGATAAATTTTACAAGAGCCTTTAGGTCTGCCGTATCTTTTGGAGCGACAACAAGCTCAGGCCTCACTTCCAGGATGCTGGCATCCCTTGAAAACTTTTCAAGAGTTTCGTTGTCGTTTAAAACTTCACCCTTGATTATCTTTTCTATTTCTTGTTTTAGATCCATTTTTATTTTTTAACGAATATTGTTTGGGTTGGATAAGCAAACTCTATACCCTCTTTTACAAATCTTTCATTAAGCGCAAAGTTTATTGCTTGTTGGGTGTTCATATAAACAAGATAATCTTTGGATTTAACATAGTATACTATCTCGTAATTCAAGCTGAAGTCCCCATATTCTTTGAAATGAGCCCTATCAAACCTTGCTGTTTCCTGGCTTTCCACTATATCCTTTATCATATTCGGTATATTTTGAAGTTTAGTGAGAGTGGTCTCATAAGTAACACCTATAGTAAAGGACACTCTTCTTTCTTTCATTCTTTTAAAGTTTCTGACACGTTCTGTTGTCAGCTCCTGATTGGATATGACAAGCTCTTCTCCTTGAAGGGTTTTTATCCTTGTGGTTTTGATGCCTATTTTTTGAACTGTCCCCATGTCTTGTCCTACTATTATAAAATTACCCTCCTCAAATGGCTTATCAACGAAGATGGAAAATGAACTAAAAACATCGCTCAATATCTTCTGAACTGCAAGTGCTATAGCGATACCCCCGATACCAAGTCCGGCAACAAGCGAGCTTATATTTATACCCCAATTGGACAAGATAAGCAGTATCGCAAAAGACCACAAAACGGTCTTTGCCATAATACTTATACTGGAAACAACAGAAGAGCTTACCTTTCTATCCTCTGAAGAAAGTTTTCTCACTGCAAAGTTAACAAACTCTTGAAGCGCGTTTATTATTTGATAAACAACCACCAAGATCAAGAGTCCGTTTACTATCTTCTGAACAACCTCTCCCAAGGTTAAGAACTGTAAAGCTCCATAAAGCGCTATAAAAGAATAAACGGGTGGTTTTATCTTTTCGACCATACCGATAAGAACATCATCAAGATCGGTCTTGGTCACCTTTGCGACTGATTTCAATCTCTTTAGAATGGTCAACTGGAACATCTTTAAAATAGCCACAAATACTATAAGCATAACAAAAGCGACCAAATAGTCTTTGCCTGTGTTCCCAAATAAAGATATATTGAGTAAGTTATTTAGATTCATTGGTATTTTTTTAAACTTTAGATATTTAGGGTATTACGCAAGATAAAACTTTTTTAGAACCTTTTAATCTGAGATTTTAAATTAATTTATTCCGGTATTTCTTCAAGTGTTACCTCTACCGTTTTTTCTTCACCCTTATGAAGTATCTTAAGAGTTATTACATCTCCAACTTTTTTATTTATGATCATCTGAGAAAGTGAACTGTTCTTATCTAACTTTCTTCCGTTCACTTCAAGTATTATGTCGTTCTCTTCTATACCCGCTTTATCTGCCGGAGATCCGGGTATGACCGCAAGGTCTTCAGTCGTCTCACCCCTTACAACCAATGCTCCGTAATCCACTGAAAGTTTATTCTTCTCTTTTATGTTTTGGTTTATAGCTATATACCTCACACCAAGAAATGGTCTTATGATCTTGCCATTCTCTTTAACAGAATCAACTACTGATCTTATTAAGTTTGATGGAAGAGAGAAGCCTATGTTTTCAGATCCATTCGCCATAGCAACATTAACGCCTATTACTTCTCCATGAGAGTTCAGTAGTGGTCCACCAGAGTTTCCGGGGTTTATAGCGGCATCCGTTTGGATAACTCCTTCAAGCTGCTCTGACTTACCATAAGAGTCGCCAGCTGTGAGCGACCTTGAAAGTCCGGAGACTATCCCGACAGAAACCGTATTTCTAAATTCACCAAGAGCGTTACCAATAGCAATAGCTGTTTGTCCTACATTTAGATTGTCAGAATCTGCAAATTGAAGAAATGGAAATTCATCACCTTCTATCTTTATGACAGCAATATCATTTACAGGGTCTCTTGCAACAACTGTTGCATTATACTTTTCTCCTTTGTTTGTAAATACAGTGTATTCCGCTTCTGTATCATCAACAACATGCTTATTTGTAATTATCATTCCGTCAGCTGAGACAAAAAATCCCGAACCGCCGCCAATTTCCTTTTTCTCTGTTCCTTTTTGTCTGTATTGAGGAACTTTATACTGGAAGTTTTGAAAAGGGTCTCCAAAAAGACCACCAAAGAAATCGCTAAACGGACCTAAAAATGGAGAGTTCTCATAATATTGCTCCATGACCGGAACATCTTTTGTGATCACAATAGAAACAACCGCAGGATCCGCTTTTTTAACAGTGCTTATTATCATATCCTCTTGTGTGACTATTTTTTGGTCAACAAGAGATTCAACTTTTTGTTCAACGGTCTTTGAGGAAACGACCACAAACAAAACCCCTATAAGCAGAGCTCCTAAAATACCGCCTGTAAAACCAACAGCAGCATTTACCAGATTTTTATAAAAAAAATGTTTTTCTTTTTTCTTTGGCATATGTTTTTTTTAATACTTAGTTAATTATATTATTTTTTATAATTATTTATACTCAATTTTAACACAATTTCATTCAAATAAACAAACCCCTCTCTTATGCACTTGCGTAAGAGAGGGTGGTGAAGCTATTCTTCTTTTGTTATTTTGATTTGTCCGATCTTTGACAAAGAAATTAAGTAAGCCACTTTATTATTGAAGTCTTCTTCGTCATATAGAACATCGATGTCTTCCTCGCCCGGATGTTCAGATATTACCGGGGTTACAAATACCGGGTATCCGACATCGCAAATGACTTTGTGAGCTTCTTCCCGGGTTTTTACTACCCGCTCATTATACATGACGCACCTCCTTTGGGTGTTTGACAAAATGTTCAATTTAAATTTTAAGCATTAACTAAAATACTTTGAAAGTTTCGGTCCCGTCTGGACCCTGTAGTTACTGGTCTCCTTATCATCATACGACACTTCCGGGATTTCCGCCATCCTTTCGTATTTTATCCTGCCTATTGGCTGAGCGTGGCGGATTATCAAGTCCTCAAATGGTCTCAGCTCTAAAGTTATCGGTCTTCCCCGTCCTTCGCCATTTTTGCCATAACCCCAACCCGGATCAAAAAAGCCTGCGTAGTGTGAACGAAACTCCCCGCTTCTTTCATCCATCGGCGCCATTTCACAAGCAAAACCCGGCGGAACTCTGACCGCCTGATAAGTGGAAAGGATATAAAATCCTCCTTTTTCCAAATGCACGCAGTCGCCATATTTTTGAACCGGCTCGAAAAAATCTTCTTTTTTATTTGCACCAACACCCTTGGTGAGATCGACGAGCTTATTTGTTCTCCTTCCTTTGTAGCCCACAACATCCTGGGAGAGGTCTAAGGTTAAAATAATAGACCCATCACCATCTTTTATTTTCATATTATCGTAACTATAGCACCTTCCGTCCAAACTCCATAAAAGTTTATGATTTTCCATTTCCATTTTTAACTCGTCTTCCGTAAATCTAGTATCTTCGTTAAAAAGTCTTATTTGAGTTAAGGGTTGTTCTTCTGACATCTTCACAGGAAACGATTTTGGTGTAATGGCAGCCCAAAGCTCGCCTTTGTAGCCTTTTGGAGCAACGGTATCGTATCTGGAAACTCCATCTGCCAAGACTCTGACATGCATATCATTTCTTCCGGTAGTTGATTTTGGATTGCAGTAGCCGTAAATATCTTCCGGCAGATCAAATACTTCATTCAGCTTTGCCAAATATGTAACATTTTTCTCCATTGGACTGGAAAGATCGAACTTTGTTGCGCCGATATGGTCGTGGCTCAAAATGTCTCTAACCGTCTCTTTTTTCTTGGGTAGGAATATCCCATCTACTCTGTAAACCTCGGAAGAAATGGAAAGATCCAAAGAAGCCGGAGAAATATTTTCTTCCTTGGAATTTTTGATATATCCTTTCTCTATGTATTTTCTTATGATCTGGTTTGGCAGCGCTCCTTTTCCCATTGTTTTTTACTAAATATTACAAAATAAAGATTATCACAAAATAAAATAAAAAACCACACAAAATATATTTAAATGTAAAAAGGCCCAACGATATCGTCAGACCTTTTTAAGGATAAGCTATTTTTTCTAATATTTCTTTTTTCTTATTTTCATTTACCAAGCTAACAGCTATCCAATTTGAAATTATCGGTTCAAGCTTTATGAAAATATCATTTTCTTTGAACTCTGCAGCCACCGCAAGACCAGTCTTTACCTCGTCTGAAAAGTACTGGTAAAAAATGAAATTTCCCAAAGAGTAGAAGATATATTTTCCTTTATACTCTTCAATATCTTCCACAACATGCGGGTGGTGTCCTATGATGATGTCCGCTCCGGCATCAATTAGTCCGTGAGCTATCTTTTCTTGATACTCGTTATGTTTTGTTTTATATTCATCTCCCCAGTGGATGTTTACTGCAATGATGTCAGCTATTTTATCAAGCTCAAAAATAATATCTTCCGCCTTGTTAAGATCAAAAGCGCCAAATATACTAAAACCCGCCATACCAACCTTTTTGTCCTTTATATTCAAGACAGTACTTGAACACCCTCCAACAGAGCCGTCCATACAGCCGGAAAAGTTATAGCCCATATTTTTCAGATTCTCCTCTGTTTCAGCTACCCCCTTTCTTCCTTGGTCGTAAGAATGATTATTTGCAACATTAAAAAAGTTAAAACCGTATTTTTTAAGTTTTAAAACATCTTCCGGTAAAAACGCAAAATCAAACTGTTTTTCCGGCCAATAATATTTACCGTCGTTTGTAACCGTTCCTTCCAAGTTGGCAGAGATGATGTCATATCCGGAAAAGAAATTCTCTTTTTGAAGTCCGCCCAAAATATATTCCATACCATCTTGCCTTAGCCTTGCCTTCACATCTCTATCCAGCATCAGGTCGCCAAAAAAAAGCATTTTTACACTTTCTTCCTTTTTAACTTCTTGCTTTTTAGAAAAAATGTCCAAAAAATTTATCTTATCTGAAAAAGAAGAACCGTTATAAATACTGCTTCTATTCTCAAGAATAAAAGCCCCGGACACAAATAAGAACACGGGAATAATGCTTGCAAAAATAAGGACCTTTCTTTTCATAAAATATATTATGGGATATTTAAAATATCTCTATCCCGATCGGACAGTGGTCAGAGCCGGTTACCTTATCATATATTTCGGCTTCTTTTAACTGTTTTTTGAGCTTGTCGGATATCAGAAAATAGTCTATACGCCAGCCTATGTTTCTTTCTCTTGCAAAAGATCTATAAGACCACCAAGAATATTTTACTTTTTTTGGATGCAGGTATCTGAAAGTATCTATAAAACCGGATTTTATAAAGTTTGAAAATCTTTCTCTCTCTTTGTCTGTAAAGCCGGCATTTCCGGGTCTTTTATCTGTTGTCATATTTTCTTTTGGATTTGCCAGATCTATCTCCTCGTGCGCAACATTCATATCACCGCACAAGATAACCGGTTTTTTCTTTTCCAGTTTTTTCATATGCTTTAGCATTGCTTTATCCCAAGTGTCATACCGATAGTCCAGACGCAAAAGCTCGTGTTTTGAGTTTGGCGTGTAGACATTAACCAAGTAAAACTTTTCAAACTCTAAGGTTATGACTCTCCCCTCTTTATCTTCTTCTTCTTTTTTCAGATCCGTCAGTCCGTAATATTCAGATACGGGTTTTATATTTGTAAATATCGCCGTTCCCGAATACCCCTTTCTGTCGGCTGAGTTCCAAAAATGATATTTATACCCGGGAAGTAATTTTCCTTTTTCTCCATCGCCAAAAAGCGAGGTTTCTTGCTTTTCAAAAAACTCTTCTATCTGATGCTTGTGCGCTTTTGTTTCCTGAACGCAAAAAATATCCGGTCTCTCAGCTTCCTCAACAAAAGAAAGCGACTCCGGCTTCTGCATCCAAGCCCTTATTCCATTTACATTCCAAGAAATTATTTTCATACATATTAAGTTTACTTGTCCAAGAGGAGTCTGGCAACCCTAAGCTCATCAAAAGAAAAATCTTTTCCTAGGAGTTCACGCACAGGCAAGAGCTTCGTGTCGCCGCTTTTTTTAAACGCCTCGTGTATCTTTTTTAGCCTGTTCTTTGGAAAAGTTTTTTTCAAATATTCAAGGTCAAGCTCCACGCCTTCGAGTATCAGCTTTTCCATATAGCCGACAACCGTCCTTTCTTTGATCCCTCTTTTTTATGCTATTTCTTTTATGCTTAGTTTTTCCTCAGCAAGTTGTTTTGTTTTTTCTAAAGTTGAAACATGCTCGGTCTCCGTCTTCTCAACTTTTCCCAAAAACTTGCTCATTTTTTCTTTTTTCTCCTGCTCTTTCACCTCACTGAGTTCAGCTACCGCTTTTTCTGAAGCTTCTTTAAGCTTAATATCAAAGTCCAGGGCTTCTTCATTTACCCTGAGCGCCATATCGTTCAAACCTCGAAGATTCAAACCGGAAAGCGTGGAAACTCGAGATAGGGCGACATAACCCATACCCTCAACAAAAGACCTAGAAAGATCTATCTCAGCCGCATCCAAGGTCATTCCTTGGCTTTTGTGTATCGTAATGGCCCACGCCAAGCGAAGCGGGATCTGTCTTACGGTGGCTCTTACCTTGCCGTCCTCTTCTATACTCCATTCCTCCGGCTCCGCCAATATCTCATCTCCTCCAAATGTTCTCACAATAGGAAGCCCGACCTCGTTAAAACCGGCTACCTCGCCCAGTGTTCCGTTTACATAACCCGAGTCAAAGTTGTTTTTAGTAAACATCACAAAAGCGCCTTTTTTCAGTATTAAGCGCTCCGGAGAAAGACAGCTCTGTTTTAAGAACTCCGCCATTTTTTTATTTCCGGAAAGCTGCATCTGATAGCTCTTTGCATCGCCGGAAAGTTTTTTCAGCTCTCTGTCATTTTCCATGTCAACGCTGAAATTATGCGTATGCAGTTTTGTTGCCGACGGATGATCCTCTAAAGAAATGTTATATCTTTCCTTTAAATGCAAAAGCACCTCTTCTCCAACTTCTCCCGCTCTGATACTTTCAAGAACATCCAAAAGTCCATCCTCTTTTTGTCTGTGCTGAGTGCTCAAGTAACACACTTTCAAATTCATATTTTCCCAAACCTTTGACCTGTTCACAAACTCCGCTTTCTTTCCGTCTTTTGATATTGGCGGAAGCTGAAAAAAATCCCCGCAAAGCACAACCTGAATACCTCCAAAAGGAAGCTCGTTCTCAAAGTAGGCTCGCAAAAGTTCATCTAAAAGATCGAGTCTGAAAGAATGTAGCATTGAGACCTCGTCTATTATTAGAACCTTTGTTTTCTTGAAGCGTCTTGTTACCGGTGATTTATTCAATATGCGCTCTATTTTTTCCGGAGATAAAACATCCAAAATGCCCAGCCCCGACCACGAGTGAATGGTCATTCCGTTCATGTGAGTAGCTGCAATACCGGTAGAGGCAGTGACCCCGACACCAACTTTGTTCTCCCGTAAGAACTGAATATATTTATTGAGCACATAGGTCTTTCCGGAACCGGCAGAGCCGGTCAGAAAAACATTGTGTCCCATCTTTAATATTTCTAAAGCTTGTTCTTGTGTCATTTGATTAGAATTTAGAATATAGAATTTAAATTAAGAATTTTGAGATAATAACGCTATCTAATATAGTCATGCACAGCCTCATAAACCCTGCCTGCTATTAGCTTATACCCTTCATCATTTGGATGTATCTCATCCGACATATATTCGTTCTTTCCCAAAAGACCTAAAAGAACATTTGAAACATAGAGTGTTTGATATTTTTCCGAAAGATCCTCAAAATCACTATCATAACTGTCTTTCAATAATCCGCCCCTCACTCCCAAAACCACTACAACAGCGCCATTTTCTTGAAAGACTTCTATCATCTTACCCAAATTTTCAAATGTCTTTTCTTTTGGGATCCTCCTAAGATAGTCATTTCCTCCCAAGAGCAATATGACCATTTTTGGATCTTTTTCCAAAACATCATCTACTCTCTGTATAGCAGATATAGTGGTATCCCCACTTCTTCCTTCATTTATTATCGGTTCTCCTATTTTTTCAGACAAAAGCCCCACAAACCCGCCGGCATTTTCAGAACCTACACCAACAACCAGACTGTCACCAAAAGCGACTATCGGACCATCAAAAGAATAGGGATAGTTTTTTATCTCCTTGTTCCTGCTTGAGAAAAACCACGTACTAAAAACAACAACAAAAAGCAATATTAAAAATATTATGACAAGCTTTTGATCTTTCATTTAGATATTATAGCACCTCAAAAGATCAGCGCCAAAATTGAGCTCAAATAATGTTTTTTTTCAAGAGCATTTTTGGTTTTTTGTTGAATATAGAGTGCTCAAGCATATGCATAGCAGTGTCAGCAGTTATCTTTAAAAGAAGAAAAATAAAAACAGATAATGACCCATCAAGAAAAAATAAACCAAAAACTATCATTATATGCATTGGCATTATTCTAATATAAGGATAAAAAAGAAGTGTGCCGATATTTTTTTCAATATTTTTTTCTATTTTGTGGTTGTAATAAAAAGAAAAGCCGTGATTTATTAAAAATATCAAAGCGCCTATTAAGATGTATATTATTTGAACGGTTGCCACCTCACTTACTAAGAAAACAAAATATATAAAATGAAAAAATCCATAATGAAACAAGAAGAAAAAAGCTGTTTTTCTTCTTGCCTTTTCTGTATGCAGAACGGACTTTCCGTTAGAGCTAAGTCCTTTTGTTGAGAACTTTCTTTGAGTTAGTATCCTCAAGAAATTAAAAAACCCAATGATCACACTTTGCGACCAATATGTCCACACCAAGACCGCCACCTCCCCACCTTCGGCGAGAAAAAAAGCGCCAAACAAAACATTGGCAAAAATAAGCATCATTAGAGATGGATCAGAGAGTATATTGTATCTATTGTCGAGGATATTTGAATTTAAACTTCCTTTTTCTGTTTCCATTTTAATATTATACAATAGCTAAGATAGATAAAAAAGCCACAAGTTATATAACATAAATGGCTTTTTGATATAAGAATATATTTTCAATAATGTTTATTTAAGAGGTTTAATTGATTGACTACACAACACCTTTAATGTATCTTTGTGGTAGACATTTGAAAAGAAGGAGTACGACATATGATTGAAGAAAAAAAACAAGTCAAGCCCTTTTGTTAAAGCCTTTATGTATGCATCTGAGAGCATGCCACCCGAGAAATGTTTATATGTATTACAAGATAATTCAGGTTGGCTCTATATAAACCAGTTAGTAAAAAGAGAAGGTCTCAAAACCCCTTTTTCTTCTATTGAAGAAATCGAGATATATCTAAAATTAAAGCTCAAACTTTTAAAAGAGTTAAAACCACCTTCTGAATAAAAATAATAAAATAAAAAACCGAGCAAATGCTCGGTTTTTTTCTTATTTAAGACCTTCTTTGTTAGACCTGTCTTTACCTCTTCTTTTCCAGATGAAAAACCAAATATACAAAAAGCTAAGCAAAATAACATCAGGAAAAAATATGTAAGGACTGGCCCAGCTTTTTCCGTCTATTATAAAGTCAGAAAGCGGCCACAAAAACGGCGTTGGAAAAAAGGATGAGGAGTGGGTTGGAATATCTATTAAAATATGAAGTCCCCAGGCGGCAAAGACAAAGATCGGTCTTTTGAAAGCCACCCATAACAGAACAAAGATCACCAAAAAGACTACAAGACTATGGGTAACATTATAAAGCGAGTGTACAAAGCTAGGCACCATTTCATTTGTAGGCGGCTCCATTCCTCCAAAGTCCGGTCTCTCAAAAACCCCAAAGATAGCAAGAACAAAGAAAATACCAAAACTCAAAAGGTCCGGCAACACACCAAACAAAAAAGCCAACAAAAAACTTTTTCTATTTTTTCTACCAAAAGCAATAGCCCCCCAAAGCCCGTGAGAAATAATATCCATATTTTTAAAAACTAAACTTATATTAATATAATATAACACAAAAAAAGAAAAACCGAGCATTGCTCGGTTTTTTTGGACTCCAGAAATTATCCGGAGTTTTAAAAAGTTTTTAATATGGTCAAAACTCAGTGACTCCATTATGATTAAGAATGACATTTACCGGAACAAGTCCAGATTCCCGAAGCCTGCGAGACAATTCCCTGAAAGTAGGAGCTGAAACTCTTGGTAACTCTATTTCCTTGCCATCAATACATTTATAAATAATAGCCCTTTTTCCTGTTTTGCCACTGCGTCCCGTCCTCTTATTTCCAAAATTATTTTTTCGCTGAGCCTTTATCACAATCTTTTTAGTGGTTTGCTGTTCTCTTCCCATGAATATCTCCAGTTGGTTGGTCAGAATACAAAAAAACACTTAATCGCTATTCAAAGAACACATCTATACAAAAATGATAATATCATTTAAAGAGCCTTACGGTCAATGATAAAATAAGAAAATTTAAAATTTTATATTTTATAAAAAATGTATTGATCCTTGATCAAATTTTCTGCAAGATCACCTATTCCATTTTAAAAAAAGCAGCTAAAAAGAATACAAAAACAAATATTTTTTTCATATATGTATTTTAAATTCTAAAAAGACCGTAAATGTACAAGCTCAAACTTCAAAGTTTTTTCAGCCTTTACTTTTTAGATATCAAAGTCAAGACAAGCTTTACCACTTTTTCTTTGTTCTTCGGGTCGCTTTCCGCTACCAAAAACGTGATAGCTGTAAGCGCTGGCGGAGTTATCTTTGGAACATCAAGCACATTGGCTTTTTTCAAGAACTAAATAAAAGCATGAGCACCAGAGCGTTTATTACCATCAACAAAAGGGTGATTTTTCACCATAAAATACAAATCTTCTTCCCCTAGGATCATCCTAGGGGAAGAAGCAAGGTTATTGTGTCAGTTTTGCTCTGCGTCTTTCGGGAGTATGTTTCTGTCTGTGATGTTTGGTTTTTTGTATTCTGCGTTATAGCTTATTTTTATAAATTTTAGCGGTTTATTGTCTTCTTCATAAAAAATGCTCTGGTTATTTAAAGTTATATTTATAACACTCATGTCAGCGCTACATTCTACGGTTGGAAAAGCTCTTGAGACAGCCCAACCGTCTTCTAATTTGTAGGTTTCTTGAATGTATTTTACAAGGTCAAATTCTTTTTCTTCCGTTTCGGAATTATAGATACTTGCCCCATAGATCGTATATGCGCCAATTCCATCACAAGTATAAAAATGCCTTCCATCTTCTGTAAAATACACTCCTGTCACAGCACTTCTAAAGATATTCTTTCGTTTTTCCAGATCGTAGATAAAATACTCGCTACCCTCGTAGTATCCTACCTCGTAAACAACAAATCTTTGCTGAAATAACTTTACATTTCTAAACCCAACACTAAAAGCACCCCTTATCGTAATTTCTGAGCCGTCACCTCCGCTTGCAAGAACAATATCTTCATCGTCAACATGCACCTTAAGATAGTTTGTTTTGTCCCTGTGCTCCGAAAATATCCTTATTCTTTCGGATTCAAAATATGTTTTATTCTCTTCATTTATATATGGTTTATATTCTGTGGGTGAGATCTCATCTTCTCCTGAATGATCTTCGTGAGTAAATTCCCTTTCGCTACTTGTTTTGTTTATTGTGTTTTGCTTGTATTTGTCGCCGAATACTTCATTTAGCTCACTTTGCCAGTCTTTTTCACTGGAAAGATCGTCAAAAGCGCCCCTGTTATAAACAAAAGCTCCTCCGATAAAAATAACCGCGAGCATCAATGATGTTATTAGTTTTAGTTTCATTTTGTTTTTAAAAACAAATTCACCTCATCCTATCACGTCAAGTATTTAAAAACAATTTTTAAAAGAATATCCCGCGACCTTGTGGTCGCGGGAATTTATTTTCTTACTTTTACTTTAGAGCCGATACCCTTTTTATGATCGGCTTTTTCTTGGGCCAGCCTTTCCATAGCCTCGGAAGACCACCGCCCTCTTTTACAAAAACTTGAAACTTCAGGTTGAAGGTGGTTTTGTTCTTCAAAAAAAGATCAATATGCTTGTATTTACACATCCACATTGGTCTTTCTTTGCCGTCAGCGCATTCTATATCCCTGCTGGCGTTTTCCGCAGGGATCTCCCGAGAAAATACCTCGTTTGTATTTGCATCGGTGGTGTAAAGATACCAAACATAACTTCTATTTCTCTTTCTTTCTGTCATTACATAACTCCTCTTGAAAGCTGTCTGTGTGATTCGTATAAAGAACTGGTTATAGTATTAACATAGCTAAATAAAATTAGCAAGAAAAAAATATGTACTCGGATTTGAAATGTCCCAAAGATTTAACCTTTGCAAAGGTTAGACCTTTGTTGGGGGTCGTACTGTGTTATGAATTACCAGATCATTCTGAAAAAAGTTCTTTTGCTGTATTCCAGTAGGCTGGGTCGTTGTTCTTTTCTTTTTGCCAATACCACCATTCCGCTCCCCAAAAATACACCTCGGGAAAACCAACCTTTTTAGCGTAGTCTATGTTAGCCTTAAACTTCTCTATACTCATAGACTTTTTTTGCTCCTCTTCCGGCAATTCACTCAGCATTGTTCCGGGACTCCAAGGCTCACCTTGAAGTTCGGAAACTATTATTGGCTTATCTCCGTAAAGAAGCTGGACCATATTTGCCTTGAACCAAAAGAACTTTGGCGGTAGCGGATAGGTTATGTATCCTATGTATTTGCTAAGCTTATTGCTCCAAACTGTTCTATACATTGTCGTTCCAAAGACATCAGCTCGTTTTGCCGCTAAAAACCAAATACTAAGCTCACCTGAATCTGTCAGCATTATTTTTCTATCCTTGTCGAGTTTTTTTACTAAAGCTATTTCTTTATCTAAAAACTTAGTATCCACAAGGTCGCAAGCTCCAAAATACGGAAGGAACGGTTCGTTCTCTACCTGCCACATCTTGATGTTCTTGTAGCCTTTGTATCTTTCTACGGTTTTTTCCATGACTCCCAAAAGGCTTTCTTGCATTTTACTTTTTCCCTCTTGCTTCGCCCAATCCGGAACATGACACTCCGGCCACCTTGGCACTCGCTCACCTATCACCAAAACAATCGGAACATTTCTTTTTTCCGCTTCATTCATCATAAAGTCATAATCCGAAAAAGTGAACTTTCCTTCCTCTTTTTCTATTTCCGGCCAATAAACAGGGATTCTCACAGCTTTTGGTTTGAGCTCGTCCAATGTTGCGATATAGGCCTTTTTCCAATCAAGACCCATCGCCTCGGCAAAGGTGTGCGAAAAAGCGACACCCCAACTTATATCGGTTGTCTCTCCCGCCGGCTTTTTGAAAAAAAGCATAGAAAAGAGAATAAAGGAAGCAAAGAGAATAAAGGAAAGAGCGTGCAGGGACAAAATAAATATTTTTTTATATGGCATTTTGTGTTAAAAATTTAAAGAATAGGACTAGTCAAATAAAAGAAATATACCGAAAAATATCAAAACAATAGCGGATGATTTTTGGATTATATCGGGTACAGATATCCGCTCCCTTATGATGTTCGGAAATTTTAAGGAAAGGACGAGTGCGATAGCAAGCACAAAGATATATTTCACTCCTTCAAGAGCATTTACCAGAGCGGGATTACCGCCAGAGGCTATGGCGTAATTTACAAGAAGAAAAGCTACTCCTGCCAAGGTCTTGTTCGCCACAAAAAGCCCCCCAGCTCCCTTCCCGACCCTTTTTGTGGTCTTTTGGATAGCTCTTTTGTAAAAAGGCACCAAAAGAAGCAAAAGAGCTAGAGCAAAGCTCCCTAGTCTGGTAAATATGAAGCCGGACATAAAATCTTGATGCGAAAAGACATATTCTGCCAGAACAAAAAATATAGCAAAGAAAAAAGAGGCTAGAATAGAGAACTGAAGGCCCTGCACACAAGAATACTTTTTAAATTCCAGTATGCCGCAATGAATATCTTTTTTGTAAGAGATTAAAAACCCTCCCATAACAAGAAAAGACATAACAGTAAAGTCATTCATACTTACCTTCCCGCCAAAAAATAAATGAGACATTATTAAGATAAAAACAGGCGTCATAGCTCCAACCAAAGGAACTACTCTGGAGGCCTCATCTTTTTTAAGAGCATAAAAAAACGCAATGAGAGCAAAAAGATAAATAGCGCCGACGGTAAGAGCCACAGAAAATTGATAAAGTCCGGGCCATTCCAAGCCAAAGAACGGTATCAAAATAATAACAAAGGCGGAAAACAAGCCCACATAAAAAGAATAAGCGAGCGGGCTTGGAATTGACCGCCTTAAAAGGAATTTATCTATTATGGAGTTTACCGCTGTTAGAAAGTAAGCTCCTATTGCTATTGTAAGCCAGGACATTGCTGATTTATGATTTATAAATTACGAATTAAGAATTTAAAAAATAAAGGTTCCCCCGATGCAAGATGCGGGATATTACAATGACCTTCCTCCAGAGGAGGACAAGCACTATACTCGCAATAATACCGCGATCTAAAGTTCAAGCTCGTTGCTCTTGCATATCTTTGCATACTCATAAGCACTCGGCCGTATCTTTCTTTCTTGGGTCTCAAAGTCAACTTCAACTAAACCAAAACGCGGCCAGAAACCCTTGTCCCATTCAAAATTATCCAAAAGTGACCAATGTAAATACCCTCTTACATCTACCCCACCTCCTATCGCCTCGGAAAGATATTTTAAAGAAAGTTTTAAAAACTCCTCTCTTCTAGAATCATCCGCATCCGCAAGTCCATGCTCTGTTACATATATCGGTAACTTATACTTTTTCAGCTCTTTTGCTATCTTTGCCAAAGACTCCGGATAAAGCTCCCAAGCCATATCGGAAAGTTTTTTATTTTCGTTCTTATTGAAACCACAATTTATCCTATTGTGATGATAGTTGTTCAAAGATATTATGTCCTGATATCCTTCTATCTTTTTTAAGAACCAATCATTCCACCACATATCTGCAAAATATTTTAACACCTTGTTTGCAAGCCTATTCTTATAAGCTTCAAAATACACATTGTGCTTTGCTACGCATATCTTTGAATCAAGAATATTCTTTTTGATCGCCGCATAAGACTCTTTGTGAGCCTCGACAAGATTTCTGATAACTTTTCTGTATGTGAAATAACTTTTTTTCTGCGGTGGCCAATTTCCCCTTAAGTAAGAATGCGATGCATAAACCTCAGGCTCGTTCAAAGTTATCCAAAATTTAACTTCCGACAAAGCCTCTGCCATTTTCTCTGCATAACGCGAGAAACACTCTACAGTTTTTTTACTTTCAAATCCGCCCATTTCGGACACCCACAAAGGAAAGGGCCAATGCCACAAAGTTATAAATGGCTCTATATTTCTTTCTTTTAAGGCTTTTATCACTTTTTGATAATGTTCTATTTCTTTTTGGTCAAACTTTCCTTTTTCCGGTTCAATGCGAGACCACTCGATAGAAAGCCTAAAGGCATTCTGTTCCAGCTCTTTTAATATATCAAAGTCATTTTCATAAAGGTTGTAGTGGTCAGCCGCTTTTCCGGAGATATAGTTTTTCGGATCAAACATTTCAGGAAATTTTTCCTGCTGCCATTTTGCGTATTTCGTTTTAGCCTCTTCTGCCAATTTTTCTGCATTCTTTTTTTCCCACTTGGTCCAATCATTTAAAAGACCGCCCTCTACTTGATGAGCGGAAGTGGCAGAACCCCATAGAAAATTATCCGGAAATTTATATTTTTTATCCATAATAACTCAATTATACCATAATCAAATATGAAAAGTTAGTTCTTTTTTAAATAAACCGTAAAATCATACGAAAGATAATCTTCTCTAAGCTCGACCTCGTCTGCGAATGTTTCACAAAATTCTTTTATCTCTTTTTGGTCGTAGGTTGCATAGGTTTCGTCGTCATCATGTTCGCCTTTTTTGAGCATATTGAAAGCAACTCCCAAGCGAGAAATTTCATACATCTTTTTTATGTATGAAAAATAAATTTTTTTATGGTTCTTAAGTTTAAAAGAAAGTGCGCCGGAAGCAAGAACATAGTCAAAAGGTTCGCCATTATACTGACCAAACTCTGCAAGTTTAAGGGAGATATTAGGATATTTTTCTTTGGCTTTTTCTATGAACTTTTGGTTTATGTCTATGCCGCTGTAATTTACATTTTTATATCTTTTTGAGATGTATTCGCAAAGGTCTCCTGTGCCACAACCAATATCAAGAACAGAGCAACCGCTCAGATCACCAACACCGCATAAAAGCTCAAAACGGATCTCTTGCGAGCTCTTACTCCCCCAACCGACAGACTGCGGACCAAATCCGTACTTTTCAATATGCTTGTCATAAAAGGCCAGTAATTTTTCTGCATCTTTTTCTTTCATATTTTTACCTCAATGGAAATGGAGACCAGGTCTCCATTTTTTATATCTTCTTTCTTTCGCACTTCTTTTTTTAATGGCAAGATATACAGCCCTAGCTTCTTGCTTGGAAATATAGATGTTTTCCAACTCGTGCTCCCAATAGTCACAGTTACCGGAACGGAACCAAAGCCTCTTTTGCCTATAAAAAGATAGCCGGCCTTTATCTCTTTTGAGGCTTTTTTGCTCACGCTCACAAAATGCCAAGCTCCCATACCCGGATAAAGCCAAACCTTTTCACGCATTTTAAATACTGGATTTTTCATAAGAATATTGTAACACCCAAAAATAAAAACTAAAACTAAAAAATAGCATATACTTACATTCGTAAGTATATGCTATTTTTTAGTTTTTTTGGAGATCGTCCCTATTTTTCCAGGTCAAGCGTTTCGTCTATGCGTATCTGTTTTACAAACTCTGGAACATGACTTACCAAGATCATAGCACCTTGGTATTTGTCGAGCGCTTTTGCAATAACCGGCAAATGCCTAAAGTTTATATGATTGGTCGGTTCGTCCAATATTAAAAGACCGGGCTTTTGCAAAACAAGTTTAGCAAAAGCGACAAGCCCTTTCTGACCCTCTGAAAGGCTGCCTATTTTCGTATAAACAATATCCCCGGTCAGCAAAAAACCGGCAGCTGTTGAACGAAGCTTTTCCTCATTGTCCTCGTTCATTGCCGAAGAAAGCTCTTGAAATACCGTATTGTCAAAATCAAGCGTTGAAAAATCCTGCCTGTAATAGCCAACGGTTACTCCGTCTTGGATCTCCGCCCCGTTTGCTGTGTCGTTTGCTATCGACTCAATAAGCGTGCTTTTTCCTATGCCATTCGGACCGGCGATCAAAAGATGATTATTTTTCTTCAAAGATATCTTTGCTTTTTTCGAGACCGATTTATGATCTTTCATTACGGAAAAAGATGAAATATTTAGTATCTCGCCGACTATATTTTCTTGGAAAGGTATTTCAAAGTCTCGGATCGTTTTATCTTCCCTTCTGACATCCACTTTCGCCTCCTCCATATCTGAAGCCTTTTCGCGCATCTTCTTTGCCAAGAGTCTCATCCTTCCTCCCTTGTTGGCAAAAAAGTTCGCCTTTTCTTTGTTTGCGATTATTTCCTTTTGATATTGGGCATTCTTTCTTCTTTCTTTCTCAACTTGCGCCGCTATCTCGCGTACAACATCAAAATAATTTCCGTCAAAGTACTGCATCTTTCTGGTAAATATGTCGAGATACAAAACCCCGTGCGTAAAAGCGTTCAAAAAGTCCGCATCGTGAGAAATGACTATACAGGTTTTGTTATAGTTTATGAGAAACTTTGTCAGATGTTCTATGCCGGATTTGTCCAAGTTGTTAGTAGGCTCATCAAGCAAAAGCACATCGGCATCTTGGATAAGAGCGGAAGCCAAAAGAAGTCTTGCCTGTTGCCCTCCGGAAAAGGATCTTATGATCTTTTCTTTGTCTGCTTTTAAGTTCACAGCGTCAAGCACTTTGTCTATTCTTGGGTCGATGTCATAAACCTTTTCTTTAAAGCAATTCTCAAAGAACTCGCGAACAGTTACATCAAGCTGATCCTTAGGAACAACTTGTTTTGATATGGCTATCTTCGTGTTCTTGTTTATATGGATGTCTCCGTCGGTCGGTGTTTTATCTCCGGTGATAAGGTGAAAGATGGTGCTTTTCCCGGCGCCGTTCTGTCCCATCAAGGTTATCTTTGCTCCTCTTCGCACAGAAAAACCAACCTCTTCCAAAATAGGTTTGTTGTGTCCGTATTCAAAGAACACGTCGCTGAATCTTATTATTACTTCTCCGCCTTGAGCCATAATTTGTTTTTTAAATACAAAGCCCTATAATACACCAGATACAAAAAAATTAAAAGAGTTTAATCCTGGATAATGTCTGTTTTGGAAAATCTGTTATAAAGCATCGGAACAAAGAACAATGTTATGATGACTGTAAATGAAAGTCCGAACATTATCGAAAAAGCCAAGGGAGCCCAAAGATCGGAAGCATAGGTTAAAGGAAATATACCGACTATTGTGGTCACAGTGGTTAAAAGTATCGGCCTTAGTCTTGAAACAGAACCTTCAATGACCGCATTTTTTAGGTTTCTCTTCGGATCTTCCTTTCTTAGGCTGTTTATAACATCAACAAGTATTATTGAGTTGTTGACGACTATTCCGGAAAGGGCGATAAATCCCATTATTGAAGGGAAAGAAAGCGCATTATGTGTGAGCGCAAGTCCAAAGAATATTCCTATCAAAGAAAGCGGAACTATAGAGATAATAAATGCGGCTTGCTTGTATGAGTTGAATTGCAAGACCAAAATAGCGACAACCAATATCATACCCACGATCAAGGCGATGAACATATCAGTGAAAGATCGGTTCACATCCTCTTTTTCACCGCCAATGCTCATTTCTACGCTTTCCGGCAACTCTACACTCTTCATTTTTTCGCTTAATGCATCTGTTATCTCGCCGGCCGTCTTACCCTCTCTCACCTGGCTCGAAACCGTGTAAATTCTTTTTCTTGCTTCGTGCGATATCTCATTACTGCTTTTTGCCAGAGAAACATCAACCAAAGATCCCAAAAGAACAGGCCCTTTTGGAGTTGATATTTCGATCTGCTTTAATGTGTCCGGCGTTGTATTGATGGTTTCGTGAGCTGTCTTATAGTTAGGATTTAAGGCAAGTTTTACAACCACATCTATATCTTCGTTCTTGTCTGTTTTTATTGTTGTGGCTTTTGTGCCGTAAATGGCCGATCGCAAAACCTGAGCCACCGTTTCCGGACTGACGCCTAGCTCGGACGCTTTTTCTTTATCCAACTTAAAGACAAACTCAAGGCTATCAGATTGCGCGCTTGATTCAACATCCGTCACCCCGTCTATGTTTTTTAAAATATCTTCCACCTTACTTACGGCGACCTCAAGATCATTAAAGTTATCCGAGAAAAGCTTTACCAAAACGGGAGCTCCGCTGGGAGGTCCGCCGCTTGGCTGAACTATCACTACTTTGGCATCTTTAAAATCCGCCAGCTTTATTCTCAACTCCTCCAATATCTCGGTGCTCGTTTTAGATCTTTCTTTTTTGTCTTTTAGTATAAGTGTTATATTTGCCAACCTTGTATCAACTCCTCCGTTATTGAAAGAACTTCCAGCTCCTACTGTTGTCACAAAAGAAGCAACATCTTTTTGGTCGTAGATAACTTCTTCCACGGCTCTTGTGGCAAGATCCGTTTCCGGAAGCAGCGTTCCCTCATTCTTTGAAATATCCACAAAAAGAAAATCAGCATTTTCCTGAGTAAAAAATATCGTTTTAACCACTCCGGTAGCAGGCAATGCAAGCGCCACAAAAAGAAGCGCTGTTATTATCCAGAAAAATCTAAATTCTTTTTTCTTATCTCCCAACAAAGAGCTTAGCTTATTCTTGTACCACTCCTGAACTTTCTTTGTATAAAATTCTTGTTTTTCTGAGAACTCGCTTTTATTCTTTGCTTTTAAAAATGTTGAAGCGATAAGCGGTATAAATCCCAAAGCAACAAACAAAGATGCGGAAAGCACGAAAATAACGGTAAAAGGAATTATCGCTATGAATTTTCCGGTAACGCCGGATATAAAGAACAAGGGCGCAAAGACTGCAATGGTTGTCATCGTTCCGGAGATCAAAGGCCAATTAAATTCCTTTAAAGTAACCAGCGCCGATTCTTTTTTAGAATATCCTTTTTGAAGATTTGTATGAATACCCTCGGTTATCACTATCGCAGAATCAACCAAGATACCGACAGCCAAGATCAAAGAAAAAAGACTGACAAAGTTTATGGTATTTCCGGATGCGCTAAGACCGATGAAAGCTATCAAAAATGAAATAGGGATAGCAAGTCCGGCTATTATAGACTCTCTAAAACCTATAACAAAGAAAAGGACAATTATAACCAAGATGACCGTTTGCAAACCGGTAAATGAAAGATTGGAGAGATCTTTTTTAATAACATTCGCCGTATCAAAAGAATATAAGACCGAAGAATCAGCTAAAATGCCATTTTGCAGCTCAGATACTTTATTTTTTATATCGTCCACCATCTTCACAACATTTCCACCGCTTCTTTTAAAAACAGCAAGCGCAACCGCCTGCTCAGAAGGCTGTCCATCTTTGCTTATTCTTGTAAATGTTTTTTGCTTGGTCGTTCCATCTGAAACAAAAGCTATGTCTCGCAGATAAACCGGTTTTCCGTAAATATTTAGAACCGCTATATCGCCTATTTCTTTTGTATCTTTTATGTCACCTTCAAACCTGACAGCGTAATCTATGTCGGACACCTCAATATTTCCTATGGGCAAAGAAACATTTGATGCGGCAAGGCCTCGTATAACGCTCAAAATATCTACATTGAAATTATGCAGCCTTTCTTTGTCTACCAACACCTGAACTTCCCGGGAAGGAATTCCGCTTTTTGATATTTTTGAGACACCTTTTACCTGCTTCAGCTCATCGACGACATCATCGGTCAATTTTATGAACTCGGTCACAGGCAGATCGCTGGACAATGAAATAATAAGTACCGGCTGGTCTACAAAATTAACATCAGAGACGATCGGCTCCAGAGCATCTTTTGGAAGATCTACTTTCACCTTATCAACTTCGTCTTTCACGTCCTGAATGGAAGAGTCTATATCTGCCTGAGCGTTGAACTCAACCGTAACGCTGGAAAGCCCCTCTTTTGAATTAGATGTTATTTTATTCACATCATCCAAGTTCGAATCAAGCGCATCTTCTATTTTTTCAGTGATAAGTTTTTCAACATCAGAAGCTGAAGCTCCCGGAAAAGGAACACTGACAACAGCTACCGGTATCTGGACCTCCGGATTTGATTCTTTTGGAAGAGTGACCATGGAATAAATACCAAAAGAAAGAAACGCTACCAAAAGCAAGTAACTGAAACTTTTTTTATTTAAGAGAAATTTCCAGATATCGAGCATCTTATTCTTTAACTAAAACTTCTTCACCCTCTTTCAGGCCTCTTGCATCACTTACTATGACAAGGTCCGGAGAAACTCCGGAAAGTAATATTATCTTGTCTCCGGCAATAGGCCCAAGCTCAACTTTGTGTTTTACAAGCTTATTGTCTTCATCCAAAGAAAAAACATAATCTCCATCAAAGGCAACTTTTACATCGGAGACCGGGATCATTATTTCTTTTTGCGAATCTTGGGTCATCTTTACATCTCTTTCTATCTCAAGTTTTACGGATTGTCCGTTTGTAAGTCCGCTATTCTCAGATGTTATTCCAACTTTTATCTCTATCTTTCTTAGGGTCGCGTCTATCGCCGGAGCTATTTCTGACACAACTCCATCTACAACTCCATCTATCAGCGCTTTGGAGCCAACTTTTATATTTTTTCTATCATCCTCTGTTATGTATGAAGTGATCTCAAGGGCATTATTATTTGAAACGGTGGCTACATCCTCAAAAATAGAAACAAAATCTCCCTTTTCTATATTTAGTTTATTTATGGTTCCGCTTATCGGGCTTCTTATTATTGTTTTTTCCAAACCAACTTGAGCTAGAGCCAAAGAAGCAAGAGCCTGTTTGAGACCCGCTTCCGAGAGAGAAATATCCTCACTCCTGCTTCCGGAAATCCCTTCTTCAAGTTGTTTTTTAGCTATGTTGTAAGCGGAAATCTTTGCGTTTACATCATTTCTTGCAGAAGATATGGTAGAGAGAGCGGATGTGACATTCGCCCTTGCCGCTATCGCACTTGCTTTCCAAGAGGATATTTCTGTTCCGGCAGAAGCATCAGAGTCCGGAACCAATATAGCCTTATCTAGAAACTCGCCTATCTCTCTTACATTCTTTTCCGCCTCATCCAAATAGCTCAAAATATCTCCTTCGATTGAAAAAGCATCGATCGAGCTGCTCCAACTTTTCATAGTATTTTCTATCTGAGACCTTCTCCATTTCAGATCAAGCTCAAGTTTAAAATCGGCAACCAAAATATTAAGCTCCGGCGATGTCTTCGGATTCCTGAAATACCGGTCCATATTATTATAAATATCATCGCTTTCTTTGAAATATATGTTCTTTATGGAATTTATGACCGAGTTCTTTGACTCCAATAAAGAATTTTCCGCATTCTTTTCTTTTAGCCTAAGAACATCCAACTGCTCTTCCCTGGAACCGGATCTTACTTTTTCCAAAGCAGCTCTTTGAGCATCAACTCCGGCTTCCGCCTGAGCTAAAGACGCTCCCTGAGAAGAGTTTTCGATCTCCGCTATTATAGCGCCGGCAGGAATGTATTGTCCTTGTTTTTTATAAAGCGTCTTTATAACTCCCTGAGACTCTGACCTCACACTAACCTCATTTCTGGAGGAAACGCTTCCAATAAGCGACAGATATGTCTTATCTTGGCTAAGATCTGAAATGGATGCCAAAGTAACCTCTTTTTTAGAGTTATCTCCTTCAAACAACGAGTTTTGATCAGCTTTTGACCAAAACAAAACGATCGCAACAATAACAACTGCTGCTATAATAAGTATATTTCTTCTATTTAAAACCAATTTCATATATTTTATCTTTATATTGAACAAGAACGCATAGTAACCGAAAAAATACGATAAGTAAAGCCAACTAGACAAAAAAGCCGCATTTTTCAATGCGGCTTTTTTGTCTCTCAAACATGGTCAGTGTCCAATGAAATATCTGTTCAGGCTGTCTTTTTCTTCCACAAAGTTCTTTATCTCAGACTTAAACTTCTTAAAATTAAATTTCTCAGCGTGTTTTTTTATATACTCCTTGTCATAGCTATTTATTTTTTCCTCCATTTTCTTTATACCCTCCTCCAAAGATGTCGCCGTTTGTTCGTTGAAAAATTCTCCAGTCTTTCCTTCCTCCATCCATTCGCAGGCGCCACCTCTTCTGTAAGCCAAGACCGGCTTCCCAAAGTGCATCGCTTCAAGCGGAGCAAGTCCAAAGTCCTCCTCCTGCGCCATTACAAAAGCCTTTGAGTTTTTCATATAACAAGCAAGTTCTTCATCCGGAATAAATCCGGTGAATTTTATATTTTCCTTTGAAATCTTCTCAAGTCGCTTTCTATCCCTTCCGCCACCGACAACAATAAGCGGAAGACCAAGCTCATTGAAGGCTTCAACAATAACATCTATTTTTTTGTAAGGAGAAAGCCTGGAGACAACCAAAAAATAATCCTTTTCTTTAATTTTATGATCCTTGCAAGAAAGCCTTTCTGCTGGAGGATATATCACCACCGGATCTTTTTTGTAATACTTCTCTATCCTTCTTTTAGTCGTCTCAGAATTTGCGATCCAAAAATCCACTCTTTCAGCAGAAGACCTATCCCATATTCTCACTCTGTGTATCAAAAACTTTATAAAAGGCGTTAAAAATCTGCTAAAACCCTCGTCATCCAAATATCTTTCGTTGTAGTCCCACAGGAACCTGGACGGGCTATGACAATAGCAGATGTGAGTTGTTTCCGGTCTTGTGACTATTCCTTTTGCAAAAACAGAAGATGAAGAAATGACAATATCATAACCGGAAAGGTCTACGCTCTCTATCGCCATCGGAAAAAATGGCAAAAGGAATTTATGTCGTTTTTTTATAAGATTTGGAAGCTTGTTCAAAGAAGATGCTTCAACCTTTTCTTCCGGAAAATATTTTGAAAGCTTCTTATCGTAAAGTAAGGTATATATTTTTGCCTCCGGATATATTTTTTGCAAAGCAAAAAGAACTCTCTCAGCTCCCCCATAATTTAAAAGATAATCGTGCACCAAAGCGACTTTCATGCTATTCAAGATTAAAGATTTAAGATCTTAAGGAAAGTAAAACGTCCATTGTCTCTTTCGCGCATTTTTCCCAGCTGTATTTTTCTGCGTTCCTCTTTCCTTGTTCTATTAAATTTTGCCTTAAATTATCATCTTCCGCAAGTGTTTTTAAAGCATTTGCCATATCTTCAAGATTATTTGGGTCTACAAAAAGAGCTCCGTCTTTTCCAGCAACTTCCGGCATAGACGAAATATTTGAAGTTATGACCGGAACTCCTCTTTCCTGAGCCTCAAGTATCGGCATCCCAAAACCCTCATAAAAAGAAGGGAACAAGAATATATTCGCACCTTCCAAAAGGTCTTCTTTTTCTTTTTGGTTTAAATATCCAGTCAAAACAATATCATTTTTATATGGAGATGTTTTTATTATATTTTTAAGTTTTCCAAAATCCTTCCCTTCTTTGCCGGCCAAAATAAGCTTATAAGGAATATTGTAAGCTATTTTAAGTTCGTTGAACGCCTCAACGATACCCTTGATGTTTTTCTTTGTTTCAAGCCTGCCAATGTATAAAATGTATTTTCCACCTTCTATTTTTTTTCTATTTTTCTCGCCTTTATTCAAAACCCCATGGTGAATAACCGTTATTTTTTCCATATCCGCGTTGTAAAGATCTTTGAGATCTATTTTTGTATTTTCTGAAACAGCTATTATTTTTTTTGCTTTTTTCACAACCTCTCTCGTGCCTTGCTTTAAATAGTAAAGATCTTTCTTCGGATAAGACTCCGGCAGATACTCAAACTCAAGTCCGTGTATGGTAACTACTGTATTTTCAGGACAAAAAAGCGGCATAAAGTTTGCCGGAACAAAAAGGACATCGACGGGATGCGAAAAAAGCTCAAACGAAAGCCTAAGCTTGGTCCACAAAAAAGGACTATTTAATTTCTTTATTTTAAAATTTTCCGGTAACTCCGGAATGATATCCGCTGTTTTAGGGTCAACATATAAAATAAACTGATGATCTTTTACTTCATCAAGTTTTGCGATGTTTTTTATTAACTGGTATGAATACTCCTCAACCCCGGTTCTCTCAGAGAAGAACGCCGAGCCGGTGTGAATACCGATCTTCATTACTTAGTGGATTAGTTGATTAGGGCTTAGTTTATTAGATTGTTAGGATATTAGATATTAGTATCTTAGGTGTAAGTGCGTTATAAGACTTTCAAAATTGAGTGCAGGCGCTACTCCTTCAAAAAAACCTTACCACTTGGGAAAAACTTCCAAAATTGGAGCAATTGGAGGCGCAAGCGAGGAGTGAAATGAGCTGTAGTTATTACTACAGCGAATGAACACCGGAGCTTGCAACGAACAAATGCGAACGACTTTGGATCTTTTTTACTTTTTGGACATTATAGAGCGCTTATAAACATCCAGATCATCCAACACAACACCCGTACCCTTAGCAACACAAAAAAGCGGATCATTTGCCTTTACACACGGCACTCCGGTTTCTTTGAATAAAAGTTCATCTATATTTTTCAAAAGCGCCCCGCCACCGGAAACCACCATTCCTTTTTCCATGATGTCTGCCGCAAGCTCCGGAGGAGTATCCTGCAAAACCATTTTTACCGCTCGGACTATTTCCTTTAACTGGTCTGATATTGCCTCGGTTATTTCATTGCTTGTTATTTCTATGGTTTTTGGCAGTCCGGCTATCAAGTCTCTTCCTCTTATTTCTATGATATCCTCATCTTTTTGTTTAATTGCCGAACCAACTTCTATTTTTATCTGCTCGGCAGTTCTTTCGCCAATAGCAAGATTATGTTTTTTTCTTATGTGTTCGGCTATAGACTGATCTATTTTGTTTCCGGCAACTCTAACAGAAGCCCAAGAAACTATACCTCCAAGCGAAATGACCGCAATCTCAGCCGTTCCTCCGCCGATGTTAACTATCATATTTCCAGATGCCTCGTTTATAGGAATACCTGCGCCAATAGCTGCCAATACCGGCTCCTTTACAAGATAAGCCGCTTTTGCGCCCGCTTGCATAGCAGCATCTATGACCGCTCTTCTTTCTGTCGAAGTTATTCCGGCTGGAACAGATATCATAACTTCCGGTCTTGTTATTCTTATCCTGCCCATAGCCTTGTTTATAAAATACCTGAGCATTGCCTCGGTTATCTTATAGTCTGCTATCACGCCGTCTCTTAGCGGTCTGACAGCCGTTATGGTATCCGGCGTTCTCCCAAGCATGGCCTTTGCTTCAACCCCAACAGCCAAAATAGACTTATCCAAAACAGATACAGCCACCACGGAAGGCTCATTTACAACTATTCCTTTTTTGGGAACAAAAACCAGACAGTTTGTTGTTCCCAGATCAATTCCAATTTTTTTCATAATTCTTAATTCTTCAATCTTAAATCTTAGATCCTTCGGATCTTTGCGCCTATATTTTTCAACCTCTTCTCTATTTCCGCATAACCCCTGTCAACCTGATAAGCATTGTTTATTGTGCTTTTTCCCTCCGCCATCAACGCCGCTATTATCATCGTCGCTCCGGAACGAAGATCAAAGCTCGTTATATCTTTTCCCTCCAGTCTTTCCGGACCGGTGATAAGCGCTCTATGCGGATCGCAAACAAAAGCATCTGCACCCATTCGGTTCAATTCCTCAATATATTTCATTCTTCCCTCGTACATCCAGTCGTGTATCAAACTCACTCCCTTTGCCTGGGTCATAAGAGCCGCAAATATAGGCAAGACATCCGCAGCAAATCCAGGATAAGGCATATTGTGAACCTTTTTAACCGCCTTAAGATCCGACGGAAATACCTCCAGATCACAGATCTCATAGCCCCACCCATTTTCAAATACCCTCTTATTATCAAGCTTAAATCTAACATTTGCTTCTTTGAATTTCAATAGCTCAAGTCTGATAAAATCCGGTATCACATTCTTGATAGTAAGATGACTTTTTGTTCCCGCTGCAAGCGCGATGAATGTACCCATCTCTATCGGGTCATACATCACAAAATGCTCCCCTCCAGAAAGCTCTTTCACGCCTTCGATAATAAGCTCGTGACCGCCTATTCCGCTTATCTTTGCACCAAGCTTATTCAAAAAATTACAAAGATCCTGGACATACGGGTCTGAAGCTGCTCCGTATATTTTGGTCGTTCCAAAAAGCAAAACCGAAGCGATGATAATGTTCTCGGTTGCCGTAACAGACATCTCAGACATTACAAGCTCTCTTATTCTTTTTTTTGAATGTGTGTTTACAACCTCAAAGAACTTGCCTGTTTTTTTTATCTTTATCCCAAGCGCTTTAAAACCATCGATATGAGGATCCAGTATTCTTGCCCCCAACTGGCAACCTCCGGGAACCGTTATCTTAAAAGCATTTACACGCGAAGACAAAGCGCTTAAAAGCAGGATGGATGAGCGTATTTTAGATATTAGGTCATAATTTATATTTTTTACATTTATCGTTGAAGCATCTACTTCCACCTTGTTCTTTCCTGTAAATTTTATCTTTACCCCAATGCTTTTTAATATAACTATCAAGGTTGAGACATCTTCTATAACTGGGATATTGTCGATGATAACCTTTTTCTTAGAAAGCACAGATGCTGCCAATATCGGCAAGGCGGCATTTTTTGCGCCAAAAACCTCTATAGTGCCGGATAATTTATGCCTTCCTTCTATTAAAAATTTTCCTTCCATTTTCGTGACAATGTTTAAAAATTAACTTATACTTATGATAAGCTATTGGGTATACTTTTACAAGTAAACCTATTTTACAAGTAAAACAGCAACAAAATGCAGCTAAGAACAAGAAGAACCCTATTTTTTATATCACTTATAATATTTTTTATAGCAAGTCCGGCAGCAATTATGTATTCCTTGGGCTATAAATTGGACCTAACAACCTTTAAAATAGAAAAAACCGGAGGAATATTCGTGGATATAGACTATGACGACTACACGATATCTTTAGATAAGAGCATCGAAAAAACCGTCTCAAAGGCAATATTCAGACAGCAAGGAACTCTTTTGCCAAACCTTATTCCAAAGTTACACAATGTAGAAATATCAAAAAACGACTATAAACCCTGGAAAAAGACCCTTGAAATAAAGTCCGGCATAGTTACCGAGATAAAAAATGTATTTTTAACACCCTCAGATCTTTCTCCATCAAGGCTGGACGAAAACGTCAACGACTTCTCCCTATCAAGGTCAAAAGAAAATATGGCTTACATAAAAAATAATTCTCTATTTTCTTTGAATATAAAAAATAACGAAAAAACAGAAATAGAACTTCCGCCAACGCAAAAAAGCGATAAGTTAAGTATCATCGACCAATCTTTCAACCAAAGCATCATTTACCTCCAAAACGATAAAAATATATTGAAGATAAATACCGAAACAAAGAACATAGACAGCATAAAAAAACCGACAAAGAAAAAATATTTAAAGATACTGCCAAGTCCAAAGAACAACGATTCCTTGTTTTTACTCTCAAGTGATGACATAATTTACGACCTTGACGTTGAAAATGACACGAGGTCCGAGATAGCAAAAGATGTAAATAATTTTTACGTGACCGGAGAATCGATCATCTACACAACAAATGATCCGACAAATTTCTACAAACAAAAAATAGGTTCGCAGGACAAAGCAATACAAATAACATTCTCACCAATGAAAGACGTTAACGAAGACTCAAAAATACTGGTAAGATTTGATGATCCGGTTGCTGTGCTAAACAGTGCGAACGAGCTATTGCTTTTTAATTATTCAACTGAAAAATTCGAAAAGTTAGCAGAAAACATAATAGATGCATCTATTTCAGATGACTTTTCAAAGATGCTTTACAGGAACGATCACGAAATATATGTTTATTACTTTGAGGCTTCATATCCTCAAAAAAAAGCCGGTGACAAAGAGCTTCTGGGAAGATTTTCAAAAGAGATACAAGATGCTTCTTGGTTCGACCTATACAACCATCATATATTTCTTACAATAAACGACAAGACAAACATCTTGGAACTTGATGGCAGGAACAAAAGAAACTCGGAAGAAATAATGGAAAAGCCGGACAAGTTCATATATAACAACTACGACAAAAATATTTACCTCTTAAAGAACAACACACTGCAAAAAATACCGCTTGTTCTTGATGCAACTCTTTAAAATAAAGCTTCCCCGATGCAAGCATGCGGGGTATTACGCAGACTTCGCCACGCTCGCTCAATTTCGGAGCAAGCTCCGAGGTATTGAACCTGTAGTTTCCCCGCATAGCTCTCTATCGGGGAAACTTTATTATTTTTAATAATAAAATGAAATAATATTAAATACCGTGTGGATATTTAATATGCGATATTTATCCTATTAATTCGAATATAATTGAGTTTTGTTGGCTTTTACTTCATTATGGCAGAATAGGGCGCATATTCAAAAAATTTGAAATGCTTTTTTCATACCAGACTTTTTGAGATATTTGGCTCTCTCTATTCTTTATCCAATCGTCCCAGTATTGGTTTTGCTTTGTTGCGGAATTTTGAGGCGTTATTTTGACCCCTTGCGGCAGTGTTATTTCTTCGTCTAAGACACCCTCTTCTCTATATCTTTTAGCAAGACTCAAAACATCGGAAGAAAGCATCCTGAGCTCTGAGAGCCTTATGTGAGAATTTTCAACATTATTTTTTAGATAAACATTTGTTCTGAAGATAAACTGCTCTACAGGAAGCACTGTCATAACAGAATACATCCATAAAAATAAAACTGCGAGAAATTTTAGAAGGTTCTCTTTTTTGTTTGAAAAAAATCCAAAAATAAGCCAGAAAAAAAGTATAGCGCAAAAAGTGACCGTGTAAAACGCAAAGAGCTTTTCATAACTAAAGCCGTAATATTTAACATAAAGTATCATTCTTTGCCCTGCCGAGAAAAGAAGCAGAAGCGAGGTTATGATAAAACCAAAAAGTATTTTTTGGACAAGATCATTTGTTTTTTTGTAGCTCATTGTATAAATAAGTATATTTAAAATGGAAAGGAAAAGAAGCTGCCAGAAGCCGCTCTTTACCAGACTTTCCACTTCTTTGAACTCAAAGGGAAGACTGCCGACAAAAAGGCGCCCCGCCTGAACCCACAAGAACAAAATATACACCAAAGATGTTCCGCCTATGAATATTCCGGATATTATCGGGTCCAGTTTTTTTTCTTCTTTTTTCTCTGTTGCTTTTACGGAAAATATCCTTGACCAAGAAAGAAGCGCCGAAAGAATAAGAAGCGACATGGCGCCCAGGAATAAAAACTTATAGACCAGTACGGGAGAAACAATATCCTGCAACCACTCGTAAATGAACAATATCTTCTCTCCGAAAAGAGCGTCGGCCGAGGAAAGAAGCGGAACAACAACACCAAGCGAAACTAAAAGAAAAAGCGCTGATCCAAGAACCACTCTTTTTATAACGAAACTTTTTTCTTTGCCGGCGGGAAAAAGATAGCCTAAATAAAGATCGGCAGACTCTTTTAGTTTAACTAAAAAAGAAAATACTCTATTTAAGAGAGTCGATACAAAAACACTATCCCAGTGTTTTTTGTTTCCGTCTTCCAAAAAAGAAAAGTTGTAAAAAAAGGCAAAAAAGAATGGAAATACCAAAACCGTGCTTATCATCTTTAAAAAGGGATTTTCGTATATTAAAAAACTGAAAATTATCAAGATCAAAGGAATTATCCAGAAAAAGTCTTTTCTAAAGCTTCCTTTGCGCTTATGGAGCTTATGCAAAAAAAGTCCTGTAAAAGCAGCCAGAAACAAAAACGCATTTAACCCGAAAGCATCTATTCCCCTTTCAAAGAAGCCCCACAGAAAAAGAACCCAAAAAGAAGCGAGCAAAAAAGAAAAAAGCATTTTTTGCTTTTTGTCGGTAGATATTTTTTCCTGGTTTTGTTTTTCCATTTTATATAAATTAAACACTTGTCTTATATGATAAGAATATTATAATACAAAAAAACAAATACCCCAACTTAGGTGTTGAACCCCTAAAGTTTTTAGTATTTGTAAGTATCCACCACCAGACCGTTTTGATCTCTTAAAAGAAGGGTGTCGTGACTTTCTGTCCATGCTTCGTCGGTCCTGCCAAGATAAAGACGCCACTCGCCTTTGTAAAAGTCGTAGAACTGGACATTGTCCTCTGCACAACTTTGATAGTTTAGTTTTGTTCTCATAAAGTCCCTACACTCATTATCCAAACGAATGTCGTTGTAGTCAGGCTCTGAACACTTTGAGGTCGCTGTCTTTATCACGCTTTGGCAGTAATCCGTAAGATGGTCTATCTCGTCCGTATCCAGCTTAGGACAATACTTCGGAAGTGCTGGTGTAAAGTTAAAATAGTCATTCAAGTACCCGCTGCAGTTATTTAACCTAAAACCATAACCCATAGGACTTTTTGAGGAATAAATAGTAACTTTGTCCTTTGGCTCCATTCTTACATCTATTTCGTAGTTGTATCCCGGATAATTCGGAACAAGGTGCGAGCTTGGAATATTGTATTTTCTTCCGGAGTCTTTGCTTTCTATGCTCCAGCCGGAAAGATAGTACACTAGATTTGTCTTGTTTATTAAAGTTATATACTCCTCTTCCGGGTCTTTTGAAGTTACTCTTACAGCAGAAAAAACAACATCTTCATATATGGGAGATATATCAACTCTGAACTTGAACATCTCCGGCGTTAGGTCAGCCTCGCCATCTTTATATCTTGCCCTCACATAAAATATGTAATCGCCGCCTTTTTTCGGTAAAGTTACTTTTCTTTCACCTCTTCTTATTACAACCCATCTTCTGTCCACCCCATCTAAAAAAGTATCGAAGACTACATCGGAAGACGAAAACAACTGCGCCACAGCAGAAAACTTAAATTTCACACTTGTTGTATCTTCTAATACATTTTTTTCAGGAACGCTCAAAAGGACAGTTTCCGGTCTTTGTACTCTTTCATACTGAGTGATAGGATCTCTTTCTCTTATTTTTTTCATTTTCTCCTCCGAGATCTCATAGACATCATCCCACGAAAAACCCAAATTGTTAAAAGTTGCGACATCTTGCACCCACTTTCTGTAACCGTTCTCTATTTTATACACCTTAAAACCTCCTACCCGCCTCAACAAAACCCCTTCCGGATACCTTGCTGCGCTTTTTATACTATACCCTGTTGGATACATATCCAGCTCTTCTTGCTTTGCGTACTTTATCTTGTTCCAGTCAAAGCCAAAAGTATTGAACACCTCAGCGGTCTCAACCCACCTTTTCATACCATCCTCCAAAAAGTAAACTTCAGGACCGCCCCCTTTTATAAAAACCCCTTGGCTAAAATACGAATCAGCACTAGACGAAAAAGGGATGAAAAATACGGATGCAATTATTGAAAGTAAGAAAAATATATATATTTTCATAGTAATTTTAGCAAAAATGCCTAGCTCAAAAACATGAGAAAGGCATCTAAAGATCGTTTTAATCATACACTCGCAACAAACTTTGGTCAATGCTCGGGGAATCCTGTTTTTAATACCTTCGTCAAGGCGTCACCCAGCTTATCCGGGTCGTGACGTATGAATGTTCTTTGCATCAAAACATCGCCTTTGTTCTTTTTTACACTGCTCTTGCTTAGGATGTCCAACCCCACCAACTTATATTTTTTCTTTCCATTTTTCGAGCCTAAAAGCACCGGCTCGCCCTCATCCATATATTTTTTAAGTAAAATAGCAGAGGGAATTTTCGTATTGTAAATAACAAGATCAAAAACACCCTTTCCGACAAATTTCTCTATTCCATCTACAAAATCCTCAACCTTAAAATCATCCGTGTGTCCGTACTTGTTCATTATATTACAAATAAATACTTTTTTTGCTTTGGAATTTTTTAAAGCCGTAGAAATTCCGGAAACCAAAAAGTTCGGTATCAAAGAAGAATAAAAACTTCCCGGACCGACAACGATCATATCGGCTTCTTTGATCGAGTTCAACGCTTTTTTATTTGCTTTTGCTTTTTTATCCAAGTATATCTTTTTTATACCAAAACGAGATATCATCTGATAGTCTGATATATCACCCTCGCCATAAAGTTTTTTTCCATTACTGAGCTCAGCAACCAGTCGCACTTTGTCTAAAGTTACCGGAACAACTTCTCCCCTCACCTTTAAAACTTTACTCGCCTCTTCAAGCGCCTTATCAAAATCACCCGTCACTTTTTCAAGCGCGGTTATGAAAAGATTTCCAAAGCTGTGCCCCCTCAAAGCTCCTGAAGTAAAACGAAAATTAAAAAGATCACGCAGAGTTTTTTCTTCCTCCGACAAGGCGACAAGGCACTGACGAACATCACCCGGCGGCAAAGCGCCATACTCGTCACGCAAGATGCCGGTAGAACCGCCGTCGTCTGCCATTGAGACTATGGCAGTAAGCTCTATGTCGTCATATTTTTTAAGTCCGGAAAGCACAGTGAAAGATCCTGTTCCTCCGCCTATAACCACCACTTTTTTCTTCTTTTTCATCTCTTTTGTCTTAGAAAATTTACCCATTGGTATCACCCCGAACTTATTTTGGGGTCCCGTATAAAGAACAAATGGATCCTGAAACAAGTTCAGGGTGAAAATAGTAATTTAATTTCTTTATCTTATCCCAAACATTTCTTTATATTTTTTCATATACTCCTCCTTGCTTTTAAACTCGTACCTAAAGGGCATCTTTTGCCTGTTATAAACAAAGTTTACTATTTTTTCCGCAAGATCCTTCGGATCATTCTTGCTTATAGCAACTCCCAGCTCAGCAGCGCATCCGACATCGATCGAAATGACCGGCAGCCCGCATGCAAGCGCCTCCACTAAGGTTCTTCCGTAACCCTCATAGTTCGATGTCAGCAAAAAAAGATCGGCCGTTTTGTAGTAAGAAACCAGATCCTCAGTCCAATCCTCAAATACAACATTTGCCGCAACTTTTTTGCTTTTGGCTTTCAGTCTTTTCACCTCCGGACCGGAACCGACTATTACAAGCCCGAGCTTCGAGTACACCTTGATAAGCTGCTCCATCGCTTTTATGGCAAGCTCGATGTTCTTTTCCTTTGTTACCCGAGAGGCCATAAGCATAACAAGGTCAAAATGCGGATATTTTTTGTGAATATCCAACTTTGCTTTTCCTTTCTTTAAAGTATCCACATCAACATATATAGGCAAAACAAATATTTCCGCCTTCAGTTTATCACCCAGCAAGCTCAAAGATCTTTTTATTTTTTCGGAAACGACACGGATAAGATCCGCTTGTGGCAAAAGATGTTGGGCAAGTTTTACCCTTATCTTATTTTTTATCGATTCCTGCCAAAAATATTTATTCAAAAAGTCCGTATGAACCTGAAGCTGCAACCTTACTTTTGAAGTTCTTGCCAATAAAAAACCGATAAACCCGATCTCAAAGGGGTCTTGAGCGGATATCAACGAGTTTTGCGCATGAAAGTCATTTTCTTTTATTATCTTAGAACCGAGTTTGAAAGCATCAAAAAAAGCCAACAATTTTATCTTTGAGTTTGTTGGATATATAAAAACATTTTTAATGTTTATTTTCTCTGTTTTGAGCTTTGACTTTTTATTTAAAACCAATATGTGAAGTTCTTCAAACGCCTCACCATACCAAAGCATTCTTTTTTGCGCTTCCGAACCATCTTTCAAAATGTTCTGGTCAGAACCTATCATTAATAACTTCATATTTTAAAAAACAAAAATGTTATAAAAAGATTATAACACTTTTTTAAAACTTATTAAAAATATCAAGATGTTTTTTAAGGACATCATCCCAAGAGTTTTCAAAAAATATATTTTTATTTTTTTCTGCAAAGTCTTTGTACTCGCTCTCACTTTCAAGCGCTTTCATTTTTTCTGCAAGATCATCCGAAGACGCCGGGTCGAACATCAAAGGTATTTGGTCTTTTACGGAAAGATAATTTTCCTTTGTCATAAGCACCGGCATGTTCAAGCTTAGGCATTCGTAAAATTGGTTCGGCGAGATATCGGTCCAGCTCGGGATAACAACATACTTTGCATTTTTTATTCTTTCGTACATTACCTCCCTTTTTGCCGACGGCAAAAAGACAACTCTATCCTCAAGTTCCAGCTCCTTTACCAACTTCTCTATTTTGTTTTTCTGCGGACCATCGCCTAAAAGCACCAGCTTTTCTTTTATGCCGGCTTTTTTGTAAACCTCCACCAAGGCCTCTATGTTTTTCATCACAATGAACCTTCCGGCAAAGACTATCTCGTCCGACACGCCATCACGCAAAACACCGCCAATATTCTTCGGAGCGGGATTTTCTATCACACCCGTCCTATCTTCTTTCAGGTCGTAATATTTTAAGAACAACTCTCTTTGTTCTTCGGAGTTAAAAATAACTTTCTCTGCATTTTTAAAAACAATATTTATAAGTTTATACAAAGCACTGTATTCTTTGTATTTTCCTTTTTTGTAAAATTCTTTTAAGGTCATAGGCGACCTTTGTTCTTGCAGATACTTTTCCCAAATGTAAGCGCCGCCAACTCGTAAAAAATACTTTTTGCCGGCAAATCTCGAAGCAAGGCAAACCGGAAGCCCGGCAGCAAGCCAATCTAAAGAATAAACAAAGTCATAATTTTTGATCTCTTTTCTGACCGCCAAAAAATATCGGAAATAATTTGAAAGCTTTCCTTTTCTAACTATTCTTTTCAAAGGAAAATTATAATCCTTGTCAAAATCAAATTCCGGCTTGTCCGAATAGGTCAAAACCTTCACTTCATGGCCGGCTTCCGTAAGCTTTGAGGCGATGCCGGCCGCGTACGCGGCCGGCCCCCCGGCCTCCGGCTCAAATATTCCTGTTGTTATTAAGATTCTCATAAGCTCTATAAAATATCTTTTCCATAAACTCCCTCCAGAAGATCAATATCTTTTTTAGAATCTTTCAGAAGTTTTGCGTTCTTTCTTTCAAAGGCTTTCAGAAGTTCTTTTCCCTCTTTGTCTCCAACTTCTTCTTGGTAAATTTCCGAAAATGCCGCCAGGTCCTTTATAAAACAATGCCCGCCGGCACCTCTTCCGGAGTCGCTTACTATACTCATATGGGACGATCCTATTCTCGGGTCATTCGAAACAGCATCTTTTACCAGCTCATAATCAATGTCCAGTTTTTCCGAAAGATCAAAAAGCATATTGGCAAACACCACCTTCATGGACAAAAATACATTGCCGGCATATTTCACAAGCTCCGCTTCTTCTGCCGGCATTATTTTCTCATACCGCGCCTTCGGCAGAACATCCAAAACATCTTGGGCTTTTTCTTTTGAGGTCTCTGTGTAGCCGACTATATTTCTTTTCGGGTTCTTTGCATCATCTCTTGCCGTCTTTTCGCGCAAGAACTCCGGTGAATGCACGACGAGAACATCTGGGTTTTCTTTTTGGATTGAATCCGTCGCTCCCGGAAGCATAGTGGACTTTATAACCGCTATCTTCCCTCTTCCTACAAGCTTCACAGCCTCTCTTACTATGCTATCATTAAATCCTTCAGGAGTCGTCAGTGTTGGAACGGCGATAAAAACCATATCGCAATCTTTTATAAGTCCCTTGTTCTTTAGGTAAGACTCCTCAAGAGCATAACGCACAACATCAAAACCTCTCTCCTCAAAATCGTCAGCGTAATTTTTCCCTATCCATCCCTGACCTACAAATCCTATTTTTTTATCTTTCATAACTATTGTCCTTTTATTATTTTACTGAATATTATATCATAATATCATAAAAACATAATTTTTATGAAAAAGATACTTTACCTCATAACCCAAGCCGAAATGGGCGGAGCTCAGAAATATGTTCTGGAGCTTTCTTCGACCTTGCAAAAAAAAGGCTATGATACCGTGGTAGCAAGCGAAAAAAACACCCTTTTAAGAAAAAAGCTTACTAAAAATGGCGTTCGCTTCGTAGAGCTTAAGAACATTCAAAGAAGTATAAACCCGATCACCGACCTAAAAGTATTTTTTGAGATATACAGACTCATCAAAAAAGAAAAACCCGATATCGTGCATGCCAACAGCTCAAAGATGGGCGTTCTTGGCGCCTTTGCCGGCGCTATGGCAAAATTAACCTTCCCCGAGGATGATCCTAGGGGAGCTCCCCTAGGATCATCCTCGGGGAGAAAAAAAATGCGGGCGGTTTTTACCGCTCATGGCTGGGTATTTAACGAGGTGCTGCCTTTTTGGAAAAAAACCATTTATGTTTTTTTGAGCTGGCTATCCGCTCTTTTTCAAGATGATATCATTTGCGTTTCAAACTTCGACAAACAGGCCGCCCTAAAACACGGCGTCGGTTCTGAAAAAAAACTTCACATAATAAATAACGGCATAGACCCTGTAAAAACAATATTTCTTTCAAAAGAAGAAGCCAAAGAAAAACTGGATCTTCCAAAAGACAAAAAAATAATAGGAGCGATAGGCAATCTTTATAAGAACAAAGGAACGAAATACTTGATTAAGGCAGCGGCAAATATTTTAAAAGAAAGAAATGATGTTTTTTTTCTCATCATCGGCGATGGTCTTGAAAAAGAAAATTTGAAAAAACAGATCAAAGAACTGAAAATGGAAGATAATATTAAAATAATAAAAATAGAAACCGAGGCTTATAAATATTTAAAAGCTTTTGATGTTTTTGTGCTCCCTTCCCAAAAAGAGGGGTTTCCCTATACGCTTTTGGAAGCCGGGCTCGCCGAAGTTCCGGTTATAACAACAAACGTAGGCGGCATCCCGGACATCATGAACGACGAGAACGGGATACTGGTAATATCAAGAGACCCAGAGCAAATAAAAAATGCTATCTTAAACCTGCTCAAAAACGAACAGAAAGAAAAACTAATAGCAAAAAATCTCAGAGAGGAAGTTCTGCACAACTTCACACTGCAAAAAATGATAGAAAGAACAGAGAAAATATACTCTTAAAAACAACCCGCAAAATCCACTTACTATAGAGACAGAGACTGCAAGAAAAATAACTTTTACAACCATACTGACGGTCGTCAGTATGGTTGTAAAAGTTAAAACACTTTAAATTAAACATACTTAGACAAACACAAGACAAATATAGCTTAAGATACTTGTTTAAGCGTTCCTGTTTTTGTTATTTCGAGCACCTCAACATATTGGATTATTTTCAACTTCCTGAGATCCTCTAAAAATTCTTCTGGTATTTTAATTTTTCCAAGCCATACACTTTTTTGGATCATTTTAAATTCCATTCTCAAAAGAACAGATCTTAACCAAGCCCTTTTGTTTCTTTCTTTTTCCGGTATATCGAACATAAATAAAGTTGGGTTGCTTGTCGCTTTATACTTATATTTACCATGTGGTAGCTCTCTATTTTTCACCTTACTTATCTTGGTGATTCCTTTTTTCGTTATTTTCACAAAACCCTTCTTTCCCCTATCAGACCTTTCTATTAAACCGTCCTTTTGAAGCTTACTTAGGATTGCACCAAATTTCCTATTTATCTTATTCCATTCATCTTTAGAAATTTTTGACCTTATTCTATCAAGGTCTGCAGATCTTCTATTCTCACCCCTTTTAAAATAATTACGCTCTATCCTACCCATAGGAGCCCCGTATCCTGATGTAGCGATAGCAACAAAAAGATCAACGGCATCAACAGAGCTTTCCGTTAACATTTCTAATAGTTTTAAAATTATATTGCTCTTCATTTTTTATTTTTAAAAAATTACTTTTTACAACCTTACTGACGACCGTCAGTATGGTTGTAAAAATAGAATGGTTTTTTATTTTATTTTGTATTTTGTTTATTTTATTTTATTTTGTATTTTGTTTATTTTATTTTGTATTTTATTTGTTTTGTTTTGTTTTGTTTTATTTTGTTTTGTTTTGTTTTGTTTATTTTACCTAGAAGACTTATTTTAAAACCCTGTAAACCTAATGCACTAAGCTTACACACCTTACTGCGCCGCCTGATTTTAAAAATTGTGACATATTATTTTTGTGAATTGTAAAGCTAAGATCATTAAGCTTAGCTTCAAGTTCTTTTGACGGATCGCTTATTACTATATTTTTTTCAAACACTATGCAGTTTGCGCAAAAAGCATCTGAATCCTCCTGACTTAAATATATCAAGTTCCCATGTTTTTTCAGTTCTTTTAAAGAACTCTCGGAAAAAGCATCTTTTGCCACTAAAAAATTACCATCACCCAAACTTTGCAATGCTGTATCTAGGTGATAGAACTTTGGATTGATAAGTTCAAGCTGGACCACTTCGTATTCTTGAGATAGCTGTTTCTGAAGCTCTTCTCTTGCTCCCTTCGAACTTCTAAAGCCGGAGCCCAAAAAAAGTTTATTATCAACAAAAAAGGCCTCTCCTTGACCTTCGAACTTTACATCCTCCGGAAGCTCTACAAGCTCCTTAAACTTCTTTGAGAAGAATTCCTTAAAAAGAGGCTCCTCCGCCTTTCTTTCCTTGAAGGTAAAATTACTCAAGATGAACTTATCTCCTATTGGAAGTCCGGCATTTGCGGTAAATACCATATCCGGGCAATTTTCATCAGGCTCTATGACATCAACTTCTATTCCCAGCCTTTCAAAAATATCTTTGGCTCCTTGCCATTGCTTTTTTGCAAGCTCAAGATTAGGCTGATCATTTATGTGCATCCACGGATTTATTTCATACTTCACTCCGAAAAAATCCGGAGAACACATGGTTATTTTCATTTTTCTTTTAAAAATATTTAGATCAATTAGTATTTTAATAAATATATCTGTTCTTTGCAACTTAAGCAAAATAAGGTAAAATAAGCAAGATGAGGATAATTAATAAAAAACTAATAAAAAAATATGCCGGAAAACGAAGAAAGCACTAACAATAAACCAAACTCGCTTAAGATAACCTTAAGGTCAATGTTCTCTTTCAATATAACTCCGGATGAAAGAAAAGCGACGGTTGATAGATTAATAGAAGAGTCGCGCGCAGATAATGCCTTTTATATACTCTTGGTTCTTTCAACAGTGATAACCGTTTGTGGTTTGGTGACAGATAACACCATTATAGTCCTCGGAGGAATGCTTGTTGCTCCGCTTCTTACTCCCATCCTAAGCTTTGGAATGGCTATAGTAACGACCCAATCAATGTCGCTTAGAAGAGCGGCTAACATAATCACAAATTCCATCTTTTTAGTGCTTTTTGTATCTGTTGTTACCACTTTATTTCTAAACTTTCCGGAATCCGCTATCAAAACAAGCTCTGAAATAACATCCAGAATAGGAACGCCAATGGTAGCTCTTTTTGTCGCCTTGGCATCCGGTCTTGCAGCTGCTTTTGCTTGGGCGCGTCCCAAGCTTTCCGCCTCCCTTCCCGGAGTTGCTGTCGCAACCTCCCTTTTGCCGCCGCTTGCTGTCTCCGGCATAGGCATAACCTTTTTAGAAAGAAATATGTTCTTTGGTTCCTTGCAGCTTTTCTTGGCCAATCTTCTTTTAATAATTTTGGCAAGCTCCATGATGTTCTCACTTTTCGGATTTTTCACAGCAAGAAAAGAAGAGGAGAAGAAACTGGAAGAAGAAATAAAGGAGATCAAGGAAGAAAAAAAAGAAATAGTGAAAGAAATAAAAGAAGAGGAAGAAAAGAAAGAAGCGGTCGTTGAAGAGACTAAAGAAAAAGAGAGAAAAAAGGAATCTAAAAAATAATGATACAATAATGTCGCTACACGATGATTCTCATACACACGACTTTCTTCAAAAAAAGGAGATGAACGAAATGTACTTCTCTGTTTTTTTTATGTCCTTTGCAGAAGGTCTTATTTCCATATTCGTACCTATTTACCTATATAATCTAAACTACAGTATAATAGACATACTCTTATATTATCTTTTGGTGTCTATCTGCATACTTATTCTAATAAATTTTCTTGTAAAATTTATTTCAAAAATAGGAGTAAAACATTCAATAAGCATAAGTATTCCATTTTTAATAATATATTTTCTAGGACTCAATATACTTGAGAATACTCCCTTCCTTTTCTTCGTGCTTCCCATAATCTTAGCTGCAAGAACCATATTTTATAATATAGGTTATCATCTCAACTACCTTGAGCATTCAAATGCAAAAAAAAGAGGAAAAGAAATATCCATTCTTGTTTCACTTCCGTTGCTGGCGAGCCTGCTCTCACCTCTCTTGGGAGGTCTTCTTATAACATATTTTGACTATCACTATTTATATGCTACAGGATCCATAATACTTGCAGCATCCATTTTGCCGTTACTCCTAAGCGGAGATCAAAAAGAAAAAATGAATTTTAGAATATCCGATGCTTATAAACTTATTGTAAATAAGAAAAATAGAAATACAATGATAAGTTTTATGGGTTACGCGCCGTCTGCCACCATTGGTGTTGTTATTTGGCCGATATTCCTTATCACAATACTTACTAATGTAAAATCAGTTGGCTTTGTGGCTTCTCTAACATCTATCCTGACCCTTGCTATATTTTTCTTCATAGAGAAAAGAGATGATAAAAGATCTAAAAAAGATATTATAAAAAAGAGGTCTTTTCTTCATGTGCTTGGCTGGATCGCAAGAATATTCGCCTCCTCAACTCTATCTGCTTTTTTGATAGATACATACAAAAAACTATCCTTTAAGCTGCTCCATGTCCAGTGGTCGTCATACGCATACAGCATCGCCAAAAGACAAAATTATTTTAAATTTGTAGTAGCAAGAGAAATATTTTTTAATATATCCAGAATAGTCATAATACCCATATTGATACTTGCCTTCTATTACTTGCCGGTATTGCTTGCATTTACTGCTACCTTTTTATTGGCTGCTATCTTAAGCACACTCTATCCATTTATAATAAAAAAGGATCGTGTTACAATTAAAACTAATTAATTATTATAAAAAAATGTGAAAAAACATAAATTATTTTTAGCGCTAGCGATATTTACCCTATCTTCCGTTTCCTTTGCTCAAGCTCAAGAAGTTACCACAACTCAAACAGCTGACGGAACAGAGCTAGTCATAGAAACAACCTCTGTAAAAGACGAAATAAACACCGCAACAACAGAAGACGCTGCGACACCGGAAGAAACAACAACAGACACAACGATAAGCAGTGATGTTGCCGCCGCTGTCGCGTCCGACGACACAGTGACAGCAGCTGACCTTGGAGTCTCAGACCCCTCCCTTTTACCGGACAGCGGATTTTATTTCTTAAAGAACTTTCAAAGAAGCGTTTCTCTTCTTTTCACAATCAATCCTGTAAAAAAAGCCGAACTAAACCTAAAATATGCCAATGAAAGACTTATAGAAGCGCAAAAATTAGCAGAAAAGACCGGAAACACAGATCTTGTAGAAAAGGCTTTGGATAGATATGAAAAAGAGAAAGAAAAAATAGAGACAAGAATAGAAAAAATAAAAGATGACCCAAAAAGAGCCGCAAGGGTAAGTGCGCTTCTGGATAAGATGGCATCCGTAGAGATAAAGAGTCAAAAGGTGCTTGAAAAAATAAAAGAAAAGTTGCCTGAAGCGGCTCAAGAAAGAATAGAAGCAAGAAAAGAAAGAGCATTGGAGATATTCACAAACACAGTCCTTAAAACCGATAAGCCCGAGAAGCTTAGAGCAAGACTTGAAAAAGCAACCGAAGCTCAGAGGGGCAGCAAGTTCAAAAATTTCAGAAACCTTGAAGTTTTAAAAGCTATAGAAGATAAAGTTCCGGAACAAGCAAAAGAAGCTATCCAAAAAGCTCAAGAAAATGCTCTAAAAAGACTTCATGACAATATAGAAAATATGTCACCTGAAGATCAGGCAAAGTTTGCGAGTTACGTAGCAAATATCTCCGGAGATTCTGTAACCCAAGCTGATATCTTGGATGAGTTAAACTCTGAAGATGGAACACTTTCCGAAGAGACAAAACAAGCCATAAAAGAAGCGAGAAAGTCAGCTATAACAAGAGCTGAAAAACAAATCCAAAAAAGAATAGAAAATGCCTCAACAGACACAGAAAGAGCAACGCTCCAAGAAAGACTTTCACAAAGACCGGCAGCGCTTGAGGTCTTGGAAAGGTTAAAAGAAGGGGCTCCTGAAGAAAAAAAACAAATGCTTGAGAAGATCAAAGCAAATATGGAAGAAATGAGAGAACAAAGAAAGCAGAAACTGGAAATGATGCGAGAGAACAGAAAAGATACGATGGAAGGTCTTAGAGAAAAAAGAAAAGATGTATTTGAGAGATCAAAAGAAAACAGACAAGAGACAATGACTGACTTCAGAGACGACAGGAAAGATATCCTTCAAAACACTGACGGCAACAGACAAGAAACCAAGACACAACTCAAAGAAAACAGACAAGATGCGCTGGAAGAATTGAGAGAAAATAGAAAAGATGCAGCTGAAACACTTCGCGAGAATAGAAAAGACGCTGTGGAAGGTCTTAGAGAAGACAGAAAAGATGCACTGGAAAATATCAGAGAAGCTAAAAAACAAAGACTGGAAGAAAGAAGAGAAAATGTGACTTGCACCCAAGAATACGAACCAGTCTGCGGAGTTGACGGAAAGACATATTCAAACGAATGTACAGCCGTAAAACAGAATGGAGTAAAAATAGCTTACAAAGGAGTCTGTAAAGCAGATACAGGGATAGAGACAACAAATACTGAGACAGAGACAACAGAAACAGAAACAAACTAAAATCATCAGACATTCCCAACCCGCCGGACCGAAGGTCCGGCGGGTTTTCTTTTTCGCATAACCCTGCCGCGCTGAAAATGCAACGTGGGCGTTTACTTTCTACTCTTTTTCCTGTAAATTATTAAATATTCAGCCTATGCAGAACTCGCTATTGTCACTGCGAGCGCAAGCGAAGCAATCTAGTGTTTTAGGATTTTCTGGATCGCTTCGCTTACGCTCGCGATGACACACATTACACGCTTCTAAATACACAAACAAACCATGCAAAAAGAAAGAACATACAAGATAATAACCTTCGGCTGCCAGTCCAACCTTTCTGATTCAGAAAGAATAGCCTATGTAATGGAGTCAGCCGGCTTTAAAAGCACAGAAGACCTGAACTCCTGTGATGTTTTGATATTCAACTCCTGCTCGGTAAAAAAATCCGCCGAGGACCGCGTCTTTGGTCAAGCAAGAAACTTGGCCAGCGTAAAAAGAACGAACAAAGACCTGAAGGTCATATTGACCGGCTGTATGATGCATCACAAACCGGAATACCTGAAAGAAAAAGCGCCATTTGTAGATATATTTTTAAATATCAAAGACCTTTACAAGCTTCCTTTGAAGCTTGGTTTGAAAATAAAGATAGACCACAAAGAATATCTCTCCTTTGAAGCAAAACATGAATCTAACTTTCGAGGATATGTTCCCATATCTTACGGCTGCAACAACTTCTGCACCTACTGCATAGTCCCCTTCTCCCGCGGACGAGAATATTCAAGACCGAAAAAAGAAATAATCCAAGAAGTGAAAGGTCTTATAAAAAATGGCTATAAAGAAATATGGCTTTTGGGCCAGAACGTGAACTCCTATGGTATTGAGAACTACTCAGAAAAGACAATGTGGTCAGGTAAGACAAAAAAAGGCATAAAGCCAAAGATAAAAAAAGGCTGCTCGACATTTACTCAACTTTTGGAAGAGATAGATAAAATACCGGGCGATTTTTGGATACGCTACACCTCCCCTCACCCAAAGGATTTCACCGATGACCTTATAGACATAACGGCAAGGTCAAAAAAGATAAGCAACTACATCCATCTGCCGGTGCAGTCTGGTGATAATGAGATCCTTAAAAAAATGAACCGAACCTACACGGTAGAACACTTTGAAAAGCTGGTCCAAAAGCTGCGAAAAAAAATCCCGGACATTGCTCTAACTACAGACACGATCGTCGGTTTCCCCAGTGAAACAAAAAAACAATTTGAAAATACAAAAAAGCTCTACAAAAGGGTCGGCTTTGATATGGCTTTCATTTCAAAATATTCACCGCGCTTAAAGACGGTTTCGCAAATAGCGTTTCCGGATGACATATCAAGCGAAGAAAAAGAAAAAAGATTCAAGGACCTGACAAAAGTTCTTGAAACAGAGCTCAAAAAAAAGAACAAGAAACTAACGGGACAGACCGCGCGCGTTCTTTTGGATGGCAAGAAAAATAATAAATTCTTCGGCAGAACGGAAGGCATGAAACTTATTGAAGTATCCGGAGAAAACTTAAAGATCGGCGAATTTTATGATGTGAAGATCACAGAAGCAGATGCATGGGCGCTAAGAGGTTTAGTTGTAAAGCCAAAGCTTCTGGTCATTCTGGGACCAACAGCCTCTGGTAAGACCTCCCTTTCCATAGAGCTAGCCAAAAAGTTCAATGGAGAGGTCATTTCGGCTGACTCAAGGCAAGTCTACAAAGGGCTCGACATCGGAACCGGCAAAGTGACCAAGCGAGAGATGAAAGGCATAACTCACTACCTTCTGGATGTGGCAGAACCAAAAAAAATGTTTGATGTTGCAAAGTTCAAAAAACTATCTGACGAGGCGCTTGAAAAAATATATGAAAAAAATAAACTGCCAATAGTGTGTGGTGGAACAGGTCTTTATATTGATGCTATCGTAAAGGATATAGACTTTCCCGACATCCCGCAAGATTGGAAACTACGGGAAAAACTTGAAAAAAAGACAGCCGAAGAACTATTTGAAGAACTCAAAAAACTAGACTCAAAAAGAGCGGAAACTATAGACCCGCGCAATAGAAGACGTCTCCAAAGAGCTATTGAGATAATAAAAATAAGCGGAAAAGAGGTTGGCAGACTGGAAGAAAAAGAAAAATATAATGTGCTGTATCTTGGTATAAAAAGAGAAGGAAAAGAGCTTGAAGACCTAATATTAAAAAGACTAAAGACTAGAATAAAACAAGGAATGTTAAAAGAAGCCGAGCGAGAACATAAAAAAGGGCTCTCTTATAAACGCATGGAAGCGCTGGGGCTGGAATACAGATATATGGCGCTTTTTTTGCAAGGGAAAATATCCAAAGAAGAGATGATAGAACAACTGAATATAAAAATACGACAATATGCAAAAAGACAAATGACCTGGTTCAAAAGAAACAAGAACATTCACTGGGTAAAGTCTCTTTCTGAAGCCGAAAAACTTACCGAAAAATTCCTCAAAAAATAACTTTACAACCATACTGACGGTCGTCAGTATGGTTGTAAAAAAAGTATGGAGTCATATACTAGTAAGTAAAAAATAGAAAATAAAGGTTCCTCCCGACAGAGAGCTATGCTGGGCATTGCGACGACCTTCCTCCTGAGGCGGACAGGCGCTACGCTTGCTCAACTTCAGGAGAAGCTTTAGAGCTATTTCACCCTGTGAAATAATTTTACGAAGTGAAATTCCTGCTTTAGAGGATCTCATTAGGTGAACTTGTATTTTCAGATAAGTAGATAAAAGCCGCCAAACCTTTGAAAAAAGTTTGGCGGCTTTTAAAAAAGTCACATAATAAATGAAAAGAGGCGTCTCGCTATGCGAGACGCCTCAATTTTACTGCTTACTGCATGGTCAGGCTAGACCTCGGAAGCATCGATGCCGATGTTGGAATGCTTAGGATTGCTGCCGTTAGCGTCCATATCGGTCACCGGGGCACTGCTGCTGGCCGGGATGCTTTCGTTCTTGGCGATGACATCAGCGATGATGCGGCCATGCTCGTCAAAATTGACCAAGTACGACTTACCATCGATGAAGGCCTTTGCCCAGCGGACGCTCCAGGAGCCGGTTTCAGTATTGTGCTTGACGCTGCTCATAACCGGTACCAGGATGGAAGTACCACTGTTGAAGGTGCAAAGCACCTCGGAGTAGATGGTACAACCATCCTGCTTCAAACCTTCGGTGAAAATGAAGGTGCGAGCGATGTCGTGATCGGTCAGGCCGTTGACAGGGATACCATTGAGACCGTTATTCCAGGGCGCCTTAGCGATGATGCTCATTTCGCCGATATGGGGGACACTGTTCCCCGATTTCTTCATGATGGCGAAAATGGCGCTGTTGGCGGGATTGCCGCCCAAGGAAGACGCGATGGCAACGGTCAGAGAGTTCAGGACGTTGGTGTTTTTCATGCAGTATTTCCTCTTCTTTAATTTCATCGGAAAGGACCACCCCCTCCAATGGCTGTTGGATTTTCAACAGCTAACTGACAAGAAAAATTCCGGTAAGTTAGCTGTTGAAAATATACCTTAAAAAGAACAATAACACTGAAAGAGTGTAACAAAAATAAATTCACATGTCAATGGTTTATATGTGAATGGACTTTTGTGCGTCCACTAGGATGTTAGAACCCTTGAAAACCCACGGTTTTCCAACAGTCGCTTCGCTCCTGACTTCCTTAACGGGAATACTCTCGCGTTTTGAGACCCCCTCCCATTCAAGCCCTGTATTTCAAAAATAAAAACACCTACATTTCAGTGGATGAAGGTGTTTTTATTTTGGTGCGCCCACCAGGACTTGAACCTGGGACCATCTGCTTAAAAGGCAGTTGCTCTACCAACTGAGCTATGGGCGCATATCGGATTTAAAACTATATAAATATATCACAGAATCACTTTTCAATCAAGAATCGAAAGAGCTTTTTAGACCAGATTGGACCGGCATACTCTACACCCACCCTTTCCGTCCTTTTTATATTTTTTTTATTAAGTTCAACTCCCCTGTCCTCAAACCAAAGACCTGAGCTCTTAGCTGCCTCTTTCTCGTTCATCTCTCTATCAATATTTAAATATTTCGTAAGTTTTCCGGGACCGGATACCTCTTTTGAACCGCGCATCAATATCGCCGATGGATAACCCTTTTCTCCGCAAACCACATTTAACATATTATGCATACCGTAAACCAAATAAACATAAAAACAACCGGCAGCGCCGAACATCGGCTTATTTCTTTCTGTCTCACCCTTGCTTGCATGAGATGCTTTATCCTCCACCCCATCATAAACCTCAACCTCATCTATCATAACCGCCACCTCTTCTCCATTCATTTTCCTAACAAGATATTTACCCAAGAGCTCTTCCGCCACCAAAAAAGCATCTCTGTTAAAAAATTCCTCTAATAGAACTTTTTTCATAGATATTTACTAAATATCAGATAAATTTTTACTTCCAAGCCTTGACTTCATACCACTCAAAGGAAAAGAAACATAAAATATTGAACCCTTATCCTCCTCAGAATCAAACCATATTTTTCCTCCAGACTTTTCTACTATAGACCTCACTATATAAAGCCCCAAACCGGTTCCTGTTGTATCTTTACTGACTATGTTGTCCGCCCTGAACATCTTTGTAAATATCTTTTTTTGCTGATGTTTTGGTATTCCATATCCGGTGTCAGAGATCGTTATCAAAATTCCATTTTTTTGTTTTTTCGTTCTTATCTTTATACTTCCATTTTCTGGCGTGTATTTTATGGAATTGGAAAGAAGATTTTGGAATATTATGCGTATCAATTTTGGATCAAGGTCTATTTTTTTTATATTTTTGTCATACTCTTTGGTCAGCTTTATCTTTTTTTTCTTTATATTTTTGTCTAGATCTCTCAATACTTCATTTGTAACAAGCTTTATATCTGTTGGCTTTGCGTCAATATCAAATATGCCGGCATCCAGCCTTGAAACATTAAGAAGAGCGTTAACCAAAGCAACCATCCTATAATTCCCCTTATATATTTCATCCAGATACTTTCTTTGTTTTTTATTCAGCTTCCCCGCCTCATCTTTTAAAAGCATTTCCGAATACAGACCTATGGAAGTTAGCGGGGTTCTAAGTTGATGCGAGGCCAAAGAAACAAACTCGCTCTTTGCTTTATCTATCTCTCTTTCTTTGGTGACATCCCTAAAAACAACCACACAACCAACCACCCTGCCACTATCATCTTTTAAAGGTGCGGCACTATCTGAAATAGCTATCTTCTTCCCTCTTTTTGTTATTAAAAACGAATGGCTTCTCATTTCCTGAGCCTTTCCTGTTCTAAAGGCGTCTTTTATAAATCTCTCATCTTTCTTCCCGTTTACTTCATATATAAAATTCAAAACCTCATCATATTTCTTTCCGACGGCATATTCTGGAGAATATCCAGAAAGATCAGATGCCGCCTTATTGAACATAACTATCTTATACTCCTCATCAATAACAAAGACACCATCACCGATGCTATACAAAACAGCATCATCCTTTTCTTTCTCTCTTGCCGCTTTTTCTTTCTCTTCTTGAACATCCTCAAGCACATTCAAAATAGCTTTTTGTTTTTCCTCTAAAAGTTTCTTATCTTCTTTTATTTTCTTAGTCTGCTCTCTAACCTTCCTATCCACATCTCTCCTTGATCTTTTTATCGCCACAGTCATCCTGTCGAACGAACGCGACAACTGACCTATCTCATCGTTCAATTTTGTTCCAACTTTATGGTCAAGATCTCCTTTCTCAACTATCTCAACGCCCTCCTGGAGATCTCTTATCGGGTCTGTTACTATCTTTGTTGCAAAATAAACAACGATAAAGAAGACAAATAACACCACTATCCTACTTACAAAAAATACTCTTAAAATATCATTTACCGGACCAAATATCTCGCTTTCATCAACTTCTGTCATCAAGCACCAATTTGTGTTTTGAACTATATAATGCGTTCCGAGAACATTGATGCCTCTATAGTCAGGATAAACTCCAACTTCTCTGTGTAACTCATGGACCATCTGAGCATCTTTCTGAGCAAGCCCTATCATATCAATACAATTTCTTGAATTTACCGTATCTACTTTTTTTCCTAAAAGATCTCCATTACCAAGCGCCGGCGGAATAACAACTTTCATTTGATCGTCTATAACATATATTTTTTCTGTTTTCCCCACTCCCAGATACTCTTGAGCAGCTGAAATAATATTATCTGTCGTCGACTCTACCACCATAACACCTATAACCTCATCATTTAACACAAGCGGACCGGAAAGATACTCTACCGGCTCTCCGCTAATCTTTTGAGTTTCATAATTAAAACTATTATCCTCCTTACCGTCTTTAAAATATTTCTCTTCCGATATGTTCTTGTCCACATAACTATCATCTGTGGAAACAAGTATATTACCATTAAGGTCTGCTACTAATATGTTTTTAAAACCTTTAGATGAATATAATGCATCATCTAAAATACCCCTTATATTATCTTTATACGAATCATAACCGGTATTATTGTAAGCACTAAGATCGGAGCGAAGTTTTGTTCTGCTGGTTATGAGCTTTAGTGAATTTATTTCTCTGTCTATGGTCACCTCTACCTGTCTGGCTCTTGCTTGAGTAAGATTTTCAAGATTATCTCGGATCTGAGTTTGAAGATTTGTTATGGAATAATAAGAAACACTACTTGTTCCGCCAATAATAAAAATAGCACCCACAAATAAAACTACTAATGAAATTTTTGTTCTTATTTTCATTTTATTTTTTTGTCTATTTGGATATTCTTTAATCTGGCTATTTCTTGCTTGAGTTCTATCATTCTTAATTCTCTTCCAACCATCAGCTTATTTATTCTTTCAAGCTCGTGGATCTTTTCGTTCAGATCTATTTCCGCCCGCTTTCTTTCAGTTATATCCTTAATAATACCAACCATAGCTATAGGCCGCCCTTTCTTATTTTTCACCATAGACGCGGTAAGTAAAATCGGAAATGTGTGTCCATCTTTGTGCTTTACTTCCACCTCACCTGACCACCTACCTCTTTTTTTGATCGCTGGTATTATCACCCTATCAGCTACACCCGGATAAACGTTAAGATCATTTACTTTTTTACCGATATAGCTCTCCAAAGGAAAACCGTATATTTTTTCTACAGCCTTATTTGAATAAGTAATAACACCATCAAGACCAACTATTTGCATGCCATCCGGAGCCTCTTCTACTGCAGCCAGAAGCAACCTCAACTGATTATCCACCTTCTTATGCTCCGTTATATCCTTTTGAACATAGACCAAACTGACAATGTGTTTATCTTTATCCTTTATAGAATTAGCGCTCAAAAGAACGGTTCTTTTTTCTCCCTTCTTAGTTAAGATAACCAACTCTTCATCTTTTATTTTCCCGGTCTTTTTCCACTTCAAAAAAGCCTTTCTAAACTTTAATGCTGATTCTTTAGAGTAAAGATCTTTTAAATTCTTTCCTAAAAGATCTTTCTTTTTATAACCAAGACCTTTAAATGCAACATCATTAAGATCAAGTATCTCGCCTTTGGGTGATACTATATAACAATACTCCGGTTATTTTTTAAAAAACTCTTCGTATATCTTGCAACTGCCAAATAGATCTTCTTTTTTTTTGAGATATTTTATTTTTTGGAGAACTTTTTTTCATCGAGTTTATAAACTCAATTGTTATTTAATATAATTATACAACATAATCCAAATCAAAACAAAAAGCGCTCAAGTTTCCTTGAGCGCTTTTTGTTTTTTTAGTCTTTCAATTTATAACCTGTTTTAAATATCCAAGCTACAATTCCCAAACTCAGAGCAAGAAATATCAGAATACTCATAAAGCTTGTAACCGGCGAGATGTCCGCTACACCAAAGAAACTCCAGCGCAAACCGCTTATCATATAGACCACCGGATTGAACAAAGAAACATTTTGCCAAAATGGCGACAGCATATCAAGTGAATAAAAAACTCCTCCAAGAAATGACAAAGGTGTCAATATCAAGGTAGGAAAAATATTCAACTTTTCAAAATTGTCAGCCCAAATTCCGAGTACAAAACCAAAAAGTCCGAACGCTAAAGCCGTCATAAAAGAAAAGACGATGGCTAAAAATGGATGCACAACCGGAACAGTAGTAAAGAACAAAGATGTTAAGTATATTATCAACCCTATCATCATGGCGCGTGAAGCGGCGGAAAAGACATAACCCAAAGTTATCTCAAGATAAGAAAGCGGTGCAGACAAAAGCTCATATATGGTTCCTATGAATTTTGGAAAAAATATACCGCTTGATGAGGCCATAAGCGAGTTCATGACAAGCGACATCATGATAAGCCCCGGAACAATGAATTGTGCATAGGTCACTCCGTTGATGCTTGAGATGTTTGCGCCTATCGCGCCGCCAAAAACCACAAAGTAAAGCATTGTGGAAAGCACAGGAGAAAGGATCGTCTGCATAGGTATGGCAAGCGTCCTTCTCATCTCTTTTATATATAAAGTTTTAAGTCCTATCCAATTCATATTTTTTTATACCCATTAACAATATCGACAAATATTTTTTCCAAGGTCTGTTCTTCTGTTCTCATATCGGAAAATACTATATTCTCCTCCCTAAGATCGTTTAAAAGCGATGTTATGCTAGGCTTACCTGTCTTTTCGTAAGCATAGGTAATTGTCATTTTATCATCTGAAAGCTCCAAGTTGTACTTTTTCAATGCATCGGGTATTTCATCAATACTTTCCGAAAGCTCCAATATGAGCTTCTTCCCCCCGAGATGTTTCATAAGTTTATCTTTTTCTTCAACCAATATTATCTCACCTTGTCGGATAACCGCCACTCTGTCTGCCAGCTCTTCAGCCTCTTCAAGATAGTGAGTTGTAAGAATAACAGTGGTTCCTCCCTCTTTGAGCTTGCGTACTGAATTCCAAAGATCACGACGCAGATCTACATCCACCCCGGCAGTCGGCTCATCCAAAAAAAGTATCTTCGGCTCATTCATCAGAGCCTTTGCGATAAGCACGCGCCTTTTCATTCCGCCGGAAAGCTGCTGAACCTTGTTATTTCTTTTATCCCATAAAGAAAGCATTTTAAGCACCTTTTCTTTGTAGGCAGCATCGACTCTCCTGCCGAAAAAACCGCGTGCAACATCAAGCGTACGATCGACGCTTATAAAAATATCCAAAGATATTTCCTGAGGCACCAAACCAATAAGCGAACGCGCCTTCCTGTATTCTTTTACCACGTCATAACCACCCACGCTAACAGTGCCACTCGTGATGTTCACTATCCCGCAAACAGCATCGATAAGGGTTGTTTTACCGGCTCCATTCGGCCCCAAAAGAGCAAATATCTCTCCGGAATGCATAGAAAGACTAACGCCGTTCAGCGCCTTAAATCCTCCCTTGTAAACCTTTGTAATGTCTTTTATTTCTAAAGCTGTATCTTCCATATTTTTTAAAAAAATGTATAAGCGCTAAACAAAAAGCCAGAAATTCTCCAGCCGCTAAAACTCGAATTATATCAATCTTAACAAAAAGAAAGATATATTACAAATTCAAAAAACTAAAACTGTATTTTGTTTTTAGCCAGCCATGATCGGCAGAACCCCTATCATCCGCTCTGAAAATTTCTTTTTTATAAATTTAAAATATTAAAATATCCGGGAAAAATATTAGAATAATTCCCAGAATTATCATCAATACCCCGCCTACAAAAGTAGACACCTTAGAGTACTTATAGCTTAAATGTATCTTATCAAAACCCCATAGAGCAAGGCCAAAAAGAAAAAGATCATCAAGCATATATGCAAAAATGTATATAAATAAATAAAATTGACGCTCAAGAAAAGAAATGGGATTTATCTCCATTATCTTGGTAAAGGCCTGAGGGATGCCTATGGAGCAAGCAAACTCTATTATGTTCACAGAAAAAGCTACTCCGATTATTCCTAAAGCCACCGCTATGGTCATTGGTGAATTTGCAATTTTTGCTATCTTCCCTTCTATGCTTGCCTGCTTTTCAAGACTGGCAACATCACAAGTGAATTTATCCTTTGTCTTGTAGTATTTTCTTATAAAATAGATCCCGCTGCCTAAAGCTAAAAAACCTATTGCCGGCGTCACTATATAATCCAGGCCGACAAAATCCCAAGTCTTATACCAAACATTCAAAATGAGATAGTACATTACAGCTTCTGCCGCTATGAAAAGCCCGGCAACCTGCCACATCTTTTTCTTATCCCCGATCTGCAAAAGGATCAGAAGAAAGGTCATAAGAACCCACAAGGCGCAAGGATTGAAACCGTCTATCAACCCCAAAACAAAAGACAAAGAAAATAGAGAAAGATCCTTAACATTCACCGATCCAAAAAAAGGAGCATCAAAAGTTGTTGCGGGAGCGCTAAAAGAACTGGCATCGCATAAGGTATTCTTTTCATCAGAACACCCGTCACTCGAAGACCCGCCAACTGTCTTTTCTTTGTTTATAACATCCTCTACGCTCAGCTTCTCTTTTCCTATGTTTGCATCTATGGCGTTTAAAATATCTTGCCCGGATGTTTCTTTTGAACCGAAACCAACTATAATACTACTTCCCACTACCGTTATGGGTGTTACTTTCGCAATGCCCGCCGATTCGGTCAAGGAAACAAAAAGCTCTTTTGAACTGTTGTCTTTTATATTGTAATAAACAATATTTACATCTTCTCTGTCCTTCAAAAAGCTTTGAATGAAATCCTTTTCTTTTTTGCAGAACTTACAATCATCCCTGCCAAAAAAATAAACATCCACAACATTGGGTTTTAGAAGAGCATCATCACCAACAGCCGCGATGCTTAGACCAGTATTTCCAAAAACGCCAAAGAATGAAATAATAAAAAAAGAAAATACCAAAAAATATCTCATAAATTTAAATACAACTTATCTTCTTATGCAACTTCTTGCTCAATATCATCCTCCTCTCCTCTCTCACTGGATCTGTCCGGATCATAAAATAATTCCGAAGCCTTTGCTCTTACAGCAGACTCATCAACATAAATTCCTTTTTCTCTGACCTCGGTCAGTTCTTCTTCGGTCACCTCATGAACATCACCCTCTTCTCCGGTCCTTTCCAAGATAGAACTGACTATGATCGGCAAATAAGCCTCATTAAGATCTTCCGACAATCCTCCGCTCTCTATCGCAACTTCCTCAAGAACTTTTCTGGTGATATCTTCAGCAGACACCCTTAGCCCGAACTTCTCTTCCGTTTCTTCAACCAATTCACCAAGCTTTGCTAAAAAAGCAGGATGCTCGACACTCTGCAATTCATAAAGTTCTCGTTTTAACTTTGGAACAATAAAGCTCTCCACCCTACCCAAAAGATCATTAGGATTATCCTTGTCATCTAAACTTCTTGGAGCTTGTTCAAGCTTGCTCATATATTTTTACTTAAAATACACCGGCACATCCAACTCTTCATCGTGTTCGGAAAGCCCGGACGGATTATCTCTGTGAAATATCAAAACGCCATACCTTGGTTCATTTTCCGGTCTTTTAAATTTAAGCTCAAGCTCAAATGGAACAAAATTCTCGGTCATCCACTCCCCCTGAGCCTTAGCAATGCCTGTAGCTAAAAAATTTCCATTAGCATCGTTTAAAATAACAGGAAAGTCCCCCTCAAAGAACCAATAACCCCTAGCCTCTCCCTCCACTTTTATCGGCGAATCAACAAAAGACCAAGCTAAAGGATGTTTGATATTTATAGCTTTACTTTCCATTGATGGGTGTTCAGACGATACGCCGGCAATGCTCTTAGGACGCACACTTACATATTCCCAATTTTCAATATCCACGATAGTGGTTACTTGAGATCTTTCCAGGCTTACCGAAAAACTTCCCTCGCTTTATTTCTTTGAAACATCAACAACTGTATAAGCAACATCATTCACACCATCTTCCGCCGCCGCCTCTACCGCTATTTTTGCCGCTCTTTTTTTATCCTCGCTACCAAGCTCCCAACTTCTCGTACAAGCACCAATGCTCTCATCATAAGAGTATCCGGCAGAAACCAAACAACCATACTCGTCTCTTTGTCCGCCAATCTTTTCGTTTTTTTGAGCATGTCTATCAATGATCTTAGAAACTGTAAAAACCACCACAACAATAACAATAAGCCCTATAAATAAGGTGGTTCTTTTCATATTTCCATTATGCTCCTTTTCTTAAGATAATTCAAGCCAATCAATATATTGTCAAGTTGTCGCTTTCATGTTAGTATCCGAAATAGTTCTTTAGACTAAAAGGAGGACTACCTAATGTCCCTGGCAAAAGCAAGACACTCACCTGAAAAAAAGCCGATCGAGCTTTGGCTGGAAGCCTTGGAAGGAAACAAATACTGGGATAATTATGATACAAAGCTTCGCAAAAGAAGTAACGACTCCCATATTGTGGGCTATGAATATTCACCCATTGGCATTCTCTGCGATCTTTTCCTGGAGCGCTCCGAAGAAGCCAAAAAGCTGAATGCCCACTGGGACCTAGATGCATTTTGTTGGAATAATGGAAAATACGAACTGAAATATGACATTTTTTTTCCGCCACCGGTGCTATTCTGGTTAGGTATAAAAGAAAATGGGAAGATAATCCGAATATTAATAGAGCTCGCAAAGAAAAGGACAGCTTGCGACCATAAAGCAGCAGCAATGCTTATCCGCTCACATATTTGATATTTGATCTAAAAAAATGCCCCCAAGAAAAGCCTTGGGGGCATTTAAAATTTTACATTTTCTTTTTCTTCATTCTTTTTCTTTCCCTTTCTCTGTCTGTTTCGTCTTCTATCTCACCCACTATCTCCTCCAAAACGTCCTCCATCGTTATTATGCCGATAACGTCATCCTTATCATCCTCCCTGTAAACAAGATACATATGATTCTTGTCTTTTTTCATAGCCCGAAAAACACTCTCCACTTTTTGATCTTCCGAGGTATAAACAATAGGAGAAGCAAACTCTTTGAGCAGTTCATCACGCTTGTCTGAGTTCAAAGCTCGCATTACCTGATTTACATGAACATAACCCATAATATCATCCTGATCGCCGTCATAAACAGGATATCTGGAATAAGAGGAATGAGAGACAAAATAAGCTATCTGATCCACCGGAACAGAACCATTCAAAAGCTTCACCTTATACATAGGCGTCATAACATCTCCCACCTTCGTATCATAAAACTCAAAGATGTTTTCTATCATCTCATGCTCCTTGTACTCTATGGCCCCGCTCTCAACACCAAGGCGCGCCATGGTTATGATCTCATCCTCCGTCACTCCGACATTTGACCTTTCTTTGAACTTGCTGTTTGCAAACTCATTTAGCTTTAAAAGTAAAAAGGTCAACGGATAAAACAAAATATAAAAAAGATATATTGGCTTCGCCGCTTTTCTTGTCACCTTATCATTATGAGTATAAGCAAATGACTTAGGAAATATCTCACCAAAAACAAGTATAAAAAAAGTTGTCACACCAGTTGCCACCCCAAGAGCAAAAGAACCGAAAAGTTCAGCAGAAACTACCGTGGCATAAGATGCTGTAAAAAGATTTACTATATTATTTCCCACAAGTATAGTTATAAGAAGCCTTTGTGGGTCTGATTTTAGCTTTGCTATCAAATCCGCATTTTTTAACTTCTTTTTTTGCATAAGAAGCACCCCGCTTTTATGTAAACTAAAAAAATCTGTTTCCGCACTGGAAAAAAATGCCGAAAGCGCTATTAGAAAAATAAATAATAATATTTCCATATTTAGTACATTGTCCTTATTATACCAGTTTCTAAAAGAATAAAAAACCTTTATTTTCAAGCGAGTGAGTGAAATGGGAAGCTAAGCGAAGCGAAGCTTTACATTTCCGAAGGAGCGCAGAAACTATAGGTTTAACACCTCTATTTTCAAGCGAGTGAGTGAATTAGCTCTTTTTTTTAATGCAAAATACGAAATGATCACAAATAAGCACCAAAAAGAAAATGACCGCAAAAGCTGCGGTCACCATCATTAAAAAAGTCCGAGAGATGATCTCTCGGACTTTTTTTCTATTCTTCCTCACCCCCAAAAAGTTTATCCTTTGTAAAAAAATATTTTCTGCAAAGCATTCCTTACTCCATTAATTTCTTTATTGTCATCCTGAACTTGATTCGAGATCCCCTTCTAAATGCACCAAAGCCCCATTAAGCCCAAAACAAAAACCCCGCTTTTGCGGGGTTTAAATAATTCTAACGTTTATATCTATTTATCTGAGATAATAGCCAACGTATATCTCTTGTAAATAACCGAAGTTATCAAAGTATGCAATGACCCTGGTATAAGCATCATAATATACAGCTCTTGTTCCGCTTGTAAATTGAAAATACGGATAAACTCCCGCAAATTCAGTAAAGTGAACTCCCATACCTACGCCTTCTTTTGTTTGACCTTCCCAGCCTCTTGTAACACTGAAACCATAGAAGCTGTTGTAAGCCCAAACAAATACAACCTCCTCGCCATCGGAAGATACTTGCAGTGTGTCACCATAACCACCATTATGCCCTCCTTGAACATGCCAGTCGCACTCCCTTGCTATGCGTCTTGCGGTAGTATCACGACCCTCATTATTCAATTCAAATGAACCATACGATGTCCATGTGATATCATCAGATAAGCTAGGGCAAAAACCATACTTATCGTGACCCCTATGGTGACATCCCAAAAGCAAGAATGTCAGAAAAACAAAAATAAGAATATTTCGCATGATCTACTCCTTTTTTTGAAGTGAAAAGAACCAAATTAATCTTACAACACAACATAAAAAGAATCAAACCAAACAATATCTCCCGCTCCAACAACACTAATCCGCGCCAACAACTTCACTCCGTTCCGCCGCCCGCCCGACAAAAACCATTTCCTTTCAATTTTTTGCCTGCCTGTGCGTTTAGCACGCAGACAGGCGGCTCCTCCCCACACTCCTAGCCGCCAAGCGAAAAAGAAAGGTAAGGAAATGGTTTTGTCTGTCGGGTTCGCTCAGTCATTCCAAAACAGCTCATTAAACAAATATTTTATCACTTTGTGCTACCATTCGCTATTTTTCCATTCCTTCGCGAACTGGCGCTACATCTGCGGTAACTCTGGACTGCGCTCGCCCATAAAAAACACCTTGCTTTAGCAAGGTGTTTTTTATAGTACACATCAATTAACATTGATGCTATTTTCCCCATACTTTCAGATCACTTCCATTCACGAATCATATTTCGTTCTTCTTTGTTTCTAAATGCCGTCTCTAGGTCAATATTGTAACGATTTGCTATAGAGCAAAGAAACATAATAATGTCAGCCAACTCTTCATCAACAACCGTAAATTTTGAATTGGAGTCTATTTTCATTTTTTCTGTTTTCCGAATAGCTTTAAATAATTCTCCAATTTCTTCTCCCAGCTGCAAAGAATTTTGCAAAACAGTAGTTTCTGTAAATCCTCTTTCTTCTTCCATGTCTGCAACATATTTTTGAAAATCTTTTAATGTTGGATTTTCCTTTAAAAAAAGTTTACTTTTCATAGAAAAAAATATTAATAATTTGAATTATATCACATTTTCAAGCTGACAGATAGATATGAATATAAAAACATGACATGTGAAATTATTAAACCTTACAGACAGTTTGATTGTAATGTATCTATAAGCTCTCTCATTGCATATTTTGCCTTCTTTTTATAATGTCCCTCCCCGTGAAATAAGTTAATCTCTGCTGGAATACCGTTACAATCCACGTCCCAAACCCCAACTATACGACCACGAACAACAATAGATCTACGGATTTCTCCAATTGAATTATAAGCCTTTTCTAGAACCTTAGGAGAACCATATCTGAATCGTGACTCAAAATAAGCCTTCAATGAATAATCTTCCCATGGCAGCAAATATACATCATCAGACAAATTTTCAATAGAAATGTTTTCGTGTCCAAATTGAAAAAAACGCATCCCTTCATAATCAAAATAATTTAGATTCTCACCAATTAGTTTTTTAGTTAGTTTGTCGCATATACCTAATGGCAAACCACTCCACCAAGAAAAATCACGAATAGTAGCAGGTCCAAAAGAATTATAATACATCCTACACAATTCTAACTGATAATAAAATTCATCATAAAATTCAAATTCCTTAAATACTGCTCCATAACACTTAATGGTACCACAAAAATAGCGTTGCTCCTTCGCCCAATAATTTGACTCATCATTAAAACACACTATTCCAAGCTCCCATAATTTTTTTAATGTCAAACGAAATACTAACACGGGAATACCCTCTGTCTGTTGTGCTATTAATTCATCAGATCGTTCTGTGATCTTACCATGTAACTCCATCCGTTCTTCTATCCAAGCTTGAGCACGGTTATGATATTCATCAAAATTTCTTACTTTAGCTATGAGACTTTGGCAACGAGCTAATCTTTGACGTAGCGTAGCAAAATGAAGTATTCGTGCATTCTTCTTTGTTGTAATATGAAGCGTATTTCTCATACATCGTACACGAATAAGCTCTCTTGATTGATACATAAGATCATGAAAATATGTATATTTTACCAGATGATTTCGAGAAACAATACTCATAAATGGCGTTTGTGGTCTTGCGGCATGCACACCAACAGCAGAATCACAAATATCAACCACATCTGTATGCGATAGACAATAAGGCCCATTTTTTATCAATGGATGCAATAGATCTTTATTCATGGATTAACAGATATTATATGTGGTGAGATAAATATAATTTTATACCCATCACGTGACCGTAATTAGTTGTGAAACTATTATAACATACCTATTATACATGATAATATCTCATAAACTATATTAAAAAACGCCCGTAAAATACGGGCGTTTAATTTTTACTCTACTTTATGGCCAATACTCACAGATAAATCCATGTATTTCTCCATAAGCTTCAGTCAATGCTCTAAAATCATCTTCGCTACCCCACCAATGATGGTAGTTGTGATGAATATGATATTTACTCCAATCGTTATCCCAGTCAGGTTCATATTTTGTGCCGTGCAAATCAGATTAAAGGGGTCAGGAGCCTTTTTTAGGTCTTCCTGGATTACGTAATGTTGAGGTTAATTTAAACCTATCTATCATTCTGTTTATCCAACCCTCTTTGCCGTAAGGCTTTCCTTTGTTAACTGAATATCTTAAGCTTTCAAGCTCTGCATTTGTTTGGGGTTCATTCACTAATGAAACATAGTTACGAGGCATATCAATAAGCAATTTTGACAGTATCTTTTTTTGATCATTATTCCCCCTTTCTCTTACGTATAAGCTGGACCATTTCCAGTTTTCTGCTTTTTTGACTAATTTAGCTCTTTTAGCATTTCTTTCCACGTATCTGAAAAGTTGAAGGAGGTATTCATTTGTCTGTATGGGAAATGATTTGTATCTTCCCTGATAAAGATGTCCATGCCCTATGGTTTTGTGTTGTGCATGCCATCTTTGTGTGTGAGCCATTGAAAGCCAGCCCATGAATTTTTGCAGATCTCCGTCTTGTCTCGGATATAAAACTAAATGCCAATGGTTTGGCATTATACAATATGAGAGTATCCTCATATTGTATTTTTCTTTTGCTTGTTCTAGAGCTTTTTGAAATAAAATGTAATCTTCATCACTGTCAAAAATTTGCATACGTGCATTAGCACGATTTATGACGTGATAAACTACATCTCCTACATCAATTCTATTTATTCTTGGCATGAATGTATTTTATCATACTTGAGTTTGAGAAAAAAGGCTCCTGACCCCTTTTTCCCTCTGACCCCTTTTTCCCTGACCCCTTTTTCCTCACCTTTTTTCTCCAGAAGAAGAAAGCTTGATACCTGTCTGCGTACGCCCTGTCTACCGTACCGACTGGCACAGGTAGACGCACAAGCAGACCCACACGAAGTTTTTCGGTAATTCCAAAACACTATCTTCCGCTCCAACAATACTAATCCGCGCCAACGGGTTCGCTCCATGTGTAGTTTGCTTAAATTATACAATTGTTATACTTATCTGAATTTACATCATAGCCGTCTGCAATTTCAAATTTCTCATCTGAAATTTGTAAGTTTTCAATTTTACTCAAAGTAAAAATTCTCCATGCGGGCAAATTACCTGTCTTACTAAAACCATCATATTGAAAAGCATCTAAATTAGTTTTACCGGTTGAACTAACATAAATAGCATGAGGAGACACCTTTCTAACCTCATTCCCCTCATAATAAAAATTAACTAAATTTCTATTATCTATTACCTTAACTAAAGGTTGTTGATTACCTATGTAATTATTTTAATTAATTTTAGATAGACTTCTCATCATCAGCAAGCTCCGTAAATTTAGCTGTCATCGTTGGATTTCCGCGTGTTAATTTTTTTATAGTTAGATCTTCCGCTTTGTTGTTTGCAATACGAAGATTATTCTCAGACGACAAAAGAGCGTCTTTTGTTTTTTGCAAATGGTCTATGGTTTTGTCTATTTCTTCAATGGCAGTTTTAAATTTACGGCTGGCAAGATCATAATTTCTCGAAAACCCCTCTTTAAAATTATTTATCTTATCTTCAAAATTAGTAATATCAATATTTTGATTCTTTACCAAAGCAAGCTCTTTTTTGTATTTAAGAGAGTTCATGGCGGCATTGCGAAGCAATGTTATTATTGGGATAAAAAACTGCGGACGCACCACATACATTTTAGAGTGCTTATAAGAAACATCAATAATCCCAGTATTGTACAGTTCATTTTCAGCTTCCAAAAGAGTAACTAAAACAGCATATTCGCACTTCTTTTCTGTGCGGTCTTTGTCTAACTCACGCAAAAAGTCCTCGTTTTTGTGTTTTGTAACTGTCTCGTCACCCTCATTTTTCATTTCAAACATAATAGAAACTATTTCATTTCCAGACTCATCCAGCTCGCGATAAATATAGTCCCCCTTGCTGCCGCTCTTAGAATCATTGTCTTTTTCAAAATATGAATTTTGAAAACCGGTTGCGCGAAGCTTGTTAAACTCCGTCTCACAATGCTGTTCAAGGGTTTCGCCAACCATTTTTGTTGAAAGCTTGAGCTTCATATCCTTGCGAAGCGCGATCTCTTCATCTTTGTGCTTTATTATATCATCTTTGGTTTTGAGTTCAGCTGAAAACTTCTCTCTAAGCGATGTTTCAAGAAGTTGTTTCTCGATATCTTTATTTTTTACCAAGTTGGACAATTCATCACGCTCTTTTTCTACCTTAACGACTGCCTCTGTAACAGCCAACTTCTTTTCAGTTTCCGTAGACTCAACCCTCGCCTCCAAGCGCGCGATCTCAGCATCTTTTTCAGCCTTCAGCTCGCCGACAAGAACATCTCTTTGGGCTTTTATTTCTACAAGCTCAGCTTCTTTTTTGGCGACCTCAGTTTGAAATAAGTTTTTTGTATTTGCCTCTGCAAGTTTTACAGCGTTTTCTTTGTCCTTTTCTAAAAGCTCAAGGCGTTCATGCAATTCCTCATCAAACTCATGATCACGCACCTGCTTTAAAATATCCGCAAACCCTGCCTCATCAACCTTAAAAGCTGTTTTGCATTTTGGGCATATAATTTCGTTCATATTTTTGTTAAATAAGTTTTAATGATAAAACACTATTTAGCTTTGCAATAAATTCACAATCCTCTACACCAACCTTAAAATTTATTATTAGAAATATCAAAAAATCGTTCAAAGAAGCTTGTTAACTTATTTAAAACACTTTCTCGTTTTTTAGTTCTTGCGCCATCTTGTCTAAACTTTGAGATGGGCGGCAGTACCTCTGATATCTCAGTGCCTGTAAACGGAACCCCTCCATCCCTGAAAGCATTGTTTACAAACTTATACGTCGCCTCTTTATCAAGATTTTCGCTTTCAATAATTCTCTCCAATTCCTCAATCTTCTTTTCTTCTACAAATTTTTGCCAATCCTCATCAACAACAGACTTAACATCAAGAGAAGTAATAAATTGATTGATAAGATCTTTTTTATTGCGAAGTTCAATACTTAATCAATAGCTTTATTAATATCAATCAAAAGCTCTTTATTTTTTGTATGATCTTCGTGATACATTCTAATAAGCCCAAGTATATAATCAATATTTATCTCAATCTGTTTGATAAGCTCCATTTCAAAAACAATGTCATCATTTACATTCTCTTTCTCTCCGTCTGTGCTTTTGCGGAATTCGTTGTATAAGTCAATATACATACTGTGATAATCCTGCACATCGCGCGCGCTTAAAATCTCATTTCCTGCAAATTCATCAAAGGTTGTAAGAATATTTCTGACACGCAAAACTGCCCCGTACAGTTTAATAAAGTCCTTTTGATTTTGTTCACCAACTATTCTTTCTCCGATTGGAAACTTCTCCAAAAGCTCCTCAATCAAACTTTTGTAACCACGCACCTCCTTATCGCCGTCTTTATAGCCATTATAATAATCCTCATACGCTTTCAAAAGCACAATACCGCCAGCCTCTTTGTCTCCAAAAAGAGCAATAGACTCATTGGTTGCCTTTTCCAAATTTCTAAAACAAACAATATTCCCAAATGTTTTAACACTGTTTAAAATACGATTAGTTCTTGAATACGCCTGAAGCAAACCATGCAAACGCAAATTTTTATCCACCCAAAGCGTATTTAGAGTTGTAGCGTCAAACCCTGTTAAAAACATATTTACCACAATCAAAATATCTACCTCTCTTTTCTTAACTCTCTCGCTTACATCTTTATAATAATTTTGAAACTTATCCGATGAAGTGTCATACGAAGTGCCAAACATTTTATTGTAATCGGCAATAGCACTTTCAAGAAAATCCCTAGAACTCACATCAAGCCCGCTCGTATCTTCCGAATTTTCATCAATCATTCCGTCTGCATCCTCGTCATTTACACCAAAACTAAAAATTGTCGCTACTTTCAGCTTTTTATCGCTCGGCTCATCAGCCAATTGCTTTTTAAATTCAAGATAATATGTTTTTGCCGCATCAATGGACGACACTGCAAAAATTGAGTTAAAGCCAGCCAATCTTCTATCTTGAATTTTATAAAAACTGTTCCGCTTTGTCTTTTGGTCAAAATGCTCACGAATATAATTAACAATATTAGAAACACGCTCTGGTGCAAGAAGTGCTTTTTCTCGGTCAATATTGCTAACCTCCTCGTCGTCAATATCCTCCTTTTCTTTCATTGTTGAAACATAATCAACCTTAAATGGCAAAACATTTTTATCAGCAATAGCATTGACGATTGTATAAGTGTGGAGTTTGTCGCCAAAAGCCTGCTCTGTTGTTTTTAAATCAAGCTTCCCGCTAGACGAAGAATTTTTTGCAAAAATAGGTGTTCCAGTAAAACCAAACATATGATATTTTTTAAATGCTTTCACAATACCAGTATGCATATCACCAAATTGCGAACGATGACACTCATCAAATATCAAAACAATCTGCCCGCCAAAGATCTCATGCCCTTTATTTTTATTTATAAACCTATCCAGCTTTTGAATTGTAGTAATAATTATCCGGGAATTTGCATCTTCAAGCTGTTTTTTCAATACCGCCGTGCTTGTACTACTGTTTGCCGCCCCTTTTTCAAACTTGTCATATTCTCGCATTGTTTGGTAGTCCAAATCTTTACGGTCAACCACAAACAAAACCTTGTTTACATAATCAAGCCGACTTACCAATTGTGCAGTCTTAAAACTTGTTAGAGTCTTCCCTGATCCTGTGGTGTGCCAAATATATCCGCCCGCTTCTACAGTTCCTAATTTTTTGTAATTTGTACTTATCTCAATCCTGTTTAAAATTCTCTCCGTTGCCACTATCTGATACGGTCTCATTGCTAAAAGTTGCTTATCGGTGGTAAATACACAATAGCGAGTCAAAATATTTAAAATCGCATGCTTGGCAAAAAATGTATTTGCAAAATCCATCAAATCAAGAATTGGCTTATTGGAAGCATCAGCCCACCAGCTGGTAAATTCAAAGCTATTACTGCTTTTTTTGCCCTTTTTCGCCTTGCCCGAAGTTGCTTCTTTTATATGCTGAAATCTTGTTGTATTGCTGTAATACTTTGTATGTGTTCCGTTTGAAATAATAAAAAGTTGCACATATTCAAAAAGCCCGCTAGAAGCCCAAAAACTTTCGCGTTGATAGCGGTTTATCTGGTTGAACGCTTCTTGTATAGCCACCCCGCGGCGTTTAAGCTCAATATGCACCAAAGGCAAGCCATTTACCAAAACAGTCACATCATAACGATTAGCACGCTGTCCCTCATCAGTAGCATACTGATTGATAACCTGAAGGCTATTGTTGTGAATATTTTTCTTGTCTATTAAGTCTATATTCTTAAAAGTTCCATCTTCCCTGTTTAATATCTTGGTGCTATCCTCCTGAATAGTCGCGGTCTTTTCTTCAATATTTTGATTCGGATTGGCAATAACACTTTTGAAAAATTGCTCCCACTCCGCATCAGAAAAAGTAAAATCATTTAGTTTTTCTAGCTGTTTACGCAAATTCAAAACAAGCTCACTTTCTGAAGTAATATTTACATATTCATAGGCTTGAGTTTCTAGTTGCTTTATAAAAGCTTTTTCCAAAGCATCTTCGCTTTGGTAATGATCCGCTCGCTTTTTCTCTGGTGCGTATTCCGCCACCACAGTACTCCCTGCCTCGCCGACAGACAGGTGCGAGCTTTCCGCAACTAAATTGTATTTGTTATTTGTCATAGCTATTTTTTACTCCTTTTTGGCTTTTCATCTATTGTCTGTTCCAGTTGCAGAAAATGATCAAAATCACTTTCAAATAATTTATCTTGCACAATGCGATATTTTTCAAATTGTGTTTCAGCGTGCATGACAGCGTCTTCATGACTTACTTTACCAGCGTCAATCAATATATCTGCACCATTAAACTCTATAAACTTATCCAATCGTTTTGCCCAGTCTTCCATGGTCATTGGCATATTGCGATCTGCTTGAAGTTCAGCATAGTCTAAATACATAGAGACAAGCCTCTCTAAAAACTCCATCTCTTTTGGAGAGAGGTAATTTTTAGCCACGGAAACATCATACTTTTGGATCTTGCCACTCGGCACATTTTCCCAAGTTTCCAGTCCCATATTATCTTTGGCAGAATTTGCCCGCTCAACGATCAATTCCGAGGCAGTGTGTCTATGTACCGCATAATGTAACTTGTTTTGAACTTTCTTGAAAAAGTTAAGTGTTACTGTGGAAGAAGGATCATAATCAACACTAGTCGCATAAATGTCAGTAACTTTTTGATAAAACATACGTTCACTCAGACGAATCTCACGGATTTTTTGCAACTGACGTTTAAAGAAATCTTTATCAAATTGGTGCGCCTGCTTAAGCCTATCTACATCCATCGTCCAACCTTGAATAGTGTAATCTTTTACTATTTGACGTACCCATTTGCGAAACTGTACTGCTCGCTCATTTTCGATTTTGAAACCAATAGAAATAATCGCTTGTAGATTATAATGATCCACTTTTCTTTGTACCACTCGCTTCCCCTCATTTTGAACTATTAAGTATTGCTTAATAGTTGAGGAATCAATCTCGCCATTTCTTATAAGAGTATCAATATGCTGATTGATTGCAGGAACACTAACACCATAAAGCTCCGCCATCAGCTTTTGTGTAAGCCAAATATTTTCATCTTCATAACGCATTTCCACCGCCTCCTCTTGATTGCCTGTTGCAGACACAAAAGTTAGATACTCTGCGGCAGATGAACGAATATTTATTTGATTTTTTTTGTCTTTTTTCATAATTTATTTTTTCAATTCCTCAAAAGTCAAAAGCTTCCCGCGGTAATATTCGTATTGTTGCCGGCGGGCTTTAAGCTCGGCAGGCAAACTGCCTGTCATTCCGGACTCCGATCCGGAATCTCCCCCGTTCACAAGCGCGTCAAATTTATCAAGAATTGAAACAATTCTTTCTTGTTCGGAGAGAGGTGGGAGCGGGATTTTATATTCTAAAATTCTCGAAACTTTAACTCGTGTCACTTTTGCACCTTGTGCATACCTTTCTTTATATTTTTGAAAATCCGTTGTTTGTAAAAGATAAGTAATAAATTTTGTATTTTGCTTATGACGAAACGCAAACATATCACCACTAATACAAATTTCATCACCTAACCATGCCAAAGGTTTGCATACATCTTCAATATTTTCACTCACACCAGCAATCAAAACATCTCCTTTTTGTGCCTTCTTTAATTTTTTTGCTAGTTCTGACGACACAAAAGATTTAGTTTTGTCTGCAAAAGTTCCATAATGAGTATAAATTTGACCATAGTGAATACAGCCAATCCCAGTTTCTATAAAATCTTTTTTCTGTAACCCATTACCTCTAATAAGTTCTCCTACTTCTCCCAAAGTCTTAAACTCCACATCACCTGTCTGCGTGCCGCGCACAGGCAGATCCCCAAAACTCAACATCTCGTCCCGGTAATACTCATACTGCTTCTTTCTCGCTTCTAGCTCTGCTTCTAGCTCTGCTTCTAGCTCTGTAAAACTATCAAGAATTTTGACAATTTCTTCCTGAATTGCAAGGGGTGGAATGGGGATTTTGAATTTTGAGTATTTTGAAATCCAGTGGCGCGCGTGATCTTGTGGAATATATTGTATGCATTTCATCGCAAAATAAACAAATCTAAAATCCATATCCATATCTTGCTTTGGTCGTAATATTTTCATTGCTGAAGATTTAACCTTAAAATCAAAATCCACCCAATGAAAAGATGTTGTAAAATCATCAAAAATAATTACAGGACTTTCTTTGTTCGCTGTATATATACCATCAGATTCGTTTGTGTAACCAAGGATAAAGCTTTGTCCCGCTGTTAAAACTGGCGTTTTATAAGCACCGTCATAATCAGTAGACTTAACAATATATTTCGTCGGCTGTTCATAATCTAGCAATTTTCCAAGCTCCAAAAACTCCACACCATCCGGGCATAGCTCAGCGATTAGTTTTTCAATTTTTGGTTTGGTGGTTTTCATGTTATTTTCTAGAAATTAAATCGTATGCCAAACTTGCCAAAACTATGTAATGGATTGCAAGGTTTTTATCTAATTTATTAGCTGGAGTGTGTGCTTTTTCATTTCTCAAATTTTGAATTGCCATATGTAAAAACTTTACTCCTTCAAAAAAATCTTTTTCCGTATCATTTTGTGGTTTGTGTCCAAAGATTATTTCATAATTACCATCCTTAAAACCTTCGTGTGCCTTTTCTTTCCCAGTAATTGATCTCAACTTCTCCCTCACTATTTTATAAGATTCTTCTACTGCGTTGAAATAATGTTCAGTTTCTAATAATGTTTTTACATGTTTTAAAATGTCTTCATTTATTTTAATTGTTATGGCGTCTACATTAAAACTCGCCTGCATACTAACTGAAGAATCAAAATGTTTAAAGCTAACGTTTTTATTTTTTAAATTGAATATAGGTTCATATTTAATAATATCAAATTTTTCATAATCATCCGGAATTGGGCTACCGCCTGAACCAACTAAAAACCCCTGAACATATTTAATTTGTTCTACATAAGAATTATTGATTTCAAAATTATAGTCCGTATTTTGAAGACCTCGTTTAATTTCTCTCAATTCGTTAATAATGTTTATCAATTCTCTACTATCATCTGCATTATAGTGATTATTTATATCACTTTTACTATTCATAAATTCAAAAAGGTCGTTCATCTTTTCATGAAAGTACGAAAAAATTTTCTGAAATGTTTCATCATACTCATCATAAATTTCTAAATAAACAGTATTATCTTGATAATCAATATGATTTTCTAGAAAATCTTTTAATAGAAGTCTAATTTTCTTTTCTTTTGATTTATCCATAATATTTTATTTTAAACTCCACATCATTCGGGCATAGTTCTGAGATTAGTTTTTCAATTTTTGGTTGGTTTTTGTTCATAATTTTATGCTTTCCATTTAAATCTTTCTATAAAGTCGTTGAACACTTTAGTAAATAATAACTTATGTTCGTCTGGGAAGTGCCTACTTTCTAACTCTGAAAGCTTGCCATGACTATACAAATTAACAAGCTTTTTAATCTCTTCCTTGCTCTCACCTTCTAAACAATCAGTCCAATTATTATACCCTAAGAAATTAGACGTTTTTTCTAATAAGCCACGAAAAAGATTGAAATGATATTTCTGTAAACTATTTGAATCTATAGATTTCTTAATTACATCCTTAAGTGCTAGGTGGTAGCCAAATGGCGAGTCGTCTCCCTGCTCTTTTAGCTCAAAATTTGTGTCATCTTTAAATAACACCCATGGAATTGCTTTTTTCTTTCTAATAAATTGATTGAACAAAATATTGTAAAACAGTGGATGATGAGTTGTTATCAAAAATTTCACATCGTTATTAGCAGAATTGATAAGATTAATTAATGCTACAGCCATTGATATAATCTTTGTATCATCTATAGAAGATACTGGATCGTCAATAATTATATACTCTAGGTTATTAAATTCCGATGTTTCTCGATCTTCCGCACTAGTATTTAAGATTGAAATAACAGTATCTAAAACAGTGTAGAAAACAGACCAAACAAATAGGCTTTCTTCACCTCTTGAAATTTTGACATTATATTTTCCACGGTCATCGCCTGGAGAATAGCTAAAGGTTACTTCTCCTGCAGCAAAACTACACAAAGGAAATATCTTAGATCCTAAAGTAAGTCTCTGAAAATTTTCCGTAATCTGATTTTCTAAACCCTGTTCGGAGATAAAATTTATAATTTTAGAATCTGAATCTAAATTAAAAACATATTCACGATTATCCCAAACAAATAAATCCTCAAAAAATGCGCTATAAATCAATGCCTTTTCTTCTCCTGATTCATTGTCATCAAAAAAGCTAGAGAGTCTTGTTTTGCCTGTAGCATTAAAGGCATACAGAAGACCAATCTTCTTAGGATCAGAATCTAAATCGCTTTTTATTTTATCGGCGACACTCTCAAGTGTTTCAAATGTGTTTTCGGGCATTATTTTTTATTTATTTTTTTGATTTTTGGTTGGCTTTTAAATTATTTTTGCTTATTTAAATCTGAAATCTCTTTCAGAAAAGAAAGCGCATTCCTATTTTTATCATCTTCAGGTAAGCCAATTAAATTTATAATATTTTTATCTAAATCATTAAACATATTAGCTATTCCTGACTTAAAACCACCCCTCTCACTCGCATTTATCTTAATGCTTTGTCCATTATTCGGATTTAATTCATTTTTTTTATTTTCTAATAACTCTAGTATTCCATTATTCTGAAAAGCCGATTTTGTAATATTATTACAAATTTGATCAATATCTTTCTTTTTCAATTCCTGTAAATTTCTCTTCTTGAGGATTTTATTACACAGATAGCAAAGTATTTTAGGGTCTAAAAAGTCCTCTATTTCAATATTTGCATTTGAATTGCCATTTTTATCTATAACGGGTGAGAAGCCTGAAAAAGAAATTATAAATTTTGTTTCTATTTTTAGATTTTTATAATTATCTATTTTTATTTTATTTTTTACGCTTCTACCTTTTTGATCATTATCTAATAATAATAAAAAATTAATATTAGAACCTTTATCTGCTATAGAATCATAAAAATCAAGATATTTTAAGGTATTATCAGCACCATTGCAAGATATAATATTAGGAATATTCAAATTAAAATGTTGCAATAACTTTATTAGGTATATTTTATCCTCTTCACCTTCCACTAAAATATTATATTTATCAAATAACAAATTATCTTTATCATTAATACCTAAATAATTTTTTAAAATAGAAATTCCACTTGATTCATTAAAATCAACTAAATGAGTTTGTATTGCGTTAAACTTCAGCTCAGAATTTTTCCTCTTTGCTCTTTGATATTTTTTTTCTTCTACTTTTTGATCCAATAAAAATACATTTGATAATTTTATAGTATCAATAAAAATAGGTGAATGGGTTGTTATAAAAATTTGATTATCTCTAATCTTATTTTTTATATCTTCAAGTAACTTTTTTTGAAGTCCTGAATGTAAATAAACATCGGGTTCATCGATACACACTATTGTTTTTTCTCCTTTATTATTAATTTTTTCAATAATTCTGAAGTACATCAAAATATGACAAAGTCTTTGTAGTCCAGACCCCTTTGCATCAATCGCTTTGCTATTTGATTTATCTTTAATATAAAAATCAACCTCACCAATCATTAAATCTCTAAATGTATTCACCTCCGTTGGAAGATCAAAAGCAACACCCCAACCTTCTTTATAGGTATGCAACAACGGAGATATGTCATCACTTAATAAATTCAATATTGATTTTAGATCAACTAATACTTCTTCAATTTTTTTCTTCATTTCTCCCTTCTTACCACTCATTCTAGTTTGTCCTGTCTCTAAATCAATTACATCATTATTCATGATATATTTAATGGCATCGGGAAAAGATACATTTATTGATGGAAGAAAGAAAAAGTTTATTTTCTGTAATAATTTTTCTAAATCTTTCTCTTCTAGCTTATTTTTATTTTTTACACCACTTAGTTTATATAGTCTTTCATTTTCTTTTTCTGATTTTTTTTTGTTCCAATTTTTTATTATTTTATATTTATCAGGACCGTCTGAAAACTCTATTTCAATTTTTGGCTGATAAGAGCCACCTCTGGTTCCGTAATATTTATGATTCGGACAATCCTTTTCTGGTATATATTTAGCTTCATTAAAGAATAAAGCTAGGGCATTTAATATATTGGTTTTACCAACATTATTTTGACCACAAAAACAGACGAAATTATTATGCTCGTCTACTTTGATTATAATCTTGATGATTGATCTATAATTTAATATCTTTATAGTTTTTATTTTCATTTAATTATTCATTTTCAATATTATTTATTACCTCATCAATCGCCGACCTTAGCTCGCTTTGTCTTTTTACAATTTTCTCAATGTCTTTATTAAGCTCTTTTATATCCACCACTTCGCGGGTGTCTTCTTGCTATACATAGCTGGACACCGAAAGATTATAATCATTTTCGGCTATGGCTTTGTTGTCAACGAGCTTTGCAAAATATTCTATATCTTTTCGTTGCGTAAACGCACTCAAAATCTTCTTGCGGTTTTCTTCGCTTAGTTTGTTTTTGTTGCCACCGCGGACAAACTCTTTTGATGCGTCTATAAACAAAGTTTTGTTTTCTGTTTTACTCTTTTTCAATATCACAATACAGGTTGCGATAGTTGTGCCGAAAAATAAATCAGGCGGTAATTGGATAACGGCATCTAAATAATTGTTTTCAACTAAATACTTTCGGATTTTTGCTTCTGCTCCGCCACGATAAAGCACTCCGGGAAACTCAACAATCGCCGCCGTACCGCTCGTTGAGAGCCAAGAGAGCATATGCATAGTAAAGGCTAAGTCTGCCTTGCTTTTTGGCGCTAAAACTCCGGCAGGAGAAAAACGAGGATCGTTTATAAGTAGCGGGTTAGCGTCGCCGTCCCATTTTATAGAATACGGCGGATTGGAAACAATAGCATCAAAAGGCTCATCATCCCAATGCTTTGGGTCGGTGAGGGTGTCGCCGTGCGCAATATCAAAATGGTCGTAATTTACATCGTGCAAAAACATATTGATACGAGCAAGGTTGTAAGTAGTAAGGTTTATTTCTTGCCCAAAAAAGCCAATTCTAACCTTGTCTTTACCTAGCACTTTTGCAAATTTCAAAAGGAGCGAACCAGAACCGCAAGCCGGATCATAAACTTTGTTTACTTCTTTTTTGCCAACGGTGGTTATCTCTGCGAGCAATTCACTAACTTCTTGCGGTGTGTAAAATTCCCCACCAGATTTACCGGCATTTGAGGCATACATAGACATCAGATATTCATAGGCATCACCAAATGCATCTATGGTGTTGTCTCCAAAATCTCCAAGGCGAAGACCGCCGATCGCTTCCAAAAGTTTCACCAGCTGTTTGTTTCTTTTTTCTACTGTTCCGCCAAGCTTGTTGGAGTTTACATCTAGGTCATCAAATAAGCCTTTTAAATCGTCTTCACTTTCAAAACCCTTTGCAGAGTTTTCAATGTTATTAAAAACACTAGAAAGATCTTCGTTTAGTTTTTCATTATTGCGGGCATTTTTGCACACATTTACAAAAAGCTCGCTGGGGAGAATATAAAAACCTTTATTGATTATTGTTTCTTTGCGACCTAGCTCTGCTTCTTTGTCGCTCAGCTTTGCATAGTCAAACTGCTCTCGTCCGGGAACTTTTCGCTCGTCTTCATTGATAAAGTTAGTAAGGTTTTCACTAATAAAGCGATAAAAAAGCATACCAAGCACATACTGCTTAAAGTCCCAGCCATCAACACTCCCCCGCAGATCATTGGCGATCTGCCAAATAGCGCGATGAAGCTCTGCCCGCTCCTGCTCTTTAGTTGTGTTTGAATCTACAGGTTTATTTGTCATGCTTATATATTATTTTCATTAATGGGGACAGTTCACAGGTACCTTTTTTCAAATACCTTACTTAATATCTCATATAATAACAAACTTAACTAGAAATAACAAAAAAGAATCACCCAATTAACTAGGTAGTTAATTGGGTGATTCTTTTAAATAATTTGCCAATTGTTTTTTTATGAATCTGTTACCTGAACCGCTTTTTAGAATATATATAGAACATGGCTCGTAAAGTAAAAATTAATGCTTAATTTTACCACAAGCCTACCACGTAATCAAAATTGAAACGCGTGGCTTTTATTTTCAAGCGAGTGAGTGAAATGGAATCCGAGCAAAGCGAAGGTTTACATTTCCGAACGAGCGCTGAAACTACAGGTTTAACACCTCTATTTTCAAGCGAGTGAGTGAAATGGAATCCGAGCAAAGCGAAGGTTTACATTTCCGAAGGAGCGCTGAAACTACAGGTCAACAAACCTTTATTTTCAAGCGAGTGATTTAAATGGAAGCCGATCCGCCGGCTGGCGGAGAAGATTTACATTTCTTAAGCGAGCGCTGAAAATACAGGTTCAATACCTCGGATCTTGCTCCGAAATTGAGCGATCCGTCAGCTGACGGAGAGGTCATCGTAATACCCCGCATGCTTGCATCGGGGAACCTTTATTTTGATATAATACCAGCTGTATATAAAAACCCGGGGATATTTTCTTTCTTATCTATAAGTTTTATCTTCCCTTCTTCTATAAACAACAACTCTCCTAAGAAGCTTATCGGATCCGGCGCAAAAACAGAAACTATTCTCTTTTCTTTGTCACCTTCTTTTATAAGATCAACATCTTCATTTGTTATAAAGCCAAGCTTCCACATACCATCTGAAACCTCAAAATAAACAGGATTATCAAATGCAATTTTTATTTTTTCTGAAAAGCTCTTAAAATGCAAAAGCACCCCTGTAAAAAGAGAAATAAATCCTTTCTTTTTTGACGCCTTTAGTATGAGGCTATGCATTATTCCAGTGATCCCCTTTGACATAAGATATCCAAAAAGTGTTATCGCTGCAAACGATACAAAAAATGCATACACTATATTTATATCGGGAATAAAGCTCCTAACCAAAGAAGATACGATCTTTATAACTTGATAAAGAACGAACACGGGTATAAGCGCTATAAATCCTCCAAAAAAATATTTTAAAATGTTTTTCATTTTTTATTTTAGTTAGTGCTTTTTTATGATCCTTTATTGATATCTCAACTATATCAAACATTAAGCTAAAAAACAAAAATACGTATTTTAATGCCTATTTTTGTTTGGTGACTCGTAAAATAAAATTACTCCGTAATTTTACCACAGGAAACTACCGTCTCCCGACCCCTTCCCATTCAAGTCTTGCTATAACAAAACACAATAACAAAAACATCCACCTTGGTGGATGTTTTTGTTATTGTGGTGCCTACTGGAAAAAGTCATAACTTATTTTAAAGAAAATCCCGAGGAAGAAAGCTGACGCACGCTCGATGTTTTGAGGTGATTCTAAACAATATCTTCCGCGCCAACAACACTAATCCGCGCCAACGGCTCCACTGCGTTCCGCCGTCCGCCCGACAAAAACCATTTCCTTTCAATTTTTTGTTCGGCTCTTCCCCACACCCCTCCGCCAAAAAGATTGAAAGGTAAGGAAACGGTTTTGTCGGTCGGGTTCGCTAAAGAAACTCCAAAATGACTTTCTGAAAACAAGTTTCATTGCTTACGCAATACGAAAGTCATTTCTCCATTTTTTTGCAAACTGTGGTGCTACGGCTGTGGTGGCTTGAGAGTCCTCCCACTCATGAGAAACACCCGCATTGGCTGTTCACTGCGTTCACAATGCCTGCTCGGTGTTCTCGTGGTTCGCTTAGTGACTTCGATAAAAGTTTTGTGTAAATCTATACGAAAGAAAAAGGATTGTGCTAAATGCACAAGCAAATCATATTGCGCTTGCCCCACCCACCCAATGCGCGCGCAAGCTGCCTGCTCCCTTATTTCTTTTTTAGTGAAATCTTAAAATCTTTTGGGAACATGGTGTCTTGCGTTTCTGTAAGACAATCAACAATTGCATTGTTGGCGTTAATAATCTCTATCCTAAACCAATTTATTGATGTAATTTGTACACCAAAAGAAAAAGTTGTTTTCATGGTCCCATCAGATTGATTCTCAGAACTTACTTTTGGGTCAAGTCCTGTTGTTCGGTCAAGATTGTGCTTGCTGTGAGTAAAAGTATTACGATACTTTCGCAACTCACAAATACTCTTGTTACTATTTAATCTGTTTAACTCTGCAATTATTTTTGTGTTTCTTTTTGTCTTGTTTGAATTTAAACTTGTAACCAACGCCCCAAAATTACAATTTCTCTCATCCATCTTTTCTGAACACTTGCATTTTCTTGTGATTTTCAAAGCACCACCGTTGTTGTCATGCTCGAAATAACAACGATACATTTGAGCAATTTTATCCAAACAAGCATATATTCTTAAGTTTGCGTTATCAACAATATAAATATACATCCAATATTTATCCTCATCTGTTATCTTTATTTCTGAATCACCAACATACATTTTTTGTTTCATTTCTGTTTGGTTCATCAGGTTTTCCAAAGCTGTTATGCTTTTTTCAATACCGTTTAACATCTTTTGAATTTCTAAAGTCCACTGTCCTGCCTCTGCTCGTTTTCCACCTTTCATATTCATAAGTAACATTATTGGATTGGCATATAGCCAAAAGTCTGTCGATAGCAATTTCATTGGAACACTTTTTTGTGTGCTCTCATGTTTAAAATATTTTGATTTCTTTTTTTGTGAAGTCATTAAATATTTATTGGATATGCAAAATATCAGCTCCGTTTTTCCATTCAGTTCTACTGGTTGTTAGTTCAGGATATACTTGATTAATTACTTTAAATTTATTATCCTCGTTGAAACTCAAAAGTACCTGCCCTTGAAATTTTAAACCTAACTTAGTAAGTTGTGCATGCAAATCCTTAAAATCTATACTGAAATCTTGATATGCTTTACCACTACCACGCAACTGGACTAACAAATTTACATCACCAAGATTATTTGCGTAATGTTCAATTTTATTTTTAATGAAATTAAATAAATCTTCAGTTTGTAATTTTCCGTAATATATTTTTAATTGAAAATCTCTTTTGTCGTTTTTAGCATCAATTGATGTAAAGTCAGTTAATTCATACTCTTTTAACGTGTCTTTAAGATTTTGGAATGTCCTTACTTCTTTCCATGAATCAGCAGGTAGTCCATCTTTTAGTTGAAAACATATTTTACTGTCCTCACCATAAAATGATGAGCACATGCTTAAGGCGACAAATACCTCAACTTCCTCTTTGTTTTTGCGCATTTGCTCTACTAGACTATCGACTAACTTCAGCGGATTCAGTAACAGATGAGTATTTTTTCTAAGTTCATTCAGGATATCTTTCTTTTTATGTTGCTTGAACAAATCTGAAAGTTCTTCTAATTCAAAACATAGAATATTTAATTTTTTAGAATATTCCATATCAACCTTATTTATTATTCCAACGAGAATTTATATGTTCATTCGCTTCGCTTATATCCAATTCTTGCGATGAATTACCACTTCTTACATAGAATTTCTTTGCTTTCTGTCCATTGTTATCTGAAATTTCTAAGTAAACTGGCTTTGTGCTTGGCGATATCTCTATCTTGCAAATCTCAACATCATTTACTATTGGAAATTCTATTTTGAGAGTCACTGTTGCAAATAGCTTTCCCAAAGATTTATTTATCAGGTTTCGTAAATGCAATTCAAACTCATCCTTATTTCCATTTAGTGAAGTAAAATCACGATCAAGACCAATGGCTTGCCCATCATCGTCTACACCAATCAAAAGTGTGCCACCGTCAACATTTCCAAAAGCTGCGATTGATTTCAAGATGACATTTTCAAGTTTCTTATCAATTGTTCCTGCTTGGTAACTCCATCGTAATGACGATTTAAACTCAAGCTCATTACTCTCGCCCTCTTGGATAATTTCATCAAGTGAAATTTCACTGACAGATTCTTCTGTAACGGTAATATTCTGCAGGAAATTATTAAGTTCATTTGCCAGCATTTTTCGTCTTTCTTTCAGAAAGTCCTCAAAAGATTCAAGCTCCCATAAACTTTTATCTTCTGGAACAGACTGGAGGGCAAGTGCATTTGGAAATTCTTTTTTTATTTGTGTCAAATAATCTTTTGCCAGCTTGTTACTTTTTCGTCTATTGGCAACTTGTGTCAAAATAACTCTATTTGTAATTTCTTGTGCAAGTGCATATTTATGACGATTATTAAAATTATAACCGTTCTCTTTAAGAATAGAATACGGGAAAATATGATCCCACTCAAGTGCATATTTTTTGCCCATGTTTTTGCGAATACCAACTCCTGTTGTAAAACAGATAGCATTTTTGCTTTTGAAATACCACCTCATTAAGCTAAAGAGTGCATTACGAACATCGACACCAATAAATTCGTCTGGGGAAATTTCCAGTGACCTTTCGAGCTTTATGATATTAAGTAGTTCGTCAAATGGATTTTCTGATTTAACAATAATGCCGATATCTTTATCAAGTTTTTGTGGAAGTTGACTCACATATCTTTGACGAATTTGTGAATAGTAGAACCATTTGATAATCTTTTTTATTTCATCTTGTGACAGAGTTGTTTTACCCTTATTAAAGACATACACAACGATAGGAACAATTGCATAGACAGAGTTTATTTCTTTTGTGTGGTCAACAAATGCGTTGCTACGGAGTATATTTACGACATAGTCCAAAACTTCGACATCTAACTTTTCCCAAGCGGCACGAAGTTTTTCTTCATTACTAGAGTCATGTAGCTTTGTCATTTCTGAACCTTTGTTGTGCAAGATGCCCAAAAGACAGTAGATAATGAAATCTAATTTGAAGACAAAACCATCTTCCTTCAACGCTTCTAACTTCTTTTTAAACTCCTCTCTCGCTGTAGGCCAATATCCTGAAATTTGAGCAAGTGCTAATTCTGCGTCCGTTAGATTAACTCCGCTTGCATTCACAATATAGAAAATATCAATAGCCTCTTTTAGGGTTGCCCGTATCGGCACAGTCTGCTCAAGAAATTCTAAATCTGGGATATTACTAACTGCTTGTAAATTGTCGGATATTACATCTTCTTGTTCATTTGTTAATTCTTGTCCATTTTCCTTAATTGCTTTAATAACATTTCTCTCGCGAATCTTTTTTTGGAAAATATCTGTGATATTGATCCAGTATGGATTATTATCCATTATGGTCTTTTTGTAATACTGTAGCTCAAGGGTTTCTATGTGAATATACAACCCCCTGGGGTCATATTTAATTTCAGATTCCACATAGTATGGAGGAAGTTTGTCCCTGATAAGCATATACAAAGTTGTTATACGCTGTTGCCCGTCTAAAATAATTTTTACAGAACCTTGGTGTGAACTATATTCCCAATCTCCTTTTAATTCTGGCGGAGTATTCGTTTCCCATGTCAACATTGTTCCTGTGGGATATTCACGAATTAAAGAGGCGATAAGATTTTTTGCGTGTCCTCGTCTCCAAACATATTCACGCTGAAAAGCAGGTATAAACAATTGCTTTTCGTCTATTTTATCTAAAATTTGATTGATTTTCATATATTGTTTAAATGATTGTTTGTAATTTACTTTTTGTTATGGTGTTCGCTTAACTTTTCTGTGACATATCTTTCAGTCTTTCCAGTTTGAGCATTGATTACTTTTTCAGAATATAAATCTTTTATTTTATCTGCAATTCTTGTCAAATAAACACCTTTGGGAAATTTCACCTTATCTTTACTCATAAACCAGCCTTGTAATATTTCTTTTGCAAATTTTTTGAAACCAACTCTTTTCTGTCGTGCTCGCATACTGTCGCGTAAAGATATAGATTCATTTATTGTTTTTGAAAATTTCATATCTATTTAATTAAATCATCCACTCCAACACCAAGTGCTTTTGCAATTTTGGTCATTGTATCAATTGTAGGGTTAGTATTAGCACCAGACTCTATCTTGATTATGGTGTTGTAGGTTACATCAGCCAACTTTGATAATCTGTCTTGAGAAACTCCGAGCTTCTCTCGGTGTTTCTTAATGTTTTTTGCGATTGTGGATTTCTTGTTTGCAGTCATTGTAATTTATTACTATAATTGTAAGTATCTCGGCTAAGATTGTTTAATATATTACTATGATAACAAGAAAGCTAAGATAAACCAAACAGAGTTTGTTCTTTGTGCCATAGCGAACCCGACCGACAAAACCGTTTCCTTACCTTTCAATCTTTTTGGTGGAGGGGTCTGGGGAGGAGCCGAACAAAAAATGAAAGGAAACGGTTTTGGTGGACGGTCGCACTGGTCGCAACCAGTGCGAGGTGGCGCGGTGTTGTTGGGAGAGTTGCCACAGAGCGTTCCTAGCGCACTCAGTTGGTTGGAGTTGCTACGCACTCTGTGCGTGACCACTTCAGAACGCTTCGCGCTCAAAATAGGTTCGAGCATGTGATAAGACTTCACCACAATAACAAAAACATCCACCAAGGTGGATGTTTTTGTTATTGTGGACCGGACAGGACTTGAACCCGCTACCTCCTCGGTGCAAACGAGGCGCTCTACCAGGTGAGCTACCGGCCCATATATTTTAAAAAAGTTTCTTTGCGATCTGTTATTCGATCGCAAAGAAACTAGGAATGTTTGTGTGCGTCAATACTTTCCAAAAAAGTTCGGAAGAACCACGACCACAAGTATCAGGATCACAAAAACTATCGCGATCGCTGCTGTTATTTGGTCTATTTGATCTAGCATCTCGCACCTCCATTTCAATATACGATAGAGAATATTGTATATTATATTTTTGAAAAAATCAACAGGCATCTATTGAATACAAAGGAGAGACCTCTCCCCGCTTCGCTCCTTGAGGACTCACCTTTGTATTCAGAGGTGGAAAAGATTTATGCCGGTTTTTTATTCTTGAAAAATCCCAAAAGAAGCACCGGCGCCATAACCCAAAGAACTTGAGCTATTTGGGTGGTAAATATGAGCTTTGAAAGCCCGGAAAGCTCGTTTCCGCTTCCCGACAAAATATCGCTGAAAAAGATGCTCATAAAAAGACCGACTTGGGTCAAAGACACTACAAATATCTTTAGAAATGACATATTTGAAAGCGCGCGGGAAACCTTGAAAAGATGTCCAAAAAAAGATCTGTTCAAAAGCACAAAGGATATCGCTATAAAGATAATGAACACTGCTGACCTTACAAAGAACATCCTTGACTCACCTACCAAACCATCAAAGATATTGAAAGGAAAAACGGTTATTATCGAGTAAGAGACATAGGTGCTTAGTATTGTAAGCGCTATTCTGTTCTTTCCCATCGTAAGACCGTAAAGAAGCGCCACGATAAATAGAAAGAACAAGATGAGTATGTCCCAAGAAACCGATGCGAGACTAAACGCTAACGCGAGTTGAGATATTTTTTCCATTTAAAATAAATTTTGAATGTTTAATTTCGAAATTCGATTGAATTTTGAATGTTTAATTTCGAAATTATTTCATTCGTTCTTGGATCGAAATTCAAAATTACAAATTCAAAATTCTTAGAGTCCTTCCTTCTTCAGCTCTTCAAGTAGTTTCTTTTGTTCTCTTGTCAGCTTTTCCGGCGTTAGCACTTTTACGGTAACCAGGATATCTCCCCTTCCAAAGCCATGTCTTTTTGGAACACCTTTTCCGGATATTTTTATAACCTTGCCGGACTGTATACCTTGAGGGATCTTTAACTTAACTTTTCCATCCAATGTTTCTACATTTATTTTATCTCCAAAAACAACTTGCGTAAAGTTTACAGGAAGGTCCATCTTCAGGTCATCGCCCGCTCTTTTGAATATCTTGTGCGGTTTTACAAAAGTGGTGACAAAAAGATTGCCGCTCGCCCCGCCTCGCGGAGCGTCATTTCCTTTTCCGGTTATTTTGAATACCTCGCCATTATCTATACCAACCGGTATCTTTATATTGAATGTTTCATGCTTTCTTACAACTCCGTCCCCATGACAGACCTTGCATTTTTCTTTTGGAATATGACCTTCCCCGAGACAAGTATCGCAAACTCCTTGCTGTTTCATAACTCCAAATATCGTTTTGAAGAATTTTTCTTGCGTTCCCTTTCCGCCGCAAGAAGAACATTTTACTACTTCTGTGTTTGGCTCTGAACCTTTTGCCTTGCAGTGGTCGCAATGGACCATTCTCTCTATATTTATTTCTTTTGAGTTGCCAAAAACGGAATCCTCAAGCTCTATGGTTATGGAAGTTTTCAGGTCTGCCCCTCTGTCACTGCGTCTCTTTTCTCTTTGTCCGCCCATACCTCCGCCAAAAAGATCCTCAAATATATCAGCAAAGCCTTCCGCTCCACCGCCTGAGAAATCCCACTGAAAACCTCCGCCCTGCTGGCCGCCGCCAAAGCCCCCAAAACCGCCCTGACCGCCGGTAGCGCCTCCTCCAACTCCGGCGTGTCCAAACTGATCGTACTGAGCTCTTTTTTGTTTGTCGCCCAAAACCTGATAGGCCTCATTTGCCTCCTTGAACTTTTTTTCATCGCCGCCTTTTTTGTCCGGGTGATGTTTATGAGCTGTTTTTCTATAAGCTTTTTTTATTTCTTCATCGGAAGCACCTTTAGATACTCCGAGTATATCGTAATAATCTTTCACGATTTTTAATTGGTGATCTTTGATCGATGAATTAATACAGATCTTAAATCATCGATCTTAAATCTTAAATTAGAATTTTCTCCTTCTCCGCCTCTATCACTTCTTTTCTTATCAAGTTAAAACGAAGCATTAGCTTAAATGATGTCCATGCGAAGAGCACACTTAATCTGTTTAAAATAAATCCGAATGACTTTATGGTAAAAAATGTAACTATCGCTATTATGATCGGAACAAAACTTTGATTTGATTTTACATATTTATCCAGATATGAGTTCGATACTTTAACAAAAATATCATCCAATGTTTCACTACCTGTTATCTTCGTCCCGAGCCTTACCGAAATATCAGCTTTTTGTTTATCAAGCTGACCCTTTAAGCTTGCTTTTACATCATTTAAATTCACCTCATTTGGATCGAGTCCGTTTTGCACCAAAGCGCTTGTGACCATCAGATCATCGAAGGTCATATCTTTTTCGTAAAACGGAAACTCAAATTTAACAAGTTCGGAGGCTAGCGGAGTCATATACGCAAAAGAGCTCTTTTGAATACTTATCTCGGAAATATTGTAAGGATAAAAGTACGAAGCAAAAGAGAATAAAAGCGCCAGAGTGGTTATTATCGTTGGCACTCCATAAATAA
>Ga0114931_10000118_pt1 | contig 86743 bp, 86 predicted proteins | sample 2SBtaG_FD_89579 | JGI IMG/M metagenome (GOLD analysis project Ga0114931, IMG submission 89579) | Deep subsurface microbial communities from Kolumbo volcano to uncover new lineages of life (NeLLi) - 2SBTROV14_V59a metaG | ecosystem: Environmental > Aquatic > Marine > Volcanic | place: Kolumbo...
GAAGCTACTATTAACTCTATTGACTATAGTGCAAAGGAACTTACGCTCAATAAAACTGTTAATGTATCCAATGGAGATTTCGTATCACTTTACTACACAGGGAATGCACCAGACATTGGTGCTTCTGACGAGAACCCCACTCTCACTCTCACTCTCACACCACCATTTCTTGAAGAGAATACAATCTCTCTTGTGCAATCCTCGGCATATGCAAGCTCGAGTGATTCAGATTTGGGAGGAAAATGTACTGCAGAAATAAATTGGCAGTTTGGATCAACTAATATTGGTCAATTTATTTTATATAATACCGAATCAGCAAATCCAATACAAATTTGCCGTCTTGCATCGGGATGTCAATCACTTGGAAATCCAATCCCATTGACAGTGGGTATCGGAACAACCAATTTTCAGTTAAGATGGGGAAATGGAGCCTTGCTTGAAGAGGTATCATTTTCTTGTTTACGCAGATGAGGTCTCAATACACCAATTCTATCAAACGATCTTTAAAAAAAATATTTGCTCGTAATTTATGAAAAATTTTATTCGAAAATTCGTTTCAAAAAAAAGCATCCGGCTCATTTCGATTGTGATCGGCGTTGGGATGTTCTGTTATGCCATCTTCCTCTCCTATCAATATATGGCCACTCGCACCCATGCAGATCAAGCAGAAGTCGCCTATTCTTTGAAAACGGGCTCTTGTCAGACGACTAATACCGCAAATACCTGCAAGATATCGCGCGGCAAGAATCAATCATTCACCGTTGACATCGACCTCACGAGTGGATCATACCTCTCTGGAGCAGACCTCATCTTTGCATATAATAGCACAACCCCCGGTCAGCTTGAGTTTATTTCTTATCAGGATACATTAAAAACTTTCGGTACCGAAGTGATCAAAGAAGTGCACTCCCATCCACAAGGATACAATCTCCTGCATTTGACACTGATCAATAAAGGTGACGATAGCAAACTCTCCAAACGAGCAGTCATTCGGCTAACATTTACAGGTGTGCGCGAAGGGGTTACGCGTATCAATCTTATCTCATCCGCAAGTACCATCGTGGGCCCCGGAGCATCAGGAGCATATACGATCAGCCCGCAAAGCAATATTGGTATCGCCGATGGGAATACACCTGAGGATATTATGAAAAATATCCCCAATATCCACGTCACAACAACCAAAGAAGGAATCAATCCTAGTGGCAGCCCAAGTGGCGAACCAACGGGCTCTATCTCTCCACCGATATCCGGACCATCCGGGCCAATTGAAGGAACCAATCCTAGTGACAGCCCAAGTGGCGAACCAACGGGCTCTATCTCTCCACCGATATCCGGACCATCCGGGCCAATTGAAGGTACGGAATCACCAGAAACAACTCTTGCCTCAGCAAAAGTAAATTACCGCATCAAATTTCAAGGCATTACCACACAACCAAAAAATGCGACGTCCATTGATGCAAAGCTTGGCATATATCGAGCCAATGGCACACAGATTGACACGCGTTTGGTGAAGTTTACTCCCCAAGCGGATGGCATGTGGGTTGCTGATGTTGAGTATAAAAATATTCCAGATACCCATTATTACGTGACCATCAAAGGACCGAAACATTTGCAAAAGAAGATATGTGAGGTCAATCCAAAAGAAGCAGTAAGTGGCACCTACCGATGCAAAGATGGTAGTATACGGTTCAAAGCAAATAACACTCTCGACTTTTCACAAATATACATGCTCGCAGGAGATCTCCCCCTTCAAGATGGCATCATTGATGCCGTTGACATCACCTATATTAGGAGTAACTTTGGCAGTCAAGCCACTGATGTAGTTGCCCGTGGAGACCTCAATTATGATGGTATTGTCGACTCTCAAGACTATATTATTATCCTCAACGCACTCGCATTCAAGTATGATGAGGTGGGGTAAAAACATACTTACTCAATTTTGCCTGATGATTATATACCCACTCTGACAATTGATCTGACTCTGAAAAAGATCTGCCTTCACTCACATTATAACCGAGTTCGCGTAATGATTGTAGATATCCACTATATGTGCACACTACCACAGACCGTTGTGCCAATGCTGTTGCTAATTGCAGAACTGATCGATTATAGCCACAGCTTGGCTCTAATGCAAGTCCATAATAAATATCTATCTCCTCCGGTGGACGCATCTGTTTCCGTGTCCAAAACTCCAAGAAACTGAGCGCACCATAATTGATGGTGTAGTAATTTGGTGGCTTTGAAAAACCTCTTGAGAGGTTTAATGTATCGCCAAACTCCAAACCAACAGTCCAGTAAATCTGAACCGGATTCATGCGAGCAAGCCATTTTGGCCGTGGGTTTCGATGGTACCCATACAAATCAACAACGGTTGGGGGAGCAAAGGATGCAATATAATGATCGGGGGTTCGTCTATAAAATGATGTTTCATTCATAGATCGATCTCTCTCAGAAACAGCCATCTTGTAAGTATACTATAGGTTATTCATTTTGGAAACCCTATTTCCTTTGGAGACAGTCGGAAAAGTCCCTCATCCAGGCGTCTTTGATCAAGATAATGTGCAGTAAATCCCACTGATCGTGCAAGCACAAATAAAGCATTAAAAAATTCAATATCAACAAGCTCCTTCAGCTCAGTTCGTGAAATTTGTTCCTTCTCTGAGAGGAGATCCAAAAGTACTGCTGCAATCGCTCCATCTACGTTGAGGATCAAATTTCCTTTTTTTGCCGTAGTAATTCGTTCAACAGCACAGGCAAAGTCGATATGGTCATGCTTCCGTAGCTTTTTTGCAAACTGAATAATGCTCCCAACACGGGGATCAGGGGCATCTATTCGATATTTCCGATGTCCAATGCCAGAGATTCGCCGCCCCGACTTTGCAATGCGCTCGACATACTCATGTGGTTCTACCTGTTCTGAAACCCCCTCAATCCAATGTCCTGCCGCTTGGTTTATCGCACCGCCAAAACGGGGGCCAATCGTCAAAAGCCCTGCCGCCAAGGAAGATACCAAATCTTTCCCCGCTCGCGCTGCAATCATGGTATTGATGGCCCCTGAAACATATGGACCATGATCAACCAATAACTTCATCACCAACTCAATAAACTGGGCAGTATCTGGAGACTTCAGCTGCCTCCCCAGGAGCATCGAACCAACGATATGCCCATATGACCGTTTTTCTGCAGTAGAAAGCAGCTCTTCACCCACAATCTCCACTGACCCTCCCACATCTCGTGATATGGAGTTTATAAATAATGATGCAGTTCGCGAATAAATCTCTTCAATTCTTGAATCCTGAATCCTGAATCCTGAATCATCGACAATAGGTATCTGTCTCACCAAATCAATAAAATCAGTAAATGAGTTCGTTGCGGCAACACCAACGTTCTGCAGTGCTTTCGTCTTCTCCTGCGCTGTCTCTGCTCCTCTACTGGCCATTGCTTTTGCATGGCCAAACTGTGGTGGCGCCTCAAACATTTCACTGATAGTCCCCCCAATATAGGCAATAATTTTTTTCGTAATCTTTTTTTTCTGAATAAGATCGATTAAATCATACTCATCATATCCGCCAAGTTCACCAAAATACACAATGCATTCAGTACTCTTGTCCGCTTCTGCAGCAAGAAATGCCTCAACAGGCGGCAGGATCGGAAACCGATCTCCGCCAAATGAAAGAGAGAAAGATATTCGTTTTTGAAGCCTTGTGACAAGCTGAATAAGCTCATTTGTCATTCCCCCAGACGATGAAAATACCGCCACATTCCCCGGCTCAAAGAGATGAGAATCAATAAGTTGATCAGCCTGCGTCCCGCCGATTGCCCCCAACTTCAAATGGCCGGGGATTATCAGACCAACCGTCGCTGGACCAATGATAAATGAATTACTGTTCAAAGAATGAATAAGCTCCAATGAATGTTTTTCAGGAACATTCTCCGCAAAAATCGCACCACCAAGGAGGTGAGGGAGTGTTTGGAATGCATCTGCAGTAGAGGAGAGGGTCCGTCGTCCTGAGGTCAGATTGAGAAATAATGTTGCCGCCTTTTTCATTGAAAGAGGCATACCATCAATTGAGGAATACACGGGAATCAGCCGCTCTTCCTCACCCCAAAATAATCGAACATACTTCCGTCCCGAGGCAATGATTGCAATAAGATCTGGTTTTTCCTTGCCACAAAGAAAATCAAAATCCATCATAGACTGGAGAATCCCTGGATGACTTCCCAGTGAAACAATTGCGTGTTTTGTTTTCGACAGAGATTGAATATGTATCATAGTACGTCTACCACCTTTCTGACAATCGCATAAAGCGGAAGTTCTGGGCCCGCCACATATCCGCACATATCATGGGCGGTAAGCCAGGACTGCATCATCGCTAAACCCTCCTTTTGCATTGGCCCTCCCCGTCGAACATATACAGAAACCCTTTGCTTCTTCAATTCTTTTTTGTACTCTTCAAATGCTTTCAAAATTCCCTGAAACGTGATCCGCACATCAGTAAAGTTTGCAACACCACCACCAATGAGGAGTATTTTCTTTTTTGACTTACTTTTAAACAGCGCCTTCAATACCTCCTTTGTGTACAAATAGGTCTCTTCTGCATTTGGATTTCCCGAATATTCCCCGTAATTACCGAGGTCTCTTCCATGACCCAAGTTGTAAAATTCATCGGCCAGAGTAATGCTTGCTCCACCACCCGAGAGAAGCACCCAAACTGAACCATTTGGATTTAAGAGTGTAAACGACAATGCGGCCTGACTGTTATCATTCAGTTGTTTGATTGATTGCTCCTCAGGCGATCTGTGCCGATCTTGGACAATATCCTCCTCAACCCACCCGTTGTGAACAAAAAATCGCGCAGTACTATCCACCTCAATAGCAAGATCGAGAATATGAACAGTTGACTGTTGACGTTTGATGTTGGATGTTTGAACAACCAATGGATTTATTTCAAGAAAAGAAATATATTGCTTTTCACAGTAATGGAGTAATGACTGGATAAATAGTATGTCTACGCCAAGGTGATTTGCGATTATTTGTGCGGTATGGTCATCCTGAGGCTTGCCCGAAGGATCCATTTTTTTTCTGGATTCTTTACTCCGCTCAGAATGACGGGATACATGAATGACCGCTTCCTGAACCTTTCCTTTCATTCCTTCAATATCAATCCCGCCTACCTTTGCAAATCGCACCATATACCCTTCACGCGCACGTTCGATGGATAGATACCGCTCATCATCAGGAGTATATGGGACCATGCGCTCGATCAAAAAGCTCGAATAGCCTTTTCTGGCAAGCTTTTCTATCGATTTCTTGAGAGATGACCGGTGCACGTTAAGCTCAACCAAACCTTTTTTCATTCGTCCTTTCACCCCTTGATCCACCTTGACCGCATATCTTTCTTTCGATGGCAATTTTGAGAGGGGAGTGGAATATGAATAGGTTCCGCTCTCGTCAAGCGACACCGCAACGCCATGATATTTTTTATGCAATGCGCAGTAGAGAAGTTGTTTTGATTTATACTCGGTGAGTTTGACTCTGGACATAAATACCCATTATACAAATAATACTTTCCGTTCTGAATGTTGCTATGGTAGTCTCCATATTAAATAAAATCATTCGCTCGCTTAAATAGATATTAATCTATACTGTCAATACGGTCTAAACTGAGGATATTCTTCAAAACGATCGGGGAGGAGGTCGAGAAGTCGCGATTCTATATTGTGATGATACTCTCGCTCTCTCACGTAAGCCCCTCTTCAAATTTGCAATACCCTCTCCCCTATTTATAATTTAAAAAATATAACTCGCCCAATAATCATCGCCTGCAGAAAAAAATAAGTGAAGAAAAACAGACAAAACAATCAGATACATAATGAGTTCAAAAATGGGAAAAATCAACATTTAACGACGTAAATTGATCAAAATACAATTGAGAATTGAGAAATTAGAAATGAGAAATGAGAAATTTATGCTCTCCTAACAGTCAAAAGTAATTTGTTGCCCCCTCTCCTCCACCGCCTATTTTTGAAGAGGGGACACCTCAAAAAAGACATCAAATCACAATTACGATATTAAATGTGGAAAAGTCGAAATCGATTCTTCAAGTTATCCACCACAATCCAAGAAGCCGTATGCTTTTGAATGCTGCACCAATATCCCTCCACCCAATAGCACCATCTCCATCGAAATCCAATGGAATCATGCGCTTAAAGATGATTTCATTTTCATCTTTTTGAAATGAGGTATAGGTTTGACGAGGTAAGTAATATTTTTTTAGAAGCACAATGCGATATTTTTTCCCAAGCGCAACGTTATCAACCTTTTCAATTGAACCATTGCCGTCGATAACTTGAATTCCTCGCTTTCGAAAAACCAGCTCCTCATGCGCATTGAAGATCTGGAGTTCGAAATCAGACCCTTGCGTATTTTGTTTGGGAAACAGAGAGACTGAAAACATGAGCGATGGAAGCGATACCACTTCATAATTCCAGTCACTACTCTGCAGTACCTGATCCTCGGCGTGATAGAGCACCAAGCGTGTGGTGAAAGCTCCATGCGTTGCGAGTGTGGAAAAGTAAATATCTATTGTTTTTGTTTCAAATGGCTTAATTTCCCCGAATGAAGAAATTAAATATTGAGATGGTTGTACATTTTCAAGCATAAAGTCATATCCCCGATCTCGACTCCATATGGCCTGACCTGTATTGGTTATCGGGACGCGAAGATGATACGTAGATCGTTCTACAATATTATGGGGCAAGTCGCTCAGATCGATCAACCCGCTCTGCACAATCTCTGGGTTCCCTTTCTGTTTTTCCATATCTCGAACTGTTGCAAACTCAGGATACTCTCCCCCATTCCCCTCCGTAACCCACGAGAATTTGAGAAATGGCTCCCCTTGATAATTGAGCACAAACGGTGTCACCGCAACCACTCGATCATCAGGAAGCCAGATATGCTTATATGCATATTCAAAATTTTCAGCGATTTGCGCGCGGGAGAGAACATCACCATTCCAGCCTGTTTCTGTGATGAAAACGGGTAATGATTTGACCCCAAGAGATGAAAGCAGTGACAGCTCCCACTCATAAGTACGGATTGTTCCTCGTCCACTACTATATGGTGATCCCGAAAATCCGGGATTGGGATATGAATGAGAGGATAAACCATCAAACAGTTTATTAAAGTCATCTGAACCGATCTCATTTATGACAGCTTTTAAAAAGCTCCCTTCCTCCATGTAGGCAGGTCTGTTTTGTGGCGCAGATGCATCCATCCCCCCCATCATCACAAAAAAATCACCATTTGCTTTTTTCAGCGCTTGTGCAAATGCTTCATTGATGCGGGCAAAAGATTGTGGATCAACTTCCCCACCCCATTCACTTCCATGATTTGGCTCATTGAACAAAATAATGTAACGATTTTTAACCACCCAATGTAAACTGTTCAAAAAATCTACCCACTCATCGACATCTTCTTCACCTGGCCGCTTCCAGTTTTTGCCTTCGGGTGATGTTGCGATGCGAATGATTGGTACCATGCCCCGCACGCGTAGTTTGTCAAAAATTGGCTGCCACTTGTCAATGCTTTTATCATCTTCATGAATTACCAAAGTGACATATCCCCACTCACCTCCCATTGAATTAACAAGTTCTGACGCTCTATCGATGTCCTCATCCTGTGGTTGTGCGAGGTGGATGCCAAATTTATTTGATGAATGACCTGCAGCATATGCCACTTTCGTGCTGATACAGAGCAATAAAAAAAGAATGACCCCGTATTTTGCGATTCTAGGCACTTGAAACGACATAGGTATACATTATATATGAGAAGAGTTCATAATGACGATCTTCAATATGTGTATATTACACAATACTACACTTTTGGAAGAACAATCGAAGTTTGTCGTGAATATTTATCAGAAGTATCTTTATATGATTTCTCTGCTGGTTCAGTTGACTCAAAGAAAAGTATCTGCGCAATCCCCTCACCTGCATAGATCTTTGCGGGAAGTGGCGTAGTGTTTGAAATCTCAATAATAAGTGACCCTTCCCATTCGGGTTGCAGTGGCGTGGTGTTGACGATAATTCCACAGCGTGCATAGGTTGATTTCCCGATACAAAGACCTATTACGCTTTTTGGGATGCGTAAATACTCAACACTGCGGGTCAGTGCAAACGAATTGGGAGGGATTAACACATGATCCACATCTTTAAAATCAACAAATGAATTCTCATCAAAATGCTTGGGATCAACAACTGCTGAATAAACATTGGTAAATACTTTAAATTCTGGAGCGACACGAAGATCATACCCATATGAGGTGAGTCCGTACGAAACCACGCCCTTATTCACTTGTTTATTCTCAAAGGGATCAATCATCTGATGTTCTTCGACCATGTTCCTAATCCAGTGATCAGCTTTAATTGACATAAGAATAGTTTAACCGATGCTTCTTCGAATAAGCGCAGCTTTTTCGACTAAATGTGTAACGTCTTTTTCTGATTTTAACCCCTCATAAATTTGTGAAGTAACTTTATGATGTGCAATATGCTCTTCAGTGAGCAGAGGCATTCCCCCCAAATAGGACACGATTTCTTGTACATCATCCAACACATCATCAAAGCCTGTAGTATTTTTTGCGAGCTTCTCCAATACATCAAAATTTGTATAAGATATAGCGTGCAATAAATCTGAACGTAAATTAATATATACTTTTTCTAAAAGCGCTAACAGTTCCTGCATATTATCTGCTTTTAAGGCATGAAGACCCCTCCCTGATCCAATGAGCTCTGGAGGGACACCAAGTGAATATAGTGATGCAGTAAATGTGATGGCGCGGGGCAATTTCACTTCACCAACTCCACGAGAATATCCGAAGAGTCCAATATGCTGGACGCGCTCCCTCCTTTTTGGGATTGATTTTGAAATTTGATTGATAAGAGGCGCTATTTGTTCAATTGTATTTCGATAATACTGAGAAAATATCGTCATAATTTTCCGTAATTTTGCTTCATTTTCGTTTGAGATGAGCCGAACTTCCAAAGTATTTAGTTTTTTTTCAAGCTTTTGTATAGCCTCAACCACCTCTTTTTTCGGATAGTCATACCGAAAGCCACTTTGAATAGTGGTTGTACTGATGCCGGCATATTCATCAATAAACTGATCGACGGTTCTCGGGTTGATTCCACCACGAAATGGAAGTGATGCCGCACCAATCATTGGATACAATGGTATTTTGTTTTTTTCTTCAAATTTCTTATATCTTGATATTGCTATTTTGATTGCAAGAACTGTTGGAATAATCCCTGCGTTGAGCGCTGGATCAGAACGCGCGACATATGGCCGAATATATTCTGGTTTGAACCCAAACCCTGCCAAGTGTCTTTCAAGATATTCCTCTAATATCTCATCTGAGCGTGCAATCGTATCAATATCCTCAAAGAGTGGAATCAGTTCTATATGTTCAATATCTCCTGCACTTCTTTTGAGTAGTGGATGCTTGACCGAAGCTATTTGTCGAAAGGCGTCCTGGATATCATACATTTCTTTTGCAGACTCCGTCATTGGCAATATAACTTCAAAGAACGGGTTGTTTTGAAGCCCTAAAGTCTTTGATAGCCCAGAGGCTGCCAGGATTCCCATAAATGCCCTCCCCAGTCGATATTCGGTTTCTACTTTTGGGTTGGGAAGACGAAAGGTAATAAACTTATCTTTCCCAATTTGTTCTTTTTGAAAATAATCAAAATACTCTCCAAAGATTCGTTCTAGGATAGCCTCATCTACAAGCTTCCCTTCCCAGTCCCATTTATATTCAGTTGCGCCTAAATCTTTAAAAGATAAATAGAGCTCTCGAGGTTCTTCTTGCGTACTAATAAAGGGTTTAAAATGCCAATACGGCGTATGCGCATGATCGGGATGCTGAGTTACCATGGTGGCAGGGATTTTTCTCATCGACTTCATAGAGTGTTATTATACATCTGTTTTTGATAAATGTTTTTGATAAAATGGAAAGAATGAACACATCTAAACGTATCCAAACCCTCCCCATCTCCTCTATCCGAAAGCTCATCCCCATTGCAGACCGGGCAAAAAAACAAGGAGTACAGATCTTTCATTTGAATATGGGACAACCTGATGTGTTGACGCCTTCGGTAATGATTGAATCACTCAACAAATGGGATCAGAATCCTATTTCATACGCCCCATCAGGAGGCACTGTAGACTATCTTCAAGCCCTCGAAACATACTATCACGATCTGGGCCATTTATTTGTGAACTCGGAAAATATCATTGGTACTATTGCTGGATCTGAGGCCATCAATATGGCACTCTTTGCAGTATGTGATCCGGGTGATGAGATCATCGTCTTTGAACCGTATTATAGTAGTTACAAAACATCAGCTTGTCTCTGGGATATCACCCTTCTCCCGGTTGAGACGGCACTTGAGGACGCATTCCATCTCCCATCACGAGAAAAAATCGAGTCGGCCATTACGTCAAAAACCCGTGCGATTCTGTATTCAAATCCAGGAAACCCGACAGGTACTGTGTACACAGATGACGAAATAAAAATGCTTATTGCAATAGTAAAGAAACATAATCTATTTTTAATATCAGATGAGGTCTATCGTGAATACACATTTGTCAATCGTCCTCATGTCTCAATACTCAGATACATGCAACATATCCCCGATCAAGCCATACTCATTGATAGCTTGTCAAAACGATACAATCTTTGTGGAGCTCGCTTAGGAAATCTCGTTTCACAAAACAAAAAAGTTCTGAGTGGCTCCCTGAAATTTGCCATGAGTCGTCTATCTGGGGGAATAATCGATCAATATATAGGTGCACAACTGGTGCACGTACCAAAAACGTATACAAAAACAATGCAGGCTGAGTATCAAAAACGACGTGACATCATGTATGAGGGGCTTCGATCCATCGACGGTGTCTCTGTAACAGAACCTGAAGGAGCATTTTATATTATGGCGGAACTTCCGGTCGAAAATGCTGAAGCGTTTTGCATATGGCTTCTTGAATCATTCCGGGATCAGAACGAAACAGTAATGCTTGCTCCTGGGTATGGATTTTATTCTGATGCCAAAAAAGGAGAAAGACAGGTTCGCATTGCATACGTTCTTGAGGAATCACGACTCCGTAGATCTGTCGAATTATTACGGGCAGCACTTCAAAAATATCAGAATAGTCACTAATTATTCTCTGGCACATACCGCTTTAAAGATGCCGATGCACAACCATAAGAATGCCTTTTCTGACAGAAATAGCAGCGGTTGAGTCAGACAGTACGTTGCTCACTCCCCTGGTGCTTAAAATTGATAATTTCTCATCATGTAGTTTATACTGGAGGCCGGTTGACGTAACACCAACTGCATCTGAAAGCAGTGGAATAATCGAAACTTCATCATTTATTTTGCCCGAAAATGTAAGTGATCTTGTAACAAAATAGATGTCGTCAGTATTCTGAATAATCTTAATTGTTATTTTACTTACTAATTTACAAAGATAATGAATTGTTGCAATCATGTGATCAATCCTACTGCCGTCAAAACCCACAATACATATTTCTTGAAATCCGTGCTCAATGGCAAATGAGAGAGCCAATTCAGAGTCAGTCTGATCTTTACTTTTTGGATATACGATAATCTTTGTACCCTTTTGTTTGAGCAAATCAAATACTTCTTGATCTACGGAATCCATGTCACCAATCAGAACATCTGGCATAATGTGGAGTGTATGTAAATAGTTTGCGCCCCCATCTACCGCGATAATACATTCTGTTGCTTGCAGTAAATTCTTGAGTTTTTTTTCATCCAACAGTCCGCCATTGACATAGAGTAGCGCTTTTTTCATGCCAGTAGTATATAAATCATTATAGGGAAATGGTGGGAGATGCGTATAACTCCATACCACCATTTTGTTCTATTTGTGACTGTACTTTTTCAAATTCCTCAATATATTTCGGCTTTTGTTTCTCTGCAGATGATTGCTGCAAAAAATTCTCGAAGAAAATATTTTGATTTTCAGATGCAATCTTAATATTTTCTATTGGCACTTTGACTTTGAATTCTTTGTAGTCAAGTACTACTTTTTGTTCAATATCCGAAGATGCGATAACGATTTGTTGTAGTTGATCTGTAGCTTCATCAAGAAAGAATTGTGCCGTCTGTGCATTTGCCTTTTTCATCGTCAACACGTAACACATCTTCGTTCCACACGCATCTTGATGAGTATATGAGAGTGAATTTTGAGGATCCTGGATATCTTTAACAAGATTATTGAAAAAAGTTGTTGGATCAAATGGCAGTGTGATATCAAACGTATCCACCACATTAGTCGATTGCTTCCACCACTTGTCATCTGAATAATCTCGAAGATAGACAACAGCATCTGCATAGATTAAATGCATAGTCTCAGTATTTGCCTCCGTTTTGATTATTTCCCGAAATGACTTATCAACTGCCCACTGTATCGTAAACAACTGAGCTGATTGATGTGACTCAGTGTATGTGCCATGAAGTCGAGTTGATGAATCAAGTTCTAACTGATCCATCAATGAACATACCCGAACATCATCTTCTTGGCATCTATGGACCAAAGACTGGTATCTAAATACCACTAAAAATACACCCACAATAACCAGTGCGCCAATCATGAGTTTGTTCCAATGCCAGTTCATATATTCATGATAGCATATACCCCAGTATGTACACTCTTGCCACTGCCTGCAAGCTTCTGTATACTATTGAGTATGCATATTATTCGCGAATATTCCTACGATGATATCGATGCCATCAAACAATGTATTATTGAGTTGCAAGAATATGAACGACTGATGGACCCCCATCGATTAGAAGGAGTGAAAATTGCACACGACTACCTTGAACACCTCCTCAACCTTTGTAAGCAGGGAGTCGGGAAAATTTTTGTAGTTGAAATAAACAATGAGGTTGTTGGTATGGTAGCAGTCTACATTGAAGATGACAAAAAATACTTTAGAACCTCTCGTCGGTTTGCATATATCTCTGATCTCATCGTGATGAAAGAACACAAGAGTGATGGTGTAGTAAAAGATCTCCTCCAAAAAGCCGAAGAGTATGCAAAATCTCAGAACGTTTCAACCATTCATGCCTCGATTTTAAAGCAGCATGAAGAAAATTTGAGCGGCTACCTCAGGAATGGTTTTCAGGAATGGACACTACAGGTGAGAAAAATAATCTCATAAGACAAAACAACCTTCTCCATTTTTCATTTTGACTTAGAGAAACTATCTGTCGCAGTTGTTGAACGCCGCTCGAACCTTTTTTGAGCGACAATCTGCGCCCTGACGGCGGTCAGCAATTACGACTAATTTGCATTAGCTTAAGACAATTTAACCAAAAAGACGGATATTAATATACAGCGCTAATGATAGTCAAAAGCATAACAATTAGTAAGCCACGCATTAAAACTATGACAAAAATCGCCAAAGCGTTGGGCGTTTCAATTGAAGATTTGATAAAATGAACATTGCAAAAAAATGTGAGCGGGGTATATCATAAGTAAGGTCGTAAATTAAGCAATAAATCAAGTAATTTATTTTTTTAGTGACTAAAATTTATTCAGAAAGGAGAATGAAAGCTGTGGAATATCCAAATGATAATAAAATTAATCAACCTGCTGGCGAAGAAATAGAAAACCAAGAACAAAACTTTCAAAACGTGATGCCTAAAAATTCAAATCGTAATCTAAAAATTATTATAGGAGTTTTGGTTGTTTTATTGATCTCAACAGCTGGCGCAACTGGTTTCTATATTTTTGAAAATAAAAATATTTCTAAAAAAGAGCCACAAATCCAAGCTAATAACCAAAATGTTTCGCCATCTTTATCTTCCAGTCAAAGCATTCAAAAAAGCGCTGAAGTTTCAGGTATTCTTTATGCGTATAAACAATTTTCTCCAAGTGTAACAAAAATTTATCAATCAACTGTTGATGGACAAAATAAATCAGAAGTTGATATCCATTATTCAGAAGAGATTAAATTTTTGGCAAGTAAGAATGGAAAGTATTTGGCCCGCTGGGACAATAATAAACTAGAGATAGCATCTACCAAAGATTTATCCTTTAAGAAAATCGCGGAAATATCAAAGCCAAATTTACAACTAAGCGGTGTTGTCTGGTCTGTTGATGGGACAAAATTGGCTTATATCATCTCTAAAGATATGAAGCCTGATGAACCATTTAGTACTTCTGAAAAAAAATTATATGTAATAAATAGGGATGGATCTGGCCAAAAGCTTATCAGACAATTTCTAAAACCGTATTATGTTATATTAGAAGGATTTAATTTACTTAATGATGAACTCTACTGGTTTGAAACAGGAGAAGGTGGTTTTGTTTCCAACTTTACAGTTGTTAGTCTTGCTGATGGTTCAATCAAAGAAATCAAAAAAGATTTAGATCCAAAATTAGATTCTTTTCTAAATTTTAATTCTGATTTTAGTAAAGCGTATTATATTAAGGGTAATAAAATCATTGAATACACGCTTGCAAATAACAACAAAAGGGTGCTTTATAAATTAGATAAAGTAGGTCAAGACAAGTATGGAAATAGGAGCAGTATTAACAATCTTAAACTTTCGCCAAAGGATGACTTGTTAGTATTTATGCGTAGAACAGAGCCTGATGAGAAAGAGATTACATTATCAATATCCCTGCCAAGCGGAAAAGTTGATACGCTTTTAGACGATGCAAGATATTATAATATAGGCCCACTTTATTGGTCTCCCGAAGGGAGATACCTCTGGTTTGAAACATGGTGTCATGGATGTGGGCAGGAGACAGGGTACAACAATGAAGGAGAATATTACATCATGGATATGAAAACAAAAAGAATCAGTTTGTTCTTTAAGGGGCAGAAAGATGAATATGAAAAAACAGGACAAGGTGTAAGGATAAACGAAACACTTAATTTTATCAGCTGGATTTCAGATTAATAATGTAATAGTCAATACACAAGCTTCGTTAGCCCAAAATCCGGTAGCGGCGAAAGTGAAGACAGGCACACAATCGCTTTCCCCCAGGCCCCCTTTTCTTTTTGCCCGCCTGCTTAGGATTAGCACTGAAAAATTTTGACGGCGGGGCTAAAAAATGGGTGGTGGGCAGGTTAGGAATCTTCGCTCTTGCGTTCTTCTTGATTATACCTCTTTTCTATTTCTTTAATCAAAGTTTTTGATGTATCCCATTTTTTATCTTTTTTGCTTTGACCTTTTTTTTCTAAAATATCGGCAATTGCTCTAGCAATATCCATTTTCACCAATTTGTGTTTTTTGGCTCTAAATTTCTTTGCAAAAAAATCTTCCAGTTTTTTGACTCGCGGAAAGTCCATTGGTAATTCATCTTGCGTCAAAGAGCAGTTTTTCCCTCTATCACAGTTTATTTTATAAACTTGAAAAACTGCTTCTCTAAAAATATCTTCCGGCAAAACATCTTCTATTGAAATAATTTGCTTGTTGCTCGTCAATGTTGGAACATTTTCCAACTCATCATCTTGTATTGAAACTATCGCACTTTTCTTTCTGATTTCTTCCAAATCTGCGTCTCCGTCTGCAATACCAAAATACAATTTTTCCTCAATTTTTATATTCGCTAAAACTGACGGAAACTTTGTATATCCGTAAGCTGGCAAAAAGCTGATTTCTACATCTTTGCCAAATAAGGAATACAAGTGCCGTAAGATAATTTGGTCTGATGGACCCTCAACGACAGCATTTTTCTCTGTGAGCTTAAAAAGTTCCGACCACCTTAATCCCAGTGCAGTTTTCACTGGCTCGGGAATTTTGCCAAATTCACTTTCGGACCACGCTTTATTTCCGATTATGGTGTCTTCGTCTTTTTTCTCCAAAATTCGTATTCGTTCAGGAAAGCGCGAATCAATCAAATACGGTAAGTGCGTTGTGTAAACAATCTGGTTGCCTTCACTAACAATTTTTTTGAAAGTTTCCCCGAGTAAATTGTTTTGTGCGTCTATATGCAGAAAAATCCCCGGCTCATCTATCAGTAAAACTGATTCTTGCAAATCATCTTTCGTTTCGGCCAAAAAATAAATGTTAAACGCAAGCGCCCACTGTAAACCTCTGCTACGTTCCATGGGTTTAAACTTGCTTGCCTTGTCCTTTTCCTTGAGACGAATTTTGAGAATATCACTCTCTGCGCTTAGCTCCACCTCTACGCTATCTACCGGCCAAACAACTCGTAAAATCTCACTATTTATTTTTTTGCTTGCAACTTCAAGTAGTGTATCTCTCTTAATTCGTTTATTTTCATCAGCCGCTTGCAAAACTGTAAAATCAGTTATTCCACCAAGCGCCAGTAAGTTTTTTACTGGTCTCATCTCTTCAGGGTTAGCGATAAATTGACTTATCGTAACTTCGCCATTTTCCGGCAAAAAATATTCATCAAAAGCAACGCTATCAAAGCGTAAAAACTGGGGAATATATTTTTTTAATTCCTCAACTACTTTTGCTCTATTTTCATGCTTGTTGATTTCTGTTTCTTCTTCAACCTCTTGGCTTTCCTGATTTTCTGGCGCAGTTTCTTCCTTTGTTTCTGGTTCCTCTGTGCTTTCTTCAACAGCAAAACTGCTTTTTTCATAGTCAATACTTGGATAATCCAAGCGATATTCGTTCTTTATTTTTGTCAGCATTATTGTTGGAACTTCATCAAGACCAAACATACTTTTTATTTCTTTTTGCTCCTCTTTTATTGGCTCAAACCACAATTTTAATTCAGGAGAGTTTTCATCACTTCCAAAATCGTCTGAATGTCTAGAATATTCTGCCGCACTAAGCTCTTCGTCTGTGTCCGCTTTTTCCAATGCAAAAAGAACATTTGATTTGCCGGACTCATTGATACCAACAAGGCAAGTTATGTCGTTTTCAATATCAAGCACCCCGCTTGATATTGATCTATATTTGATAAATTCAACTTTTCTTAACTTCATGATTTGTAGAATTAAATCTCTAAAATCTCCCAATTACTAAAATCACCAACGGCAAGATCGGTACCTGCGCCGGTATAAAGCATCCAACGACCGTTGAAATTTTTGGAATCGGTGTTGGCGACAATGCCGCCAAACAGATTTTTCTTTTTTCCGTACTTTTTCAAATACGCCTGCAAGCCATCGCTCTTTTCTCGCGCGTCCTGAATCGTTCTCCCTGATTTAGTGTCAAACAGCCCAATGCGTCCATCCTTAAACTTCACGATAAAGTCCACATAAAACGGCTTCCACTCCTCATTTTCTTCATACGGTACGGTAAAATAAGTCGCGTCTCGATCGCCATTCTTAAACCACCATTCCACATTTTTGGATTTTCCAAGAAAATCAATAAATGCTTTCTCCGGCTTCCAGCGGTGATCGTAATAAAACGGCTGCATAACGGACAGCTTCGCGCCCAGCGCCGAATAATCGCTGCCAAAATTTTTCAGGGCGGAGCGGGCACACAATCGCTTCCAAATTTTCAAAAAGTCTTGAATGGTCGGGGCGACAGGACTCGAACCTGCGACCTTTGGACCCCCAGCCCAACGTTCTAGCCATCTGAACTACGCCCCGATGTTATTTTTTATGCACTCAACAATTATTTTTTTAATTTCTCGACCCAATCCAGATTTATAATATTTTTCATAATATATAAGTTTAAATGGACCATTATTCTTTGACCAATTATTTGAACCATGATTGTGCTCATAAACCCTTGCTTTAGGCTTCTTGGATGTTTTACTTACATATATTTTCTTGTTTCGTTCACTCTCCATAAAGTAAACATGCCATGTATCCATAAGTCATCTGTCCGCCATAGGCGGATCCGCCTTTGGCGGAAACTACGCCCCGAGTATACAAAGTATTGTATACTATTTTAGTATGAAACGACCGGCACTTGTTGCAATATTCGCCCATCCCGATGATGAAGCATTTGGCCCGGCTGGGACAATTGTAAAATATTCAAAAGATTACGATATCCATCTCATTTGTGCAACGCGTGGAGAGGCTGGCGAAAATTTCCTCGATGACACAACACGTTCTATTGGAGAGATCAGAGAAGCAGAACTTCGTGCATCAGCAAAACTCCTCGGTGTTACACAAGTACATTTTCTTAATTACGAAGATGGGACGTTGTGTAATAATAAATATCACGATATAGCTACTAAGGTTCAAACCATACTCGATGATATACAACCAAAACTCCTGATGACCTATGAACTGCGTGGGGTATCGGGTCATTTGGACCATGTTGCTATGGCTATGATTACCTGCTATTTATTTTATAAACTTTCATATACTCATAAGATGCTCTCATATGTAATTCCCCGAGAAGTAACCGATGAATTGAGGGATTACTTTATCTATGTTCCCCATGGATTTAAACGTGAACGCGTTGATGAGATAATTGATGTCAATGAATATTGGGAGCTCAAAAAACAAGCCATCGCACAACATGCTTCTCAAAAGGCAGATGGCTCACACATGTTGAAAACTATGGATGCATATCCCAAAGAGGAATATTTTTTAATACATGAAAAACATAACCCCTAAACTCATATTTTGGTTACTTGGTATCTTTTTGATATGGAACTTTGCCATCAGTTATCTTGCCACCAAAACTATTCCCTATTTGGGGTATTATTCATACCCCGAAATGTTAGATCGATGGGATTTGCCATTTTTTATTGAACGGTTTGCTGGATTTGATGGATTACACTATATCAAAATCGCACTCGAAGGCTACAAACACAATGCTACGGCATTTCTTCCTGTGTTTCCCCTCCTTATGCGCTTTGGTGTGATGGTTACTGGGCTCTCTCCCATCATAGTAGGAATGGGAATTTCTATCACTTCACTTTTTATTTCCTTGATGCTTTTTCCTAACTACCTTAAACGTTTACATTTTACATCTAAACATATCTATTGGTTCTTGCTCTTTTTTCTCTGCTTTCCCACTTCATTTTTTCTCCAAGGAGTTTATACCGAAAGTGTGTTTATTATGTTTTTGATTGCCACACTCTATATGGCTACACAAAAGAAGTGGATGTTGGCCGCAGCGTTTGGCTACTTTGCCGGTTTGAGTCGTATCACGGGGTTTTTTCTTTCTAGCCTTTTATTTTTGGAAGTAATAAAACAGATTACCTTTACCAAAGATATTGTCCACTATATCCAATCAGTCATCAAATCGGTAACCATCCCAAAAATCCTTGCAGTGAGTGCCCCTCTTCTGGGTTTTGGTACATTTATGGCTTACTTGTGGCTTACGACCGGTGATCCTTTGCGCTTGGCACACTCACAAGTAGATTTTAATCAAAATCGATCCACAAGCTTTGTATTTCCTCTGCAGGTAGTTTGGCGCTATTTCAAAATTTTTGCCACTGCACAGTGGAATTTTCAGTATTTTATTGCAGTGGTGGAGTTTGTGCTCACCTCTATAGTAGTAGTGATACTTGGATATGATGTGTAGCAGATTTATAAAAAAAGATACCCGAACTTGTTTGCCAGGGCTGGTCTGAATATATTTGCATGGCTCAGTATATTGTTGCCAATAAGCACCGGCACTCTGCTTTCCATGCCACGATTTATACTGCCACTTTTTACGGTATTTATGGTGCTTGCGCAAATACCAAAAAAATGGATAAAGGTCAGTATGTTACTCTTCTTTATAATACTCCATACCATCCTCCTCATGGCATTTATTCAGGGATATTTCGTGAGTTAATGTATGAAATCCTTACCCTCCTTCCCCACGATTCTCACCCTCGGGAAGTACGAAGATTGCTATAAAAGGCTATATAGGTGCTGCAAGCACATCAAGAATTGTCGCAAAAAGAGGAGTTACTTTATGAGCAATATTTAAATCCCTAGGTGACAATTAGTGGACGCTACTTTGGTGGACTCGAGGGGACTTGAACCCCTGACCTTCTCGCTGCCAGCGAGACGTTCTAGCCAACTGAACTACGAGCCCAATCCAATCCCCAATTTTACCACATGCCAACGAATCCTCTCCCCTCTCAAAAGATTTTTAATGTATCTGATCATCCTTCTACTCATGTATATTAAAAAAGCTGTTTCAATTATCAGTATGTAATGGTATAAATATAATGTACGTACTTTTTACTCACGTCTTCCTTACTCGATTAATCTGCGAATGCGAGACGCCTGGGTGTTGTGGAGTTATTTTTGCCCAATCTGCGGATCGATCATGCGAGCCCTCTGAAGATACACATCTGCCCGCACAGCATCTTTATTTGCTTTGTACAATATATGAAGCGCGTATAATATCTCTGGCGACTCAGGATTAGACTGCAGCAATGCCTCAAGCTTCTTAATTTGTACAGATCTGTCATTTGATTCTTTATATATTGCATCTACGTTGTCTGCGACCACTTGGCGAATTTCCGGAAACAAATCTTCAAATTGTGGCACGTCTTTTGCTTTAATCAATACTTGAACGATTGATTTCTCACCGCCATTGGCAAGGTCAAAAAATAACTGAGGGACATACTGTGAACTCCAAACATTCATCACCACAAATAGTGCGACTGCGCCAAAGGCGATTATTTTCACTGAAGTTTGCAGAAAGACAATTAATTTTTCATCGACCAATTTCTGTTTCTTTTTCCTTTTTTTTGATGCCATAGCTTTATTATACTGAACACTGGGCGCGGGGAGTGAAGACAATTGAGGACCGTCCTGGTTCCAACTGGCCGGGAATATCTTGTATACTAAAAATATATGCCAGCTGATCTCAATGAATATAAACAGCTGTATCTTGAAACAGCTTCAACAAAACTAACTAACATGTTTGATTTATTACAAAAAGTCGAACTGCATCATGATTCGCAGGCACAAGCTGATTTTCATCGACTCGCACACTCAATCAAAAGCCAAAGTCTCGTAATGGGATATTCGCAATTGGGCCTGGCGGGGAAAATTTTAGAGGCATTGTTTCGCGCAGTTCAAAATAAACAAATTGAACTGAATGAACATCTCTATGTAATTATCAAAAAAACACTTGATGGAATGAGTAATTCCTTAAAAAGTATTCAAATGCAACGAGGAGAGCTCAACTTATCAAAAGAAATCCAATCACTCGAGGAACATACTAAAATCAAACTCCTTGATCCATAAGGCGATTGTGACGATTACTCATTTACCTTAACAATGTACATACTGATTGCAGAAGATGACGAATTTTTCCAGAAATTCTATAAAAATGAACTTGAGCAACATGGATATGAAGTGCAGATAGCCTCCAATGGCACTGAGGCATTAGCAAGTATCGCACAAAAAAAACCCGACCTCCTCATTTTAGACATCATCATGCCCGTGATGGATGGATTTGAGGTTCTTGAGGCCTTGACAAAGTCGGGAGAAATCGCATCGCTCCCCGTCCTCATATTCTCAACACTTGGACAAGAAACAGATGTAAAACATGCACTCGAACTGGGAGCAAAAGGGTATGTAAATAAAAGTTTCTTTGATTTTGACTCTCTGCTTGCAAAAATTAAAGAAATAGCCGGCACGTAATTATTGAAGTTATATTTCTCGATTTATGCTTCTGAAAGAAGAACAGCTCGTCGAGTTGTTAAAAAAAATAAACATCATTGATGATAAAAAACTCAAAAAAGTTCATGAGTTCATGAAGGATGCGAGCATCGGTTTTCAAGAGGCGATCATTCAGCTCAACTACATCTCGGATGAACAACTCGGCATCGCGATTGCAAATCATCTCAAAATTCCCTTCATCTCGCTTGCTAAAATCGCCATTCCGGAAGAAGTATTTCATATCGTCCCTGAAAAAATTGCACGAAAGCAGAAAGCAATCGCCTTTGCACGTGATGCCAATGGGGTAAAACTTGCCATGGCAGACCCATCAAATAAAGAAATCATTGAGATGGTTGCAAAAAAAACACAATCAAAGGTGTTCCCCCACTTGGCAAGTGAGCGAGACATCATGAACGCCTTTTACATATTTAAAAAAGATCTGCAGAAATCATTTTCAAAATTGATTGAGAAGTCGGTCAAAAATCATGGGCATGATATGCCGGTTTCAAAAATTGTTGATTTGATTCTTGAAACAGCCTTTTACGACAAAGTTTCAGATATCCACATTGAACCTCAAGAAGAGTATGCGCTCGCTCGATATCGTATTGATGGCATCCTTCACGATGTTGTTAAATACCCACGCGATCTCAATGATCGCATTATAACAAGAATTAAAGTTCTATCGCGTCTCAGGACAGATGAACACATGAGTCCTCAAGATGGAAAAATGAGATTTGAAATAGAAGACAGTTTTATAGACCTTCGTGTTTCGATTATTCCGATTGTAAACGGAGAAAAGGCGGTACTCCGGCTTTTGTCTGCTCATAACAAAAATATCACCCTTACCGATCTGGGGATGAGCGATACAGATCTTGAGAAGGTCAGTCACGCATATGGAAAATCATATGGCATGATCCTCTCAACCGGTCCAACTGGATCAGGAAAATCTACGTCAATTTATGCTATTTTGAAAAATCTTAATACGCGTGCTAAAAACATTACCACTATTGAGGACCCGGTCGAATATCGGATTCAAGGAGTGAATCAAATCCAGGTGAATCCCAAGACCAAACTTACTTTTGCAAGTGGTTTGCGCTCTATTTTAAGACAGGACCCAAACATCATTTTTGTTGGAGAGATTCGAGACTCTGAAACCGCTAGCATTGCAGTAAATGCCGCCCTCACTGGCCATTTGGTCGTATCAACACTTCATACCAATGATGCAGCAACGGCACTTCCGAGACTCATGGATATGAAGATTGAGCCATTTTTGGTTTCATCTACCGTAAATGTTATCATCGCACAGCGCTTGGTCAGAAAAATTTGCGAAATGTGCAAAACAACAGTAAAGACCACTCATGAAGAACTCAGAAAAAATTTACCAAGTGAGATGGTAAAAAAACACTTTGGATCAAAAACCACCATAAATATCTACAGGGGGTCCGGCTGCCCGGTCTGTCACACCACAGGATTTATTGGTCGAGTTGGCGTTTTTGAGGTCCTTGAAGTCACCAAGGAAATCAGATCTCTCATCCTGCAAAAAGCCGACTCCGATGCCATTATTGAACAGGCGGGCAAAGATGGGATGAGCACCATGCTCGATGATGGACTGGATAAAGTTGCACAAGGACTGACTACTATCGAAGAAGTCCTGCGCGTTACAAAGATTGAGGGTATGTAATCTTTATGAATATCAAAAATATCTCACTTTCTGCAAAGGATAAAATCACTCTATTTGACAATTTTGCAACGATGCTTGGTGCGGGGATTTCTATCTTAGAAGCCGTAGACTCCCTCCTTGAAGACGCAAAAGGTAACCAAAAAAAACTCCTCACCCATCTGCGAAAAGACCTCACACAAGGCAAACAAATATCTAGCTCATTTGCTCGTTTCCCGGGAACATTTGATACAGTCACTCTCAATATTATTCGTGCATCAGAAGAAGCAGGAACCCTTGACGTTACTCTGAAGGATATTAAAAAACATATTCAAAAAGAAATGGAGTTTATGGATAAAGTCAAAGGCGCCATGATTTATCCCATGCTTATTCTTGTCGTGTTCATTGGGATCATGCTCCTGATCCTCACGTTTGTTATGCCAAAAATGGCATCAGTTTTTTCTCGAATGAAAGTAGAACTCCCCCTCCCAACAAAGATACTGCTCTGGACCTCAAATTTTATTCTTACCTATACCGTTCCTCTGATTATCGTAATTATCGCGTTGATAGTCGGATTTATTCTTCTCTATAGAACAAAAAAATCCATCATTCTCGGGGTATTTTTTTCACTTCCTCTGATATCGGGCTTAGTCAAACAGATGGATATTACTCGATTTACCCGGAGCATGGCGCTCCTTTTGGCGGCGGGGATTCCCCTTACGGGAGCACTTGAACTGTCGGAGGAAGTTGTCTGGAGGAAAGATATGCGACAGCTGGTCAAACATATTCAAATAGCTGTCACTTCTGGAAAGGAGGTTGCTGACGCTGTTCGAGACGCAAAAGGACTGGTACCCATGATCGTCATAAAGCTGATTGAGGCGGGAGAAAAGACAGGATCCCTTGATGTTGCCATGCAAAATATTTCGGAGCACATGGACTACGAAGTACAACGGACACTCACTATGCTCACCGCTCTCCTTGAACCCATCATGTTGATATTTATCGGCGTTGCAGTTGGTGGCATGATGATTTCGATCATTGCACCGATTTATGGCTTGATTGGACAGGTCAGGAATTTATAATCCATGGGAGGTCGATGACTTTTTTTCACTATGAATACAAACGGATTTACACTCATAGAAATATCCATTGTGATGACCATTACAGTAATTCTTTTGACCTTTACCACCATCAGCCTGGTCAGTTTTCAACAAAATGCGTTTGTTGATACAACCGTCGAACAGCTGATATCTGACATCAAGTACCAACAGATTAGTGCTATGAGTGGGGCATCTGATGGAGAAAGTACCGCACAACCATTTGGTATTCACTTTGATACCAACTCCTACACATTGTTTCATGGGAATCCATATGATGAATCAGAATCAACAAATTTTACCCTCTCGCTTGAAAGTGCGATGAGCTTTGCCGATATCACCTTTCCACAAGATGAGATTATTTTTGAAAAAGGCAGTGGGCAAGTAAGTGGATTTGTCGATGGACAAAATACAATCATACTCCAAGATTCTGGCAATAATAATCAAGTGAGTATCACACTCAACCAATTAGGCACAATAACAGACATTCAATAATATGACAATCATAGCTATACAAAAAGAGATGTACCATACTCATGGCCAATCGCTGATTGAACTGCTTATTGTAATTGGTCTGATGGCGATACTTCTGCCGGCGGTTTCGATGGGGCTCATCACTTCACGCGAAGGAAAGCCACAACAAGAACGACGAGCGCAGGCTGCACAACTCATCAAAGAAACACAAGAAGCTCTCAGATCAGTACGAGAGGCAAGCTGGTCAAATATTGAAACAAATGGCATTTATCACCCCGCGCAAAATGGAAGTTCTTGGAGCCTAATAGCAGGTTCTGAAACAATCAATACCCTCACCAGAAAAATTGAAATTGAGGATGTACAGCGAGATGAAAATAATCAAATTGTCCAATCGGGTGGATCTATTGACCCTTCAACCAAAAAAATTACCATTACCGTTTCTTGGGACACGCCCATTGCAACCTCAATCTCTTCACCACTCTACCTTACCAGATACTTAGACAACGCAACATACATCCAAACAACTGAGGCAGACTTTAATACCGGAACACTATCTGATGTTACTGTGACAAATACTGGAGATGGGGAGGTCACTCTTGGCTCAGGTGGCAACGGAGATTGGTGTGAGCCGGGTGATTCGGTGATAGCTACTCTTGACTTGCCAGGTAATGGGGTCGCAGAAGCTGTATCATCAGTAGAAGGTCAGGCATTTGTCGGAACTGGCGAAAACGCCGCAGGCAAATCATTTGTTCATGTCGATATTTCCAACGATGACCCTCCTCAACTATCTATTAATGGTACGCTTGATGGGTACAAGACAAATGATGTATTTGTTGTAGACAACCATGCATTTATCGCAACTGACGACAAAAAGAAAGATGTGGTGATAATTGATCTTTCCACAAATAGTGAAGTTGGGCATTATAACGGAAGCAATGGGTGGGGATGGGCACGCGCAAAAGGAGTATATGTGGTTGGATCTGTAGGATATGTGGTTATCGGAACAAGATTGCAAACATTTGATCTTTCTGCATATACTGGATCACGACCATCTCTTGATTCGGTATTCTTGTGGGGCGTGGGACAAGATGTATATGTGGTTGATGGGTATGCATATGTTGCCCTTGAGTATCTTTTTGCAGAGCTTCGATTGGTTGACGTATCAAATTCATCCAATATCTCACTTGGCGCTCGGGCAGATGTGAATGGCGAACGTGGTCTGGAAGTATTTGTAAACGAGACCGGTACACGCGCTTACCTTGCAACAGATGAGTCTCCATCAAAAGATGAACTTTTTATCATTAATACCGATTACGATAACAGTTCCAAAAGCAACTCATCATTCAACCTTGGGGTGATAAGTTCATATGATGCAAATGGCATGGATCCACGTGGTGTCACGGTAGTCCCTGGAAACAAAGTGATTATTGTCGGCGTGGGGGGAGAAGAATACCAAGTTGTTGATATCACGACCGAAACATCTCCGACCTATTGTGGAGGACTGGAGGTCGGGACAGGGCTATATGGAGTTTCTTCAGTTCTTGAGACAGATGGCGATGCATACTCTTATGTTGTGTCAAAAGACAGCAGTGACGAATTCAAAGTGATCCGAGGAGGTCCCGGAGGAACCTACAGTAGCTCGGGTACCTATGAATCTGAGACGTTTGATGTCGGGTATTCAACGGCATTCAACCGTATTGTCCCCACATTTGTTGAGCCAGCAAATACGAGTGTGCGATTTCAAATTGCGATTGCAGATGCCCTTGCTGGAACCTGCACCGGAGCAACATATGCATTTGTGGGACCTGATGGAACGACCAGCAGCTTTTATACCACAGCGGACGTGATCGCATTTGACAATAACGGTGTAAACTATGAAAATCCGGCGCGTTGTTTTCGATATCGTACATATTTGTCGACAACCGACTCGTCGTCTACTCCCATTTTTGAAGAAATATCAATTAATTATTCACCATGATCCGAAACTCTCGCAGAGGTTTTACTCTGATCGAACTCAGTTTATTCATGGGTCTTTTTTCCATCATTTTATTGGTGTTGACAACAATCTTTGCAGAACTCGTCCAAAAACAGCTTGAAATACAAAGCATGTCTGCCGTCGAATCTGATAAAAGCTATATCCTATCTCGTCTTGAATATGATATTGATCAAGCAGATACGATCATCATACCATCAGGTATCGGCGAGGTTTCACCAACACTTCAGCTGGATATCGATGGGAACTTGCTGAGCTATCAACTAGATGGGACTGCGCTTGAACTAAATATCAATGGGACTAGTCAAAGGTTGAATAACATCAGAACTGCGATTTCAAATCTGTCATTTCAGCGGATTGAAAACTCAGGAGGCATACCAACTATTACCATCTATATGGATATTGCAAGCACCGTTCAAGAAGCATCTGGACAACGTCAAACAATAATCAACACCACATTAGGAAGACGATAAGTTGTATATGAAACATAAAATACACTACTCCAACAAGGGTCAAACACTGGTAACACTACTGGTTTTTACTGTTGTCGCCATTGCAGTAACAAGTACTGCAGTTGCCATCACCGTCAATATTACGCGAGCAACCACGATGGTTGAAAGCAGAATTATAGCTTCACAAGCAGCTGAAAGTGGCATTGAAAATGCCATAATTCGGATTCTCAGAGATCCCGATTATGCTGGTGAATCATTACAGATTGGCGACACAATCGTTGATACCTCAGTTGCAGGAACAGATCCCGTGGTGATCACGGCGGTCGCTACGTATGGAAGCTACGTACAAACCCTACAAGTCACTATCACCAATAGTGACAATCAGCTTACTGTTTCTGACTGGACGCACCTTTATTAGAGCCTGTTTGAAAAGTCTCGGAAGAAATATTTTTGAGGAATTTTTTCAATTATCTAGGCATGAAGAGCGATTTTAGCAATCGCTAAATGAGTGATGAGTAACAACGATAAATGGAAAAATGACCAAAAAGAAACTTTTGAGATCTTTTCAAACAGACTCTTAGTATTTCTGTATTCAATTCCCAAACTATTTACTATTTCGTGTATTCTTAGATATATGAGAGCAATACTGTACGTAGATCGAACCAGTTTGTATTACTACGGCGGGAACATTCGCACGCCACTCACACTACAACTACCTACAACTGTCTATTCCGACATGGATATCATTGACTCTGATCAGTTTAAAAACTTGATTCTGGCATTTGTAAAAACAAATAAAATACAGCATTGCTCAATGCTGATATTTTTCTCAGCACAAACCTGTTTTCAAAAGGAATTTCCTCAGACCACACCACCAGAAGAATTTGATAAACAAATAACTGCATTTATCAGCAATGTGCCATTTAATAAAGTCCTGCAGATGGTATCTACGCAAAAAAAGGGGGTGAATACCGTCATTGCCATCAATCGTGAACTTGCATACTCTCTCAGAGACATATTTTCTCAGCTACAATTTGACGTCGAAATGATCGTTCCTTCGTTTGCCCTCTTTGGAGATCAACAGCCACCATTTAATATAAATACAGCACAAACCATTGTCAAACATTACTCTTCTCTATCCAAAATATGCTTCCCACTCACCGCACAAGAATCAACTGATTCAAAGGATGATCAAGATAAATTTCAAAAAAAATTTGAAGACAAAAAAGAAACCAAAACGCGCCTCTATCTGATGCTTGGTGGTTTTTTTATTCTCATCCTCGTCTTGATATATATGCTGTTTTTCTTCCGAAAAACTCCCACCAATCACAATGCTCAAAATACAACCACGGCACCCACATCAGTTGTCCAAAAAATAAAACCAACCAATACGCCAATCCCCTCCCCAACCGAGATCGTAGTAGCAAAAGATAATATCCAAATTCGTATTCTCAATGGTTCAGGAATTCCAGGTCAGGCAGAACTCATTAGTAAACGATTAAAAGCAAGTGGATATAAAAAGATCACACTTGGCAATGCCCCCACGCAAGAATCACACAATGCATCCATGGTGGTCAAACCGGCAACTCAAACATTTCATCGTGAAGAAATAAATGTCATTATGCAATCACTCGGCATACCTACCGTAATAAGGGAAAGTGATGAAATAGAAGTTGACGTCCTTATTACCACGCGAAAAGACTTGCCAAATGAATAATACTAGATTTGAAAATGTATCTTGACAGGGTATGAATTTTTCTTTATGCTAAAAGTATATTATTAATTTATCTTTAATATGTTTAAGAATAGAAAAGGTTTTACCCTTATCGAACTATTGGTGGTAATCGGAATACTTGCTGTGCTTCTTGCCATCACATTAATTGCGGTTAATCCTGCACAAAATCTTAAGGACGCTGACGACACGAAGAGAAGGAGTGATGTGAATGCCATTCTCAACGCAGTGAACCAATACATGGTTGACAACAATGGCGCTGCGCCTGCCGGTGTTGACGGAACACCAACGACGATAGCCGATACTGGTCAAGACATCTGTCTACTCCTGGTTCCGACCTATATCGCCGCGCTCCCGCAAGATCCTTCAAGCAATAATGGTGCAGATATTCCTGCATCAAGTTGTTCTGGAGCCTACGATTCAGGATATCAAATTTCAGCAGTTGGCAACAGAATTACTGTTACCGCACCAAATGCCAATACTGGAACAATATCTGTCACTCGATAAAGAAACATATCTTAAAACCCCGTCGCGTTCGGCGGGGTTTTTTTTGTGCTATACTGAACGACATGAATACAAAACGTATACTCCTTGTTGAGGATGACGAATTTTTGCAACAACTCTATTTGGAGCTTTTGACCAATGAAGGATTCCAAACAGTCACTTCAGGTGATGGGACTGAGGCACTGAAACTCATACAATCCAAGGATTGGGATCTCATACTCCTTGATGTGATGCTCCCCGGGATGGATGGATTTCAAATCATAGATACCCTTGAGAAATCTGACAAAGATAAGATAAAAAAAATTGTGTACCTTACCAATCTTGATGGCAATACTGATGATATAGATAAATTAAAAAAAGCACAAAGCTACCTCATCAAAAGTGACTTGTCCCCGCCTGAGTTTATTGAAAAGGTACAATCAATTCTTGCAAAATGAGCATCTCTCTTTCCTCAATACCAGAATAAAGCTGTATAATTGACACTATGGACACAATTGTAATTGATCAAATTGTCGGACGCCTTATTTTTTTTATATTCGTCATTTTTGGCGCCATTATAGCATCTCTTATTACCGTCGGATTTGTATATCTTTTAGTTATCTATATTCGTCTCAAAAAGCGGGACCAAATGGCCTACGAAATGGTCACACTCGAGGTAATGATGCCAAAAGACAATGAGGTCAAAATTGATGTCGCCGAACAGATGTTTTCAGCGTTTTCTTCACTCAAAAAACCAAGTGGCATCTTCAGTTTTTTAGAAATTGGCGATGTAGTTGCGTGTGAAATTGTTGGCTCAAAATCGAAAATACAATTTTTCATTTCAGTACCACAAAAGATTGTTGATCTGATTGAAAAAACGGTATATGGATTTTATCCAACTGCAGATATCAAACACGTGGAAGAGCCCAATATCTTTACTGAAAAAGGAAATGTAGCATTTGCCGCATTAAAACAAAGCAAAGATGCATATATGCCCCTGAAAACATACCGCGAAATACCGACTGACTCACTTGCAGGAATAACAAGCACACTCTCAAAAATGGACGACAATGAAGGTGCAATCATCCAGTTTTTGGTAAGAGGAACTAGTTCCAATTGGAAGTCTGACGGAAAATCCTACGTATCCTCAACAAAGAAAAAAGAGGCAGATCCCAATGAGGCTACGTTTGAAACGAGTCAAAAAATTCTTGAAAAAATAGATGAAAAAACGACAAAATCTGCATTTGAGACCATGATTCGTATTGTCGTATCAGCAAAAAATAAAGATACCGCCGATGCACATCTACGAAATATAAAAAATGCTTTTAGTCAATTTGACTCTGATCTGAATGAGTTGACGAGCCCTAAGATCTGGTTTAAGGCAGGATTTATGATGAACTTTATCTATAAATTCTTCCCCGCGTTTGAGATGCCGTTTACCAAATTAACTTCCATTTTAACTGTAGACGAGCTTGCATCAATGTTTCATTTTCCAAATAAAACACTCGAAACACCACACATTCAGTGGTTGAAGGCAAAATCAGCACCAGTCTCGTCTGATGTTCCAATCGAGGGTGGAACATTTCTTGGGTATGGATATTACCGCGGGGTCAGAAGACCCGTTCATATCGACCTGAAAGATCGAATGCGCCATATGTATATTATTGGAAAAACAGGTGTCGGAAAATCAGAGTTATTGAAAGAAATGATCAAGCAAGATATCAAGGATGGAAAAGGTGTCTGCGTCATTGATCCTCACGGAGATTTGATTGAAGATACACTCCGCTATATCCCCCCAGAACGAGCCGAGGATGTGATCTTATTTGATCCCGCTGTAACCGATCGCCCCATGGGACTCAATCTGCTTGAAGCAAAAACTGAAGAACAGAAACATTTTATTACTGGTGCTATCATCAACCTCATGTACAAGCTCTATGACCCCCAGCGAACGGGTATTATCGGCCCACGATTTGAGCATGCAGTTCGAAATGCAATGCTAACCATTATGTCTGAACCCGGAAGTACCTTCATTGAAATTGTTCGCGTTATGACCGATCAAAAATTTGTACAGGAACTCCTTCCAAAAGTAAAAGATCCCATTGTTCGACGCTATTGGACTGATCAGATTGCGCAAACATCAGATTTTCATAAATCAGAAGTACTTGATTATATCGTCTCGAAATTTGGTCGATTTGTGACCAATAAAATGATGCGAAATATTATTGGACAATCAAAGTCGTCATTTGATTTTCGTGACGTTATGGATAATGGGAAAATACTCCTCATCAATCTGTCCAAAGGAAAACTGGGGGAAGAAAATTCGACATTCTTAGGGCTTTTGATTATTCCAAAGATTCTTGCTGCAGCAATGAGTAGAGTTGATACACCTGAGGAAGATCGACGCGATTTCTTTTTGTATGTTGACGAATTCCAAAACTTCGCGACTCCCGATTTTGCGGTTATTCTTTCTGAAGCACGAAAGTATCACCTCAGCCTCACCGTAGCAAATCAGTTTATTGGGCAGATGGATGAAGAGGTCAAGAATGCAGTCTTTGGGAACGTCGGCACACTTATGTCATTTCGTGTCGGTGTCACTGATGCATCATATTTAGCGCGTGAGTTTCAGCCACGTTTTGCAGAAACCGATCTTATTAACATCGAACGGTTTCATGCATATATGAAAACGATTGTAAATAACGAACCTGTCGACCCTTTTTCTGTCGATATGACAAAAGACGTTGATCTGTTGAAAAAACAACGAAATGAGCGCATCGCCCAAGCAATCATTCAGCTTTCCAAACTCAAGTACGGAAGACCGGTGGAGCTTGTTGAAGCTGAAATAAATCAACGGGCTCGACTCTAATTTTCATTGTATAGTTTGTTCATTAAATGAACATATTAACTCATGCTCATAACATACACCGCAACAGTGATAAAAAAGGAAGAGATTGCTCCCCATATCTACCTCATCCAATTGAATTATCCAGAGAATGAACACTGGTCGTTTCAAGCCGGACAGTACATGATCTTTCATCTGCCGAGCAAAGAAAATGGACATCCCGCGCGACGGTTGTATTCGATTGCATCATCACCACTACAAAAAAATGGCCTTGATTTTATTATTGAGATTGTTCCTGGGGGACTGGGCAGCACTTTCATTGAAAAGATACACGAAGGAGAAAAATTCACTGTACAAGGACCCGCAGGTATCTTTACTCGGCAAGAGTCACCACGCGATATGGTGCTGCTTGCAACAGGCACAGGAATTGCTCCGATGTATAGCATGATTCAAGAAATGCTTTTGGCAGGAAATGATAACCCCCAACCAAACATTCATCTCTTTTGGGGCTTAAAGCACAAAGCAGACATATACCTGAAAAAAGAACTTGATACGCTTGCCGATGCATACTCTCACTTTCAATATTCAATCTGTCTTTCTCGTGAGAAGGATTCTCCTAACACGCGGTGTTTACTGGGAAGAGTCACTCTCGGACTGCAACGGTTGATTGAGTCGAAGAAGGACTCAGAGTCGCAATTTGATTATTATCTTTGTGGAAGCCCACACGTAGTCGAAGCGTTAAAAGAGGATTTATTGAAGAAGCAGGTTCCAAAAAACCAAATCTTTTTTGAAAAATTTAGTTAAACTTCTTAGAAGCTCGTCACAAAGAAATCTGCAGGAAGCTGTGGTAAAGATTGGAATACTGTCACGATTTTAGATGGCCCCGATATTGAGTATGTTCTCGCTTCAATCTGCTTTCCTTGGTTGGTGAAGGTGCCAGTCTGAGCAACAAAAGCAACACGAGTATTTGAAAAGAGTGAACGAACAATAATCATTTTCAATTGTGGATATGAAGCCGTATTAATGGTATCTATTTTGTAACTAAACGTCGTCCCTTGAATTGCTTGCGAAACTGCAGTAGTGCCAATAAATGAATTTCCAGAAATAACGACCCCTGATGTGCATGGCTCAACAACACGACGATCTATGTTATTATTTGCTCCATAAATAAACGTGAGTTCAAGAGCTGGCGTTGTCCGTGAAGCATTACAGCTTCCACTTCCTTCTGATGCAAAATACATATCAAGATTTCCTGCATATCCTGGTGATGGAAATGTCGGCGGTTGCCTGGTATAAAAGGTGAATTGGTCATCTTTCAAGACCATGGATGAAACAAATTCAGAAGAAGACGTGTCTGTCACATATATCTCACTCTTTGCTGGATCAATGCCGGGAAGATTCAATCCTTGAGAGGCAAATGTGTAGCTTTGTGGGGATGCATCGGTATTGGCAATCCGTAACCCCACCTCAATACCCGCATCAGCGGCAGCAAGCGCACGCACCGACTCCTCCTGTAGTTTCGCCCCTTCTGTCTGAACAGTCAACTGATATGAAGATGCCGTAATTACCGTAAGCACCAGTGCTATAACCAGTACGATAATAATTAATGCTTGTCCAGAGTTGTATTTAATCATTGCAAGTATGAACTATTGTAAAGCGGATTTTACTGTTTCATTTCCGAGATATCCTTTTATTTCATTTACTATTTCTTCTGGCGTATAGTCGCTTTTTATCATATAACCACGGACGCCGTAATCGAGTGCTTTTGCAACTACCAGGTCTTGCCCAAGATTTGTCAATAAGACAATCTTGTCAAACTTCATCTTGTTTATTTTTGCCAGTTTTTCTAGAATCTGCAACCCATCCATTTTGGGGAGAATAATATCAAGAAGGACCAAATCATATTCATTCTTTGAAAGCTTATCATAGGCTTTTTCGCCATCTTCAGCATTGTCTACAACATATCCTTCTTGCTGAAGTATTTGCACATATAAGTCTCGCAAATCTTGCTCATCCTCCACGACCAATATTTTTATTATTTTTTGATCAGTCATTTTTTTTCTTCCCGCCTCCTTTTAAGATTGCTCGGGGTAGGGCTACAGTAAACGTACTTCCCTCCCCTACTTCTGATTGTACCGTAATATCCCCATGGTGTAAAGAAACGATTTGCTTTGAAATATACAGCCCAAAGCCAGTCCCTGGTTGATTGCTATGCTTAGAGTATGAGTAGTCGATTTTACTAAATTTTTTAAAGAGTTTAGACTGATCTTCTTTTTGAATACCAGAACCCGTATCTGATACTGACACCACAACAGTTTTCGCTTTTTTCTCACATTGAATTGCAATTGTTCCTTTTGAGGAGGTAAATTTGAGCGCATTTCCCACAAGGTTTTGGAATACTTCTCGCAACTTCTCTCTATCTCCTTTTACCGGATACTTTTCACCCTCCGCTTTCGTAAGGGTAAAAGTAATATTTTTTTCTTCTGCTGAAATTTTCAGCTCGTCGTGTACTAATTGAAGAATCTCAGACACATCAAAGAACTCCTGTTTTATCTCGATCTTATTTCTCTCTATTCGTGATACCGTCAACATATCATTTACCAGATGAATAAGTCGCTCGGTTGATTGATATGAAATATCTAAATATTTCTTAAGTTGTGGACTTAGTTTCTGAGGAGATTTATTAATCGCCATCCACAAATAGCTTTTGATCGCAGTCATTGGTGTTCGAAGTTCATGAGAGGCAATTGATACGAATTCATCCTTAAGAACATCAAGCTCTTTGAGGCGAGCATTTGCCTTTTTAAGTCTTTTGTATGTTTCTTCAACGGACGAATAAAGCCTTGCATTTTGAACGGCAAGTCCAACAATATCCGTAAAATTGAGAATAAGCTCTTTTTCATCTGCAGATATTTCTGAAAATTCTTTTACAAGGCTAAAGATCATCACTCCAATTGTTTTTTGCTTTGCTCGAACAGGACATATAAAACTTGTTTTAATGCCAACTGTTTTCTGAATTTCAGATGCCTTCTCAGAGGTAAAAGGGGGACAAAGAATATCTGGCCAAGATTCAGTGTATGAAAATTTATGACCCTTTAATACTTTGATACACAAATTATTATTTGCACTTAGAGGAACATCAATTGAAGGAAAGGGCAGAGGGCTTTCTTCAACGGCTTCCATTGCTTCTTTCGTCTGGGATATTGCAATTCTCTCCAGCACTTTCTTATTCTCGTTTACTAACGCCAATACAACAATGCGGTATCCTAGCTTCAAAAATCCAAGTTCGTGCAGAATTCCATCAACAGTTCTTTGAACCACATCCTCAAAGTCAAGCGTATCTAGAATTAATTTTTCAAGGCGCCAGATTGCCTCGACTGTTTGCTTTCGTTTTGGTTTTTTTATATAATCCGGCATAGCACTGTTCTTTTACTTGTGTTGTTAAGTATACATCATTCAAAACAATGATTCATAAAGTACGGGATTTTAATTGGAATAGCGAATTTCATAAGTCCACACCAATTCCACTTCAAATACCAAGTGACCCTACAACTCAACAAATCCTGAATGTAGAGATTGTTTCAGAAGATTTGCGAGATGGTCTTCATGGTGTTAAGAGATATCCGACTTTTGAAGAAATGTACCCATACGTAGAGTCATTAAATAAATTTGGAATCTCAAGAATAACAGTAGGTATGTTTCCAGGTGAATCTCATATCGTAGATAAAACAATAAAAAAACTTCTATCCGCAATGAGAGTTCACCTTCCCAACATAACTCCCCTAGTGTTGTGCTTAGCAAATCCAGACTCCTTAAAGTGGACTATTGAATGTCTCAACCATAATCCAAATCTCGAAGCACTTGTTTTTATGGGCACTGCCCCAATGAGAAGACTAGTTCAACAATGGGACTTCAAAGAAATAATAAAGAAGCTTGGTGAAACAACTAGACAGGCTGTAAAGGCTGGTGTACGAGTTGTTGGTGCAACAGAACATACAACTCAGACACCTCCACATGAGTTAGAAGAGATCATTAAGGTTCAAATTGGCAACGGAGCGACAAGTTTTTGCATTGCTGATACAATCGGCACAGCACGACCCGTTGGTGCGTATCGGATCACAAAATTTGTAAAAAGAATTTTAAAATCAATAGGACATCAAAACATACCAGTAGAGTGGCATGGGCACAGAGATTTGGGAAATGATATTTCAACATCTATGAGCGCTCTTTCTGCCGGAGCAGACAGAATTCACACAGTCGCGCGCGGTATTGGCGAGCGTGCTGGCAATACAAAGCTAGAGGGATTTGTCCTCAACTGTAATCAAATACTCGTTGAACAGGGAAAAATGGCCCCTTGGAGATTAAAGTTCTTATTTGATATTCTAAAACAATACGAACAAATAACTCGCACGGACACACCTACTCATGGACCCATTGCTAAACGATTTAATCACACGACTGTCGGTATTCATGCAGATGCTATTGAAAAAGCACACATGTTGGCAGACGAAGCGACAAAGTTGGGTGATCAAAAATTGTCACTTATATATGAGACCATGGCAAGAACCGTATACTCCGCAGTCGATACTGCTCTTGTTGGTGGGCCGCCGATTGAAGCGGGAGTAGGACCATGGAGTGGCCACAAAAATGTTCATCTTGCATATAGAAGAATCATCGGGACTGTTTCAAATCTAAAGATTGAGGTTGTTGAGAAAACTCTGCATTTAGCGCGTACACTTGGAAGAGAGCTGAGCAAAGAAGAGCTTAAAAAAATTTTTCTTGAGGAAACTTCGTAAACTCTATTCGTGTATATATTTTAAAATCAACCTACGTATTTCCAATGGATCTTTTTTCTTAATTTTGTTAACAATCTTATCAAAGGATGCATGTGGATACTTGTGTTTTTTTATTTTATTTTCGTCAATCTCCATATTCAGCATCCACCCAAGTATCTTTGCAGGTATATGACCATCTCTCTCTATGACTCCTTGTATTAAATGTACTTGTGCAAAAGAACCAAGAATATCCTTTCGTACTGGGTGCATATCACGCATAAGAATTTGATCTTTATCAAATAATGTTGATTTCAAAAAATGTTGAGCGCTTTGGATATTCGTGATTTCAGGATAGAGGACTGGATTCATTGATGTAACCGCAGGAATAACTCCTTGGCCCTGAAGTTGACTTATGAATGTCTCCATTCCTGGATGACCAGTTGGATCAAGATTATAAACCACATTGAATTTTTTTCTTGTTCCAAAAGAGCTTGAGCTGACTACATGTTCTGGAAAGCATCTCAAAGAATTGAGTTTAATTGGCAGGATAGTATGACAGATTGACCCAAATACCCCCGAGTACATTTCAGGAGATTCGACATATTTTCTGTATTCCTTTTTAACTCCATTAATATAAATATGTGGAACGATGAATGATCCTGTTGTCATTATGCTCATTTTTTTTCCATATTGCTCCCCTTTTATTTTCAATAGCGCCTTGTATGCAGCGGTGTTTGAAGCGTCAATCCAAAATCCAAAAACCCTTCTCATATGTCCTGCGACAACCTTTCCGTCCATAATAGCTTCAATGGCCTTCTTTCTTTGTGTGTCAACAGTAAGATTAAGTTCTTGAATATCTCGATTTGTTTGATTATCGCTTTGCATTGACAATGATTTAATATAATTATTGCGACCGAAGTCAAATACATATTATTAGATGAATGCATATATAAACTACGTGTATATGTACTTGACCAAATTACATATATTCACTATAGTGATAGTATATAAAATACATTGTATTATAAGTTACACATTAATTTATTTATGATTACTCTCAAGAAAGCTAAGGAGGCAATCGCAGCCTCTGAAGCAAAAGCACGTGAACTTGGTGTTGCCGTCACTACGATTGTAGCTGATAAACACGGGTCTGTTATGGCGCTCAGTCGAATGGATGGGGCATTTACTGTAAGTCCAGATTTTGCTCGCGCAAAGGCATTTACGTCCGCCACTCTTGGTTTTCCAACTGAAAAACTCGCTGACTTTACTGGTGAAGGCAAGCCATATTTTGGTCTTACCGATCTTGCATCTGGTGAGTTTACAACTATTGCTGGAGGCGTGCCAGTTATGAAACATGGAAAGCTTATCGGGGGTGTGGGTGTTGGAGGATCATCTGATGTCGGCCAAGACGCAATGTGTGCAGAAGCAGCTGTTAATGCACTTCTCAGTTACTAAAGCTGCTTGCTATAAGTGGCTTCTGAATTTTTAGCATTTTGAATATCTATTTTTTCAGTTTTTGTAAGATATCCATGATTTGCGGATTCTAGGAATTGATTTGCCTCTTTAAGAGAAGATATTCCTCTTTTTTTTACAAATAATTTGATTATCTGCAAAAGTACTGCTCTTTTCTTTGGGACCCTTTGTCCCTTTTGCCATCGAGAAAAAATACTACTTTCATAAACTAAACCTTCCTCGGCTAGCAGGCTCCCAAGCTTATTTAAGGATTCTATTTCAGAGCGAAGACGATACTTCTTAAAAAGGAGGGCAAATTTTGGTTTAAGAAACACATTCATCTTATTCTAAGCAATCTTTCTAATCTGATTTATACATTTTAAGATAATCAAACAATATTGTCAAATATTTGACTATATTAATAGTATAGAAAAAATATTATTGTTATACTATAATGGTATTCATATGTCAGCTAGCCTCGGAGGACTGCTAAAAGATTATCGCCTACAAAAAAATGTTTCCCAAATGGAAATAGCATTTGCTTTGGGTTGGAAAGATGGTGCACGAATAAGTAGAATAGAGCAAGGACACATCGAAAAGCCAGATAGAGACCTTATTGAGAAAATATGCTTGATTCTTGAACTTAAGCCACAAGAATCAAATAGCCTTCTACTCGTTGGAGGATTTCTACCAACACAAAAGGAAATTACATATATTAGAAAAAAAACCCACTCATTGATAAACAGTTGGAATTATCCTGTTGGGGTAAGAGATTTTAGCTGGAGAATAATTCATGCAAATAGCATGATGATAAAATTTCATAATATGAATGAAAAACAACAAAGGTTTATTGTAGATGAATGCCCCTCAGTAATTGAAATCACCTTTAATGCTGAATATGAATTAAATAATAAACTTTTAATCAAAACTAATAAAGAACTCTCTGAAAGGAAACGATTTCTAACTACAATGCTGAAAGATTTCAAATACCATCAAAGGCATCGTACGAGAGAGAGGTGGTATGTGGATTTTGTAAGAAGGATGATGAACAACCCCTTATTCAGAGAGACTTGGATGAAAACCGAAGACATTGTTGACCCTGACCTAGATTTAATCACCAACTTTGCAATTAAAAGAGTTCCATCTCCGATAAATCGTAATGACATTCTATCAACATTTATTATTATCACTCCGTACCGTGAAGATCCACGTTTTGAAATTGAATTTCATATTCCCGCCGATACTAAAACATTTAATTATTTTGAATCCATTAAGAACTAGTCAACATTCCTGACAACTTTGTCATTCCTTTCTCAATCCTTCATATGTATAAATGTCATATGCACAAACGTTCAGATGACACAATTACAATGAAAGCATTAAAAAATATATTACTCACAACAGTTTCTGATAGGGACTGGGAGGACAATTGTTACCCAGTGAATCTTGCAAAATCCATTGCAATCAGTTCAAATAATCTCTTAGAGATGTTCCGGTGGGCTGATAGCGTTGAATCTTGGGAAGCGATAATAAATCCAAAATCTAAAAAACGGATTGAAAGAATGCTTATGAAGATATTTTTTCAAATAGTAGTATTCGCTGAAATATCTGAGATTGACATGACAAGATGCATTGTAAAATCAAGGAAAGGAACGTCACTTCAAGAAGCTAAGATAATTTAAGGACATGAAATCTATTCCTCATCATTTCTACTTCTCATGTGTTCTACAATCATACCACGAAGAAGTTTTGATTTTGTGATGCCACGCTTCTTACTCGCATGGTCAATATATTGAAGCAGCTTTGGACTCAAGAAGAAATTGAAGCGCTTATCTCGCTTTTCACGAGCTGCATCAAGCGTATTACTCAATATTTTTTGATAGTTATTTTCGTCATAGCTCTTGACAATCAACTTAGCATCGTCAATTCCAGATAAAAAATAGGGAGTGTTGTTTTTGTAATGCAGGACGATTGTTGGTTTGGAATAATCAATGGCTCTCTGGATGAGAAACCCAACGCCAAAACTTGGCGTACTTGCTTCAAAGACACAGATATCTGCAGACTGAATACTCTTAATCATGCCGCGATAAAATTTTACATGCTCAACGCGCCCTTCATGCATTTTTTCATAGTATGCGTCAATTGAGTCTGTTGCAATAAAATCACTGGTGTGTTCGTACCCGAGCTTTACTATTTCATCATAAATTTTTTTATAGCTCTTACGAATTTTTCCTTCACCAAGAGGAGTGCTCGTTAAAAATATTTTCATATAGGTCAAAGTATAATTTACATAACAACAAACTGCAAGGATCTCACTTTCCCATTATTTATTATGGGTTAGCTCCGCAGTCGCTTTCATAAAAACATCTAAGTCCGGTCCATTTCGAGTTTGATCGCACCTTCCTGTTTTGTGTTCCATAACTATCATCCATTTTTCACCGGTCACCGCTCCACGAACTGCAGTCACACACGAGTACTGGTCTCTCTCAGTAGTAAACTCAAGCTGGCCTGTTTTTGGATTAATCACAACATTATCCTTCACAATCATTAAACCACCCCCCTTGATAAGGCCCGGCATGACTGTTGAAACCAATCGAGCTTGATCCGTCTCACCAAGCTCATACCCTGATTTTATTGCCGCTACCACGTTAACACTCTCTGGTGTGATTGCTGGATTCAGCATGTCTCTTTTAATAAATCGTACCTTATCTGTCCATTTATATCGATCAATCATCGCTTTTGATTTAGCAACGCATCTTGGAATAGCATCACCAGGATATCGACAAGACAAGAACCACTTTTTATAATCAAAAGGAAACGTATGATCTATCAGGAATAAATTTCGAACCCCCAACGGAGTATTTCGCTCTGCATTTATGAGTCCCTTTTGCCCATCATATTCTGTATCATCAATAAACTTTGGAAATTCATCACCAACATCGCGCATTGCGCTCAAAAATGGCATGCCAAAACTTGATCCTAAATCGACTACGTCAATGGGCTGTGCTTGGGTATCTCCAAAAACTCGTTTCAAAATAAATCTCAAATCATTTCCGCGTTGTGGAACAGAAGTAATAAGCTCTTTTTCCTGAAGAAGTTCTTGTAATTTTGTAAACAGTACTGGATCATTTTCGATTTCATGATAGAGCTGTTGCCAATTTTTTGGCTCAAAAAGGCCATATGTTTCTGGATAGTCCTCAAGACCACGTTCAAACATCATCAAGTAATTTATTGCATACACAAACACAAATGACATGTGGTGTGGCTTGATAGGACGATCGGTTTCACTTCTACAATCGACCGCTCGAGCTATAGCATTAATGAGATCGGGATGTTTGACGTCATAGAGCAATAACTCACCATATGGTTGTGCCATAAGGGTTTCAGGAGGAGTTCCAATACCCGTTTGAGCGAGATTTTGAAAATGACCGATTAAGGCATCTCGAGTATTGCGTTGTCTTGGATGTTCTGGTGCGACACTACTCGTTTGTTTTATTTTTCCGTTCATTTTATATTATAACCTCGTTACGAACAATAAATTCTACTATAAGATATTAATTAATGCATCCTTTTACACATTCATTACTCATATCTCTCAAAATACACTTTGAGGATCTCTTTTGCAATAGGTGCGGCAATTTCTGAGCCTTGTCCTCCTTCTTCAACTAAAACCGTCAAAACGATTTCAGGATTATCATAAGGTGCAAACACGGTAAACCACGCATGTGGTTTGCCGGATTCTGCATGAGACTCAGCAGTTCCTGTTTTACACCCGACTTTGATACGACGAGAGATCATTGCACTCGGACTCGATTCCATAGGTTCATTTGGCGTTACTGAAGTTTCTTCAGTATTGGTATCTGCTGGCTCTTCAACAAGAAAATTAAAAAATGGATATCCGGTCCCCCCCTCGGCGCATGCCTGGAACATCCCTTCCCGAATCACATTATATGTTTTGGTTTTCATTGGAATCTTTGTACAGGTCGATTGGTCTTTTGATGTGTTTTTCAAAAGTTGTGGTTTGCAAAGATACCCTCCATTAGCAAAAGCTGCTGTTGCCCGTGCTATCTGGATTGGTGTCGTCGCGACGTATCCTTGACCAATCGATAAATTGTACGTGTCTCCGAGAAACCATCGTTCCCCCAGCGTATCACTTTTCCAAAATGCTGAGGGAATGACACCGGTTGACTCGGAAAGTCCAAGCCCTGTCTTCTGTTGCATCCCAAAAATCTCTGCCCATTTTTTTATTTTTTCCGGTCCAAGCTTTCCACCAAGAAGATAGAAATATATATCATTGGATCTTTGTATTGCCTTCAACATATCAACTTCCCCTTCAGTCCGACCATACTCCAAAAAATACCAGTTGTGAAATTTGAGAGGCCCCGCTGAAATGACCCCTTTATCCATAATCGTTTCTTCCGGCGTTATCACCTCTTCTTCCAATCCTGCTGCGGCAACAAAGGGTTTAAACGTTGATCCGGGTGGGTATGTCCCCTCAGTTGACCTATTAAATAGTGGTTTTTTTTTATCAGAAATATACGAGGCAGATGCAGTAGTGTCACCGTCTTCAAACGACTGAGGATCATACCCTGGGGTAGAAGCTAAAATAAGAACCTCCCCGGTATCTGGCTTTAGACCGACTACAGATCCTTTTTGATCCCCCAAGAGTTCCATCGCTTTGTTCTGCAGTTCTATATCAAGAGCAAGAGTCAGGGCTTGACCTTCTTTGGGATCAAGCACGCTCAACGTTTTAATATAATTACCATGTGCGTCAACCTCAATTAATTTCTTTCCATGTTCGCCACGAAGCTCGCACTCAAAGAGCCGCTCAACTCCTTTTTTTCCGACTTTGTCACCATATTTTAGTTTATTAATACACGAATCATTTGCCAGATCTTCCGCATCAGCAGTTTGTCGATACCCAACAACATGGCTTATGGCTTCAGGATATTTATATATTCTTCTTGAAGGAACACGTTCCCCATCGTCGGTACTATCTGGCAAAGTACTTGAGGCTAAAACAATCCCTTTTCGGTCATATAGTATGCCACGGGGCGGCTCAATAATGACTTCCTTTACGCGATTATCTTCAGAAAGAAGTGAATAATAATTGCCTTTTACAATAGTAAGCTGAAACAGTCGGGCCAGCGCAATCAACAAACATATCGCCACTCCCAACCCATACATCATAAATAATCCTTGATTGAACGATCGCTGCTTTGTCTCAAATGACATAGCGCCTGTATCTCCTTTGTGAATATATGAGAGTTTGTTCATTACCTCTTATTCTATCAATCTTTTTTCTTCTTCTGAAGCAACAACCTGAAAACCGACATGCGACTGCCCTGCAAAGAAGAGCCCTTCACCAACACCCGCAGAAAGCAAGAAGTGCTTTTCTCCTCCGGTGAGATAAAACGTTTTAGTGATATGATCAATGGCGGCAGTAGATTGTTTGAGAATAATCTGCAAACTTGAGTTGGTGATGATCGCCTTCCCTTCTTCGGTTGCCAAAAAGTCTTCGACATCCTGTGTGATGGTGGTCATGCCAAGTTTATATTTACGGGCGCGCTTTGCAAAACCATGTAAGTATGCTCCAGATTCTTTATTTTTGATCAAATACCACGCTTCGTCGACAATAAGGGCACGCTTTCGCAGATCCCCGCGTCGTACCCGGTGCCAAATATAGTCAAGGATGATATACATTGCAACCGGCCTTAAATTTTCTTCCAAATCTCTGATACCAAACACGGTAAAGGTATTTTTAATATCAAAATTTGACTTGCTATTGAATATTCCCGCCGCAGATCCTTTCACAAATTTTTCAAGTCGATCCGCAAGTGCTCGTGCTTCGACTGCCTCCATACCAATGAGGATCTTATACAGATCCTCAAGGAGTGGCGGGTCTTTCACAAAGGTCTCCGGATCTTGCGTAATCCCCTTTTCACGATAGGTGAGAACTAATGCGCGGTCAAGAAGCGCATCTTGTGAAGGGGTAATCTCTCCCATGATCACCTTCATCAGCGAATGAAGATCAAGAATTTTATTTGAAAGTTCGTCTGGTTCAGGCTGTTCGGCATTCAGGTCAAATGGATTGAGTTTATATTCTGAACTTGCTGAAAAATCAACAAACTCTCCTCCCAAATTCTTGCAGAGGGTCCGATATTCATTCTCGGGATCTAGGATGATGACATCAGTCCCCATAATAAGAAGTCGTAATGCCTCAAGCTTCACCATAAAACTCTTTCCTCCACCTGATTTTCCCAAAATGACACAGTTTGCGTTCTCAAGAGTAAAGCGATCAAAAATAATCAAGCTGCCATTGTGCTGATTGATACCATACACGATTCCTTCATTTCGTGTGAGAGATGCGGTGGAAAATGGGAAAGTCATTGCAAGCGAGGTAGTATCCATATTTCGCCATACCTGCAACTCATCTCGAAACATGGGCAATGTTGACTTAAAGCCTTCTTCCTGCTGAAGAGTAGCCTGTTTTGACACTATGAGAAGCGAGGAAAGTGTTGAGTCGATCTCTTTTGTGACACTATTGAGTTCTGCTTCGGTATCCGCTGGAATAGTCACATAGAGTCCGAACTGGAAAAATCGCTCAGCTCCTTTTGCAAGCTCGGCCTGGAGAGAAAGCGCGTCATCAAGTGCAACCTGTACTGTTGGATCGATGACTTTTCCCGCCTTCATGTCGCTCTCAACTGTTGCCTGCATCTCGGCTATTTTTCGTTTGAGCTCATTCAATATTGCTTTTGATTCGGAAGGATAAATAAACATCGAAATATTGAGGGGGTGATCGTAGGTGATGAGTGAATTGAGCCAATTTGCCGAAACATACCGTGGATATCCAACGACAAAAATTGTCCGATAATATTTTGCGTCGACCTTGATGTGATTGAAGTCTACTTCAACATATGAAGGAGCAACAATATCTCGAATGGCGACATCTCCTTTTGCCATCACATCGGCCACTTTTTGTACACCACTGGGGATTTTGGTTGAAGACTTTGTTTTTTTTGCTCCCTTTTTTGATTTTTTTTTAAAAAACATACGAAATAAAATGATTACTATCCGCTGGTAAGGACTACATCGGTATAGCTATCGATTGGTGCAAGCTGCTTCCCGGTGTTTGATGGATTATAAATGTTATAAAAAAGCTCCACTAATTCTTGCTGCTCCAATACACTCGGCTTGAGCCCCACCTTGGCGAGCAACCGAAGGAGATGATCCCGCTTAGGATACAACGATGTCTTTGCTCGATTGTATATATACTCCTTTCCATACCGCTTTGCCTTAACGCCACCGACTCCCATCTCAAGTGGATTGAATGGAATCGCAAAAAAGAAGCGCTTTTCCATCACGGTATTTTTTTTAACAATCATTTTTATAAACTCGCGGTAATCCTCGAGCCGTGACTTTATCACATCATTATGTTGACCTTCAATTTTACCCTCCAAATATTCAATGTAGGAAGATATATTCATCATTTTTGAGATGATAACAATCTCAACGGGAAAAGATAATGAGTTTAATAGGCCACCGTATGAGTAGATCATCGACATCTGATCTTCGGTAGATAATAGCCAAAAGTTGACTGCACCAACTTCAATAATGGTGACCGCTGAATAATCCTTCATGAGAATGATATCATCCTTGACTTCTTCAATCTCAATGAAAGACTGGGTTGTGGCTTTTTTGGGCGATGTTGGCTTTGTTTTTGGCATAAAATCAATACGTAAGTCACCAGATTTTCACTTACAGAATTTCCTTTGAATAAAACAGTAAAGGCTTTTGTTTTTCAGAGTCAATATGTACTTTCATTGTATCAAAAAAGTAGATCCCTTTTGGATCGGTGATCTCAAATTGATAGTCTCCTGAGGATAAGGGGCTGTATGTTGCAAAAATACCATGTGGATTCGTTTTGAGAAGTCGCAGCTGATTTCCAGCGCCATCTTTTATTGAGATCAGCGTACCCGGAAGGGGAATCTGTTTTCGATTTTTTATGACGCCGGTGATGAATGGTTGCTTTATCGTATTAGCCTGGGCAGACGAAGATTTACTTTGTAACGAAACATTGGCTTTTTTTATCTGTGAGGGATCGGTGTTTTTTGTTTGCTTCAGGAGGTCATTAATATGGATTTGTTGTTTTTTGACACGTCTATCAATCTTGGTTGAGTGATTTTGATCTAAAGCTTGCACGCTTTGTATATATTTATTGAGTTTCTCCTTCGTCTCAACATGAGTTAAGGCAAGGTGTGGATCTGAAGTAAAATAGAGATCTTCAATGATTCTAATCTTGTCGCTCTGTTTATGAAATGCATACTGCGTTGGAGAATTGAGTCTTTTGATTAAATTTTTTATCCAAATTTCAAGTGGACGATCTTGAATGGGAATAAATGCAAGTGCTATTCCCACCGCCCCAACAAGTATCCCCAATACGATATTGACAAACGGGATTGGAATTATCTTAAAGATGATAAAGCCGATGGGAAAAAATATGACTAAATAGAGAAACTGACGAAGCGTCATAAACCCAATGAGTTTAAATTCAAAAGTTGTGATTTGACGTGGTACCGGATGCTGATCCATGTACTCAGTATACAGAATCTGATAACGAGTAAACAGCATGAAAGAACCAGTACTTTAGGAGAGAGAAACGACAGGAATTCATAGTTTTTGAAGCAGAATAATTATTCTGCTAAAAACCCCAATCATATCAAGTGGGATGTTCACATAATCACAGTATAAAACACACCACTTATGTGGTTGATGAACAATATTTATAATGAAGAAATTTGTGTTTAGAGCTGGTAGAAAATCTCTGACAAGCTGATAGCAAGACAGAATCAATATTAGTAAGAATAACTACCTCAGGGCTGCAGTTATTCGATGCTTTATATTCTCAAGCATTTTTTAGCGCCTCTTTCACCAATGCATCAGCCTTGGTATTTTTATTGCGAAGCACGTGTTGATAAGTGATTGGCAGTCCCAGTTCCATTTCAAGCATTTTTATCTGTGAATGTAATGGCTTAATGTCTTTGTTTTTGACCTTATACAGACTATTGACTTGATTTACCATAAGCAGTGAATCAGATATCACCAAAAGGCTTTTTGCTCGAAATTTTGATTTCTGTATCGTGTCGCGTACAAACTCCAGTGCTCGAATAAGTGCTGTGTACTCTGCCACATTGTTTGAAGCGATTCCTATACGTTCATTTTGCGTATAGATCTGCTTTTCTCCATGGTAAATAAGGAATCCATATGCGGCTTGTCCAGGATTATTTAACGATCCTCCATCTGTATATATGGTGAGATTCATGAAGATAAGTATATCAGAGCTCGCCGAGTTTCTCTTTTCGCTCAGCCTCTTGTTTGACAAGATGCAAAAACCGTTCAGTTGAAGAAATGCGCCGGTGTCCTACGATATTTGAGATGTACTCAAGAGTTGCCCCATTTCGCAATTGATGTGCAATAAAAGTATTTCTTAAATCGTTTACCGTCGCATTTTCGATTCCAACCTCCTGAAAACATCGATCAATAATTTGTCGAATGTTTCGAATTAAGAGCTGATTTCCAGTTCTTGTGATGAATATATGACTTGTTGCTCCATTCGTTCCTCGTACTTCAATATACTTTTCAAGTGCCTGCTTTGCCGCATTGTTCAATGGTACATCTCGCTCAATATTTTTCCCATACTGACGTATGTGGAGCGTGTCATCCTTCACATCTTCAAGGTGGAGTGTCGACAACTCGCCAATTTTGATGCCTGTCTGCAGAAGTGTTTCAACCAAGGCATAGGTACGTGAATCTTCTTTTGCAACGTCACGAAGCGCTCGATACTCCATCTTCGTTAAAATCCGTGGTGGCGTTTGCGTATATTTTGGATGAGAAATGTCAAATGCTGGATTTGCAGTAATAACATCTTCATGTTTGAGAAAGCGGAAAAATGTTCGAATTGAGTTTAGTTTTCTTGATGCAGATTTTTTAGTATATTTTTTCTCAAGAAGATTTTGGATAAACCCTTCAATGTCGCCCTTTCGCACATCGCGTATATCAGTTTTTTCTCGACCAGCAAGATAACCGATAAATTGCTCAATATCTTTTTTATAAGCCACTACTGTAAATTTTGATTTTCCCTGATCCTTTAAAAACGCAACAAAACGCTCTAAAAGCTTCGGAAGAAAGTATTCATCCATATGAGCCTATAATATAGCATATGCATACTCAGATAGCAACTTCAATATTGCTATATCTATGCATATTCAATACGCGTTGCTTAACGACTGGTGGATAAAAATACATCTCAATAGCACATATCACTCTATAAGTGATACATTATTTCTAGCAACTTATCATGTACTACATTTCGAGAAAAACGACGTGATTGGAGTTGAATCATCTACCATCCACAGGTACAATGAGTGACGTTTATTACAATTTTATTCATTTATTTTATGGCAGTATTATCATCTTCACAAGATACATTTCAAAAAGATGTGCTTGATGAAAAAGGTGTGGTGTTTGTTGATTTTTATGCAGATTGGTGTGGACCATGCAAAATGACTGCTCCAATTATTGATGAATTAGCAGAGGAAATGAAAGAGGTGAAGTTTGTTAAAGTAAATGTTGACGCAAATCAACAACTTGCAGGCAAATATTCTGTCTTTTCCATCCCAACCTTTATGATCTTCAAAGGTGGCCAAATGAAGAATCAATTTGTCGGAGCCCATAGCAAAGAAGGTTTCGAAGACGAAATTAAAAAAGTGACCAGTGCATAAAATAATTCATCTAGAAAATACGCCGGTCATCCTGAATGCCATGTAAGCTTGCATGAAGGATCCATCATCTCTGCAGAACACGAACGACATGCCCATGAACTTTTTTTAAAGTAAGGTGTGCTTGTTTGAGCATAAAAAGTGCAAATTCAGCAAGCCATCGATATGAAGAAGTTACCGGCTTATGGAGGCCCTCCATAACCTTATCATCAGAGAGTGGCAGAGATACTTTGTGTTTTGGATCAAGAGATGTGTCATCAATCGTTTGAAGACCGGCTTTTTTGAGTGCTGGATGAAGCGTTGGCGTATCTTGATTCACTTCAATAAATTGCTCCACTTCCTTATCCTCTATGTGTGGCTCTGTCTCTGGAATTTCAATCTCTGGTGGAATGATTTTATCGGCATTAATTTCAATCGGCTCACCTTCTTTGGTGATGTGGATTGTTTGTGTACTGGATTTATCTTGTGCATCCGAATCATCTATTAAATGATGTATGGGGGTATAGTTAGGAACTTTCTTGATTTGGTCGTCACTCATATGTTTCATTTTACAGGTATTAATCACATTTTTCCCCCAGATAATCATCTTTATCGAGCCCACAATGTGGACACCGCCGAATACCTTTTCCAGACGGAATAGCCCCACCACATCCCCCCTTATTTTTTGATGGACAGTGGAAGTGAGGACTCCGAATACGACAGCCACGCAATCCACACGTACTTGCTTTCTCCAGCCCAAACATTTGGACGCTTGCCCCAACTGAAAACCAATCGGTTACCCGCGATAATACTTCCTCTTCATTCCTCCCAATTTGTTGTGTAACCAGACAGTTTGACCCACCTGTAATCGTCAATGATTCTCTCCTAAAGGCAGTACTTGCAGCAAGCATCATCATCTCTCGAGATTGGAATTGACTGCCAAATGTCAACAAAAGCTCTCTATCTCGATGGTATTGCTGCTCATTTGTATGGTGCTCATTCGTCAGGCGACGTACTGCTCGTGCAATATTAAACATTGCCCCAATCATAAGATGCGCCTCTTCTTTAAGATGTCGCACCTGCTCGGATTCATTTTGCAGATCCAGTTGACTCATTTCCTGAATAAGTGCCGAATACCTATGAAGCAGGGGGGTAATTTCGGGTAAAATAGTTTTTCGGAAGACCTCAGACCGCTCAGCTTCATTGGCAGAAATGCCCACCGCATCAAAAAGAAAAGATGCATCGTTCTCATCCTGGGTATGATAGATTATGGGGTGCGCCAGAAAATCTCCATAATCCAGAAGGGGGTCTGCCACCACGGGCAAATCGGGGGACACTTGCTGTTGTATTGCATGATACATGCGTGTGCTTTGCTCAACTGAATGAGACTCCTCATCATATCGAAGAAGTAATTCTCTGATCGGACGCCCCTGCAACTTCTCATCATACGGATCAGCAACGAACGAAAATACAAATCCATAATCTGCCAGTTTTGGAGGAGAAATCCAAAATGCTCTATTGGCGCCTTGATTTAGCTGGTCCATAATCAGGTCGAGGCCTCTTTTTTCCATGTCTTCTCGACTCCCCTTCCCTGCAACGTGTGCCGATCGCTCATACATATCGGTGACATTTACACCCAACATGGTGAAATTTCCATCATTTTGCAAAATTCCTGCTAGTTTTTTTACTGGTATTTCACCGACAAACTCTTCCAAATAGGATATGACGTTTTCACAAATATAATAATCTTTTTGCTCTGAGGGCAGATGTTCCAAATCCCGGAGCCTTTCTGCGTCATTTATTGGGTTATATGACTCAAAAATTGATTGTTCTCCATTTTCAGCTCGCTCCCATATTGGAATTGATGCGTCATAATCATCCCGCGATACGGGTTTATCAGAGTGAGTATGAGGCGGGTAGGAATCGATTGACGACCATGGATGGTTTGCTTGATGTAGCTCTGCAACAGACATAACAAATTCCCTGCGCGGGGTCACCACATGAAAGTGGTTTTTTTGAGGTTTGGTCGGTCTTCGGACTTTTATATTTGTCTTTAGCTTTTTACGATTGGCTATTAGATGGTGTCTAATAGCTCGTAGCTGAGGCGACTAGTGACTAATATATTACCGCTGCGGCACAGCTCAGGATTCACACCTGATTCCCGTTTTTGTGTAGGGCGTCTTCCCCTCCGCCATCTGTAAGGCAGAAAGTGACGCTCACCAAACCAATATATAACAGCACTAGGATACTCTACTATCAAAAAATTTGCAAGTAATTCAAGTGGTAGTTACCTCGTGTTTATCAAACACACGAGCAAGGAGAAACAGAAGGTCGGATAACCGATTCATGTACTGAAGTACAATGAAATCGCTTTGTGTTGGAGCTTCATTTTGATACAAAAATCCAACAACGCGCCGTTCCGCCATCCTTACTTTGGCACGAGCGATATGTAATCGGGCTGATTGTTCAGAACCCTGAGGAAGGATAAATCGTGTCAACTTGGGCAGTGTGTGCTCGTAGTAATTGATGGCACGCTCAATCTTTGAAATATGTTCTTTCATTTGTGCTTTATCAAGTCGAGACCCTGACAGATGTGCCATAATTTGGTACAGATGTAACTGTGCATCTGAAAGAACCTTCAAAATGGATGGATTTGTTATTGACTCACCCGCCCACCCAATAAATGATGTAGCCTCATCTATAGCTCCAGATGCCTCTATCTGTTTATCATTTTTTGGCACACGTTTTCCTCCAAATGTGGCAGTGGTGCCATCATCTCCTGTTTTTGTAACTATGCTCATGCAATGAATTAAGTGTTGATAAATATGTTTCCGCTCGTTTCGCACTCCATACTTTATTATAATCAATAATAATGGAAAGAAAGAAAAACAAATTAAAGCCCCTTGTTATTCTCATTTTTCTGGCCATAGTGCTTGCACTGATTGGTCTTACTTCCCTTGCCACAACAAACACACAAACAAAGCAAGGAACATCGGCATTTGCAGGATCTTCAAACATTAGTCTGGAACCCTACTGCAAGGATGGGTATTATGTCATACCCGGAGAGGATATTTGTAGTCGCGCCCCAAACTGTGGCGGATATGGATATGACGAGCTCAATACTGCAAATAAAATGCCCAACCCTCAAAAATGTATGGGGGATGGAAGTGGTCGGGATGAAAAGGGATGTGCGGGGTATGTGCCGGTGTGCTGCTATGAAGTTGCTCGAACCGGAGATTTTACCAAATGTATTGGGTATTGGGAGCGCCTGTGGTGCACAAAGTCACAATGCGATGAAGCCCGCTCAAATGGCGCAAGTGACAGTCAATGTGGGGGGAGTTGCCAGTGTGGACATGCGCATTCATCATATTGCGGAGAAAATGCACAAGCTATTCCAATCGCACAGCGTCTCGGAGGCCAACCCACAAACACACCACAACCGCAATCGACTGCAACGCCACAACCACCAACAATAACCATCCCACCAAATCAACCCACCTCAACACCAACCCCTATAATGCCTACGACGACGCCTCAAGCAACACATACCCTTGTTCCCACACATCAACAACCAACTTCACGACCCCTAGAAACGCAACGACCAATATACAGTGCTAATCCTACCCCAACATCCTATCAACCGCCCCAAACCCAAGTTGACCCAACACAAACTCCAACTCCAAAACCAACCATACATATCAAGTCACCAAAAGAACTTGCACGAGAGGTCATAAACCCACAAAATATTCAAAAATTAAACAATGGCACAGAGAAAGTACTCGATGCGCCAAAAGAAGGATTAATCACCATTAAGCAAACTGACACAAAACTTGAGACCTTGGCCCATTCTTTCTTCCAAAGGGTATGGAGTATGGTCATCAAATTTATAAAAAAATAACCATATTGGAGATTGACAAAATAAAGCCCTGAACAAATATCGAACGACCGATGTCCAAATGTTAACATCTCATTTAACACTCAGCATACCCACATCCATAGCATTTTGCGCATCCTTCTTCACGAGCAAGAAGCGCTTGACCACACTCTTTGCAAAGGTCAAAATGTTTCTCGGTTGTAGGCGACTGTTGCTGGACCAATGGTTCAGGTTGCTCCACCTCTTCAAGGAGCGCTGGCTGCTCTTGTTGAGATATCGGTTCAACGTGTTCAACCGAGCTGTGCCCATTTCCATCTAATTGTGACTTCTTGCGTTTGTTGAGATATTCAAAATGCATGCGCAGAACTTTGGCAACTGCATCCGGCAAGCTTCGCACCCGCTCTTTCCCAAAGCCGAGTGCACGACCACCACCAATGCCATGAAGCTCTTTTATGACATTTTTAATCCGATCCTCTGGTGGAAGGTGGGCAGTTGAACGAAAATACATCGATATCATTCGACCCAATCCTTCTGCCATAGCAAACACATCGGTTCCGGCCTTTCCAATAGTCATAAATACTTCATGTGGCTCGTTATTGCCATTTGTATTTACTGTTATGTATGCCCGCCCTACTGGGGTATCAATTTTATATGTTGCGCCATGAACAACCATTGGTCTTGGTTTTACCGTCGGCATTTGAGCTACTGCATCTCCTTGGTTGGTCGCAGCGATTTCTTTAGAAGATGGTTTTCTTTCCAGTACTCCTTGTCTTGATCCCTCACGCATATATGCAATCCCCTTCAGTCCTTGGTCGTATGCCATGGTGTAGATGCGCTTTACATCTTCAACGGTGTGGGATTTTGGTGCGTTCACTGTTTTTGAAATCGATGCATCAACGTACTTTTGAATTGTCGCCTGCACCATTACATGGTCTTCAGGAGACAGATCATTTGCAGAGACAAAATAATCTGGTCGTGTAATTTCTTTATTCTTCATTTCTTTTTCATGCTTTGCATACCATTCATCATACAAATGATGTCGAATCACGTGCTCTCCCAGACGATCTCGTCGGATAAACTCAAACTCATACACTGGCTCTATGCCCGAGGTGGTACCAACCATCAGAGATGTTGAGCCGGTTGGTGCCTGCATGAGAATCACTGAATTTCTAATGCCATTCTTGACAACCATATCTCGAATATCTTTCGGGAGCGTTTGCATAAATCCACTTTTTACAAATTTCTTGGCATTAAATTTCTTAAACGATCCCTTTTCTTGAGCATAGTTTGATGATGCGCGGTATGCTTCATAAGCAATAAGCTTATATACCTTATCAATGAATGTGATTGAATCTGCTGAGCCATACCGGATATGGAGTTTTATTAGAGTATCACCAAGCCCCATTGTTCCCAAACCAATTCGGCGCTCTCCTTCAAGTTGTGTTTTTTTGATTCCTGGAAACACATAAGGGTCCATATCAACAACATTATCCTGCAGACGGACTGCAGTTCGAACGGTTTCTCGCAAGAGTTCAAAATCAAACTCACCTGCCGTATCCACTTTGTATCCATGGACAAATGCAGAAAGGTTGATTGATCCAAGATTGCACACTCCCCACGCAGGTAACCCTTCTTCTCCGCATGGATTCACGCAAATTATTTTATTCCAATATGCATTGTTGTGCATTTTATTATATCGTTCTAAAAACACAACTCCTGGCTCTGCAGAGCGCCAAGCTGCTTGAGCGATTAATTCCCATATTTTGCGTGCTCGTACGACTTTGTGCACAATGATCTTTTTCCCTTTTGCCTTCCACCCCTCGATATCTCCATCCCAATCTGTGTCATAATCTGGATCGTTTTTATCAGGAAAGATCAATGGCCAATCTTCATCCTTCTTGACAGCATCCATAAATGAATCCGATACGGCAACTGAAAGATTGGCACCATTGATTCGAGTCAAATCTTGTTTTGCTGTTATAAACTCCTCAATGTCTGGATGCCAGTCCCACAACATGAGCATTAAGGCTCCCCGTCGCGTTCCTCCTTGTTGGATAATATCTTTTGTCGTAAGAGAAAAGAGCTCTGCCCAATTGCACGGACCAGATGAGAATCCATTCACCTTCTCAACTCGCGCACCACGTGGCCTCAGTGTAGAAAGATTGATCCCCACTCCGCCACCACGTGCCATAATCTCGATCATTTCTCCAAGAGTTTGTAGAATTCCTTGTCGAGAATCTTTGGGAGATGGGATAACATAACAATTGTAGTACGTCACTGAGTACCCGGTGCCTGCGCCAGCAAGGATGCGTCCCCCCGGAACATATCGAAAATCCTCAAGTGCATTGTAAAACTTTTTTGACCATATTTTGCGCTGTCCTGGTCGTTCCTCTCCAGCAACAGCATCAGCGATGCGCTTCCACATCTCCTCAGGTGTTTTTTCAATCGGATTGCCAATTTTATCTTTGAGAGAGTATCTATCTAAAAATACCTTTTCTGATATGCCTTTCAGTTTCATATGTGTCCCTTCTTCTGCGAAAATAGTAATTCAACACTTAACAATAGTGAGTTACTTAAACTCAGTATTACAATAATTTTTTTAACTCTTTTTCAAATTCTTCTACATCTACAAATCTTCTAAATACCGATGCAAAGCGGATGTACGCCACTTTATCCATCTTTTTCAGTGATTTTGCAACCATATCCCCTATTTCCTGACTCTTAAACTCTGTCTTTCCTTCGTTGGTGATCTCTTGCTCCACTTTGGTGACAATATCCTCTACTTGATCTGCGGTTATTGTCGTTTTCCCAACAGCCTTAACAATGCCATTTAATAATTTCTTTCTGTCAAAACGTTCTCGCCGATCATCTCTTTTTATGACAAGTATTGGTAACTCCTCTACTCGCTCGTATGTGGTAAATCTCTTTTTACATTTTGTGCACGACCTTCTTCTTCGAATCGTTGTGCGATTCTCTGAAACACGTGTTTCAATTACTTCTGTATTCTTATTTTGACAAAAAAGGCATTTCATATATTGAGTACATTTCAAATGTATACCACTAGGTGTAGTATTTCAACTGTATTTATTATATCAAAATATGTCATCATATAAAATCAAAAACTGAGCCAAAACCTGTAATATTCACGCGGATTCTTACATTATTTTTGAACACAATACGTTGTCTACGCCACTGCCAAAGCATAAATTTATAAGGATTTTTATAGCAATATTCTTACAAACGCTTACTATTTGAACATTATAGTGCAGGTATTTATGACCGAAATTCTTACAATCCACTCCTCTTTTCCATAAGGAACGGGTGGATATTTGATAGACTGTCGTGAGGCTTTATGTATAGCATTTATCTTGGGTTGTTTTGTGCAATTGCTTTACTAGAAAGCCCCGACTAGTTTCTTCAGGCTGACGATCATTTTATGTCACTCATTTCCCTGTTATAATTGAGGCATGAGCACCTATGTGATAGATACAAATATATTGTTCAATATGGAAACCAGAATGGGTCTGGGCCCAACAACCAAAAAAATACTCCAGAACATGATAAAAATCCTTCCAAAGGCAATAAAAGCGGGGGAAGAGCTACTTGTGCCCCCCGCAATAGTCCAAGAAATAGAGTCATTTTTTGACAATCAAGATGATGCTTTGCTAAAAACATTTCTCGGCTTTGTCACTGTGCGCTCTCCAGCAAATCATACTATTTGTCTTTCTAGCGCCATATTTAATGCGTTGATTGAGGACTATCGCTCCAGAGCCTACCGTGGTATGAAAGTTTCTGAAGAAGAAATAATTCACGCAGCCGAAATTTTTATGGGGAAGGAAGTATTGCCCCAAAAGGAATTCCAAAAGGCAGTTGGCAAAATCATCTCAAATCTTCGCAATCGATATCGAAATGCAACTCGAACAGGCACTATTGACAGTCAGGCTGACTTTGATTTAATCATGCTTGCCAAGGAGTCTGGTGGGAACCTTATTAGCACCGATGAGGGCCTCATCGCGTGGGCCCGGAAGATTGGTGTGAAGGAGATGTCTCCTTCGGTTTTTGGAAAAAAGATGCAAGTGTATCTTTAATATCATTCAATGGGCCATGTGTTTGTTTATCCACCGAATCTATTTTGATTGATGCAGGAATATCCTCCTCTTCTTCATCGTCGGGAACCAAGCTTGATAGTATTTTTATCATTCGATCCGTAAATGTCAGTCCGGGCTTCTCTTGATATACCACATGCTCTGCAAGAATTTTTATTAAATCTGTTTTTATTGCATCAGTTGGTACAACTAAATAGGCGTGCATGTTGTATGGAGGATGGGACACGATTGTAAGGATAGTAAATCCAAACCTATTATGAAAATAGAAATGGGATAGGGCTTCCCATCGAAGGGTAATCCCAGCAGTTTCAATGCCAAACTTTGTTATTCGATTTTCGATTTCAGGAGGAGGGGTGACCGTGAGGACATAAAATAAAAATAAAATTGACCAGATAGGAATAATAAGTATTCTGTCACCTAAAAAAAATATAATTGCTGTTAAAAGAAGTGCAACTGCAATATAAAATCGAAGGACGCTCTTACTTCTTTTTTTGTATGCCCGAAGTGGGGCCTTCCAAGAATACACAATTTGAGGGTTTAATGACGATGGAAGCGGCGTTGCTTTTTGGAACAATGTTTCTTTCATATCTCCCATACTATATTGTTCTATGTTTTATGGGGAAAGTCAAGCTTATTGGCATTTGTATACGTTTCCACTTATGATATTCAATCACACTCCAAGAATAACCACTAATAAATAGTACAACAATTATGCGTTAAACATACGTAATTACAACCATTATCAGCTTGTTGTTTGCCATTATAACCAATATAATAGTTATGTTACCAAATAATTTACTTATGCTTACTTCTGCGATAAAAAAGCTGGTTGGTGCTTCTACTGAATTTGATACATACACCCTTCTTCGGCTTCAGGCCAAATCATACCGACTTATCAAGAATGCAGTTACCGAAACACTTCACCCATATAAACTTTCCGTCCTTGATTGGAGTGTGTTGGGATTATTGTTTCAAAAACCCGAAGGGAGTCGTTTTGTTGAAATATCAACATCAATGGGAGTTGAACCACCCTTTGTCACCGAACTTGTCACAATTTTAAAAAAAAAGGGGTTTGTCAAAATTGAAAACGACCCTGAGGATCGCAGAGCAAAATGTATCCTCTTATCTAAAAAAAGCACCGATCTTATTCCGACAGTTGAACAAGAAATTAAAGAAACCTTATCTCATTTATTAAAAAATGTATCCTCTGCCGATTTTCGTGGATATAAAACAACAATGGAAAAAATGTTAAGTAACTTAGATAATTCAAGTTAAGATATATTAATTATTCAAGCTCCCTGCAAGGTTATTTTGTTCTTCAGAAAGCTGTGCGTCTTGTGATATCCAATTATTTTGTTCAGTAGTAAGCCATTTGTTTTCCTCCATCTGTTGAATAATTATTTCAAATCGAGATATTCTCATGGTGATGATGTCATTGAGTCGATCTACATCTGCCTGATGCTGTTGATAAAACTCATCCAATTCTTTGAGTCGTTGCCACCCTGGCTGGATATCTCGCAGTCGCTTGACCGCATCTTTAAAGGAGGCAATTTCGCCTACCCCATAATTTGGGGGGACATATCCTGCCAGGTGCTGCACAACTACCTGCACGGGACATTCATTTAATTCGCCCACAAACGTACTCACACCAATCTCATCATAATCTTCATTGAGGAGAAAGTCTCGAGCTCCAGGTTGCTCCATAAATGCATCAAACAATTCCTTCGCGTTGTAATAGCCGAGCATTGGAAATTCCCCATACACAATATTGGAATATCCAACATCATTCATCGCATCCTTCATGGTATATCCACTTTTCTCGGCTTTTGCGTCAAACTCATCATAGTCCAACATTTTTTTAGCTCGTAGTTGTGCCGACCGCTCAAGCTTATCTTGATAGATGAGCGCGTTTAAATTGTGCTTTGCGCGCTCGTTGTTTAGTAATAATGTGTAAAGTTGTGTGTCAAAGAGCGATTCATGTTCTGAATCAAAATCATGGCTTGGATCTCTCCATTGAGCTCCATAGCGCTCAGATTGTTTTTCATATGGAATATAAAATAATATGTCTGCAACGGGAACCAAACCTATCTTTCTCGAACCCATGCTAATTTTCCGATTGTCTCCCAATACAAAGACGTTGCCGTCTGGTACTTTGATTGGCTGACAATCCTGAATCTCAGTTCCGCCAAAGGTTGACCGTGGTTTCAGGGTATATTGTTCTTGTAGTTTTTTGCCATTTACATACACAAACCCATCCTTTATTTCAACAATATCTCCTTCCGTTGCGACGACTCGTTTGACAAATCCGGTTGAATCTTTATTTTGCTCTTGAAGTTCTTTGTGTGTTCGCTCATTTTCAAACACAACAATATCTCCTTTTTTTATGGACTGTGGTATTATTTTTTCGAATATATCATTCTGAAAATACCTTTGGAAAGGGACATATCCTTCCTCAGGCAGAGTGGGAAGCATTGATGCACCAGTCACAGGAACCTGCACCGTGAGGATTCCAACCGTTTGGAGGAGAAACCAACCAGCAACCACAACCCCAACGAGCACCGAGACACGAAGGATAAAAAATAATGCATGAATTGGCCATACAACAAAAATATTATAAAGTAATGGTGTCTTCTTTTTTGACATGCAATTTTAATGAATATAACTCAGTATAAGTATATCACCGCGGGTTATGACTGCAAAAATCAGCTCAATTACTATAGTATGATACATGTATATGGTTCGGACTCGAAATGCCACGATAGATTTCTTACGAGGATTGGCAGTTATGTTAATGATCCTGATACATGCGACGGCATATTTTCTGGATGAACCAACTTCTCTGCTCATTTGGAACACAACTCATTTTGCTGTTCCATTATTTGTTTTCTGCTCTGCATACATTTTACTTCAGAGAAATGATGCAAAATCTCTTTCGATTGTGCGAGCTGTGTCGCGTTTGAAGCGCCTGGTTGTGCCGTATATCATCTTTACTACAGTGCTGCTTGTCACTTTTGTATTGGTACTGGATAGGCCCATTTCTTTGCAATCTGCTATTCGGTGGTATTTGCTTGGCTCAGGTCGAGATATTGGTTGGCTGGTGGTACTGTTTATATACTTTATATTTCTCATTCCCCTCATCTTGAGGGTAGCAAAGTATACGCAGTTGAAGCGAGTTGTATATGTGGTTGTTTGGGTTGCGCCAATAGCATTTCTCTTTACTCCACATTTTCAGTCTTTTCGTCTCATTATGTGGCTCCCGTGGTCTGCTTTTCTGATCTTTGCATATTGGTTTGTCAAAAACGAACAAAATAGGTGGTTTCCGTTTTGCACCCTTGGAGTGGCAGTTGTTGCCTTGTTACTCTCACGATTCATACTGATTGAAATGGAAAAAACATTGGTATTCACTGAAAATAAATATCCTCCAAACATGTATTATCTTTCCTATGGAATACTTACTACAACGATTTTATACTATTTACATCACTTTTTAACAACCCACAATCTTTTTGCACATTGGTTGCAACAGATTTTTAATTTCTTTAGCAGACATTCATATTCACTTTTTTTTATCCATTTTATATATGTATATCTTCTCAAGGACATGATTGATTATAAAGTACTTGGGTGGATGGGATTTTTTGGAGTCATCCTTATTTTGTCCGTAATAACACAGTTTGGAGTAAATAAAATTCAACTTATAGTAAAAAGGATAATCCCTCATTTGGGGATGATCCCTAAAAGCAACTAGCTATTTTCGTTCCACATTGAAAAGTGGTCCGACGATCTGAAGATTTGCTGGTGCGCGTAGGTTAAACCAATCTTTAAACTCGGAGGCGTTGAAGCTTTGTGTTCCACCATCACCTGAAATTGAGACTGATGTTGATTTTCCTGATCCAAAATCAGCACTCACTGATACACTACTTACCAAACTGAATGGGTTTCCTCCACGCGACTTGAGTTCTGATCGAACCCGACCAAAATCCCATGTGTCTTTTCCAGTGGGATTTGGCTTGTCGGGTTGATATAAGTGATCAGTTTCATCTGAAGATAATCGATTCGCAAGAAGAATTACATTTGCAATATCTGCAACTTCCTCAGACTTGAGCCACGCAGAATTATCATATGCTGATCTCCAACCTTGTGCAGCATAGATACAAGGAGAATTTTTATCATAGGCATTATTTATCACGTCCTGAAAACTTCCATAGCTTCCACTTCCATCTTGAAGGTTTTTTGTCCATGGCCTGTAGCTTCCACCCCAAACTTCATTGTTTTGAAAGGTATATCCCCCAGCAGTTGAAGCATACCATGCGGTAATAGTTTGCCCTCCTAAAACCATAACTTCCCCCGAGGTATCTATCACTGCCTGATCCCACGCTCCTGTTTTAGGGTCTGTTTTAAACACCTGGCAATTTTGATTTGCACAAATACTCTTACTTCCATTTTCAGTTACTGCCATGGCATACGATCTTGCTGCAACAGCTTGTGCTTTCAGCGCATCAGGAGGCCATGATTCTGGAACTTCGTAAATTCTTTTTATATAGTCATCAAGTGATCCTGTCCAGATAACATCCCCCTGATTAACCTCATTTCCATTATTCACTTTAATTTCAGTATTTGTGCCATCCTGAAATGAATCAAAATTAAAATATGCATGTAAAATAGTTTTATAGTCTTGTCCAGCTTGTGCTCGTCCATATGCACCATATTGACTCATACCCACGCGGTGTGGTATCCCAAACGTATAGAAGGCGAATGCATTTCCAAATCCAGGATTGCGTTTTCGGTCATCAGTACAAATCAATGGTCCCGATCCGAGACTGATAGGAAGATTGAGACTCGCTTGTTTTGCACGAATTATTTCCTGTTGCCGCGCACTTAAAGAGGCGATTTTAGATTTTATGCTTTGTTCATATTTTTTCGCACTCAAAACCTCTCCTTCCAAAAATGCCGACTGCTCATCAATTGTTTCTTTTATAGGAATGAGTCGTTCTTTTTCATCCTCTAATTGAGCTTTTTTCTCTTCAATATCTTTCACGAGCAGCACTACGCGAACAATGGTTTTCCGATCGTCATTAAGCAGATTTTGTTGATAAGTAAATTGTTTGAGAAACTTTGTTAAGCTATCTGAGACTAGTATTTGGAGCATGGCATCTTGTGACTTTCCTTTTTGCTTATAAAATGACGCCACGCGCTCATCAAGTATTTTTTTTTGAGAAATGAGTTGTTGTTCTCCTACTTTGATATCTTTTTCTTTTTGGGCTATGTCTTTCTCAATTTTGGTCACTTGTGTCTTAATGCTTGCAAGCTGTGCAGTGAGAGATGAAAGTTGCTTTTCATTTGTGGCTGTTGCTTTTTCTGAAGACTGCAGTGTTGCAGTAAGCTCTGATAGTTGTGCATTTATATCTGCCAGTTCATCCGCTTGAACCGTCCCATATGAGATTCCTACCCCAACAATAAGGATTACGAATAAAACTCCAATGAGCACAATCTTTCGCATATTATTTATTATACATTGAGTGATTATATTCGTTTTGCTGGTTTCTTTCTTTAATGTATACTTTTTGTATATATATGAGTCGTCTTATTTACTATTGCGTGCTTTTTCTTTTTCTCTTTTTCATCATTCCTACTCCTTCGTATGCCGCACGCTATGCAGAATGCGATGCGTGTGGATACTGTAATGGGAAGGAAGCTCCTGAAAGTTGGGAGTCATGTAGGGCATGTTTGTATCCATCAGTGTCTGGAGTACCAAGTGACAATAATACTCTTGAGATTATCACTGATCCCAATGATCCACGGCTTGATCCTGCGAAAAAAGCATTAAATAAACCGATTCCTCCGGCAAAGGGGAAGTATTATACACAACTGGGGTGCGTGGATACTTCTTTATCTTCTTTTTCTGATCCAGGAGCAGTAGGCGGAGTCCTAAATTTTATCCTTACCAAACTCATATTCCCTGCAACAGGTGTACTGGCATTTGGAACACTCATCTATGGGTCATTTATCCTCATTACCGCACAAGGTGCGCAGATGCAGATAGCACGCGGGAGGAGATATGTCATAGGATCTATTGTGGGGCTCATCTTTACCTTTAGTGTGGCGCTTATTATAAATATTATTGGAAACGATGTGTTACGGATACCAGGATTTGGTCAAGGTACAAAAATTACGTTTGTGGGATATGGAACCAGCACTACTGAAGGCTCCGTAGAAACTTTTCCTAATATTTTAGTTCAGTTTGATGGACAAGATGTCAATACTATTAAGGGCGTTACAGGATCAGCATCGAATCCACAAGAGTACACGGTCATTCTGCCAAAAAAAATTAACGTCAATAATCAAGCAGAAATAAATAAGGTCACCTTTTTGTTTAATAATGACAAATGTTTCAACTGTCAGACTCCTGACGCAACTCACTTTGGGGATCGTAATATATATAATACTAGGATTTTGTTTGATGATATCCCTTGTGCGCAACGTGTATTAATGAGAGAAACAAACCCTCGGTATAAAGGTCCATTTGCTGATAAACAATTACTTCAAAATAATTGGCCAGATAAACCAATCATCTGTACTCAATTGCAATAATTCAATCAACTAAAACACATAAATAAGAAGCACCGTCATAATACCGGCAAGAAATATTGCTATCAGAAGTGGTTTATCAGTTGTGATAATTTTCTCAGGCCGTTCTCCTTCTTCTTTCTCATATAATAGTTGTGCATATCTTGAAATACCATACACCACAAATGGGATGGTAAGCATCATGAGTTTTCGTGCTTCGGTGTTTGAAACTGATGAAATGGAGCGAAAAATATTTGTTTTTTCACACTCACTTATATCTGTTTGTTTGTCATAAATTTGTTCACAGATCGTTGGCCTACCACCATAAATTTGTTGTTGTGATGGGTCGATATAAAGAGTGTAGGTATAGAGCGCGTATGAAACAATAGTGAGCGTTGCAAAAGTGGTCGAAAGGAAATAAAGCATATGATCTTTGTATCGAAACAGGGATTCGCGCGTCCCACTTCCTTGGATGACGAGCTCTGCGTGACGTTTTATCGAAGCCATAAAAAGAGATATAAAAAAGATTGTCATTAAAAGCCAAATCGGCACATGATATCCAGTAACTACAACACCTGCAAGCGTTCTGAGCACAAACGAAAATGATATGGTAAAAATATCAATAACGGGATACCGTTTTAGATAAAAAGAGTAGTAAAAATGGAGTAGGAGAAAAATAACCGAAATGAAGAAAAAGGAGAGTGAAAAAAATAATGCAAGAAGTAACGAAACGGTGCTCATAACAAAAACGAGAAAAGTCGCTTGCGGCATGCTAATAGCTCCAGAGGCAAGCGGACGATATTTCTTCATTGGGTGTTTTCGATCATAGTTAAAATCAATAATATCGTTGAGAACATATGACGCTGAAGAGAGTAAACAAAACACAACAAAGGCATAGAGTGTTTTTCCAAAAAGATCGGGCTCAAATAATTTTCCTGCAAATAAGATTGCGGCAAAGATTATGAAGTTTTTGATCCATTGGTTGGCGCGGATCTCTCGAAGATACAACAGCATGGTTGATTTCATTTTGCTTAGATTATACACCATTTTAGTGGTCTATATGACGCGCAAAAGACGAAAAAGAAGAAAGGTTAAAAAGAAAAAAAGCACCACCTGAAAAATAGGGATATAGAGTGTGAGAAAAATAGTAATCAAGGCTAGTATAAAAAATGCTTCATTGTGTATTGCTGGAAGCAACCCCTTTGTAAAAAGCATAAGAATGACCATTGTCAGAAGAACCTGCTTGTCAAACCACCATATTTCCCACCCAAAAAGGAGAGCACATCCCAAAAGGAGACTCGCAATAATGAGAAATATTTCTTTTGTGTCAAAGAAAAAGGGTCCAAAGTACATATATTATTTTTGGTAATTCATCTTTATTGTATCCTACACTTGTTTTACTATTCAACTGGAACATACACTTTCACTGTCTTTCCATTAGATAATGTCACTGTGTGCACTTCTAGCTTTGTTCCTTTCTCAATTTTGATAAATTTCTTACTATTTTCTGTTGTTTCTGATGCATATACTCCAGGTGCGATAGGGATGTATTTTATTCCGACTGGGGGGATCGCGCGGGGAATTTTTGCTGTTTCAATATGATCTTTGAGCGTTGCGTCTTCCTTAATGTTTCCAAGATATGCAAATACCGCGACAGGGGATTTTTGCAATGTGGCAATGAACTCAGGATTTAATGTGGGAGTATTTGCTACAAAAATTCGTGGCGTCATCAACCGCATAATACTAAATGAAAAAATGATTGAAACAGCAATGAGAATTCGTTGTTTTGTCTTCTTTTTTGTACTCATAAATATATATTAATTTGTCTCTGGACAAAATACTCCTCTTGGAACAAGCGCTGAAATGGCCTCATCGACATTTTCAACACAGGATGTATTTGTCTCTACATCAACTGTAACAGTAAAACGAATAGCTGGGGCGGAAGTTGGTGTTGGAGTTGCTTCATCAGCACCAGAAAGAAATGGGGAAAAAACTTTGTGGAGCGATTGGGTTGGGATAGGGGTTTTTGTTGGGCTCATGACTGGAGTTGAAGTGGGTTGAACTGACTCGTACCCAAATAGTGACTTCACTGTATCGGTGTTCAGGTTTTTCTCAATCGTACAACTCCCATCTCCCACTCTATGATCTTGGTCCCATGCAACAAGTCGAAATGAGCTGCCATTTTTTACTTTTGCTCCCCTCTCGGTAAATGAGAAAAATAATGGATCTTTTAACTCATTATTAAAATGCGCATCAACAACTGCCTGTTCTGCGGTGAGGGTGGGATCAATTAATGTACAAAACATTCTCGTCGCACCAGGAGGATTCGTGCTAAGTTCGCAACCAATAGTGTTTCCGCGTTTCAGCAGATTAACATTGATTGGTTTTGCATTTGTGCAATTTTCTTGTTTTGGGGTTGTGGTTGGATCAGATCCTCCCAAAGGTGGCGATGTTGGAGTTTGTAGGCCGGCTCCATTTTCCACATCAATCTCAGGAACGCCACCCCAATAGTCTGATTTATATATGGAAATAAATGGGCCATTATCACGAACGCCTACTAATATACTACTGCCATTTGCTTTTCCTAGAATTTGGCCAGCACGAACCATGGGGAGTTGTATGGGGTTGAGGTTAGCCCCTGCAGATTCTTGTGCCCCCTTAACCTGATTGTATGCATTTTGTATTTGTTGATCAACACAGATATTTTTTACATAAATCCAATACCCTCCGCTACATGTTTTTCCATTTGCACATGTTTTTGTACCGGTAAAATACTCATGCCTCCCAATATGGAGCGTCACACGATCTGCAGCAGCAAAAACAACCATTGCCTCCATACCCCCACCAATGTCATATCCTGTGCTCGGCATTTTAATATCTCTGTTATTTGGATTTACTGGAACTTCCAAAACATACGTCCCTCCGTCAGGTGGATCATAGGCCGCAATGAGCCGTTTTGGCTTGTATCCAAACATGCTACCCATCATATTTTCCACCCCACTATCAACCGCCCCGCCATCTGATTTTGAAAGGGTTAACACATCCTCGTCTTCTATTTGATTAAATCCTGTTGTGCTTGCTAAACTATCATAGAGTTCCCGATTTTGACTGATTGGAACTCTGTTTTCTGCATTGTTTGCATCAGTCTCCGTGCCCCCAAGGGGAATAGACTGTCCTGAATCATATGGACAGGTTGATGCTTGTGCATATGATCCGGTGGTTTTTGGATTTGCGTTCAAGGATGAGGTAATGAGAACAGCAGCACCGACAACCACTAGAACACCCACAACAACAAGAGTGGCTACTTCCCCTTTTATAAATCGTGTGTCTTTGTAATCCATGGATATACTGATTATAGTCAGAAATTACCCCCAACACAACCAATACCCCACTGTTGCAAGAGTTGCGGCAATCATCTATGATGTATGCGTTACAATTAATCACATTATGAGCCGTCCATATCTGATTGTTCCACAACTGATCGAGCAACCTACATGGGGTGGAGATTATATTTTAAAAATAAAGGGTTGGAACTCAAATCAAGAAGCTATTTCGGGGAAAATTGGACAAAGTTATGAACTTTCAGGCACTTCACGTCTCGCTCTGCATGCTACAAATAGCGACCATCTTCTGTCACTTACACAATCTGGTGGTATCCAAGGATCAATAGCTATCTCGCAGATTGAACCAGTATATCTCCTCATCAAACTAAATCAAGCACGAGGTAATTCATTTCAGCTTCACATAAAACCTGATACAGAAGGTACAAAATGGAAGCCAAAGCCAGAATCATGGTATTTTCTTGAAAATGGATCGATCACGCTTGGTGTAAAACCTCATGTTGATTTGAGCCGATATAAAAATATGTGTATTGAAATAGACACATTTATGCACTCTTTATCAAACCGAATAAAAGAAAGGGCCGTATCTCTTGATGAGGCGCGCCGAAATGCCAAACATTTTGTTTTGGAAAAAAATCCTTGGCAGTTTGTAAACAAATATAATGTAAAAAAATATGACCTTATCGATCTTTCAATGGGGGCCATTCACCATTCGTGGGAAAAAGACACCCAAAATGCCCCACTTGGGAATGTTGTTTTTGAGGTACAAGTCGAAGCGAGTGACGACGAAGCTACTATTCGATCGTTTGATCAAGGAAAGATAAAAGATGATGGTTCGGTCCGAAATCTTTCAATTAATGAATATTTCACACACATAGACTCCAATCCAACACATAACGCCTTATCATATTTAAAGCGCTTTCGTAAGGGTGACAGGCTATTGTCAACGAAATATTATCAAGTTAAAATCATTAAGCCTGTAAAGAAAACAACTATTTACACAAAAGGACGGTATCAACATTTATATGTTCGTGACGGGGTTGTCGCTATTAATGGTGGGAATATTTCTATTGTGGCTAGAAAGGGTCACTCTTGCTTTATTCCTTCCTCACTTTCTCAGTATACAATTGAGGAGATTGAACCAAAAACAGTTGTCTTAAAAACATACGCAACAAATAGTTAATCAAACTAAGTACATCATTTATATTATTAATTAATACTTAACTATGAACCTTCTGTACAAAAACGCAATAAAAAACAAATCCAAATTTGATCGGTCATTATCTCAACTCCACGCCTATCACAAACACCTCCAGGGTGTTGCGAATGCGGGTGGATACTCATCACCAGAAAGTTCTATTAATCTCCCATTTGACAAAACTATTGTTGATCGAGTTCTCAATCTTTGTAACAAAATGAATTCTCAGGATCTTCAGTATATTTTTGTTGTGGGAATTGGTGGCTCAAACCTTGGTACAAAAGCTATTTATGACGCCCTCTTTGGTTATTATGATGTTTTAGAAAATGATCGTTTTCCAAAAATAATATTTTTAGATACACAAGACCCACATATTTTGACAAAGGTTCGCACATTGATTCAAAGACTTTCGAATAAAAAACAAATACTAGTAAACGCTATTAGTAAGTCTGGTGGAACTACCGAAACTATGGCAAACCTCGAGGTTCTCTCCTCTACCCTATCTGCTGTGTTTGGCGATGTCTTTGATCGATTTGTTATCACAACAAACGACGGATCAAAGATGTACAAAAAAGCAACAGAGCTCCATATTGAAACTCTCACTCTTCCGGAAACAGTTGGTGGGCGCTATTCTGTTTTCTCTTCTGTTGGTCTCTTCCCCCTTGCTTTAGTCGGTGTTGATGTTCAAAAATTATTATCTGGTGCGGGTAAAATGCGGGAATTATGCGTTAATTCGCCTGTTCAAACTAACCCCGCTGCTCTTTCTGCATGTGCGCTTTTTGCGGGCTCACTTGATGGGAAGAAGATTAATGATAATTTTATTTTCTTGCCACAACTTGAATCTCTTGGAAAGTGGTATCGACAACTCATGGGGGAAAGTATTGGAAAGGGTGGGAAGGGTATCACACCCACTGTTTCTATTGGATCAACCGACCTTCATTCTGTTGGGCAACTGTATCTTGGTGGACCAAAAGACAAACTGACAACCTTTATCTACAATCAAAGAGATAATGCTGACGTGCAAATTCCATCAAATCTCACCTTTGGAATTGTTCCGGTAATAAAAAATAAAACTATTTCGATCCTTATGCATGCAATTGTATCTGGCACAAAGATAGCGTACAGAAAACAAGATCTTCCATACATGGAAATGGTGTTTGATGGTGTGGAGGAGCGGGAGCTTGGTGCATTTATGCAATGTAAGATGATTGAGATGATGTATTTAGGAAACCTCTTTGGAGTAAACGCGTTTGATCAACCCCATGTAGAACTATACAAATCAGAGACAAAAAAAATACTAGAAGAATGCTAATTTTCCCAAACCCAATCTGCAAGTGGCACTGTATCTAAAATGGATTGAGTGGGTGAGATTGATTAATTCCCGCATATTTTCCGCTCTTTTCACGCAGATCTTTCGTTACATCACTTTCTTTGAGGGAATATATTCTCGTATGATTGTTTCAACAAAAAGAAGTATTGGTATTGCAAGTAATACGCCAAGAATCCCCCCAATATGACCACCCAAAAGAAGAGCGACAAGCGTCATAATAGGGTTCAAACCAACAGCTCTCTTCATAACCATGGGTACAATGAGACTGTTTTCAAGTTGCTGAACAATCACGTACAGTGCAATGGTTGAGAATCCTGCAAAATAGTTTTGACTAAATCCAATAATAACCGCAGGTATTGCAGATATCACTGGCCCGATGTTTGGCACCACTTCCAAAAGCCCAGCAAGAACTGCTAACGGAAGGGCGTATCGCACTCCCACAATCACCAATCCAATATAGGTGAGGACTCCAACAACGGTCATTAATACAATCTCTCCCCAAAACCATGAAGACATGCGTTGTTCTGCTAAAAGCAATACACCTGATAGTTTATCTGCTATTTTTTTTCCAAAATAATGGTGAAGAAACCTGTCAACAGGATTTTCTTCAAGTAAGAAATAAAGTGCAAAAAACATTATTGTAACAACGAAAAGGGTGTTTGAAAATACAGAAGAAATGAAGCCAAAAATATTGTTAGTAATATTAGGGATGTATCGTGTTAGGTCGGTCAGATCAACAATATTGTCTGTGTAGGGAAAGGCTTGTTGAAAAATGGATGGCAAGCTGCGAATGAGATTTGAAGTTTCAACAACAATTGGGGGGACAATAATAGAAATAATTGACAGAAAAAAGAGAATAAAAAGGAGATATACAAGTGCAACCGCAAGGCCACGAGGAATTTTTTTCTTGACCAAATAGGTGACTCCAGGGCGAAGAGCACTCATAACAATAAAGGCAAGAAGGAGTGAAAATAAAATATCTCGTATAAACCAAAGAAAATAAAGAGAGAGAGGGATGAGGGTAAATAGAGCAATCGAACGCGCCGTAATGTTTATTGTTATGTTGTCACGCTTCATTCTATTCCTATTATACATCTATCTATTCTTGTATGCGAACCGGCATGATTATATGGAAAAATGACTCATCTCCTTTTACCTTAAATAAGGTGGGGGTATCCGATCGAAGAAGCTCAATGACAATCTCGTCTGATGAAACATTGTTTAAAAAGTCTAATAAATACCGATAATTAAATGCTACTCTCACCGGCTCTCCTTCTATTTGAATATCCTGCATTGTGGTATTTTCCGCATTCGCCTCTTTTTTCGGGGAAAGGAGCAGTCCCTTCTCTGAAAAATCGTACACGATGACATTTGAATAGTCTCGTGCGAATATTGAAATGATTTTTGTATTTTGTAATAGTTCATCCTTATTTAACGTAACAGTGGTTTTCTTTTCCTCTGGAATAACCCGTTCATATGGAGGAAACTCTCCATCAATCAGTCGGGAATAAAACTCCTTTTGACCAATGGCGAAACGAACGATTTGCTCTTTCTCTGAAAAAGTGAAGCCTATTTCTTTCTGACCCTTGGTCTGTCTAAGCATCTCTCGAAGAAACTCTGAGGGGACAATCATTGATGAAAATGCTCCTGCTCTTTTTTCTTTAACAACCGATAATCGAAACCCGTCTGTTGCGACAAGAGTAAGCTCACCATCGGTTGCAACAAAGTTAACTCCTGTTAATACGGGTCGCGCTTCGTCTGTTGATGCGGTGAAGAGGAGTCGTGACAAGCGTTCTGTCAAGAATGTGCTCTTTATCATCTGCTCTTTCTCGGTGAGTTCTGGTGGTTGTGGAAAATCCTTTGCGTCGATTAGTTGAAAATTTCCCTTTGTTTTTCCCTGGACAATCTGTATTCCTGTGTCTTTTATCTCTATATCAATCTCGCCTGCTGGTAGAACCTGAAGGAACTCCATCAGTTTTTTTGGTTCGGTGAAAAAATCTACTTTCTTCGTTGTCTTCATTGGGATCGTGATATGACAAAAAGCATTCAGGTCGGTTGCATATAAATGCAAATTTTCTTTGTCTAATAAGACATATATCCCTTGTAATGCTGACGGCGTGTTGATTTTATCAGAGGAAAATTTGTATGCAGTTTGCACGCTTTCAAAGAAAAGACCCTTATCAATGGTGAGCTTCATGGATAGTTATATATAAAATAGTAGTATTAGAGGCTGTGGACAAGTGTATAAAATCGTGAATGGATTTTCAAGACAAAAAAAAGTGGCAAAAAGAGTGTGTTCATATCACGTGGAAACTATGTTGATACCGAGAGCGCTTTTGTTATCGAGGAAAGTTCTTCACGAAAAGTAACATCTTTCATATTCAAATTCCTAATTTTATTCATTGCATGTAAAACAGTTGTGTGATCTTTACGTTTTACCAGAAATGCCACCTCCTCAAGGTTAAGACCAAGCTCGGTTCGAAGAAGAAACATTGCCACTTGCCGCGCAAGAGCAATGGTGCTTTTCCGAGAAGCCCCCTTTAATTGAGACTGTTTTATATTGTAAAATGAGCATACTGTTTTGATGATATCTTGTGGGGAGAGCTTGTGTTTTTTTTCAACACTCTTGTCACGAAAGAAATCCTCAACCAAATCAAGACTGATTGTATGTCCCCCCGCAGCACTTCGGGCATAGAGTGAAAGGAGCGTTCCTTCAAGAGAGCGGGTATCAACAACCGCTTCTGCAATGATTTTTGCCACCTCAATATCAATATCAATATCTTTCTCCCGAGCTTTTATAAGGAGAATCGCAGTGCGTAGTTCAAAATCTGGTTGTTGGATGTCAACGATGAGGCCACCAGAAAAACGTGATCGGAGGCGATCTTCAAGCTTGCGTATCTCACGTGGTGGGCGGTCAGAGGTAAGAACTACTTGTCCGCCTGCCGAAACAATAGAGTAAAAGGTATGAAAGAACTCTTCTTGTACGGTTTGTTTCCCTGCAATAAACTGGATATCATCCACAACAATAACCTTGAGCGTACGAAATTTCTTACGAAAACGAGGCGTTGTTTTCTCGCGTATCGACTCAATAAGTTCATTCATAAATGCCTCTCCCGAACAAAACAAAACACTACTTGAAGGGTCGTCTTCAAGTACGGTATGTGCGATTGCTTGAGCAAGATGTGTTTTTCCAAAGCCTACGCCACCATAAAAGAACAACGGGTTGTATGACGACCCAGGTGTTTTGCCAACAGACTGTGCTGCTGCAAAAGCTATTTGATTGGTTGAGGAGACCGCAAAACTTTCAAAGGTATAGTTTGCACGAAGGCCGGCCTTGCGAAATACATCCTCTTTCGATGGCTCAAAACTGAGAAGTGGGCTCTCATCCATTCTTTTATTTGTTACCAAAACAAATTTAACAGCTGTTTTCTTATGAAGGTGCAGGGTGAGAAGACTTCCAACATCATCCCGTTTTTTTTCTAAATACTTTTGTGCCCCAAGACTCGAGCATGAGAGGGTGACGGTATCCTCTTTTATTTCAATCGGGTGTACATCTCGAAGAATTGAATAATATATAGGGTTCTTTTTCTTTTTCTCCTTAATTGATACGAGAAATTCATCCCAAAAAGATTGTAACATAAGGCTAAAAGATATGTATGTATAAAATGTGGACAACTTGTCCACAAACAATAAACATATTAACATATATGTTTCTTTTTTATTCCCCACTTTTTATGTAGTTAAGAAGTTAATACCATTAAGTTGTATCAGAATGTACTCAAATTGACTAAATATATATAAAATAAAAGGTATAATTACATATGCTTTTCGACATACTCTTTCCCTCAAAGTGTGTAGGGTGTGGGACACTTGGAACGTCAATTTGTGCAAAATGCATACAAAATATTCATCCTATTACAACCAATGTTTGTCCAGCTTGTTTTTTTCCATCATGGTTTGGAACAACTCATGAACAATGCCATAAACAAACATATTTAGATGGTGCAATTTCTCTGGTGCAATATAGCGGTGTGGTAAAACAAATAGTAAAAATAACAAAATATAGAGGTGCTCATAAAACACTGAGCGATTTTCTATCACGAGCGCCCTTGAAATGGTATGAAACAATGAACATATTTAGCAAGAAAATACCACGAGCAATACTTTGTCCCATTCCACTCCATAAAATCAGAGAAAACAATCGAGGGTTTAATCAGTCTATTATTCTTGCAAAAACATTTGAAAAAACAACGACATTACCAGTGAAGCCATTGCTAAAACGGGTGAAAAACACACCACCACAAGCACAACAAAAAACACGGAAGGCACGAAAAGAAAACATAAAAAGTGCATTTGAAATAAGAAATATATACAAACCCATCAGTGAAGTGGTACTCGTTGACGACTTGTTTACTTCAGGAAATACTGCTAATGAAGCTGCGCGCATGTTAAAGAAAAATGGTGCTGAAAAAGTGTATTTATTTACCCTGGCCCACGGGTGACAATAACACCTTGTATTTATTATCCTATAATGCTATACTTACCCCACTATGGAATTTAATCGACTCATCTCACTCGTTTTAGGATTTATCGTTCTTATCCTTGTGTTTGTATGGATTAGCAATAAATTCCGTGCAAATAATTCAACCACACAAACAAGGCAACCCACTATTACCATTGCTCCAACAACCACCGTTGAAAAGGATCAAGGTGCAAAGTGGAATCCATTTGCATTTTTGTTTAATAATAAAACCCCAACCCCCTCTCCAACCAAAAATAGTACAAAAACAGAAACAAAGAATACAGAGGTGATTTCCATAACGCCACAAACACAAATAAACATTATTGAAGGAAAAGGTAGCGCAAAAGAGGCTGTTCCAGCAACAGAAACAACAAGTGCGACAGAGGAAACAAATATCACATACAACAATAAATCTGTCAAAAAAATTCCCGAGACAGGTGCAGCGACAATGCTTATCCCAACACTTTCATTGTTGCTTGTCGGGGGTATCGCTATCCGCAAAGCTTCATAACAATCAAACTGCATCACTTTTGCTTGGGTTATACCATTACTTCACTTCCTTGTTTGCTTTTTACCCCACTGTTTGTAATAATGAGTGGTGTTATTATTTGTCACCCAAAATTATGGCAAAAAAAACTACTGACGGAGAGCGAAGCCTAAAAAATAAAGCAATCAACTTGGCAATTGAACAAATCCAAAAACAATTTGGAAAGGGATCAATTATGAAACTCGGAGATGAACCCACAACTGGGGTAGAGTCAACCTCAAGTGGTATTTTACCGCTTGATTTAGCCCTTGGAATCGGCGGGATACCCCGAGGAAGAATTATTGAAATTTATGGTCCAGAGGCTTCTGGAAAAACAACCATTACCCTCTCAATTGTGTCACAGATACAAAAAAAGGGTGGAACAGCTGCATTTATCGATGCTGAACATGCAGTGGATCCAGCGTGGGCCCAGATATTAGGAGTGAATTTAGACGATCTTCTCATCTCACAACCAGATACCGGAGAACAGGCATTAGAAATCACCGAAACGCTGGTGCGATCTGGCGCGGTTGATCTTATTGTGGTGGATTCAGTCGCCGCACTTGTTCCTCGTGCAGAGATAGAAGGAGACATGGGAGATGCTCAAATGGGTCTTCAAGCAAGACTCATGTCTCAAGCACTCCGAAAACTTACAGGGGTTGTTTCAAAGTCAAAGACAACCATTATATTTACCAACCAACTGCGGATGAAGATTGGAATCATGTTTGGAAATCCTGAGACAACACCTGGAGGAATGGCCCTGAAATTCTATTCTTCTATCCGAATGGATGTGCGCAAAATTCAAACATTAAAAAAAGGTGATGAGATTATTGGAGCACGTGTTCGAGTCAAGGTGGTTAAAAATAAAATTGCACCACCCTTCAAAAAAGCGGAGTTTAGCATTATGCCAGATGGGGTTGATAATCTTGGCTCGCTTATTGATCTTGCTGCAGAAAATGACATCTTGCAAAAAAGCGGTGCATTTTATAAGTACAACTCAGAAGTGGTTGGTCAGGGAATGGAGCAAACGAAAACAGCATTAAAAAAAGATACAAAATTACGAAAAGAAATTGAAAAGAAAGTCTATGCTACTCTTCCAATAAACAAGCTAAAAGAACAGTCAAAATCAATAAAAAAGAGTTGAATAGGGGGGCAAATGGATCAGCAAAAAAAACAAAAACACGTGCTGATGAATAAGGCATTTTTTTACCTCCGTTTCCGTGCACGTAGTGAGAGTGAGATGCGACAATATCTTCTTCAAAAAGCAGAGATCTATAAATATAACAACGACATTGTCGAACAAACTATTAAAGAGCTTAAAAAATCAAATTATATTAATGATTTTGAGTTTGCCCAAGCATTTGTGCACTCAAGAAGCCTTTCAAACCCAAAAGGAAACTACGCCATTACTCAAGAGTTGAAAAAAAAGGGAGTCGCAAAAAGTATTATTGAGGATGTTCTACGGAACAATGAGATTGATGAGGCATTACGAGCGCATCGGGTGCTCTTAAAAAAACACAATATTCTTGCGCACCTTCCAGCTGAAAAGAGAAAACAAAGAGCACTGGGATACCTGCAAAGAAGGGGGTTTTCATATGATGTTGCCAAGCGGGCATGTGACGCATATTTTATCAATAAGATGCAGTCATAATACTCGTTGCAATCTTCTTCTTGAAGAATAGTGCTGAACGCAGTACAATGGAGGGGTTAACAATTATTGAGGCAGAACAACAATTGCGTTATTTTTTAATATGTCATTTTCTACACAGTTAGCTTACTTTCATACAATCAAAAACGAATAGAGAGCAACAAGTTGCACTGATTCTCTCCAGTTTCTCAAGAGAGGGGTGTGTAATTAATAAGGGCATATTAATCTATCGACTTTCAAAGTAATAACGCTGCCTTAAAAATAAATATTATGTTTCAGTCATTCATTCAGTCGTTTTTTAAAAAAGAACGGCAAGAGGAGATAAAAAGAGCAAAGCAGGAAGCAAAAGAGCTTTTACTAAAAGCAAATGAGGATGCGCTTCGTGCAAAACAAGAGGCAGAGCGAGCAGGAAGAAAGGCCATGCAAGATGGTATTGATCTTGAGAAACGACTTGTGCGAAAAGAACAACTACTTGAAAAGCGAGAAAAAGAAGTTCGCAGCAAAGAACAAAGCATACGAGACAAAGAGGCACAAATAGAGCGAAAAAGGAACGAATACGAAAAAGAGAAAGATAAAAGTCTCACAAAGCTTGAAAAAATGGCCCAAATGACCAAAGATGAAGCAAGAAAATTCCTTCTTTCTGCGTGGGAAGATAAGTTAAAAGGGGATATTGCAAAACAGATTCGAGAGGGAGAAGAAGAAATAAAAAGGAGTGCAACTGAGAAAGCAAAAGAAATTTTCATCGATGCTATGCGGTATGGGGCAACAGACTATGTTTCAGAATACACCCTTGCTGTTATTCAACTCCCAAACGATGATTATAAAGGAAGAATTATTGGAAAAGATGGTCGCAATATTCGCGCATTTGAACTCGCAACAGGAGTAGATGTGGATCTTGAAGAAGAAGGTGTTATTCGTATATCATCCTTTGACGCGGTTCGCCGAGAAATTGCAAAAATTTCCTTAGAAAAATTGATCAAAGATGGACGCATTCAACCACAACGAATCGAAGAAATTGTAAAGAAGGTTAAAGCAGAGGTAGATCAAACAATCTTTAAAGCAGGCGAAAATTTAACCCATAAAGTGGGTGTTTTCAATCTACCAAATGAGATTATTAAACTCCTTGGTCAGTTTAAATTCCGATATTCTTACGGACAGAATATGATCCTACACACCCTTGAAGAAACAAAGATTGGTGTGGCACTCGCCCACGAGCTAAAAGCAGATGTAAACACAGTAAAAATTGGATGTCTCCTTCATGATATTGGAAAAGTTATCACTGACAAGGAGGGCTCACATGTTGACCTTGGGGTGGCACTTTTAAATAAGCACCGATTTCCAAAGAAAATTGTCGATACGGTTGCTGCTCATCATGAAGATATTCCATTCCCGTCTGTGGAGGCGATTATTGTATACATTGCAGATGCAGTGTCTGGCGGAAGGCCAGGCGCACGTCACGAGGACTTCCAGGAGTATCTCAAGCGTATTACAACCATTGAAGACACTGCAAAGAAGCTCAAAGGGGTGAGAGATGTATATGCGCTTCAAGCGGGTCGTGAGCTTCGTGTTATTGTTCATCCAAACGAAGTATCTGATGATGAGGCAACTATTATGGCTTCTAAGATCAAAGATGAACTTGAAACAAAGTTCGACGTGTTTCCTGGGCAAATTAAAGTTACGGTATTACGTGAGTATCGCGCTGAGGCAACCGCCAAATATAATTAGTTAATATTATTAATTAGATACAATTTTTAACACGCTCATCCTGTCACAATAGTATATATGTAATATATACTAAACACATTTTGATATAGATTGTTGCAAAAAGATATTTTAAGTACGGATTGACAAGACGCCTTCTAATATATACCCTGTAAAGGTATATTATGATATTTCTTGCTCCGATACTCCATAGTGAGTGCCGGAGAGAATTATGAGAGAAAGGGGGTGAAAAAAATGACAAAAGCAGATCTTATTGCACAAGTTGCAAAAAAAGCAGGACTTACTTCAAAAGCAGCAAAAGATGCCGTAAATGCAGTTTTTGATACCATTGCACAAGCAATGGAACGAGGCGAAAAAGTAGTGGTTACAGGTTTTGGTACATTTCTGGTACGAAATCGAGCAGCACGAAAAGGACGAAATCCACAAACTGGAGCAGAAATCCAAATTCCTGCAACAAAAACACCCGGCTTTACCGCTGGAAAAAGTCTTAAAAGAAGAGTTAAATAACTTTTCTGCAAGGTGCAACCCCGCTTTTTTGATATTTGATTTTGTTAGTCGGTGCCAAGAGAGCGGGGTTGTATTTTTTAACAAAACATATGAAACGAATTATCCTATCACTTATAACAATTATTCTCTCCATAACATTTGTTCCTACTCTCTATTCTGTTACAAAGCCAGAATCAATTGATATTGAAAAAAATGAAGTGTTATATCAACTGCCATATCCTGGCCTTCTGCCTGGTCACCCACTTTATTTTTTAAAGATACTTCGTGATAATATTTTACTTTTTACTACAAGAGATAATTTAAAAAAAGCAAACCTCTATTTGCATCTTTCCGACAAGAATATCGCCACTGCAGTGGCTCTTATTAACGAAGGAAAAGAGCAGATGGCAATAGATCAGCTCAAGTTAGGAGAACAGCGTTTTCTCATGATTCCCCCTACTCTTCAGGCATTGAAAAACCAAGGAGGCGAATACTCAAGTGAGCTAATTGTAGATCTCAATCAAAGCAATCAAAAACATCGAGAAATTATCACTTTCGTAATCGGAAAGGCAACCGAATCAGATATAAACGTTCTTGACGATTTATTGGATCAAAATACAAATGCAAAAAAGCTATTACAAGAAATCCAGTAACTATCTGTGTTGCTGAAAGCAGGAATAAAAAACTTGTATTTTTTAGTATATATGGTATAGTAATAACCTGTTTAGGACAGTAAAGGAGCGAGAAATTATGCCAAAAGTTAAAAAAGAAACTGATCAAAAAAATCTACACCCAATGGAGATGCTCCTGCAAGAAAGTACTGTTTCCAACATCCGCAAGGGAACTGAAATAGATGCAAAAATACTCGCTCTTTCGAAGAAAAACGTCCTGTTTGATGTTGGCGCCAAAGCACAAGCGGTGCTTGGCGAAAAGGAGTTAAAGGAAATTACTACCTATCTTCCATACCTCGGTGAAGGAGACACCGTCAAGGTTCGCATTATTTCGGCTGAATCTCGAGAAGGGTACCCTGTTGTTTCGATGCGGTCATTTTTTGAGAAAGGGAAATGGAGTATCCTACAAGAAAAAAAGAAAGAGGAGGCTGACATAGAGGTTGTGTGTGGCGAATACGGAAAAGGTGGTGTCTTTATTGACTTTATGGGCATTCGTGGTGTTATCCCCAAAATTCAACTGACCACCGATTTTCTCGAAGATCCTTCTCGTCTTCAGGGACAACGCATCAAAGTAAAAGTACTTGAGGTTGATGAAGTAAAAAATCGTTTGGTAGTTTCACAGAAAGCTGCAGTTTTGCAGATTTCACAAAAAGAAATGAAACAGCGATTTGCGAAAATCAAACTGAACGAAGTGTATGAAGCAAAGGTACTGGGTATCTCAGAGTTTGGGATATTTTGTGAAGTACAAGGAGTTGAAGGATTAGTTCATATTTCAGAAATATCTTGGGAAAAAGTGACAAACGCTTCAATCTATGTGAAACAAGGAGAGGTCATCAAAGCATTGGTAGTTGAGAAAAATGAAGATGATTTGAAATTAAATTTATCAATAAAACGACTGACAAATGACCCATGGGAAGACATTGTGAAAAAATATCCAAAAGACAAAGAGCATGAAGGTGAGGTAGTACGAAAAGAGCGATATGGATATTTTGTCAGACTCGAACCAGGCGTTGAAGGTTTGATTCACGTAAGCAAGCTCACTGGAGATGAAAACTTTGAGATTGGTAAAAAAATCAAGGTTTTTGTCGAGCGCGTCAGTCAACATGATCGAAGAATGAGTTTGATTCTTCCTCAAACAGACAAGCCAGTGTTCTACCGGTAATAAACTATATTGAATTTTTTACTTCATTTAAATCGTGTCGCAACTCCTCGATAATGATTGATGAGGCTTTTCGTATTTTTTCCTCGATTTCTTCAGTAGCCATATGAAGATGCTCCCAAATATTTTTATGATTATCATCCGAGAGATTTTTAAGAAAGTGTTTCTGGTCATCTTCACTTAATTCTGAAAGAATCGTATCGATCACCCCATGATGGATGGTGGTATGAATGAGTGCAATTAATTCTTGATGTTCATGGGGCTCAAGCTCAAAGGCCCTCAACTCTGTCTGTATGATGGTGACATCAAGTAGATGACTATAAAATTGTTTTTTCATAATTATTTTTCCATTGAAATGGGACCCAGAGGAATAGTATTTTCTGGATCATCAATAAAATAGTATAGCACTGGTCCCCGAACTCCTCCATCCTGCCGTTTAAGGTGTGCCATTACTTCTGGGGATCCTCCGAGCTGTTTTCCTGTTTTTGGTGCGGGTCCCGCATCTCCGATCACCACAACAACCGCTTTACCATTTTCAGGATTTACAACCAACATTTTTCGATATTTAAAAAAAGCATATAATTCATTTGGATTTTCTTTCCACCCTGGTGATAAAAAAGTCTGGACCGCGATGTAATATTTTTCTCTTTGTACATCTTGTGCAGACATTTTAGAGCGAGTACTTGAGAAATATCCCCATGCACCACGACCTGGTGCCATACCAGAAGACCAAAATTGCTTTTCGTTTTCTTGTGAAAAGTGAGTTGTCATCGTGTCCCCTGGATATCTCATCAGATGCTGTTCTGCGCCAATAATGCCATAGCTGCGATTCAGTTGTTTTCCATCAAGAGTTGTCGTTGCAGGTATGCGAAAAAAAGTGGTAAGAATGTGGCCGATTTGTTTTTTCTGGTCATCTGAAAGTGGCTGAACAGTCTCAGGAAGGAGAGTAGCGAGTTGGCGAATGAGCTCCGCTTGAGTGTGGGCTGCGCGTTCTTCAGGTGGTGTTGGTGGGGGGAGGAGATGTTGTGATATTGTAGCAGCACTTGCTGGGTGCGTTAACATCAAAAGTCCGGTTGCGGAGCCGATGACAAGCTGCTGTGAGTTGTCCCGTAGCCATCGGAGTGATTTTTTATGATTGTTCCAGAGTTGTTTTTGGGCCTTTTGATGACGTTTTATCCACGTATCTTTCAGGAGCTGAAAGTGGGATTTTTGACGATGAGTCATATTATTGTGGTTCTTGTATCTTATTTGATTCGAGCAGAGAGGTCAGCCGATTTTTATTAATAGAAACTTTCAATGGGCGGATTATTTGTACTCCGAGCGATGCGAGTTTATATCCAAGACCGAGAATAAACTGCATAATAAAATAATAAACAGTAAGATTCAGCATCTGATTGATGACTGTTGGATCAATAATTTGGGGAAGGCTCGCACCCGTTCCCCCCGAGTGAAGTAATGAAAATGGGTCTTGTTGAATTTGCTTGAGAAGTCCTTCAGGGTCAGACATATCGGGCCCTTCTGTATCACTCTGTACAACTGCCTTGGGCGCAGTTTTAAATATTTGAATGGGTTGAGCTTTCCCCGTGAGTGTGAGAACGATTTGGAATGCTGCAACTAGCATGATTACAATACCAAATCCCAGCAGTGAGTAGCCGACAATTTTTTCTGCAGTCATATCATCATTGTAATATATTTATTATCACATTATCATTATCTTTGACACACAAAATTGTTATATATTAGATAATAAACTCATAATAATATTATCCCCACATGTGTATAACTCAATTTATATATTATAATTACTGCTATGAAAGTAATTAAAAAAATAGACGTAATGCAAGCAGTAAGTAAAAGATGTATAGAAAAAAAGAATACTATCGGCTTTGTTCCAACAATGGGGGCACTCCACAAGGGCCATCTTTCCTTGATACAACGTGCTCGATCAGAAAATGATATTGTAATCATCTCTCTATTTGTAAATCCAAAACAGTTCACAAGCATACATGACCTGAATAAATACCCACATACTCTTAAGGAGGATATCAAGCTTGTTAATAATGACGTCGACTATGTGTTTGTTCCAACAGTCGATGAAATGTATCCTCCCGACTTCCAGACATCTCTTGTCCTTGGCAGTTGTGCGAGTGATCTTGAAGGGGAGTTTCGTCCAGGACATTTTGCCGGTATGGCAACGGTTGTACACAAACTTATCAATATTTGCAGACCAACACGTGCGTATTTTGGCCTCAAGGATTATCAACAATTTATTGTCGTTTCTCAAATGGTGAAAGATCTTCATATAGACACGCAAATCGTCGGGTGTCCGACGGTGCGGGAATCATCAGGACTTGCATTATCCTCCCGCAATATGCGCTTATCGTCAGAAGAAAAAAAGAACGCATCCCAGATTTATCAAGTACTATCTGGTGCCAAAGACATAATACAAAAAGGTGCAAGAAACCCTCAAATAATTGAAAAATATCTTTCTGATAATCTAAAAAAAATTCCCAAATCAAAAATTGAATATGTTTCAGTCCGATCAGCAAATCTTAAGCCAATAGACGTAATTCCTTCTCGTGTTGTTCTCCTTGTAGCCCTTTCCATTGGATCGGTTCGACTCATCGATAATTGCATCATTCATTGCTGAAATGAACATCAACGACTTTTGAAGCCATGCGATTTTTTTATTCAAATATTTTCTGTATTCTTTCGATATACTAATAGCAATATTAATTACTCATCATATGAACAGTAAGATCATTCAAATAGGATTAATTATTGCCATCGTTGCAGTCGGAGCATTTGCAATGATTCGAAATCATAATGCCAACTCACCAGATATAGAGCGAAAAGTAGCCATATCAGAAGAAGCAGTCTCTGAACAATCTGAAAGCGCCATGGAACGTAGTCCACTGATTGATTATTCGCCAAGCGCACTTGCTGATGCCACAAAAAATGGTAAGAAGGTGGTGATATTTTTCCATGCGAGCTGGTGTCCATCCTGCAGGGCGGCTGAGGAAGACTTCAAAGCACACTCTGAGCAAATCCCCAAGGATGTAATCATTCTCAAGGCAGACTATGACAGCGAAGCTGAGTTGAAAAGGAAGTATGGAATAGCCACCCAAGACACTTTTGTACAAATTGACGCAAGCGGAGAAAAAATAACCCAGTGGATCAGCGGAGGGAGGGGAATACAAAGCCTGCTTACATACCTGAAATAACGAGTGATCTTCGCAACTATTGTTTCTTCAGGAATTTTTCTTGCTGCATCTCAAGCAGATCTGCTATCGATTCTATTGTCATATCCATCCGTTGATGCGTTATATGGTCTTTGTCTGAGTAATGCCCTGGGCACATCTCAATAATTCTCGTGTTAGGGTATTGTTTTTTTATTTTGATACATTTGGCAGATTGAACATTTATGATTATTTTTATATATCCATCCCATTTTGCAAACAACTCATTCATATGATCGGATTTATGCATATATAAATAGATTTTATCTACTACTTTTTTCAAACCAAGTTGTTCAACTTTCCGTCGCTGGTACAGTATATCGCCTTCGGTAACAACTACAACCTTCCCAAGTGTTTTAAGGTGCTTAAGTGTTGCAATAGCAGTGGGGTACAGGGCCGTTTTGAAGTCAATGATAAAGAAAATATTTTTTAGCTTGATGTCACATGAATCACTATGCTTTTCCTTACAATAGTCTTCGATAATTCTTGGAAAATCAACCAGGCGCTGATTAGTGCTTAGTCCATCGTGTTGTTTCCAAAAGTGATTCGCCTCTCCATGGCCCAGAACTTTTATCAAGGCCTGCTTAATTTCAGTTTTGATCCGATCAGTATCCAATAGGATGTTGTCAATATCTACAAAAAAAACAAGTGGTTTATTCATATGTATATACTATCATTAGACTGGCCAGATCCTTGCTAAAACAACGAGAGCTGGTGGTGAGACTTTTCAAACAAGCACTTAGAGCTTGCTGACTTTAATTGCATCAAGAAAGTACCACGTTGCATACAGCAATCCACATGCAATAAGCAGGAAACAATGCTAATTATTCCCCAAATGATCATGCGTTGAGTTGTGGTTTTAGTCATTTGAAGATTTTCGTCAAACTCAACGGTGGCAAAAATAATCGCACGATAGAGGTCATACAAAAATCGTTTGAGAAAGTCAAAAGCAGTCCACATGTCCTTAGTATAGTATGAAGATAGTAAATCTGCTGCCCAGCTAGGATTCGAACCTAGATAAACGGATTCAGAGTCCGTTGTCCTACCATTAGACGACCGGGCATGTATGTGCTTTTAGCTTGTGGCTACTTTCTATTAGACCATTTATTTTACCACAGACTTGTTGTTTGAGAGCAACCCAAAAATAACTGGGATGAGGAGCATATTTTGTTGAAGAGTAAGCCAATAATGATCCATCATACCAGTATAGACAATTATCATGATGGCAATCATCCCAGCAGGAGTTCTCCCGTATTTTAAAATACTACCCTTGAGCACATAAATGAGATACAGAGTAAACGGAATGCCAATCTCACTTATTATAAGAAGAAATATATTATGCACAGGTTGGAGAAAGAAATATCCATAGGGGATTTGGAAAGAGCTTTGGGCAATAAGATAATTGCCCAAACCAACACCAACAAACATATGTTCATGAATAATTTGCAGTGATGATTGTGCAAGCCACACCCGTTTATTTATCGATTCTGGATCGCCAACTCCTGAGAGAAATACAAGTCCCAGTACAATCGGGACGATTAGTTGAGATGCACGACACAAAATGCAGGTCGTTTTCTTTTGTAGATTGCTATATGCAGAAAGAATAAGCATCCCGACAATTGCGACTTTAGAAAACGAAAATAATATCAACAACGTAGCTATCACCAAAAATACCCGTCTCAGAATTGTGTACTTTTGAAACGGTGAATATACTGAAACAAATCCATATAAGAGCAGATAAAAGCCGGCAAGCGAGTTTGGGTGGGAAAACGTTCCGTACCCTCGAAGTATCTCAACACCATGGATCACGATTTTTGCAATTCCTGGGGTAGAAAGGGAAAAAGATCGTTCACCAAAAAAATACCACATTCCTTGAATTGACCCACCATGCATTATTTGAGATACGACGAGAATCAGTTGTAATAGCGCTGAGAGGAAAAGAGTGCGAAGGAGCATTTTTGGTTGAAATGAATAACGCCTGATGCATAAAAATATTAATACAAGTTCAGAAATTTTTATAAATGAGTATAAGGTGATGATTGGCTTCATGGAAGAAATAATATTCACTAAAATGAGCAATAACCCAATCAACAAAATTTTTCTTGTAAAAATTCTCTGGATACTGTCTGCTCTATTTTTTGAAATGAGAACCTTGCTTACTATTGGAAAAATCAGAAAGAGTGCGAATATGTCAGTCAAATAGATTGAAGGAGCAAGATAATCAATCCGAATCCCATCAATGTATGACGGGGAAATGAAGAAAAATGTGCCAAGTTGCGTTGGCAGAAGAAAAACAAAGATATATACAATCCATGTGTGTAGGCGCGTAAAAAATGAAAGTTGTTTCATAAGGTTATTTTAGCTGTCTACCTTCTTGGATGATGGTTGAAAGATGATTGAGAAGGTCGACGTACATATCTGGATTAAAGTCGATAAACAGTGATGGTTGTTGCCAGTTTGTGCGATCACGCTTCAATGTCGGATTATCAAGGTCATCTGTTGTGATAAGGTTGCCGGTAATCTTAAGTTCGCGCGATGATGGGTTTGCATCGGCGGAAATATTGATGTGTGGCGCAATGAGTATCCCATTAATATGACGAATTTGTTCACTGATATTGATGGTTCCTGTTGCAATGAGTGCGATAGAGTTGCCCGCAGGATTGAAGGTGTCTGATGGGATGTCGGTTGGTGCATCAATGTTTATATCGCCGTCAACCATGAGAACTGAATTAGTGACAGAACCCATATACCAAGATTTATCCAACGTTACGGAATTATTTATTACATTGATCGTGTCCGACTCGATGCCAATAACATTGGGCAGAACTTGGAATTGCTTCCGCAGCTTGACATAATCAATAAATGAAGTCATATTCCCCAGATATCCTAACGATCTGGTGTAGTTTTGGCGTCGCCATTGATTTGTTGAAGTCTGTGCACCACTCCCCAGATATATGCTGGATTGAGACATAATGATCCCTTCATGCATCACTCTTGGTGGATGTATATCTCTTATGATCAAGAATCGATCAGTGGTGTCATCAGTATCA
>Ga0114931_10000119_pt1 | contig 86577 bp, 96 predicted proteins | sample 2SBtaG_FD_89579 | JGI IMG/M metagenome (GOLD analysis project Ga0114931, IMG submission 89579) | Deep subsurface microbial communities from Kolumbo volcano to uncover new lineages of life (NeLLi) - 2SBTROV14_V59a metaG | ecosystem: Environmental > Aquatic > Marine > Volcanic | place: Kolumbo...
CCATCGCGCGTTGCCATGGTGGCGAAGAAGGCTTTCAAGAAGAAGGCCAAGGGGAAGGATGGGAAGATCATGGAGAAGTGGTGCACCTGGATTGACTTTCCGAAGTACCGGAAGTTGGTTCTTTCGGGGAAGGAGTTCACCGCTGACGACTACCTGAAGGAGACTCCCGCGGCCAGCGTTGGCATCTCGGGCAAGGGGACGCCGACGAAGGAGGAGAGCACGGTGAGGAGGGAACGCGTCCGGCAACGACAGAAAGCCATCGCGGCGAAGAGGCCAGCAGTAAAGAAGGTACAATCAAATCAACGAGCAGAAAATCCGAAATCAAACGCGCGGCGAAAGAATATCAGAGCGAAAGATGTCCTGAAGAAATCGATGATTGAAGCGGACGAAAAAACAGCAGAATTGGAATTCTGGAAACGAGCGTGAGTGACTATTTCTTTGTCAGTGTCTTTTTCTGAGCATTCTTTGCCGTCGTCTTTTCGCGTTGACGGGATTCTCCACCTTTCTTCGTTTCGTTCTGCTCTTCCCTGATGACCTGCTGCAACGCGGCAATCGCGACTTCCAGCTGCCTAAAGTCTGGCTCCCTCGTGGTGAGGGCCTGCACTGCCATGCCGGGAGCGCTGATGATGCGGACGAGCCCGCTCTTCTTGTAGTACTTGCCTGCGACGCGGACCCATTCGTACACGATGCCGGCGATGAGCGGGAGCAGTGCGATGCGGAGTAAGTACTTCATCCAAAAGCCGGAGCCGAACGGAATGAAGAGGTAGAGGAAGATGCTGAGCACGAAGACGTAGACGACGAAGGTCGTGCCGCATCTCGCCTGTTTCTTGGTGAACCTCTTCGCGTTGTGTGGCGTGAGCTTCTTTCCGTCCTCGTAGCAGTTGACGCTCTTGTGCTCCGCTCCGTGGTACTGGAAGAGGCGCTTCACGTCCTTGAACTGCCCGATGGTGATGATGTAGCCGATGAAGATGAGGAACTTGATTCCGCCATCGAGAAGGTTGAGCATCCAGTTGCCACCCGCAGCCTTCTTGGTGATGAGCGTCGCGAGGAAGAGCGGCAGGAGCTTGAACAATGCCAGGGCGAGGATGATGCTGAAAGTGAGTGTGAGAAAGATTTCCCAGCCGGTGAGCTTCTCTTCTTCCTCGCCAAGCGCTTCGTTCGCGCTCCAGTTCAGCTCCCTGAAACCGATGATCATCGTTTCGAAGAGGATGACCATGCCGCGTACGAAGGGAATCTTGCTGATGCCCGTGCGTTCGGCGAAGCTGCGTTCTCGGCGGTGGCGGAGTGAGATCTTCCCGCCCTGCTTCCTGACGGCCGTGGCCAGGTGATGCCTGCTCTTCATCATGACGCCTTCCATCACTGCTTGGCCGCCGATGAGGAGCGGAACCTGCTTGGTGCCAGAAAGGAATGTTGAGAAATGGCGTGTGAGTCGCATCTTCCACGTGAAATGAGTCATATTTATAAAAATGCCCTTGCTTGTCATCGTGATGGAAACAGAAAAAGGCGAGAAATGCATCGATAGGATTCGCAAGAAGCGCTTGGACAAGTACTTTACGATTGGCCAGGAAGCATTTGCCAAGGCCAAGGCCGCCATTGACGACTCGTCAGTTGAGCGGAAGGCGCAAGCCCTTGATTTCTTGAACATGGCTCGCTGTTATATTGAGGATGCCAAGCACTTCACAGCAAAAGGCAACTATGTCAACGCGTATGGCGCGCTCAATTATGCGCATGGCTGGCTCGATGCCGGGGCGCGGCTTCAGTTGTTCAAGGTGAAGGATTCTCGCTTGTTCACGGTGGATGACTGTGAAGATGGCGGATTGCAGCATGGGAAAACGAAAGACTTATAAAAATTGACTACTATACAGTGAGAATGAATAGGGATTATGTTTCGTCAGGGCTCTTGCTCGCCATTTCCCAACCTGGAAGCCGAGGTCTTGAGGGACGCGTGACGAACGTGCCTGCCACGTCACCTTTACGGAACTTGCCGAAGAAGAAACACCGTAATTGGCTCCTCTATCATGTCTCCGCCTTGCAGGCCACACCCGATTCGCCAATACTCGTCGGACGTCTCAAGCGAGTCTATGCCGAGAGATCAACCAGCTCTCCGGAGAAAGCCGACATCCTCATTCGGTTCCCAACACTCTCAACTTTCCATCTCGCCTTCTATTACCAGCCGGTTGAAGAGCAAAGAACTCTTGGTGGGCGAGGGCCTGATTCAGCAGCTGCTAGGAAATGGTATGGTGTTATCGCCGGCAAGAACTCGACAAAGGCACGGTCCGACAACACATCAATCACCTATACTCCGCACAAAAGCTTCTTGACACGCGAAGCATTCATAGCATACATACGGCGGCAGGAACGAGAAGGGGCAGAAGCGAGATATCGTTTCGAGCTCCCCGAAGGTGTCACGTTCACCATCAACGCACCAAGAGAGTTGTTGCGACCGTCCATTTCTTGGCGCCGTCCAATCTTATCTTTCTTCCGTCCAATCTTCCCTTTCTTAAGATCGGCGCGTGCTGCGGATCTGCGCAGACATGAAAGCGAGCCGCTCGTCATCGCCGCTTATCATTGCTGAAGATCGTTCGACTTTTTCAACGCGGCCCGCAACATCGCAATCCTTAAAAACCCTTAGCGTCCGGATACTGCTGAGGTGAACCCATGAAGATTACGATTAAGAAGAATGCCCGAATCAAGCGCGGCCCCGTCATCATCGAAGGATTTCCCGGTTTCGGACTCGTCGGGACGATTGCGACAGAATTCCTGATTGATCATCTCAAGACGCGGCTCGTCGGCGAGTTCAACTTTCCCGAACTCCCGGCGACGACAGCCATCCATAAGGGCGAGGTCGTCCAGCCGATGGCCGTGCACTACAGCGACGAGCACAACATCCTCATCTTCCACACCATCCTCAGCGTGAAAGAGCACGAATGGGCTGCCGCCGAGGAGGTCGTCCGGATCGCGAACGAGACCGGTGCGAAGGAGATTATCAGCCTCGAAGGCGTCAACGCGCTCGCCGACGACGAGAGCACGGTCTACTGCTACGGGAATGACAAGCTGATCGAGCTCGGCGCCAAGAAGATGGAGGAGAGCGTCATCATGGGCGTCACCGCCGCCCTCCTGCTCAACACGAAGAACACGACTTGCCTCTTCGCTCAGAGCAAGTCGGGCTTGCCGGATAGCAAGGCCGCGGCCGCGATTATCGGCACCCTGGACAAGTACCTCAAGCTCGGCGTCGACCCGAAACCATTACTCAAGCAGGCGGAGCAGTTCGAGCAGAAGCTGAAGGGCATCCTCGAGCAGACCCAGCAGACGATGAACGAGGCGGACAAGAAGAATCTCACGTACCTGGGCTGAACAGGTTCGCGAGCTCTCATTCCCCTCTTATTTTTTCTGTCTCCTTTCTTACTCATTTTTTCTCATTTCTCCATCCCCATTATTTCTTTGCTCTTTTCTTGGGTTTAGAGGAGGAGGGTTTCGCCGTCGCTTGCTTCGCTGGCGCGGTGCTCGGCAGCACAGGAGCCTCCTCCGGGAGGATGTCCTTCTTGATGAAATACTTGCTGAACCGGTCAGTAACCGAACCGAGGATGAGACTGTAGACCATGAACAGAATCATCAAGGTGAGCAGCTCGTTCAGCCCAGGCCAGAGCACGGCGAGAGTGAGAGTGACAACTGCGACGGCGATGCCCTTTGGCATGTGCAGGCTCATGAAGAGCTTCTCCCGCCACTTGAACTCGCTCCCGTGCAGCGAGATGACGACTGCGAGGAAGCGGGCGATGATTGCGATGACGAAAAGCGCGAGGCTCTTGATGAAGAAGGCGAGGTCGAAATCGATCACGACGAGCATGCCGACCATGAGGAAGACGAGGATGTTCAGGCTCGTGCTCAGGATGCTGCTGAACTCGACGAGCCGGCCCTTCCGCTTCACGTAGGTGTTCCCGAAGAGCAGGCCGAGGGTGGCGACTGCCACGATGCCGTTGCCGGCAAGCTGCTCCGCCGTCACATAGGCAAAGATGGTGGTTGCGATGACCACGACGGGGCTGAGGCTCTTCGAATAGTGCTTCCGCATCAGGCGGAACACGATGACCCCGATGAGGAGCCCGGTGCCGATCCCGACGATGACCTGCTGGAGCAAGGGGAGGAGAAGGTCGTTGAAGGTGCTTTCGACTGTGAGCTGACGCACGCCGTGCACGATGTCGAGGAGGAGGAAGGGGATGATGACCACGACGGGCGTGTTCAGCACCGCTTCGAGCCGGAGGAACTCGAGCACCCTGTGCTTGGTCTCGCCGAGCAGGATGAAGACGCTGCCCGGATCGGTGCCTGCCATGATGACAGCGAAGATTATCGCGAGCAGGAAGCCCTGCACGCTCGGCTCGATGAAGAGCAGTATCGCCCCCCCGCCGACAAGCAGGGCGTTCATGACGATGAACGCGACGACGAGCTCGACAGCCCGTGTGCTCTGCTTGTCCAGCTCGTGCAGGCTGAGCCTGCTGCTCCCGTCGAACACAATCATGGCGAGCGTCAGGAGCGCGATGGCGATGAGGAAATCAGGCGGGAAATCGAGCACGCCGCCCTTGGTGGACGGGAGGTTCGCGATGAAGATGCCAATGAGGATGAAGAAGAGGATGCTGCTCACACGGAGCTTCCGGGCGACGATTGTTGCGATGATGCCTATGATGAGAAGGACTGACAATCCGGTCAGATAGCTGATTGCTTCCACTCACCGTACCTCTCTTCTCGTCTCCAGGCGGCCCTCGTCTCCAGGGAGCGCCCATCTTCTTTTCACCCCCTCTTAGGGTTTATAAAATTTTTTTTATAAAAATTTTTAACTGGCGAGTCCCGAATGGCTTCCCGAAGGCGATTAGATAATGAAAAGCAAGCTCCAACGCGTCCTCGAAGTGGCACTCGGCCGCATCAAGCCCCCGAGCGACACCGTCCGGGAAGCACTAGTCTTCGTGAAGGACCTGAACCGGCGCCTCGCGGCGCAAGGGCTGGCCGCCAAGGCGATGATTGGCGGGAGCGCAGCCAAGGGCACCTTCCTCAGGGACGACTACGACATCGATATCTTCGTCCGGTTCGACAAGAAGACGCATGTCCAGGACTCCTTGAGCACGCTCCTCGCGAAAGTCCTCTCGCCGGATGCGGAACGCATTCACGGCTCCCGGGATTATTTCCGGCTCCGTAAGGGTTATCACGAGTTTGAGATCATCCCCGTCCTCGCCGTGAAGAAGGCAAGCGAGGCCCATAACGTCACGGACATGAGCCCGCTCCACGCTACCTACGTGAAGAAGCATCTCAGTCCGCAGCTCCGGGACGAAGTGCGGCTCGTCAAGCAGTTCTGCAAGGCCATCAAGGTCTACGGAGCGGAAAGCTACATCAACGGCTTCAGCGGCCACATTCTCGACCTCCTCATTATCCGTTACAAGGGCTTTCTCCAACTGCTGCGTGCCGCGAGAGGATGGGGCAGGAGCGTCGTCATCGACCTCGAAGGGCACCACAAGCGTCCCGAGTTCAGCATTGACAGGAGCAAGCGCCTCGGTCCCTTGCTGCTCGTCGAGCCTGTTGACGCCAAGCGGAACGCGGCGGCTGCGCTGAGCAGGGAGAAATATGACCGCTTCATCGATGCGGCGAGGGCCTTTCTGGACGAGCCGGCCCTGAAATACTTTACGGTCAAGCCACTCACGCCGGCCCGCATCAGGAAAGAATACGAGGCCCGCAAGGCCGCCTTCACGCAGAAGACCAGGCTCTTCATCCTCAAGAGCGTCCCGCACGAGGGCAAGACGGATGTGGTGGCGACCAAGCTCCTCAAGGCGCACGAGCACCTCGCCCGCATGCTCGCGCAGCATGACTTCAGCGTGCTCGACAGCGGTTTCGAATACGAGAAAGCAGGTTACGCCCTCTCCTATCTCGTGGTGGAAAATAAGCGCCACCTGCCGCACAAAGAGCATATTGGACCGCCGACCAAGAAGACGCGAGACGCGAAACGCTTCGTGGCGAAGCACGGCACGAAAGCCTACGAACGGAAGGGTCGGCTCTACGCCATGGTGAAACGCGAGCACACGACGCCACTGCAGGTCCTGAAGCAGCACCTGAAGGATAGCTACGTCACGGAACGCGCGGCGGACATGCGGCTCGTGCGCTGATTCATGCTCTTTCCTTCCTCTTTTTTCTTTTCCCACAAACGATTTTCCCGCAAACTATATAAAAAGACCCGCTGCTCTCGCAGGAGATGGCATCTCGACGGGAACGACGGTTACAGCGTGGCAAGAAAACGAAGCGGCATGCCGCAGAGCAAGAAGAACAGGCGTCGCCGTCCTCACCCAGCATTTTCCACGTCATCTATCATGACAACTACAAGAAGCTCCTCATCATCCCCTTCATCTTGCTCTTCCTCGCCCTCCTCCAGATTGGCATCCAGGTCACCACGACCGGCGATTTCCTGAACAAGGGAGTCAGCCTGCGCGGCGGCATAACGATCACGGTGCCTGTGGATGACAATCAGGTCACAGTGGCGCAGATCGAGACGCTCATGACCACAGCCTTCCCCGACACCGAGTTCGTCATCCGCGGCCTGAGCGAATTCGGCGTGCTCCGAGGTGTCACGATCGAGGCGGCAGTCGATGCGGAAGACGATGAGAGCGTACACCTCCTTGAGAAAAACATCGTCGAACGCCTCGCCACGCTCCTCCCTGGCATCGAAGACCAGTACAGTATCGAGATTATCGGGCCCAGCCTCGGAGCGACCTTCTTCCAGCAGACCATGACTGCGATGCTGATCGCCTTCATGCTCATGGGGCTCGTCGTCTTCTTCTACTTCGGGCAGAACGTGAAGGCTAAGGTCGGGGCAGTGATTCTCAGCCTCGCCGCCTACCTTCTCTTCACGCAGAGCACGGTCTCAGCATGGCAGACGGGCTTGCTCATCGTCTTCGGCATCGCGCTCATCACAATCTATGCGATTTTCAGCCCGCCAAGCGCGGCCGTCATCCTCGCCGCGTTCAGCGACATCGTCGTCACTCTTGCTGTCATGAACGTCTTCGGCGTCAAGATATCTGCTGCGGGAGTCGCCGCCTTCCTCATGCTCATCGGATACAGCGTCGACACCGACATCCTGCTCAGCACCCGTGTGCTCCGGCAGCGCCAAGGGAGTGTCTACGAGAGCGTCGTCAGTAGCCTGAAGACTGGCATGCTCATGAGCTTCACGAGCTTCATCGCCGCACTCATCGGCTTTATAGTCAGACAGTCAGCCACAATCAAGCAGATTATGCTCATCATCCTCGTCGGCCTCCTCGCAGACATGATCAACACCTGGCTCCAGAACGCGGGCATCATCCGGATGTATGCAGAACGGAGGGCAGCACGATGAACCGGTTCAAGGCGTTCTTCACGAACTGGCGTATTCTCTTCCTCATCGCTACGCTGCTCCTCGCGGTCCTCGCGATTAGTCCACACCCTTGGAACGAGGGAGCTGCCATCAGGGCGGTGGCCAAAGAGAGCGCGGCAGAGCTCGCCGGCATCCCCGCACCTAGCCCGACGATCAGTCCCACCGCGCGTGAGCGCGTCATAAGCATCAACAACCAACCCGTCACGAACGAGGCTGACTATCATCGACTGGTCAACGAGATCACCGCGCTCGGTGTGAACCGCACCTTCACGATCCAGACCAACAAAAACCTGTACAGTCTCACCACCCAGCCCGCCTACGAGACCATCACGCTGCACGAGCAGGAGCTCGTCAACGTCACGAACTACGTCTACAACGAGACCACGAATGTTACGACGAACGAGACGACCCAGGAATGGCGCAACAAGACGAAACAGCGCTTCCTCGGTGTCGAGCCAATCGGCCTCACAGTGTATGACGCCCCGAAGAACAACATACGGCGAGGCCTCGACCTCACAGGAGGCACTCGAGTCATCCTCCAGCCAGCGGAGGCTGTGAGCAAGACAGACCTGGATATCATCATCGCCAACATCAAGGAACGGCTGAACGTCTTCGGGCTGAGCGACCTTGTCGTCCGGCCCTCCAAGGATCTCCAAGGCACGGACTTCATCCTCGTCGAGATCGCGGGCGCGAACCAGGAAGAGGTACGCAGCCTCATCGCGGAGCAAGGCAAGTTCGAGGCGCGCATCGGGAACGATACGGTCTTCTTCGGCGGCGACAAGGACATCACCTACGTCTGCCGCTCAGCAGAGTGCAGCGGTATCGACCCGCGCGGCTGTGGACCAAGGGGCGACGGCACCTGGAGCTGCCGCTTCCGGTTCAGTATCAGCCTCTCCCCCACAGCGGCCGCCCGGCAAGCCGCCATGACGAAGAACCTCGATGTCGTCTTCGACCAGGGGCAGAACTATCTGAGTAGGCCACTTGATCTCTACCTCGATGACGTTCAAGTGGACAGCCTTCAGATCGGGAGCGACCTGAAAGGACGCACAATCACGAACATCGAGATCAGCGGACCCGGTACCGGCAGGAACCGGCAGGAAGCGGTGCAGGACGCACTGAATGCCATGAAGAAGCTCCAGACCGTCATGATCACCGGCAGCCTCCCGGTCAAGCTGAACATCGTCAAGACGGACGCGATCAGTCCGCTCCTCGGCCAGGAATTCATCAACAACGCACTCCTCATCGGCCTCCTCTCGATAATTTCTGTCGTGTTCGTAGTCTTCCTCCGCTATCGCGAGCTCCGGGTGAGCCTGCCCATGAGCATCGCCATGATGAGCGAAGCAGTCATCATCCTCGGCTTCGCCGCAGCGGCCGGCTGGAACCTTGACCTGTCAGCTATTGCGGCCATCATCATCGCCATCGGGACCGGAGTGGACGACCAAATTGTTATCGCCGATGAGGCCTTACGTGGAGAACGCTCAGCCACCGCGCGCGGCTGGAAGGAGCGCATCGGGCGTGCTTTGTTCATCATCGTCGCCCTACGTCACGACGGTCGCGGCTATGCTCCCCCTCATCTCGGCAGGCGCCGGCATGCTACGCGGCTTCGCGATCACCACCATCGTCGGCGTCAGTATCGGCGTCTTCATCACCCGTCCGGCTTTCGCTGCATTCGTCCAACTCCTTGTGAAGAAAGAGGAATAGGCTTAAAAACAGATTCTGTATTCGGGCCTATGGTCGAGTGGCTCAGCGTCGCTCCCCTGGGAAGCAGGGGTTTCGTCGCTCGCGCTCCTCAAGCCCCTAAAACACTCTTCACGGGCCTGTGGTCGAGTAACTCAGCGTCGCTCCCCTGGGAAGCAGGGGTTTCGTCGCTCGCGCTCCTCAAGCCCCTAAAACACTCTTCACGGGCCTGTGGTCTAGTGGCTATGATGCCGCCTTGACACGTCCGCGGCTCCGAGGATTCGGAACCCGGATGACGAAATGGCGGATGTCGCCGGTTCGAGTCCGGCCAGGCCCATCGTCGAGGCAAGCCTCTTCGGAGGACTGCCCGCGTGGCTCAGTTGCTCGAGAGGGAGCTGAGCGGTAGCAGGAACTCGCTGGTTCGAGTCGTTCCGAGCTCGTCTCGGAACCTGGGAACGGAGTGACCCTGCGGCCAGGCCCATGTGTTCCTTGAGAGGTTCTCCTATGCCGGCAAGCAGACTGGACATCGAGACGAGCAAGCGGCGGGAGCATGATTATTACGACGAGCTCGCCGCTGGCTATGACGAACTGCATCGGGAAGAGCAGGAACGAAAGATTCGTCTGATTCTGGATAATTTTGAGATTGGGGAGAAAGAGAAGCTTCTCGACGTCGGCTGCGGTACGGGCTTCAGTCTGGAGATGTGGCCGTCGAAGCACGTCACCGGGGCCGAGCCGAGCGCCGCGATGATCCGCCAGGCGCCGAAGGACGTCCAGGCGCGCATCATGCACGTCCGCGCCGAGGACATGAGCATCTTCGACGACCACGAATTTGATGTCGTGGTGAGCGTCACCGCCATCCACAACTTCACCGGCATCGAAGACGGGCTCCGCGAGATGAAGCGGGTGGGCAAGCGCACGTTCGCCTTCTCTGTCCTGAAGAAGAGCGAGAAACTGGGGGAGATTGACCGGCTCATCAGGAAGCACTTCACGGTGAGCAAGGTCATCGACACGGACCCGCACGACCGGATATACCTCATCGGGAGATAATAATTTAAACCGGTGGCTATAGCATGCCGTCATGAAGTTCACCGGACGCCTCGTCGCGCTGCTCAAGACGCTCAACCCAAATGCCTACGACAAGCTGTGCAAGAACTTCTCCCTCCTGGATGCCTGGAAGCAGTTCTTCTTCAATTACAGCATCCTCTTCGCGCTCATGCTCCTCCTCTTTGTCCCTGCAGTGCTATTCGGCGCGTCCGGCCTGCAGGAGAAGCTCGCCAGCTTTGACACCTTTACCGTCAACGGGAACGTGAGCGCGGGTGAGCCCGTCGTGCTGCTCCGTGCTCCGGACATCGTCGTCGATCTCACGGACGATGCATCGATGACGAACGAACGGGTGCTATTCACCAAGCAGGGCGTGTCGTGGAAGGAATGGCTGCTCTTCGGCCAGACCTCTAAAACTTGGGACGAGCTGACTGACCTGACGAGCGCGAGCCAGGATACACTCTTCCTCGTCCTCCTCTTCCTCGTGCCGAGCTTCGCCTTCTGGGCTGGCGTGCTCTTCCTGATTTGCTACTTCTCCATCGTGCTTGTCGCGAGCGTCTTCGCGTTTCTTCTCCCGCGCGTGTGGCGGCACAAGATCACGTACGTCACCTCGCTGAAGCTCTGCCTCTTCGCCGCCACGATTATGATGGCGGTCGAGCTCTTGTTATTACCCTTCTACCGCAACTGGTGGCTGCCCGTGCTCCTCTACGTCGTCTTCCTCGCCATTGGCATCGCGCTTGTCGGCGATCGTGAGCTGAGCTCGGAGCGGAAAGATGGCAAGAAAGCCAAGCGCCACGAGATCTGGGACTAGCAGTCCCACTTAGAAAAGTATAAAAACAAGGCGTCCTTTTGCCATTTCGCTGAAGGGTGACAATCATGGGCTTCAATGAGATACGGCGAAACCTTGAGGATGCAGGTACTCGCGACGCGCGTATCCGCGAACTGGCCGAGAGCCTGCACCGACGCGGACTCGCCATGACGAAGGAGAGCGCTCGCCAATTGGCGGAGAGCATGGTGGCCACGGAGCGCAAGGTGCAGCAGCACTATCAAGAGCGCAAGGAGCGCACCACGGTCTACAATGATCCGCGCAGCAAGGAGACGGACGTCCCCCTCACCAACAAGCCGGCGAGCTATTTCCACACTGTGGAGGATAACCAGGAGCTAGGGCGCACAGCTCCCGAATCAGTCCTTGAGGACTCTCCTGAACGCAGTCCTCGCATGAAGGTGTCAGAGGCGATCCGAGAACCCGACGCGGATGCCGATGCACTCATCGACGGCGATACGGAGGAGGCTGACGATGTCGAGACGCAGGATGCGGACGATTCCAGGGACTACGTGATGCTCGAGGCCAAGGAGACCGACCATGCGACTGAGCCGGGTGATGACGAGCTCGGTGGCTCGTCGCGGTCGGATGAGGAAGTCGCGGTCAAGGCCGAAGAGGCGATCCAGCCCGAGGAGGCCGCTCGTCCCGCAGACGAGGATTTGCGCGCCGCACCCGGTTCCGTGCCTACCAGTGTCGAGACCTTCGAGGACGATGCCCGCGAGGGCATCGCCGGGAGCGAGGGGCAGCTCTCCGAGGAGGCTGCTGAGGAGGCTGAGAAGCCCGCGCACCGCGCGGATGAGCGTGAGGACCTCGGGAAGAAGCACAACATCGACCTCTCGAAGATGTTCGACGTGAACAAGTAGCGTTCCGTCAGGTTGGCATCTGTTTTCTTCTTCTGTGTCACACAATTTTTGTCACACAACCTTTCTTTTCTTTATGGAAAAAAATTTTATTCCTGAACCATAAGTTTTATATATTATCAATTACTACTTAAGAGTGAAAATGATGAAGCGTCTGTTTGCTATCTGCCTGTTCGCGGCCGTCGCGCTGCTCAGCCTCGCGGCGAGCGCGAGCGCCTACACCTACGGCCCGTACGGCACGATCTACGGCTACACCTACAGTGCCGGTGGCTATCCCGCTTACAACTTCCATCCGACCGTGTATGGGCCTCGTGGCTGGACCAATTACGGTCCCTTCTATCACGGCGGCTATCTCTATCCGAATCAAGGATATTTCTACGGCTACAACAGCTGGAACCCGAGCTATTATTACCGTGGCTACGGTAGTTATTACGGCGGCTATTACGGCGGCTATTACGGCGGCTATTACGGCGGCTATCAAGGCCACTTCGGTGGCTACGATCCCTGGTTCTCGCACTACTGGCCCTACACCTATCGCGTCTACCAGCGCTGGTATCCGTAAGCCCAGAAAGTACGTCCTAAAGAAAGGTTTTCTCAAGCCTCTTGATCTTCTTCCGAGTCCTCTCGAGCTTCCGGTTCGCCTCCTTCATAAGGTAGGCGATGAACTTCTCGGGGACGAACAGGGAGTCGTCCTTCGCGACGGGCACATCGATGCGCTCGCTGGTCGTCGCCTCAATCATGATTCTCGGGCTCGTTCCCGTGACGCCGCTGTGCTTCCAGCCGGCGGCCTTGCACTGCTTCAGGAACTGGTCGGCAGCGTCGAGGTTCGCGGCGCAGACGTGCAGGATAGCACCCTCCATGCGGAACCACACGGTGCCGCTCGCATCCTCTGGCAACGATGTCAGGGCTTTCCGAACCTCGTCTTCATCCGCTTCGTCATGCGAGACGTAGAGCCACTGTCCCTCATGCTTCTTCCCTGATGCCGGCTCGACGAAGAGATCGATCCTGCCGGCGCAGCTGCTCGTCGTGTAGTACTCCGCGCACGCGTTGATTGCGTCGAGCAGAGGTCTGATTGCGTCGTCTACATCGCCTTTCTTGGAACGGTCCTTCTCGGTCTTCGCCAGGCCCTCCAGGTACTTCTGCTTCTGGGACGTGAAGAGTTTCGCTGAGGAAGGTGCCATGACCTGTCGGAAGAGGAGATATTTTTTAAGGATGAGGTTTTTTTTAGTTTTGTATGACTGCAATGACGCCGGAAGAGCGCTTCGCCAGGTTCGAGGAGATGAAGGCGCACTACAAGATGCTGGACGATGACGGACTGCGCAGGGGTGAGCTCCCGATGGGTGAGACGACGCACGGCTTCTGGGGTACGACGAACATGAACGACGCCTGGCTCCTCTTCCGGCGCATCGGGCTGGAGCGCTTCACGCGCTTCGTCGATCTCGGTGCGGGCGACGGCAGGATTGTCGCCATCGCCAGTCTCTTCACGCACGCCGTCGGGATTGAGGGCGATGAGGACCTCGTCCGGAAAGGAAAGGATGCGTGGGAACACCTCGGCCTGCGCGACGCCGAGCTGAAGCTGCAGGACTTCTATGACTAACCCCTGGGAGCGTATGACATCGCCTTCATGTTTCCCTACAAGGCGTTTGATGCACGCCTCGTCGGCAAGCTCCTCGAGGAGTTCCACGGTCATCTTCTCCTCTACAACGACATCTACCTCCCAGTCATGCTGCCGAAAGGCAGGAAGATCTGGATCGAGCAGCTCCCGGTCACACCCTTCCACATCAACGTGCCGAGAGAGAATCTTGAGAGGGGAGAGGTGTCGCCACGAGGTGAGCGCGGCGTCGACGGGAATATCCTCCTTGGCCAGCCCAACCACAACCTTTTTAAATGAACCGATGTTTACCCGACTTCATAAAATCCTTCTCACCGATGTGGATCTTGAAGTATAGGTGGGAGTTTAGCGAGGTGTAACGATATGGCTGAAGCGCAGGAGCGCCTCAAGACCGGCACCACGACCGTGGGGCTGAAATGCAAGGACGCCATCATTCTTGCAGCTGACAGGCGTGCTACCGCAGGCAATCTCATCGTCGACAAGAAAGTCGAGAAGGTCGTTCCGGTCACGGACACCATGGCGGTGACCACCTCGGGCAGCGTTAGCGACCTCCAGCTGCTCCTCAAGTACCTCAAAGCAGAGCTTCGGCTCAGGAAGATTCGGCTTGGCCGCGAGAGCACGGTCAAGGAAGCGGGCCACCTCCTCAGCGCATGGGTCTATCAGATCCTGCGCAGTCAGATGGGCGTGTGCCACTTCGTCCTCGGCGGGTTCGACAAGGAGTCCCGGCTGTACGACATCTACCCAGACGGCAGTCTCACCGAGAGCGACGACTTCGTGGCGTCGGGCAGCGGCAGCGTCATCGCCTATGGCCTTCTCGAGGACCAGTACAAGGCGGACATGACGGTCGAGCAGGCCATCAAGCTTGCCGTCAAGGCGGTCAACGTCGCCCTCCAGCGCGACAGCGCGAGCGGCAACGGCATCACCGTCTACGTGATGGACAAGGACGGCGTGCGGTGCGAGCTCGAGAAGCAGCTCACGACAAGCCTCCTCTGAAACCTTTTCCCGCTCTCATATTTTTCCGTTACCCGTTTTCCAGCATCCTCCTCCAGCATCCTCCTCCAGCATCCTCCAATAGAAGATACGAAAAAGGTGAACCTCTTGTCTGACATCATCAATGAAATCATGAAGCACCTCTCCAAGGAGGATATCAACGACGCCGTCTTCGAAGGGGCGAACATCGTTCTGTACACAAAGAAGAAGGAGTTCTTCCTCAAGGACCAGGGGCGCATCCGCGAGATCGTCAACCTCATCAAGAAGCGCATCGAATTGCGACCCGACCCGAGCATCCTCATGGAAGAGGAGAAGGCGGACGTCCACATCAGGAAGGTCATCGGCAAAGAGGCGAAGCTCACCCAGCTCCACTTCGAACACGAGCGCAGCATTGTCACCATCGAGGTGGAGAAGCCCGGCATCGCCATCGGCAAGAAGGGCGAGAACCTCCAAGCCATCAAGGAAGAAACGCTCTGGGTCCCGGTCATCAAGCGCACGCCCGCCATCCGGAGCGAGATTATCGAAGGCGTCCGCGCCGTGCTGTACGAGAACAGCGACTACCGGAGGAAGTTCCTGCACAAGACGGGCGAGCGCATCTACAACGGCTGGCTCCGCCAGAAGAAGGAAGAATGGATTCGCATCACCTACCTCGGCGCGGCGCGCCAGGTCGGTCGGAGCGCTATCCTCCTGCAGACGCCCGAATCTCGCGTGCTGCTCGACTGCGGCCTCGACCCGGCGAGCGGCGCCCACCCCTATCCCTTCCTCGAGGCGCCCGAGTTCCGGATCAACGAGCTCGACGCGGTCATTGTGACGCATGCGCATCTCGATCATTCTGGCTTCGTTCCCTATCTCTTCAAGTTCGGCTACCGCGGTCCGGTTTACTGCACGGCACCGACGCGGGACATCATGGCCCTTCTCCAGCTCGACACGGTGAAGATTGCGCGGAACGAGGGACAGGAACCCATCTACACGAGCGACGAGATCAAGGAGGTCGTGAAGCACACGGTCACGCTCGAGTTCGGCGAGGTCACGGACATCACGCCCGACGTCAGGATTACACTCTACAACAGCGGTCACATCCTCGGCAGCTCCATGGTGCACCTCCACGTCGGGAACGGCCTGCACAACATCCTGTATACCGCCGACCTGAAGTTCAGCAAGACCCAGCTCCTCGCCCCTGCCGCAACGACCTACCCGAGGCTCGAGACCCTCATGATCGAGGCGACCTACGGCGGTCGCGACAACGTGCTGCCGCCCTACAAGGAGCAGGATGACTTCCTCGTGAAGATAATCCTCGACACGATCGACCGGGGCGGCAAAGTACTCATCCCCACCCTCGGCTCCGGCCGCGGTCAGGAGATCATCGTCATGCTCGAGGAACTCATCCGCAAGGGCAAGATGGGTGCTGACATCCCCATCTACATCGATGGCATGGTCTGGGACATCACTGCTATCTACACCGCCTATCCGGAATTCCTGAACAGCACGGTGCGCGCCCAGATCTTCCACAAGGACAACAACCCCTTCCTCGCGCCGAACATCCACCGCGTCGGCAGCCAGAAGGAGCGCAAGGCGCTCATCGAGGAGGGCAGCCCGTGCATCATCCTCGCCACTTCGGGGATGCTCGTCGGCGGCCCCTCCGTGCAGTATCTCAGAGAGCTCGCGGACAACCCGAAGAACAGCATCATCTTCAGTTGCTACCAGGCTGAGGGCTCCTTGGGCAAGATGATCAAGGATGGCCTGCGCGAGATCAACTACAAGGACGGGAACAAGATGGAGACCGTGGCGATCAAGATGGACGTTGCGAAGATCGAGATCTCCGGCCACGCAGACCGGCGCGAGCTCATGAACTTCATGAAGCGCCTCTCGCCCAAGCCGCGCAAGGTCATAATCAACCACGGCGAGCAATCGCGTTGTTTGGATCTCGCGCGTTCAATCCACCAGCAGTTCCGCATCGAAACGATAGCGCCACGCAACCTGGATGCGATACGGGTGCGCTAAGGTGCACCTCGTCAAGCATGTGGCGATCACTCTCGTCGTCGGTATTGTGCTTCTCCTCCTGCTCGGGAAGCCCATCGGCATCGAGCTCTTCCTCATCGTCGCGGGCAGCCTGCTCATCGACATCGACCACCTCTGGCTGCCCTCCGTGAGGGAACACCCGCGCAAGCTCTACGACCACTTTCACCACACGGTCGACGTGTATCTCGGCGAGCTCAAGCTCTTCCACACCTACGAGTTCCAAGCCCTGGTGCTGCTGCTCGGGCTCTTCTGGACGCCCTTGCTCTGGTTCTTCCTCGGCCTCTTCCTCCACCTCCTCGAGGATGCCTACACCAACACGAGGAAGAAGCCCTTGAAAGACTGGCTGCCGGACTATTCCTTGGTGAACCGGGTAATCAGAGCGATGAAGAACTCTTAAACCCTCACTGCTTGTTCTGAGTAATAGGTGAGAACTGAGTAATATTATGTGAGAAGAAAGATTAAATCGTTTTATCGCTCGTGCGGCAGCGTGCGCTTCACATCCAGCGGGATGATGCCGGCCTCGAACTCGCGCTTCGCGATCTCGACGGGGTTGTAGCGCAGGCTCTCGAGCTCCTTCTTCGAGAGCTTGATGAGGATGGGCGCTCCCTGGCTGATCTGCAGGGTGCGGGCCCCAACCATGCGTGCACGCTCGTACTTGGTGTACTTGAAGGTCTCGGTCTTCTTCGCAGCCATCCTTTCACCTACTTGAGCTTCTTGCGCAGTTCCTTCGCCGTCTTCACAGCCAGGTCGACCATGCTGTCGATCTCCTCAATGGTGAGAGGTGCATCGCCGCCCTTCTGCATCGCACAGAGCTTGCCGTCCTCGAGAGAGGTGACGGTCAGTCGGGCATCCGCCACGCTCATCTCGTCCCAGGTCGGGTCGATCAGGAAGTTCTTCCCAATCTTCACGACCGTCACCGGTATCGGGATGCAGCTCAGCTTGAGCCCGTCCTTGGTGAGCTGGTGGTAGTCAGGCTGGTCGTCGACGAGCTTCGGGAAGCGTGCCGTCTTGAGCGCGGCAATCGCGCCGAGGCCGCCGATGTCGATGAGGTTGCCGTCGTGGTTCAGGGGGCAGACATCCACGTTTACCTTCCAGACCTTCTCGCCCACCTTGAGGCAGAGGGACTTCTCGTCGATCGTCTTGCTCTCCCTAATGCTCCGATCGATCACCCGCGACGCCTCGATGCTGTCGATCTTCGGAGGGCCGAGCTCGAACTTGGGGTTGCTCATGGGCCGCAGTTCGGCATTCACCATGAGTGCCCCTTCATCGGGGCGGTCGCTATAAGGTGTGCCCAGCTCGAACTTGATTCCGACCATGACGTCGGTGGCGCCGCACGTGATGTGGGCGCTGCCCTCCGCGGTTGAGAGGGTTCCGGTCTCGATGGTGACGGGACGGAACTCGTCCAGCTTCCGGCCGTCGAGGCGGATCCCTTTCTGGAGGGCTTGATTGATGTGCTCTTTCAACGCGTTGTCCATCGTCATCACTCCTTTATGCTCTTCGCCGCGTCGGCGTATCGTTGCTTGATTGCGTTGCGCTGCGCCTCGGCGATCTGCTGGAACGTGGGAAGGGACTGCTCGAGGGCCTTCGCGAGCTCCTCCTTGGAGAGGCGGCCGTCCATCTGCAGGAGCGTGATCTCGTCCGTGCTGGGAATCATCGCGACGGGAATGTCGGCGACGTCGCCTTCCTTCCATGCCTCCTCCTCATAATCGAGGTCGACTACCGCGAGGCCATCGACCATGCCGACAGCGACGGCTGCTACCATGTCGCGCATCCTAATGCCGGCGTCGGCCATGGCGATGCTGGCCGCGCTGATTGCGGCGCATCGTGAACCGGCGTCCGTCTGGGGCAGCTCGACGAAGACGTCTACGACGGCGTTGGGGCATTCGCTCAGGTCCGCAACCGGGGTGAGCGCCTTCTCCATCACCATGCTGATCTCCTTCGAGCGCCTGCTCGGTCCGGGACGGACACGGTTGCCCTGTCCCGAGAACGGCATCATGTTGTACGTGCACCGGAGCAAGCCCTGCTTTGGGTTCTGCTTGTTTCGGGGATGGAGCTCGTGTGGGCCGTACACCGCGGCGAACGCCTCGGTGTTGCCAATCTTGAAATAGCCGCTGCCGTCCGCTTTCGGGATGATGCCTGCCTTGGCAGTAATCGTCCGCGTCTCGGTCGGCTTGCGGCCGTCATGTCGTTTCTTGTATGCCATCGTGAATCACCTTCTCGAGCCCCTGAAAGGGCTGTTGCGTCGAGGGCGGCCGTCCCTGCGCGGTTCGTGCTGACCGCCATGCCTGGGTCCATCCCTTCTCGGGCCGTTATAGCGTGACGGACGGTGGTCGTAGCTCTCTTCTTCCGGCATCTCCTGGATCTCGATTTTCTTGCCGGTCTTCTGCTCGAGCCACTTCTTCATCCGCTCCGTGAGGCCTGGGACGTGCGCTTCCCGCTCAATCTTGCGAATCGCTTCGATCGCGAGCATCTCCTTCTCAGGCTCGCCGTTCAGCCAGACGAGACCATTCTGTCCGACGATGAGCTGGATGTCCGTCGCGCTCTTGATCATCATGACCATGCTGCCACGCTTGCCGATGAGCCGCGGTACCTTCGCTGCGTTCACCTTGATGATGCGGCCTCCCTGCAGCTTGCGCAAGCCCGGTCCCTTCATGCTCACGTCCACCAGGTTCTGGCTCGTCACCTGGAAGATCTTACACACGACGTACTCGTCCAGGTTGAAGTACGCAGTCAGATCCGTGCCTTTCTTGATGTAGTCGAAAGTCGCGTCCTTCAGCGGCAACACTGCGCTGTACGGACTGTTGGTGTCCAGGCGCCAGCCTGTCATAAGGATGTCAATGACCTTGCCGATGATGACGTCGTACTTCTTCGGCAGGTAGACGCTGGCCAGAGGGATTGTCTTCAGGACCTTACCCTCAAGGATGAGAAGCCCTGTCTGGTTGGCGTAGATCTTGTCCTCTTTCCTATATGTGCCCTGACTGGGCAGGTATTCCATTCCTTCAGCGAGCACTTCTCCCGGTACCACGACGTCGTGGTCCTTGACGTGGAGCGTGCTCTTCTCTTTCGCTTCTGTCATGTCTTCACCTTGTGCTGATCGTTCTTCCGGCTGTTCGCCGTTTCCGATCGCTTCTTTGAATGTGCTATCTGCGTTCTCTCTTCTCGTCGATGGTGGCGCCGCCGTGCGTCGCGTCGTTCACGCTGTCGACGAGCTCACCCTTCATTCCGGCGGGCAGCTCCACCTCGGCTTCCCACGAGCCGTCGTTCAGCCACGAGTCCTTCAAGATCCTGGCAATCTTCGAAACTTCGCCGTACATCTTCCCCGCGTACTGGCTCGGGACATGCACGACGAGCCTCGCCTGCTCGAAACGGAGCGGTAGGATTGGCTGGAGCTTCTTCACTGTGTCCTGGAGCTGCTGCTCCACGGTGCGGAACTCGTCCACCTTCACCTTCGCTTCGTCTATGGCGAGCTCGATGCGCTTCTCCGGATGCGGGTTCCCGGTCTTGGGGTCAATTGCGTTCCTATGGATCGTCGCGATGAGCTGCCGCAGCTTCGCAGCCCGTACCTTGTCCCGGTGCTCGGCGGTGAGTTGGATCTCGCCCTCATCCAGGATGCGCTTCGCGATTGGCTCGAACTCGACGGTGCCGAAGACAGTCTCCAGTTCAGTCTCGCCGGCCAGGAGACCTTTCTTCGCGTCCGCGAAGACCTTCTGCGCCTTGACGACGTCGTTGACGTCACCCTTGCCCTTCTCCTTGAGCGCGATTGCCGCGTCCGGGTTCACCACGACTTCGAAGGTCTCGCCACCCTTGCGGAGCCGAGCGAGGTTGAAGCTGACGCGTTCCTGGTCGAAGGTCGGGCCGCCTCTCATCGTCGCACTTCTCGCTCATCCATTCTCGTTCACGCTTGCGTCCCGTTCATTTCTTGAGCAGCTTGGCGATGTGCTCGTTGGTGAGCTTCTCCATCACGCCGGTGTCCTTCCTGACGACTGCGGCATCGATGCGCTCGGTTGTGAAGTCCTTGCTGTCGATGGTCTTCTTCAAGGCCGCGATGCACAGCTTGAGGCACTCCTCGACGCTCATACTCTCCTTGTACTCCTTGTGGAGCATCTCCTCGATCTCGGTCTCGCCCTCGCCGATTACTGTTGCCTTGTACTGGTAGAACAGCCCCGTTGGATCTGTCTGGAAGAGCTTGAGGCCAGTCTCGTCCTTGCCCGCGATGAGAAGGGAGACGCCGAAGGGACGGAGGCCGCCGCTCTGGGTGCAGTACTGTTTCAGATTGCACAAGTCCTTCACCACGCTCAGGATGTCAATCGGGCTGTCGTATGTGATTCGGTAGCCCGTCGCCTTCTCCTGTGCCCTTTCGACGAGGATGCGCGCGTCGCTCAGGATGCCGGCGCCGGTGGCCATGATGTGCTCGTCCACCTGCCAGATCTTCTCGATGGCTTCCGGCACGACGAGCTTGTCGACGAGACGCTTGTCCGTGACGAGGATGACGCCCTCATTGCAGACCATGCCGATGGCCGTGTTGCCCAGGCGCACGGTCTTCTTGGCGTACTCGACCTGGAGCAGCCGGCCGTCAGGGCTGAACATGGTAATCGCGCGGTCGTATCCCATCATCTGATGCTGCATTGGCTGCATTTATCTACACCTCACATCAATACTGCTTGTCATGAACCTGTGAGATGCAGACAATGCTCGAAAATCTCCGATTTTTGTCTGCATTGGCTGCATTTATCTACACCTCACATAGCTCTTGCTTGTGTTCATTCTTGGAATATTCTTCGATCGTCATGCGTGTCTTCGGTAGGAAGCGCTCCGTCTTCTTCAGGATGCCGCTCACGCCCCGCACTCGGGGAATGACTTGCTGCTTCCCAACCCGTTGGAGCAGCAGCAGTGCGGCTTTCGCCTTGTCCACGCTGGCATGGCCCACCTTGAGGATGCCCGTCTGCGTCTTGGCATCGTACTGCACCGGGAGCAGGCCGGCCTTTGCACCGTCGAACACGCCGAGCGTGGCGCGCAGGTGGCTCAGGACATCCTTCTCTGCCGGCCCGAGGGGCTCGGCGCTAATCAGCTCATACACGAGGTATCGCTTCCGTTCCTTCAATGTCGGTAATAGGGGTTTCATCGTGCAAGAAGCAGTGGCCCCTCATGCCTGCTTTCTCTGTCTCGGCCCGAGAAAAAAGGGGCATTTAAAAAGCTATTTATTGGGTGAGGCAGAAACACTTATAAATGTCCCTGCTTGCGTCCCCGTCCTGGGGTGGTGGCATGGCTTCCAAGAAGGCGCAGCGGTCCAAGCCGAAAATCGAGATTTACAAGGACAGCGGCCGAAACGGCAAGCGGAAGGACAGCGGTTTCATCAGACGCCACCCGTGGGAGAGCGTCGGCGTCGCCGCCCTGCTGGGGGCGCTCGTCGGCAGGCTTCTCTTCAGGAAACGGCGGTGATACGATGGCAAAATCGAAAGGCTCATGGTGGAAGGACTTGCTCGGCACGCTCGGACCGGCTGCGGCAGGCGCCGCCGGTACGTTCCAGGCGGCGGCCCGCGCCACGATAGACGAGGCACAAGAACGCGTGAAGCAGACCGTACGTATGGTTCTCAAGGCAGTCATTGTCTTCTTCATTATGGCTCTGGGCTTCATCTACGTCCTGAACGGCCTCGGTACTTGGCTTGAGACGAGCAACGCCTGGGCTCCGGGCCTCGGCGCGATGATTGTCGGCGGTGCCCTCGTCCTGCTCGGCCTGTTCGCGTGGGTGATGCGAGGGTAGGTTCTGAAACGAAAACTCTAGAAAACCTTTATTTCTTCAATTTCTCAATCTCCTTCTGGAATCTCTTGAGCGTCTTGAGCACGTGCTCGGGCTGGGTCTGAAGGCGCTTCGCGGCTTCCGTCACCGGGTCGGGCGCATCGCTTTCGTCCAGCTTCACAGCCTCGAGCTTCTTCCAAGGGATGTCTTCTTTCTTCTTCGCGAGCTTCTTCGCCTGTTTCCAGACGGAAAACACCCGTTCTGCCGCAGCAGGGATCAAGGCGTCGTCCTTCACCCCGAGGAAGGCCCGTAGCTCTTTCGTCTTGCCGCGCTGCTCCTCCTCCTGTCTGTCGGCCGCCTTGCCCGCCACATATTCGATGCGGATAATGCCGTCCTGCACTTTCGTCGCCCGGAGGATGGTGATGTGGCCGGCCTCGCCGGTCGTGTTGAGATGCGTCCCGCCGCACGCCTCGGTGTCGAAACCAGGGATGTCGACGACCCGGATGTCTTTTCCCGGGACAGCACCGCCCTGATACAGGCGGAAGCCGTGTTCAGCCTCGGCGAGGTTCTTGGGCTGAATCTCTTTATGCAAGGGGATATTCTTCTGCACGATATCATTCGCCGCGGCTTCGATCAAGCGCAGCTCTTTCTCAGACGGGATCTCGAAGTGCGTGATGTCCAATCTTCCTTTCTCGACCGTCTTCGCAGCACCGGCTTGCCAGACGTGGCCGCCGAGCACCTTCTTCGCCGCACCGTTGATGATGTGCGCGGCCGTGTGGTGCTGTGCGAGCTGAAGACGCCGGTCGATGTCGATGCAGCCCTTCACGATTCGTCCTTTCTCCCAGTCGACCTTCTCCTGTAGGACATGGACAATGATGCCGTCCTGCTTGAACACGTCGACGACCTTGACCTTGTCTAGGGTACCGAGGTCGTGCTCCTGACCGCCCGAGGTCGGGAAGAAGGCAGTGCGTTCGAGCACGACGTTCTTGCCGTCGACGACCTTGACGACCGGCGCCTCGAAATCGGTGTAGTCCCATGTGTCGTAATACAGGACGCTCGTGGTTGGCACGCCGTCGAGCCTGAGCCGATGCTCCCTCTTCGTTCGGACCTTGTGCTTGCCTTGCTCGTGGCGTTCGGCGACGAGGCTGTAGAAGTTATCGGGAATCTCGACGATGATGCCTTCGCGCAAGGCCTGCTTTTTCACCTGTTCGGGAGCCACACCTTGCTCATCGTAGAGCTTGAGCAACCGTTCCTGAGAGACCGGCCCTTTCTTGAGCGCGTTCGCGATGACCTGCTCGGCGCGCTTCTTGTTCTCGTCATATTTCTTCTTTTCCACGTCGAGGATTCTCTGCACGTCCTTGCTGTGCTCGACGAGTTCAGGGAACAGAGGCTTAAGTTCTTGGGCGTGCCAGCCAGCAATCTCGCCCATGTCGAGGTGCCATGAGTGATGCTCGATGAGGCTCTGCGCGCGACGGTAGATCATGCGGAGATTGTAGCCGCCGCCGACGTTCCCGGGGAGCGCGCCGTCCGCGAGCGCGAAGAGCAGGCTGCGAGCGTGCTCGGCGATGGCGTAGAGCGCGCTCATCGGGCCGATCTTTTCGCGGAGTTCCACAATTGGGATGCCGACCTCTTTCGATACCCGTTGCCAGGCCTCGTCCATATCTTCGACTTCATCCATGTTCAGGAAAGCCGCATAGGGAATGTACCTGTGCATGAGCTCTTCGTCGTCTTCGACAGCAGTCTCTTCTTTGAGCTTTTTGATTACGGAAGGGAAGGTCGCGTCGTAGATCGTGCCCTTGCCTTGGCTGAACCACGCGTTCCGCTCGTGGCCCATTCCCATGTCGAGCACCTTGAGCGAAAGCTCCGTGTGGCCGTCGGGAGTGTCGTCGTCCTGCTCGAACAGCATGTAGACCTGGTTGCCGAGCTCAACGCCGCGGCTGAAGAATTCCATGCACGGACCGAAGTTGCCGCCGCCCGCCCACGCATCCTCGTGAAAGGTAATTTCCTCATAGGGTAATCCCAAGCCGGCAGTGAGCCAATCGAAGATGTCCCTAAAGGCTGTTTCCTGGTCCCATTCTTCTGGCGGCACGAAGGCGTGCTGGCCGATCATGATGAAGCCGGTCATGTGGCTCATCGTTACGCCCACGTTGTCCACGTCGCCGAAGCGGAGGCAGAACTGCGGGATGACCAGGCGCTTTGCCGGCGCCTCAACCTCGCCGCTGACCACGGAGGGCTGGAACGCGGCGATGCTCGCGATGGTGAAGTCCATCGTCGGGTTCCACCGCGCCACGACCGGGTAGCGGGACATGACGGTGTAGCCTTTCCTAGCGAACATCTTCGAGAACTCCTTCCAGACCGTGACGTAGTCCATGCATTTGGTGCACGGATTGTTGTTGAAGAGGGTGAAGCCTCCGGCGCAGGAGGCGTCGCCGCAATGGTCCTGCTCCGCGTTCACGGTCCAGAACCACGTGCCGCAGGCGCACTGCCGACGCTTGAAGCCGCGCTCCTCGAGGACTGCGGTGGCGTAATACTTCGCGGGCTGCTTGCTCGCTTCGCTCTTGAACCACTTCTTGATGTTCTTATCGGATTTCACCATCGTACCGGCCTATCGCTCGCTCTAGTTCTTGAGATAGTTCTTGAGAGGCATTAATAAAGATTACCGCTCAGCAGACCTTCGGTGCGTTGCGCTTTCGCGCAGGCCGACCGGAGGACGACACCCGTGCCTCACGACCTGTTGAGGAGACTTGTTGGGGATGAGCATCGTGAGTATCTACTTGACGAGCGTTCCATGGAACTCCTCGTTCGTCATTGCTGCCCTGACGTTCTCCAGGTCGTGTACCGCGAGGATTGCGACCTCGATGCCCGCCTCCTGGCACAGCCGTGCCGCCACGGGATCGAACGGGACGTGCTTGCCCGGGCTCCAGTCGTCGCCGATGATGCTGCGGAGCTTGTCCCAGTCCATTCGCTTGAAGCGCTCCGCATCCGGGTTCACCCGCGGGTCGGCAGCGTAGATGTACGGGACGTTGCTCAGGTTGACCAGGCGCTTCGCGCCGAGGCGTTTCGCCAGGATGGCCGCGTCGTAGTCCGTGCTCCAGCCAGGCTTCCACCCTGCGCCGACGATGATCCGGCACCCTTCGGGCAACGGGTCCTGTTCCGGGTTCGTGATGATGCGCAGGGCCGCGACGTCGCGGAAGAGCGTCCTGATGAGGTGACTGTTGAGTCGGGTCGCATGGATGCCGAGCCAGTCGAGGTCCTCGTCCGAAACTTCGCAGATGTCGCGGGCAGCTTGCTGGTAGCGTCTCGAGGTCGAGCCGCCGCCGGTGATGATGACGAATCGGTAGTCCTCGTCGATGAGCTTGCGCACGAGCACGGTGAACTCCTTGAGGAAATCAACGTTGAGGCCGTCCTGCGGCGCGATGATGCTTCCGCCGAGCGAGACCACAATCCACTCCTTGTCGTCCATGGCGTCGCGGACCGCGATAAGCTTTATAAACATACTGCTTCTCCGGCAGAGGCATGGGTGCGAGGACGAGCCGTCGAAGCCATCGCTCGGAGCAGCAGCGCCAGCGCTGGAGCCAGATAGCCATCGGCGTCTTCCTCGTCCTCCTTATGGTACTCAGCATCGCGCAGGTGAGCCTCAACCAGGACGACGGCACGACGCTCGCGTTCGGCACTACGAAGTTCACGCGCGGTGCGGAAGGCTTCACCGCCAAGATCGCCGGCGTGACCCACACCTACGATTTCGTCCCCTACAGTAACAGTAATGGAACTCTCTTCTTCCAGAACGTGCAAGGAGGAACCGTCGTTCTCCGGCACACACCAGGTGCAGGACAGCTCCTTCGCGACGCATCCTTCATTGCTCTCACCTTCGATCCGTCGGTGCCCGCGACTGCCGCGGCCTCGCTCGACTATGCGCGCTTCCAGCTCAGGAAGGCGTTCGAGGGCAAGGCGCTCCAGACGGACGGCGTCATCATGAACAACAGCGCGTACCCTGACTTTCCGGTCATCGACTGCCCAAGCGCAACCACGCAGATACCGGTCATCAAGCTTGTCGTTGCGAACACCACTACAGGTTTCGCGAACGTGACGCTCAACGGCACCTGCCTCACCATCCTCGGCGACAGATTAGGCATCGTCGCCGCGAAAGATTACCTGCTGCTCGCGAAGGACGGGGTGATTAGCGATGGATGAACGCAAGAAGACTGGAGCTGGTAAGGAACCCGGAACGCGCAAAGGCGGCCGCGAGGAAACCACCCCCGATGACGTTCCGCTCGCTGTGCGGCTGCTGCACGGGCAGATTTGGCTCATCATCTTCATCCTCGTCATCATCGTCATCCTCGTCGTGCCTCTCGTGTACCACTCCTGGCAGTCCGCGCATGTCCTCCAGGAGAACAAGTACAACGGCTTCGACTTCATCGAGGAATCGCGGGGCGAGCTCACGCTCTGGGTGACGCAGCTCGCCGTGGGAGGCCAGACCTACAACATCCCCTTCTATCACCATCCGCGTGAAACGGAGAGTGTCGTCATGCAGCAGGGGATAACCGATCGTTTCCTCTCCGAGAACGGGCGGCCATCGCTCATCTACATCACCATCCCCCCGGACGGCGGCAGCTACCCGGTCGTCGGCGGCGTCGAGATCAGCCGGCTCACTGGCTTCAAGTACGGCTTGCTCAACATCGAGACCAAGAGTGCGCTGCAGCACGCAGTCCCCGACGTCCAGACGCCGGTCGTCACCTGCGCGGACGCGACGAACACCACGGCCGTGCTGAGCTTCGAACCGGGAGCCAACAACCTCATCCTCGAGGATCAGGCCAATCCCAACTGCATTAGGCTCATCTATCGCGACGAGAACAGCAGCATCCTCGTCGCTGACCGCTTCGCCTACGGCCTTCTTCGAGTCATGGCTGGCTAGGTTCCCGGCACACGACATCCTTATGCCGTTAGCCGTAGAAAAGCATAAAAAAGCATAAATAGTCTCCTTCTCCCTACGACTGGTGCCTACTCTGTCTGGAAGCACGACGAGAAGAAGCTCTGAGGCAGAACTCGCTCACATGATGTAGACGCGTCTGCCGTTCAGGACGACCTTCACGCGCTCTCCAGGCGTCAGCTCTGGCCGCTTCGCGTTCGCCACCGGCACTGCTTGAAAAGTCTCGGGATGGAGCACGGTCAGTTCGGGATGGGTCGCGGCGACACTGGTCTCCAGGACGGGGAGGACGTGCCACTCGTCCTGCTTGTACTCGTGCTGCTCGTTCTTGTCCCGTTTCGGATTGTAGAACCGGATGCGCTTGCCCAGGTCGCGCACGAAGAGGGTGTCCTTTCCGTGGCGGACAGCGTCACCCGCCGAGAAAGGCGGGAGCTCGACGAACCACGTGGTTCGGTACACGTCCTTGCTCCGCAGCTTATCATGTCCGAACAGGTGCGCGCTGCTCTTCACCGCACCGCCGTAGTGTTCCACGAGCGCTCGGGCCGTCTTCTCGATAGCCGACTTGCTCGTCACGAAATAGTCCGTGCCGTGTTTCTGTTTCGTCTGCTTGCTCACGCCAGCGTTGCAACGGTGGAGTGTGTCCAGGACGAACCGCTTGCGGTCCTCGTCCTCGTTCCGCACCTGGAGTACGCCTTCGAAGTAATTCGTGCGGTGCTTCGCCCAGCGTGGGCTGATTGTGTTCTGGATCTCATAGGGTACGATGTATTCCTCGACATAGGGTTTCGCTTTTGGGCTCGCGGTACCCGTCACGGCCACCGCCGCCTCTCCGGTCACCTTGAGGCCGTCCTTGAGCGGGATCTCATCGAGCGTGATGGCGACGCGTTCGACGGTCGCGTAGGGCGCGATGATGACCTGCTTCTTGAAGAGCTCCCCGAGCCGTGCCGTCGGGTCGTCCGTCGGGTGCCACTTGCCATGGAAGCGCACCGTTCCGCTCCGCGTGCACACCTCTGCCTTGAACTCCTTGAAGGAGCTCACGAGAGGCTTTTCCTCCTTGAGACAGTTCTTGCAGAAGACGTCCACGACCTGTTTGCTTCCGCATTTCGGGCAGAACATGGGTCGTGAAGAACAAAATCCCCTATAAAAAATGTTCCCCAGGCCTGGCTATGGAGAAAAAGTCCTCCTTCGTCGTCCACAACCCCCTACTTGCGTCGGGGAACGTGGCCGACTCCGTCGAGCCAAGCCAAGCTGACGCCAAACCTTGGCAAACGTGGCTTCGACGGACTTTTTCTATTAAACCCTATACCTTTTTCGCAGCGTTTCCCTCGTTCAGCGCCGCTATGAGTTCTCCTATAATCTTTTCCTTCTCCTCTTTCGGTATCGAGCAGCCGCCCGCGGCCTTGTGACCGCCACCGCCATGCTTGAGCATCAGGGAGCCGATATCCACTCGGTTCAGGTCTTCGAAGATGTTCTCGCCGCAGCTGACCTTTATCCTGTCCGGCTCGTACTTCAGGTTGTCGACGCTGAGGTAGACTGCCTTCCCGGGATACATGAGGTAGAGCCAGAAAGGCTGACCACGAGGCAGGTCCTTCGGTGCCTCGGTGCGGTCGACGAGGATAACCTTGTCCCTGACCTGGACATACGCAGGGATGTGTGCCTTCCAGTTCTCGTGCTCCGTGAGTTTCGTCTCGACGCGCTTCCTGATGATGGGCTGCTCAATCACTCGCTCGGGCGTCTCGTACGCGAGCATGTTGATGAGAAAGCGCCGGAACTCGTCGTCCTTGCGCTTGTCGTCTCCGCGGATGGCGAGGCTGAGCTTGCCGTACACGTCCGGATGCTCAAGGTCCTCCTGTGTGAACGAGGCGGAGTCGATCTTGTCCGCCGCCTCGACTATCGCTCGGTGTCGCTCGAGTTCAGGATGGCCCGGCAGGTAGTGCTCGTAGATGACCCTGGCGCAGCTCTTCGCTGTGACGTCGAGGATACCCTTCTCTTTATCTGGTGAGCTCGTCGCGTGGTGGTCGAACCATAAGGCGCAGCCCTCCCCATAGGGAAGGTCGACGATGACGTCGCCCGGCCGGACGGGAAACTGCTTCTTCTGCAGCATCCATGGTTCCGCGAAGGTGATCTCCTCGATGTCGGGGAAGACAGCCTGGATGAGGAAGACGCTGACCACCCCGTCGAAATCGGTGTGGGTGACGATGCGTTGGTAGTCGGTCATCTCCTCCTCCTTTTCTCCCTTTGTCTTCAGCCTTTTTTCTCCTGCATTTAATATTTTGGCTTTTCCGTGTTTTTTAGGAAAACTTTTTATCCTGACTTCTCCAGTATTGTGGCATGAACATCGAGGGCAACCTGCACGGATATATCATCAAGGCTCGCGAGATCATCAGGGACGCGAAGCTGCGGCTCGAGAAGGAGCGCGAGGACGAGATCCGGTGCGAGGAGACGACGGATTACTGCATCTACACGAACCTGCGGAATGCGCTCCTCCTCCTGAACGAGATCGAGAAGCTGGACGACGAGGAGATAGCGCTGCTCAAGGACATGCTGAAGCAGGAGCACGGAGAGGAGGACGACCTCGGCCGGCTCCTCGTGGCGTGAGGTACAGGACGCGACTCAGCCGCGAACCAGCGCCAGGAGCTCGTCTCGCTTTTCGACCATCTCTGCCTCGGTGTCGGCTTCGACGATGAGCCTGATGACGGGCTCGGTGTTGCTCTTGCGCAAGTTGAACCACCACGTGCTGAATTCGATGCGGATGCCATCGAGCTCGCTCACGGCGACGACACCCGGTGCGCTGGCATAGATCCTCTTCGCAGCTGTTATGACTTTGTCAGGGTCTGCAACCTTGTTGTTGAGTTCGCCGCTATAGCTATATTTCTTCAAGGGCGCGACGAGCGTGCTGAGCGGCTTGCCCGTCTCCTCGAGGAGGTTGAGGAGCTGGAAAAGCGCGTACATTGTGTTTTCGGTGTAGTTCGCTTCTCCCGGGTAGAAATGACCGCTCACCTCGCCGGCGAGCAGTGCGTGCTCGTCGCGCATCTGCGCCTTGATATAGGCGTGCCCGACGCGGCACATTATCGGTATGCCGCCGGCGGCAGTGATGGTCTCCCGCACGATTCTGCTCGCGCGTAGGTCGTGCAGGATTGTCGCGCCCTTGTGGGTTCGCAGGACTTCTTGCGCGATGAGCGCGAGGAAGAGGTCTGCGCGTACCGTCTCGCCGTGCTCGTCGACGAAGACGCAGCGGTCGCCGTCCCCGTCGAGCGCCAGGTCGAAGTCGGCGTGTTCCCCCGTCACTGTTGTCTTGAGGTCGGTGAGGGTCTCCTCCTTGAGCGGGTTCGCCTCGTGGTTCGGGAAGGTCCCGTCCGGCTTGAAATAGAGCGGCTTGATGCGGATGTGGCGCTTGGCGAGGAGGGAGGTGAGTGCCTCATAGGTGTAGCCGCCCATGCCGTTGCCCGCGTCGACGACGATAGTGAAGTCCTTTGTTGTCTTGAGGAAACCGAGATTGCAGTCGAGGAACTCCTGGAGATAGTCCCGTTTCGTCTCTGCACCTTTCGTCTGGGCGAGCTCTTTCGGCAGCTCGTCGACGAGTGCCTCGATGGCACGGATGCCGGTGTCGTAGCTGATTGGGATGGCCTCCTCCTTACAGAGCTTGAATCCGTTGTACTCCTTGGGGTTGTGGCTCGCGGTGACCATGACGCCCGCCTTGTAGTCCTTCGTGGCGTGGTAGAAGAGCGGCGTGCTCACCAGGCCCGCGTCGACGATGCTCGCGCCTTCGTCCGTCAGCCCCCGGATGAGCGCCGCGCTCAAAGAAGTGGAGCTGGAACGCATGTCCCGTCCGACGAGGACGGTCGCGCCTGCCGTGCGCGTCACCCGAACGAACGCGCGTCCGATGCGGTAGGCCAGCTCTTCGTCGAGATCCTTGCCGACGATGCCCCTGATGTCATACGCCTTGAAGATGCCTGCGATGTTGATTCACCTCGTTACGAGAATGATGGTTCCGTTTGTGATTCTGCTTTGCTATTTCTCTCACGGCTCGCTCGTCCCTTCACGACCGTAGTCGTCCTTGAGGCGGACGACGTCAAGCAGTTCGGGTGTGCTCGCCTCGCTGATGACGCTGTCCTCCAGGGCCTCGACCTGGTGGATGATGCCGGGCACGAAGTGCAGGGTCTCGCCGGGCAGGAAGTCGCTCGTCTCCAGTTCCGCTGGTTTCTCTTTTCGGCCGAGCGTGACGCGAAGGTGGCCCGAAAGCAGGTGCTGGCTCTCTTCCTTACGCTCATGATACTGGAGGCTGAAGCGCGCGCCTTTCGTGAGATGGAGGAGCTTGAGCGCGTATCGCTTCGTGACCGAGAGCCATTCCTCATATCCCCAGGGCTTCTCGACCTTCCGCACCGGGTGGAGGAGCTCGTCTTTCAAGGTCATGCCTTGAACCCCTCCCATTCCTTGTCGACGCGCTTCAGCCATTCGGGCGTCTCGGGGCAGGCCCACTGGCCCGCGAAGGGGTAGCCGTAGAGCTTGTCCGTGCGCGCCAGCTTGGGGAAGACGTCTGTCTCGAGCATAGCGAAGCCTTCCGGGATGAGCTCGAGCACTTCCGGCTCGAAGATGTACAGTCCGGCGTTGATTAGCTTGGACGGTGCGGTCCCTTTCGAAGGTTTCTCGACGAAGCGGAGGATGCGATTCCCGTCGAGCATGGCGACGCCGAACATGCTCGGATCTTTCACGGTGGTGAGGGCGATCGTCGCAATCGCCTCGTTCCGCAGGTGCTCCTTGTACAGCTTCTCGAGATTCACGTCCTTCATCTCGTCCGCGTTCAGGACGAGGAACGGGCCGTCCTGGAGGAGCTCCTTCACCTTCCTAATCGGGCCGGCTGTGCCGAGCGGCTCATTCTCCTCGACATAGGTGATGTGCATGTCGTAGGCTGTCCCGTCCTGGAATTTCGCGATGATCTTCTCCTTGAGGTAGCCGACGCTGATGATGACGTCGCGGATGCCGAAACGCTTGAGGAAGTCGAGGTTGTGCTCGAGCAGGCTCTTGCCCTGTACCTCGAGAAGCGGTTTCGGCACCTTGTCAGTGAGCGGCTTCATCCGCGTGCCCTTGCCGCCGGCGAGGATGAAGGCCTTGCTCGGCACTCGGCCCTTGAGCGCGCGGCGCAGGTAGAGTTCGACCGCGTGGCTTCGGTTCTTGACGCTGATCCTGTCGACCTTGCTGTCAATCTGGCTGAGCAGCTGCTTGTTAATCGTCAGAGTGACTCGTTCTTTCATCACACCACCCTGAATAGGGCTATGGTACGAAATATATAAACATTTCGAGTGATATGAGGAAGTGTGACTGCGCGCTTACCTTTCGTGCTGCGCATGCAGAGAAGGCGAATCTCTTCCTTTCCGGACTCGGCCTGAGAAACGGAACATTTATATACCTCCCAGGCGTGTTTCATGAGTAGTCACAGTCGGAGGGATAGATGATGAAGCGTCTCTTTTCGCTCAAGCGCTTGCGCAAGACCAACTACGATGATGATGACCAGATGGAGAGTCAAGACGAGTACGTCGAGCTCAACACGGATTTGGCCGGCGACGGCAAGGGTGGCAAGGTCATCGTGCGAAGCTTCTCCCTTGAGGATTTCAGCGATATCAAGCCGGTGCTGGACGTGCTGCGCGAGGGCTACACCATCTGCCTCGTCAACATCAAGCCGCTCAAGGACAAGGACCTCGTCGAGCTGAAGCGCGCGATTAACAAACTCAAGAAGACGACCGAGGCGCTCGACGGTGATATTGCCGGCTTCGGCGACGACTACATCGTCCTCACGCCGAGCTTCGCGAGCATCTACCGCGCAGGCACGGATGAAGTGCACGAGTAAACCTTTCCCCTGTTTTCTGTTCTTTCCGCTTTCGTGCCTCGCAGGTGCTTGGCGGGTACAACGGGGCAAGCGCGTTGTAGTTTTATTTTCCGCATCCTCTTCCTATAGGTTATCAGCCGATAATGCTTATAAATGCTGTTGCGGCGTGAAGAGGCATGGAAGACGAGAAATTCGAGCAGCTCACCGGCGAGCCCTGCCCGGTCTGTCACAAGAAGACGCTCACCCTTGTGGAGGCCACGCGGGACGTGCCCTACTTCGGACCGTGCTACCTCTTCAGCATGAACTGCAGCTCTTGCAGCTATCACAAGGCTGACGTCGAGGTCGAGCAGAACAAGGGCCCGGCGAAGTACACCTTCATGCTCGAGAGCGAGGACGACCTGAAGGTGCGTGTCGTCAAATCGAGCAATGCGACCGTGAAGATCGGCACGGTCGGCACGATTGAACCGGGCGAAGCCGCGAACGGCTACATCACCAACATTGAAGGCCTGCTGAACCGGATCAAGACGCGGGTGGAGCACCTCAAGCAGGCGGCGAGCGACGAGGGCGACAAGGACGCCGTCAAGAAGGCGAAGACCCATCTCAAGAAGCTACAGCGCGCCCTCTGGGGCCAGGAGAAGCTCAAGATCACGCTCACCGACCCCACGGGAAATTCCGCCATCATCTCGCCGAAGGCGGCGAAGAAGTGATTGGCTGTCGCGCAACTTTTCTTGCTTATCTCAGAACTTTCATCTTCCCCGCGTGCTCCGCACCCATATCGCGGTACGAGTTGGGCAGTGAGATGACTGCGGTGTATGGTTGTCCGCGGAAGTGCAGGATTCCGGCAAAGAGTCCGTTCGTCGTGATGCTCAGTCGCGGGTTGTCTCGTTGGTTCTCATAGTCGCCAGCAATAATCACGAGGCTGCCGAGGCCGATGCGCTGGTTGAGGTGCTTCATCTCTGCCGGCGTCAGGTTCTGCGCCTCATCGAGGATGGTGACTGCGCGATCGAGCGTCCTCCCGCGCCAGTGGGCATAGTCCTCCACCATCACAATCGGCCCTGGCGGCCGATAGAGTTTGGTGTCGACAATCTCCTTGCACGCCGGCTGCTCCTTCTGGTCATGAAATGCCTGTTCGAACTGGTAGAATCCATCAGGGATGCCGAGCTTCTCATGCGCATCGATGTAGCTACGGATGTCGGCTTCGAGCTTCTCCCGTTCCTTCCCTGGGAGATAGCCACGTTCGCGCCGCTCGCCTCCGATGAGATCGGTTGGTTTTGTGATGAAGAGGCGGTCGAATCTTCCCGGTACGAACAGCCTCGGCGGCGCAAGATGCGCACTATGCCACACCTTCTTCTCATTCTCAGATCTGCGCTTTCTGTTTCTTTTTCGAGACTCCTCTTCGGCGTTTTCGTCTTGATGCGCTTCTCTAGAAATCGTGCCCAGGCATTGATGAAGCGCCGAAGCATAGCCGACTAGCGTCTTGCCGCAGCCGGCGCCACCTGTGACGAAGATGCGGCTGATGTGAGGCTGCTTCAGGGTGTGCAGGAAGATTGCTTGCTCTATGTCTTTCGGAGCAATGTCGAAGACGCGTTGCTGCAGCAGCGACTGAGCTGGAAAAAGACGCACCTCGAGGTCGCCCATGTCGAAGCGTGTGTGGTCGCGGTTCCAGTGCACGTCGCCGACCACGTAGCCTACCATCGGAGAATTCTTCCCTGTTTCCTGTTTCACGATGAGATATTGGTTGGCGAAGAAGTCTTTGACGTGGTCGCCGAACGTGTTGAGGGAGAGAATGCGGCGAGAGTTCCTTGAGTAGTAACTTTCGTTCACCTCGTTGAAGAGGAGGTCATCTTCGAGCGTCACGATACCTGACCTGCGGATATTCGGGTTGACCTTGTCGAATTCGGCCATTTCGGCCGGGAGGCCGCGGAGGCCGAGGTCGAGCTGCTCACCGTGATACTTGCACACAACCCGTAGCTTCCCACGAGCACTCTCCGGCAGACTTCCGATGAGCCCTTCGACGCTGTCTGCGGATGAGAGCATGAAGTAGAACTGTTCGTCAATCTCGACCGGCGTGTCGTGCGTGAGAGGCTGACTGCCGAGGCGCTGTGCGAGAAAGCTCAACACTTCGTTGGCCGCGTTCTTGTCACCAAGCGCGTCCGCGATGCTGCGACGGGTATGTTCGGGATTGTCGCCGCGTTCGTACGCGCGGAGCTGGTCGAAGTCGGACTTAAGCATGACAACGACCTGCTTATCGGGCTTTTGGTCGTCCTTCCACGGGTTGTCTGCGAACGAGGTGATTGCCGCGTCGCCGCTCCACCGATAACATGAGAGCGTCGGGACGAATATCTTCTTCATGCCTGTGATGTTGGGCGTCGTCTGCTTGGCCATGATCCACCCTATAATCCACGGACTATATCATGGATTTTCACGATTTCTCTGTACAGGTGTTTGAGAGTTGGACTTATCTTGTTCAGCTTGCCGAGATTTATGTCGACGGGGGGGATGTATTGTCCGGAGATGCGCGAGTCGAGAGTGATGTGCTGCAGCCGTTCGCCGATCACGACGAGGCCGTTCGAGATTGTGCTCTGCCGTGAGAGATAGTTGCCAATGCGCGGTAGGACGAAGCTTGGACTGCTAGGTGGTTTCTCGCCTCTCCCGTATTGAATTATATTCTCGAGATCATCTCTGGAGAGGATCACACGGGCGGCGACGTGGACCCCGTCATCTATGAGATGCTGGGTCGCCTCCCGCATTGCCTTCGAGATGAACACTGCCTCTGCCCGGCGCGTGACCACGTTGCCGCCTCGGAACCCCTTGTTCTCCTGGGCGTAGCCAAAAAAATCCGTCTCGCCGCGCAAAAGGGCGCGCGCGAGCAGACGGGCGCTCTGGTCGGCTCCGCCGAGATAGTTCACGATGCGCTGAACAGACGAGCTGATTGTCTGGACTCCTGGTACTATCATGCTTATGCATTGTGGCAGAGGAGCGAACTATATAACTATTTCTATTTCTCAGTAGTTACTCGACGAGAGTGTGGTTTTTCTGCGCATACAATGGTTCATTTCAGGGTGTGCGTGCCGGAGGTTTGCACAAGATTGTCCGACTTATTGTGCTTCACCCTTCCGGATGTGATAAAGCTGTTTGCTTTTCTGTCCGAAAAAGCCCAATTTAGCGGTATTTCTCAGACAAAGCCTCCACCACCACAACATTTATATATTACCTATACCAATATACAGATTAGTATACAGGAATACGTTGCGACAAAGGCGTCCTCGCGCCTCGGCGTTCAGAACCCCGCACAGAAAACCAACCAAGGTGTTACCACAATGTCAGACCCGACCTTGAGATGCAACCCCCGACTCTATCACTACAATGGCTTCTGCTTCAACAAAGGCCGCGTGCCCTATGGGCAGATTGCCATCCCGGTGCACGAATGCGATGCGATGGAAGCCAAGCAGGAGAAACCAGTGACCACCATCATCAGCTAGACGCTCACAGCCTTCGTAGTCGTTCTACACGACCAAACGCCAAAACTTTCCTTTCCACTACTGCGAAGGCAGAGAAACCAGTGAATTCCACCAGGAGCGGCCCCAATGGCCGCTCCTGGACCACATCTATCCCCATTGTCAGCGGATTCCATGACGGCATCACCACCAGCTTCTGCTTCTTCCGCCGATGCTTATGCTCGCCCACGAGGAAGCATTTCACGGTCTCAGTGCGCAGGTCGTCCGTGATGCGCGCCACGGGATGCTCGTGGCCCATGATGATGGTGCTGACCTCCTCCAAATCCTTCTCATCTAAACCTTCATCTTGAAGATTATCGAGCGTGACGTCGCCATGCACCACCAGGATCTTCTCCTCACCATTCTTCACGATAAGGTATTTTTTGAGAGTGATTCTGAGTCTTTCGAGTATCGGACCGATGAACACGTCGTGGTTCCCCTGTATCGTCTCGACGCTGGCGCCACGCTCGCGGATGCTAGTGATGAATTCCTGAACCTCGAACCACTCCTCGCGCGAGATCGTGCCGAACTCGTGCTTGATGTCGCCCGCGAGAATGACGTTCTCGATCTCATACTTTCTGAACAAACGGTCCAGCTCTTTCTTGAAATACTTCTTCTGTTCTCGGGGTAGGAGCACGCCGTCGCGCCGCCGTTCCTCCTCGTAGCCGATGTGGAGATCAGCAAGGATCAGCGTCTTGGATGGAGGCAAGTAGAGCGCAGTCTTGTCCGCGACGATGCCCGGGAGGAGTTCCATGCGGGAAAGAAGGGAGAAGGAATATTTAAGGAAGGTGTTTTACTTGGTGAGCTTCTCGAGCTCCTTGATCTTGTCCTTGAGGAACTCGACCGTGCGGCTGTTATCCTGCTGGTGCATGATGCTCCCGCACTCGACGCACTTGAACTCGAACTCCATGCTCTTGTCGAAGTCCATGCGGACGCAGGCGTTCTTGCACATGAAGAACGTGCCACCCTCCTCGCTCGCGAGGCGGTCCCGCATCTTCTCGAGCTTCTGCAGGTTGAGCTTGCGATGCAAATGCGGTATCATGTGCTCGTTGAAGTCCCAGTAGCAGATGTACCAGCCCTTGATCCGGTCCTTCTTCCGGAGGAAGCTGACGATGTTGTGCTCGAGGAGCTTATACAGGATATTGCGGGTCTCGTTAATCTCCAGGTCGAGCTCTTCCGCGATGATGAACTCGCTAATCTTCGTCTTGCCCTTGAGGAACTCGATGATTGGCATGGCGTGCTCGCCGACGAGCTCGCTGACGACCTCCTCCGTGAGTTTCTTGATTGGCTTGGCAAGCTTGAGTTTCTGGGCCATTGTGAATCCTCCGTTTTCGGATGCGTCTAGGATGTCCGGGTGCCGGTATGCGAACGCGAGATGTGTCCCGTCGAAACATCATACTGACGTGCAAACGCGATGCGTTTGCATCCCCCCGTCGTAACAAGCATTTCTGGGGAATACCCTATTTAAGCTTTGTGGTAGAAAATCCGGGCTTTCGTATACTAGACAAGATATCCGTGATAATTCAGATCCGTGATAATTCAGATGCGTTCGCAGGCGAACTCCCGGACGAGGCGGGCGCCGCTGCAGCTCGCCTCGCAGGCGTTCGCGAACGTGATGTAGCGGTTGTTCAGCTTGGCGCACACCGGCGCGTAGCCCGCGCACGAGTTGCAGTCATAGGCCGGAACTGCCTCGGTGGCCGTGCTGCCGGCCACGACGTTGCCCGTGACCCCGTTGCTCGCATAGCTAGTGGCAGGGATTGCATCCGTAGGTCCGAAGTTATAGGTCGAGAACAGGCCGACGACGCCCACCAGGGCGACTATCAGCACGATGACCAGGATTGCGCGTTCCATGCCCCCACCTATGCTGCATTCAACGCGACGGATTATTTAAACCTTTGGGTGCTCGCGCTCGAAACCTATGGTAATCTTTATATACTTCCGTTTCCGAAGCAACCATATATTGAGGTGAGGTGACACTATGCGTCTCAACAAGAAGGCTTCTCTCGAGATTGGCATCAACACAATCGTCATCCTGGTGATTGCGATGGTGCTCCTTGGGCTCGGCATCGGGTTCATCCGTGGGCTGTTCAAACAATCAGGCGAACTCCCTGGACTCATCGATACTGACCAGTTCAACACGCCGCCGGATAGTCAGACTCCCATACGGATTACGCCCAGCAGCGTCGCCTTGAAAGGCGGTGATAGTAAGCCTGTGAAGGTCGGCGTTTACAATAAGGACGTACCAGGACTTGTCGATTTCACTGTTGCAATTCCTCGATGTAAAGGAAAGGGCGATGTTGTTATTATGCCGGTCTTACTTGCTGACGCGGCCAAAATCTCACAAGGGGAAAGTCAAGGTTTCCGCGTCATTGTGACTGCAGAGATTGCTAAGGTTATTAATGCGGGCAGTTCGAGTGCCGCCGTCGGTGACAAAATGGATCCTGGCGAATACATTTGTAAGCTCGTGGGCATCCAAGCTGACGCTGCTGGCTTGCCGTTGACAGGCTCCAATGTGAAGTCGTACGATACACAGTTTATTATGACGGTGACAACCTGAGGTGATGCCGATGAAAAACAAACGACACCTGACACGAAGCGAGGAGTTCGACCTGCTCAAGCTCGTCCTGGACAAGTTCCTCTGGCTCGGCGTGCTCATCATGGGCTACGGCTTCTACCGGATCGTCAACGTCAGCACGGACTTCTGGTACGGAATGAGCATCATGCTCGGCGGCGCCATCCTGCTGCTCATCTTCATGTGGATTCTCATGAAAGAATACCACTTCATGAAGTAGGGCAGGAAACCTTTCCTCAACCTTTTTCTCAGTCTTCAACTCTTTTCCTCACTTCATTCCCTTCGGAACAGGTGAACTGCATGCGGAACCGACGCGGCATGGAACTCGCGGTGAACACGCTCGTCGTGCTCATCCTCGGCATGCTCATCGTCGGGGGCGGCATCGCCCTCGTCTACAACATCTATGACGCTGGGGTCAAGCTTCCCGAAGAGGTGGGGAAGCGCACCGAAGCCCGGCTGTTCGACATGCTCCTGAACGGCGACCAGCGCATTGCCGTCCTGGACAACGTGCAAACAATTGCACGTGGCAAGACTGCCACCTTCGCCGTTGCAATCCAGAACGAGCTCGAAGGCCAGACGTCCACGTTCAAGGTGGTGGACATCAAGCAGGTTACGCCCGACCCAAGAACTTGCACCCAGCAGTCCTGCCCCGAAGCCCTGATGCTCGGCACGACCTACACCGTTCCGCGTTACGAGAACAAAGCGTTCTACGTCGGGGTGAACGTCCCGAAATCTGCGCCAAGCGGCGAGTACGTCTTCATGATCAAGGTGAATCACCTCCCAACTTCAGGCCCTGAAGAGCTCTACGCCCGGAGCAAGGTCCACGTCGTGGTGGAGTAAGAATATCCGAAGCCGAATCCGCTCTCAGAAATCGAGCAGCTGCTCAAGAGCTGCCTTCGGATCCTCAGCCTTGCAGACGCTGCTCGCGAGGAGGACGCCTTGCGTCTTGAGCTCGATCGCCTTCTGTACGTCCGCGCCCGTCGTGACGCCCGCACCGACGAGCAGGGGACCCTGGATGAGCTCGACCGCCTTCCTGATGATCTCTGGCTTGGTCGTCACGCTCACCTTCGCGATCATCTCCGGCGGCTCGACAGCGATGAACTCGGGCTGATACTTGAGCAGCTCTGCGCCCCGTTCCGGCGTCTCGGCACAGATGATGCACTTGAGTCCGAGTTCTCGCGCGCGCGCCACGATCTTCGCGATGCGCTCGTCGTCGAGCTGGTGCTCGCTGTGATTGATGAGCGTGCCAATCGCGCCCGCCTTCTTGACCGCTTCCGGCAGGATGAAGCCAGTGTTCCTCCCGGCCGTGATGCTGTCCATGTGCTGTGCATAGACCGGGATATTCACCGCCTGACTCACCCGGTAGATGTCTGCCGCCTGCACGGCAACGCGGATGTCGACCTTGCGTTCACAGGCCACCTTCTCGCAGAGGCGCGCCAGCTCTTCAGCCTTTGCGCCAGTCGCTTGTGGATAGGTCTTGAAATTAACGATGATGACGGTCATTAGCCCTTGTTCGAGAATCCTGATTTAAAAGGTTTTCTTGTCAGTGCCTGGTGAAGAGGCAGAGACGTGCTGGCGGATAGTTCAGTGAGGGTTCCGGCCAGATGGGCTCGCTATGCTGCAGCGCGAGGGGCGCATCGCCAATGAGGGTGTCGAGTGAGCGCGTTGGGTCGTAGACCGCATTGCGCTTGATGATCCAGAGCGGCGCACGTCGGTCGCGCTGTCCGATGTAATCGAGGATGACGATTGCTCCGCCATTGCGGACAGTGTGCGCGATGTTCTCGACAGCCGTCCATGGTCGTTTCATCGTGGAGAGCGTGTAGGCGAGCATGGCGCCTTCATAGGATTCCGGTTCGCCTCGCCATGCTTGTGCGTCCCCTTGCTCCAGCGTCACTTCAGGCTTCTGCCCATCACGAGCTTCCAGTCTGTTTGCGAACAGCATCAGGGCGGTATCGGAGAGCTCCAGCACGTGATAGGCATTCTCCGATTGGTAGTAGGATAGATGGCGTCCGGCGCCGGCGCCCACGTCCAGAATCGCTCCTGTTGTCGCTGCATGGAGGGTCTCGAATGCGCGTTCAAGCCCTGCGTTGCCGCTCATCGCAGCATTGTATCGCCACCCGAAGGCATTGTAGCGGTTGCGGACCCGTGCGGGGTGGAGTGGGTCGATGAGGACTCTGATTATATTGAGCATCAGGACTCAAAACAGCAGAGATTTATATATTTTACTACTTTTTAGTGGCATTAAAGAATCGTTGTCGGTAGAGCCACGCCAGCACACTCACGCCGGTGAGTCCCATGGCGAGGCTGAGCCACTGGCCGACGAGCAGACCCGTCGAAGCGAGCGTGAAATCCGTCGGGTCGGGCGCGCGCCAGAAGTCGGTGAGGAACCGGCCCAATCCATAAAGGATGATGAAGAGCCAGAAGATGCTTCCTGCTTTCAGCTTCTTCCGCCATTCCTCCTTCGCGTAGAGCGCCAAGAGCACGAAGAAGAGGAGCAGGTTCTTTCCCGCCTCGTAGAACTGGCTCGGGTGCCTGCAACCCTCATATCTGGAATAGTTGATGCACCAGGGCACGCTCGTCACGCGTCCGGGGAGTTCGCCGTTGACAAAGTTGGCGAGGCGCCCGAAGACGAGGATGAGACTGAAAGGCACGACGAGGAAGTCTCCCAGGTCGTAGAAGCGCACCTTTCGCTTCCTGCAGAACCAGAGGCCTGCGAGGATGGCACCGAGGAAGCCGCCGTGGAAGCTCAAGCCGCCTTCCCAGACCGCGATCACCTTCCAGGGCGTCGCGAGGAAGTAGGCAGGATTGTAGACAATGACATACGTCAGGCGGGCCATGATGATGGAGCAGAGAATGAGCCAGGTGACGAACTCCTCCACACCCTCCTCGTCGAGGTTCTTGATCCGGCCTTCTTTCGCAATCTGCCGCAGGAGCCAGTAGGCGAGGAGGAAGCCGAGCACATAGACGAGACTGTACCAGCGCAGTGCGAACGGGCCGAGTGAGAAGATGACTGGGCTCAGGCTGTGCGTGAAGGGCATAGCAGGTTGAAGAAAGGAATTGTATAAAAGGTTTTAGTTGCCGAAGTGCTTCTCGATTTCCTTCTTGAACATCTCCTTCGGATAAGCTCCTGAGAAACGACCGACCTCCTCGCCATCCTTGAGGAAGACGACGGTGGGGATGCCCCTGATGCCATACTGGGTGGCGAGCATGCCGTTGGCCGGCTCTTCTGTGTTTACCTTGCCGAAGGTGATATCTGGAGAGTCTTTCGAGACCTCTTCGAACGTCGGCTTGAAAGCCATGCAGGGGCCGCACCACGCCGCCCAGAAATCCAGGATGGCCTTGCCTTTCTTCGCCTCGTTGAAGTTTTCAGGTGTTATGTCAAGTACCATAATTGTACACCTCAAACGCTTGTTATTGGCAAAGAGTGAGGAACCTTTTAAAATGATTGCGTTGAAGGGTGAAATGTGCAAGAATAATGCACGACCACAAGCATCACTATCTCGAGTTGAATGCGATGTCGAGCATGACGAACGCAGTGAAGTCATAATTGTGAGACGTCGAACAGTCCGCGACTAGAGAGAGCGTAAACTCACGCGCGGCCATCCCCCGACTAAAGTCGGAGGCGCGCCGGATTCGGGTTCGAATCCTGGCGCACGGAAACCTGCAAGTTTCCTTTGCGTTCCTCGCTTCGCTCGGGCCGCGCGTTCCTAACACGCGCTTCGCCGAACCTCGTTTCATCTCCGCGCTGCAGCATCGGGGCGTTCACGAGGCGGAGCGCGCGTAAAACCGTGCTGCCTACTTCAGTTGCTGCAGAACTTCCTCAACACGCAGCATACTTTCCTCGCCGCTAGCCATATCTTTCAGCTTCACCTTGCCCGCGTCGAGCTCTTTCGGGCCGCAGATGAGCACGAACGGGATGCCATAGCTGTTCGCGTAGTCGAGGTTCTTCGAGATGGAACGCTCATTCAGGTCCATCTCTGCAGGGATGCCTGCCGCGCGCAAGCGCTCGACAATCGGTATGCATTCCTTGCCGTTCTTGATCGGGATGACGTAAACCTGAACGAGCGACTTCTTCTGCTCGCTTTCTTTCTCTTTCCGTACATCCATGATTGGCTCGAGGCCGAAGCTGAAGCCGATTGCAGGGAAGTCGAGCTTGCTCTTGAGCAACTCAGGAATCATCTTGTCGTAGCGGCCGCCGCCACAGAGTGACGAGGTGACTTTCGACTCCTTCGCGAATCCCTCAAAGACGGTGCCGGTGTAGTAGGCGAGGCCGCGCGCGAGCGAGGGGTCATAGATGACGTTCTCTTCCTCGTTGAGGTAGGAGAAGAGTTCCGAGAGCTCCTTATACCCTGCTGTCTCGCCGACGAACTCCTTCACTCTTGCCAGTTTCTCTTTCGTGCTTCCTTTCTCTGTGCTGAGCTGCACGACGAAATCGACCGACTTCTCCGGAATACCCTTCTCCTTCAGATCCTTCCGTACCTCGTCAAGGCCAACCTTCTTGATCTTGTCGAGGATGAGGATTGTCTCGATTAGTTGTGACTCCTTGACGCCGTTCTTCCGCAACACCTCCTCAAGAAGTTTCCGATTGTTCACCGAGATAGTAACAGGAATGCCAAGTTCCTTGAATCCTGCAACAGCAACGCGAATGCATTCAGCATCAGCAAGCATGGACTTGCTGCCCACAACATCAGCATCGCACTGGTAGAATTCGCGATACCTGCCGAGCTTGATCGGTCCATCGCGGAAGACGCGGCCGATGGCATACCGTTTGAAGGGTAGCTTCAGCTGCGGATTCATCCCGACGAAGCGGGCCAAGGGTACGGTGAGATCATACCGCAACGCCAGGTCGCGCTTCCCCTGGTCCTGGAACCGGAAGGTTTCCTTCAATATCTCTGCGCCGCCAGCATACTTCGCGCCAAGGACGTCGAAACGCTCGAACATCGGCGTCTCCAAGGGGTTGAAGCCGTAACGCTCGAAGACTGCTGAGAGCTTGCTGATAAGCTTGTTCCGCTGGATCTTTTCCTCTGGCGGGAAGTCGCGCACGCCCTTGGGCAGTTGGAGTTTCATCGGGGTTCACTTGACATCGTATCTTTTAATGATTGTGGAAAAGGGCCACCGGCGGGAATCGAACCCGCGTCTGGAGATCCACAGTCTCCCATCCTAACCATTGGACTACGGCAGCCATTGAGGAGCGCCAGTTCTGCGAAGGTTCTGGCGCTGAAGATGAACGAAAACAGTCTGCGAAGTAGGTACGCCTCGGCTAGTGATGAAGGCAACCAACTCGCGTCATGATGCTTCCAGAGAACACTGCCCCTTTATAAACCTTACTGGCGGTTCCTCAAGAAGGAGTTCTGGATTCTGCTGCGTACGCCTTATGCCTCTTCTGTGCTTCGCGACGGTTCGCTACGTAGCCGAGCTTGCCCATCAGGGTGCCGCGGGCGACGCTCGACACGTGCGACGCGCTGATGCGCATGCCATACTTCTCCTTCATCATGGCGGCGATGTCCTTCACCCGGAGATCGCGTCTCTCGACATACATCGACGTGACCTCGGTCGCGAAAGCCTTGTAGTCGGGCAGCAAGGTGCGGTCGAAACGCTCCAGCTGTTCCCTGGCTGGCTTGACGTACCCGTCGACCCGGGCTTCCGGGCCGTGGGTGCACCGTGCCGTGTAATTCGCGGCAGAGCTCGCCACGTGCTCGCGCAGCGCATCCTTGTACATGTCCACATCGACGCCGAGCTCGATCGCGCCGACGAGATAGCGCGTGTGCAGTGCCCTGGGGACGCCCAGCCGGTGTCGTTCGATAGCTTGGTTGTAGAGCGCCACGCTGTCCTGGACGATGCGTTCCAAGGGCTCGTAGACAGGATTCTCCGACCGTCTCCCTATTGTCTTTAGAGCCCTTCCCTTCCTGATTGTCTCCTCCAGTCTTATCTGGTCCGCTCGCTGTCGCCGCCGCTCGTGCAGCCTGCCGAGGATGCCGGGACGCTTGCGCTCTTCATACGGCCTTATTAGTTCAGAGACTGGAGGGGGAGTTGTCGGGAGCGGTGCGACCGCAATGAAATCCGGGAACGACACCTTGAGCCGCTCCGCCGCCTCCCAGGAAGCGTTGAACGTCGAATAGTTCGGATGCTCCGCCGTCACAGCGGCGAGCATCTGTGCTGCTTGCCCAGCCGTCAATCCTTGCTCGTGTCCCTGCCAGGCGTTGCGATACCACTCCTTGACGCGTTGCCACAGTCTCATCATATACCCCCCAAGATGTCAGTGTTGATGACCACTTTGGTGCCCTCTTCCAGGAACCCTTCATCCTTCATCTGGACGATGACCTCGTCAGCATGGCGAATGCAGCCTTCGCTCCGTCGCGTCCCGAGATAGTCTGGCTCGTCCGTCCCGTGCAGCCCGATGCTGCTCCCCTTCTTGGTAAGCCCCCACTTTGCCAGCTTGCGGTTAGGCGTGTCAATCCTCGCGAACCAGGGACCGAACGCGTAGCGGCCGTGCCGCTTCCACGTGGTGCTCGGCTCGACCATCGTGACTTCGAAATATTCTCCTGGAGGGACTTCTGGCGTCTTGCCGTCCCCCCTCTCCGTCTTCGGCCCCACTTTTTTTCCCGTCGAGATCGGATGGCGCATCTGCTCGAACAGTTCGACGACATACACGCGTTCCTCCTGCCGTGCCGGGTCGATGATCACGAGAGGCTCGCCAATCCCAAATTTTATGCCTTCAAGGTGTTCCTCGAGGTTCTTCGGGATTGGCGCAGCGCTGTCCACGTAGCGCGTCTCGATGCGCGTCTCCACTTTCGGCGGCGGTGCCGGCCGCGATTCATAATGATGGACAAGGGCTGCGCCGGTGATGCTGGCGGCGAGAACGATGCCGGTGAGCCCGCCTGCAACGAACGCCAAGGGTTGTTTCCGCTTCGCTCTCCGCAACGAGCCATACGCTGCCACTCCCTCTTCGTAATGCTCCTGAATATTAGCGTCCGCTTTGTTCAACGCCGCCAAGAGTTCATCGTTTACCATCTGGTCGCCGCGAACCTTGTTCAGCCGGCTAGTTAGGTTGCCGCTCTCGTTGCTGGTTGCCCCGTTGTGGATGAGTGTGAGGAGGTAACCCTTGTTCGTGCAGAGGTGTTCCCGTTCCTTGGTGAGCGTCTCCCGCAACCTGCTGAGAGCCTCTTCCGCGGTCTTGTATGTCTTGGAGAAGAGTCTGTAGTCTTGTTTGCTCTCTGGAGAGGAAAGATCGCATATCGAACGGCGGGCCTGCTGTATCGCGTTGTACTGTTGGATCATCTCTCGCCTCGGAGCGGCCGTGCGCTGTGTTCGATGACGACTATGCCGCGGTCGATTCCCAGCTCCTGTGCTTCCTTGACGAACCAGACCGCGTCCTTATTGCGGAACGTGGCGGCGCCGTTCGTCGAGTCATAGCCCGCATTGATGTCCTGCTCGCGTGCTGGGATGTCCGTGCCCGTCACCTGCAGTCCCTCATAGGGCTTGTTTTCCAGATTCATGAACGCTCGGCCGTAGAGGGGCCTGAACCTGCCGATGGCGACCCGTTCAACCCTGAACGCGCCTTCCTGCGTCCGGTGGTCGCCTGCTCGCTGCTTGTTCCCTTGTTTCGCAGCGAGGGTGCACCGTGCCTCATGTAGTGCAATGGGGTTATCCCCCCTCGTGTCGTAGAAACGGCCATACTTGCCATCGACGGAGATGTAGAGTACCCAGTCGGCACCGCGTCGCTCGGCTATCCTCCTCGTTGTTACGTATGCCCTGTCCATCGGCTTCTGTTCCTGGCGTGCATGGGGCGCAGCATTCGCGGATGGCGTTCTCCCTTCGAGCATTGCCACCCGTTCCTCTAGCGTCCTGACGTGCCCGTTTTCGTATTTGACGACGGCCGATGTCGTCAGGCGGCTCATGCGCTCGAGAATCTCAGTCTGACTGTTGATGCGGTAGAGCCCGACGAGCCCTGCTGTCATGACACCGAGCCCCGCAGCGAGACCAGTCACCCGTTTCCAGAACGTGCTCCGGTCACCATTGTCTGCTTTCGTGTGGAGCGTGTATGCCTGGACGAGGGTCTCGTTCACCGCAGGCAGGAAATCATAAGTCTTGGCCTTGATAGCGAGATTATCCAGCTCGTCGATAAGGGCGGCGAGCCGCTTCTTCGCACCCCTTGTCCTCGGGTGGTAAGCTCGCGTGTTGAGCCGGAGCTGCAACGCCTGGAACTCCTTCTTGAGCGTGCGATACCTCTGATCCGTATGCAGCTCCGCGTCCGGCACCTTGAACCTGCTCGTCGGCGGCCGTGCCAGGAAGCGTTCCTCGACTCCTGCCTGGACTTCTGCTGCGAGGCTGTCGAGCTCTTCTTTTCTTGATGGGTCGTAGCGAATCGCGAGGATGCGGGTCTGCTCGAAATGCTGCTTCGCGACCTCGAATCTCGTGGGTGTCAGGCTCTCGTCCGAGAGAAGCGCCCGGTACTTCATGGCTGTGTCGCTCACGTAGCGTTCGAACTGGTCTTCCTTCTGGCCCAGGTTCACATTAAATTCGCGCGCGTCCCGGAACTCCGGTGTCTCGGGTGTCCGGCCGCTCGCACGGTAATACGAGAGGACGTTCCGGATTTCATTGAATTCCTTCCGCACCCTCCGGAGGCGCTCGACATCCTCTGGTGTCGGAGGGATGTGCGTGATTAGCTCTTCGAGCGTCTCCTGATGCTCCACACCCTTCTCGTTCCACCAGAGCAGCACGCGGCCCTTGAGCAGGTTCTCATCTTGCATACAAAGGTAGTGGGGGCGTCTTTTAATCTGCCCTTCCCCTACATTCCTGGAATCCTTCCATCAATGGTCGAAAAGCTTCCAGGAATCTGGAGCTTGTCCGGATTCCCCGTCGATAAGCAGAAAGCGTTAAAAAGAGTCCGAGGTTCTGCGCCGCTGGATAAACGTCGTTGCCACGATCGCATAGTCCGGTATTGCGCAAGCCTGGAAAGCTTGTCCCTTTGGGATCCCCGGTTCAAATCCGGGTCGTGGCGTTCTCACTCCTTCCAGTCGTTCGTAGCTTCCACTGCGTGAAAGCGTTCTCAAGGGAGCGTAGCTCCTTTCGAGGTTGCTCCCCGGATTTGGGAGGGGCTCCGAAAGCTCTGCTTGAGGTCGTCCCGGTTCAAATCCGGGTCGTGGCGTTCTCATAGGTCTCGACTAGCTCTTTGCCTTCAGCAGCTTCTTCGTCAATCGCAATTGCGTCTCGATGACGGTCTTCTCCCCTTCCTCGAGGTCGACGAGCGCGAGGCGCGTTCCTGCAATGGTCGGGCAAGGGATAGTAACGGAAGGTGACAGGCATGGAATGCTCAGAAGAGCGGTTGTTTAAGAGCACTGCGCCCCAGTGTCCTGTGGTTCGGTCAGCATGCTATCGAGCATTTCGGCCAGCGCTGTTTTGTCGAAGGGTTTCTGCAGGTAGTATTGTGTGTTCTCAGGGACTTGTGCGCCAGTCGTGAGACAGACGGGAATCCTGTATTCTTCTTGCACTTTATTCGCAAGGACATCCCCGGTGATTATCCCGGGCAATCCAACATCTGTCAAGAGGGCGTCATAGGTGTTCTGCGCCAGGCATTCCAAGGCCTCATCAGCGTTCCCGACCGCTCTTGTGTCGTATCCGAGGCCAGACAACGTAGTGTTCAGTACTTCTCGGACAGATTTATTGTCTTCAACAAGCAAGATCCGCTTCCCTTGTCCCATTGGCAGTTGTTCGCGCTTCCTGTCTGCAAGCACGGCGTTGCTTGTTGGCGGGAGCCAAAAGGTAAAGGTGGTGCCCACTCCTGTGGTGCTGCGACAGTCGATGTATCCGTCAAGGTCCTTGATCAGGCCATACACTGTGGAGAGGCCCAGTCCAGTCCCTTTCCCCAAATCTTTCGTTGTGAAAAAGGGCTCGAAGATGCGATCTAGGTTAGTTTCGGGAATGCCTTCGCCGGTATCGGTCACGTCAACCTGAATCCACTCTCCTGCGGGCCGTGTGAAGTTTCTTCCGTGGTACGCCTCAAAACGGTTCTGTTGCACTTTGATCTCAAGCGTTCCTGTCCCCGCATCTTTCGCGTTGGATGCGAAATTGAGGAGCATATCGGTGAATCTGGGAATATCTATTTCTGCGACGCATCCTTGCTGTATATCGTAGCGCAGGTCGATTTGTTCTCTCAGGACTGAGCGTAAGAGCGTTTTTTCCTCTTGGAGAAGCTGACCGAGATCGTAGGGCCGCACCCGTATTGGTTGTTCACGAGCGAACTGGAGAAGCTGTTTGTTCAATTCTCCAGCACTCGCGCATTCTTCGACAAGCGTCTTCGCCATGGCTTGTATGCTCTCTTTTGTTGACAGCGACCCTATTCTTTCGGCTTGTGCCATCATTGCCTGCAGCCGGTTGTTTGCGTTATGGGCGACTCCTGCTGCAAGGACGCGGATGGTACTCATGATTTTCTGGTAATGTGTCTGCTGCTTTGCCCGGACATGAGCCGTCTGGTCAACATAGTGGGCGACAAGCCCGGGGCTGCCGTTTGGTAGCGTGATTCTTCCGGCGCTGACCGAGACATGAATTATAGAGCCGTTTGCGTGGCGCCGTTCGAGAATCTTGTTGAGGTTTCCTTTTTCGGCAGCGATACACGTCAAACTCTCTGCCTCTTCTTTCTCGCCTGGGGGGACAATCAGCTCGTCGATGTTCTGTCCGAGCACGGCTTCAGGTTCATACCCGAAGATGGTGGTGAAGCTGTCGCTGACGCTGTACACCGCGCCATTCTCGTTCATCACGACTATCGCGCTCGGGCTCTGTTTGAAGATGCGTTTGATGAAGTGAGCCTGGCGCTGCTCCGCCGTCATGTCGAGGAAGAAGAGTGTGGTGAGATACTGGCCTTCGTGCAGCACCCTGCTGCCTGCGACGAGCACGTCCAGCGCTGCTCCTTTGCGGGTCTGCACAGCGAGGTGGTAAGGAGCGACTATTTCTCCACGTTTCCTGCGTTCCCTGTTTGCTTGCGCGATCGCGGCTTGGTCTTCAGAGAGGAAATCGTTGACGTGTTTGCCCTTTAGCTCGTCGAGCGCATAGCCGAGGTGCTCGGTCATGAATGGATTCGCCTCGATAATTCTGCCTTGGTTATCGATGTAACAGATGCCGATGAGGCCTTGCTCGAAGAAGCGCCGTTCTAGGCCGATGTCCTGCAAGAACGCTTGGACATAGACCTTGTTGCGGTGCCTGAAGGGCGAGAAGGTGACCCGGACGTCAAACGGCTGCCTCGTGTGAGTCTCGTGCTGCCAGAAGAAGTTTTGTGTCTCCCCCCCGAGTGCCGCGTCGATGTATGCCTGTGCTAATGCTTCTGATGCTTGGCCGTTTGGTTGGCGCGCTGGCGAGAGCGCCCAGGGAGTCATTCCTGCCAAGTCCTCTCGTGTCATGCCGAATAGCTGTTCAGCTCGGACATTGGCGTCTCTGAGTTGATAAGAAGCGTCAAGCAAGAAATAGGCACAGGGTGCGGTGTCGAGCAGCATGTCGTAGCTGATCTCATGAGGTGTTGGCGCGATCCTGTTAGCGATGTTTTCAAGACCTTGCGATACTGCTTGTCGGAGACGATCTCGGAAGGAAGACGGGCTCATACGTAAAAGTAATCACTCTGTAGTTAAATAATTTTTGTCAGCCGGAGCTGCTTCTCGATGACGACCCTCTCTCCTTCTTCCAGATCCACCAAGGCCAGTCGCGTTTTCGTGCAATCCTCCACTAATTTATGCACTTCCACCTCGAATCCTATTTTCTGGAGTTTCCGGATGCATTTCTTCTGGCTCGGCAGCAGTTGTTCATGCCCGAGCTTGCACTCGATGAAGCGGAAGCCCTGCGCCTTGTGAAAACAGAGGAAGTCGGGCAGGCCGTGATGGACGGCGCAGGAGTATTCGAGGAGCTCGAATGTACCAGGATAGTGCTTGTCGAGAAGCTCCTTGAGCAGCGTATATTTCTTCTTGACGTTGGGCCAGAGCTCCTCGCGTCGCAAGATATTGAGGCAATCGCCTCGCCAGACGATCCAGCCGTGCCGCTCCAGGCGCCTCCTGAGTTCGCGCTCGGACATGCCCTTGCGGCGAGCGCTCGGCCTGCAGTGCTCTGGCAAGGGATAGTAACGGAAGGTAAGCATGGACGAAGAAGCGAATCATTCTTTTAAGAGTATTCCGGGCAGGTGACCAGTGCACTTCGAGCATTCATGAACTCTTCGATGACCTTTGGAATCGTGGCTGAATCCGCGGGTTTTGGTATGACCCTATCGATAGCATCGCTTTGATGGATATCTTGTGGGGAGCCGGTTAAGATGAAATTCACTGCCCTCTTTCGCTTTACATATCAAAGAATAAGCTGCTTGCCCATCGCTTGCAGTATCAGTGTTATACCCATTTATTCCTAAAATTTCAGCAAGAGGTTCTCGTATATATTCTTTATCATCGACGACGAGGGTGCGTGGTTCCTGGGAATCGGAAGCAACCCGCTCGGCAATCCCCCGCCTTCACAAACGTCTCTTAAGTTCTCTCCTGCCATCCCCTCACCTTTGAGCTTCAAAGAAGGGTGTTGTTGCTTAAAATTATTTCTCTTTTGGAGAATGCGGCCGTTCAGATCATCTCAATCTCGATCTGCAGGCCTTCAGGGATGGGGACGCGCATCACCAGGCGGAGCGCGCGTTCATCAAGACCAAGATCGATAAGGCGCTTGTGGATGCGCATCTCGTAGCGCTCCCATGAGGCTTTTCCTTCACCATCTGGAGAACGTCGCGTGGTAATCTTGAGGCTCTTCCGCGGCAGCGGCACCGGTCCCTTCATGACCACGCCGGTCTTTTCCGAGATCTCACGGATGTAGTTGCACACTTGATTGATCTTGTCAATGTCAGTGCTTGCCAGCTTGATTCGTGCACGCTGTTGCATTGTCTGCCTCTCTGCGCGGTGAACGCGCTTGTTTCACCACGGAAACAAAGGTCCCTATTTAAGGATATATGATGAATGAAAGGGTTTTACTCGAGCTTCTTCGCGACGAGGTCGATGCACATGCCGGCAGCGACCGTGGCTCCGGAATCACGGATAGCGAAGTTGGCCATCTGCGGAATCTCGCTCTTCTTCTCAATCACGAGCGGCTGGACCGGTTTGATCTTCACGATGGCCGCATCCCCGTTCTTGATGAAGTCCGGGTTCTCTTCGAGGGTCTCGCCGGTCGCAGGGTTGAGCTTCTTCTCGATCGCTTCGATCCTGCAGGCCACCTGGGCCGTGTGGATGTGGAACACGGGTGTGTAACCGACGGTCATTACGCTGGGGTGGTTGAGCACGACAATCTGCGCCGTGAACTCTGTCGCGACTGTCGGGACGTTGTTGGCGTGACCGATGACGTCGCCGCGTGTCACGTCCTTCTTGCCGAAACCCCTGATCGAGAGGCCGACATTGTCGCCCGGCTCCGCCTGTTGCAGCTGCTCGTGGTGCATCTCGATGGATTTGCACTCGCCCGGGACGCCCTTGCCTTCGCGGCCAGGGACCGCGATGACCTTCTCGTTCACCTTGAGGACGCCAGTTTCGACCCTGCCGACTGGGACGACGCCGATGCCCGTGATGTTGTACACGTCCTGAATCGGCAAGCGCAGTGGCAGCTCGGTCGGCTTCTCGGGTGGGGTGAGCGCGTTGATCGCGTCGAGGAGGGTCGGTCCCTCGTACCAGCCGAGATTGTCGCCCTTCTTGACGACGTTGTCGCCCGGCAGGCTGGCAATCGGCACGAAGGGAATCGTGTCCGGCTTGAAGCCGACGCTTGTGAGGAGCTTGCTCACTTCATCCTTTACCTTGTTGAACCTGTCCTGGCTGTATTCGACGCCCTTGATGTCCATCTTATTAACGGCCACGATCAGCTGCTGGACGCCGAGCACCTTGCTCAGGTAGGCGTGCTCGCGCGTCTGCGCGTTCACGCCGTCATTGGCGGCGACGACGAGCACGGCAGCGTCAGCCTGGCTGGCGCCGGTGATCATGTTCTTGATGAAGTCCTTGTGGCCGGGAGCGTCGATGATGGTGAAGTAGTACTTCTCCGTCTCGAACTTCTTGTGCGCGAGATCGATGGTGACGCCGCGCTCCTGCTCCTCCTTGAGGTTGTCCATGACATAGGCGAACTCGAAGCCTGCCTTGCCGAGTTCCTGCGCCTTGTCCTTGAGCTTGCGCAACTGCTGCTCGCCGATGTTGCCGCTGTCGAACAGCATGCGGCCCACCGTAGTGCTCTTCCCGTGATCAACGTGTCCGATGAACACGAGGTTGATATGGGTCTTGTCCTTCGCCATAGTATTCCCTCCTATCGAGCATTATATGAATGCTAGTGGGCGCGGAAAACTTGAGGCTCTTTTTAAAGATATCGGTGACTGGCCAGCGTTTTTTTCCGTCTGTGGAGGTTCGTGAGCGGTCTTCGTTGCCTGCTCCTTGGCGTCGGGCAGGAGCGTCTCCGGGCATGTTCTTATCCCTTGGTTCCTGGCCATCCGGCTTCCCACTTCTTCAGTATACGTTTTTGTATACGAATAGAAACATTTATATATTAGTATCGGTCTTAAATACTTATACGCGCTCAGAGGAGTGCCTCTCGTTGCGACAAGGGACCCTCACGTCAGAAGGGTGAAAACAGCAGGTGGTAGCATGGAAGTCGGACAGGCGAACATCAAGGTTCTCGGCGTCGGCGGCGCTGGCAGCAACATGACCAACTGGCTCTACGGCAAGGGCATCAAAGGCGCTGAGATCGTCGCGTGCAACACGGACAAGCAGCACCTGGACATGACTGGAGCCGACCATAAGGTCCTCCTCGGCGCCAACGTGACACGCGGTCTCGGCTGTGGCGGCTACCCGCAGCGAGGCGCAGAGAGTGCCAAGGAGAGCCTCAAGGAGCTCAAGCAGGCCCTTGGCCAGACCGACATGTGCTTCGTCTGCGCCGGCATGGGTGGCGGCACCGGCACCGGCGCGGCCCCCATCGTAGCCCAGCTCGCGAAGGACGCGGGTGCCATCGTCATCGGCACGGTCACCATGCCCTTCAAGATCGAACGGGCACGCATCGACAAGGCTGAGGAAGGCCTCAAGGATCTCAGATGCCAGTGCGACACCGTCATCGTCGTGGACAACAACCGCTTGGTACAGATTGCGGGCAACCTCCCTGTCGAGCAGGCCTTCGCCGTGGCCAACGAGCTCGTCGCGACCATGATCAAGGGCATCGTAGAGATTATCGCTGTGCCTAGCCTGGTCAACCTCGACTATGCGGACGTCAAGGCCGTCATGAGCGACGGCGGCGTCGCGGCCATCGGGGTCGGCAGCAGCGACACGAACAGCCGTGTCGAGGAAAGCGTGAAAGGAGCGCTCGCCAACCCCCTCTTGGAAATCAGCTATGAAGGCGCGACGGGCGCGATCATCCACATCACCGGCGGCCCAGACATGACGCTCGACGAAGTTTCTCAAGCAGGAGAGCTCGTCACAGAAGAGATGGATGCCGACGCGAACGTCATCTGGGGCGCGCGCGTTGATGATAACATGCGTGGGAAGATGACCGTGATGACTATCATTACCGGCGTCAACTCGCCGTGGCTCCTCGGCAAGCCGAAGCAAGGAGAAGTAGCGCGACAACGCAAAGAGATGGGTGCCGAGCTCGGCATCGACGTCTGCGAATAGGTGTCTCCTGGTACCCCCTGATAACGATAACCCTTGGATAACGAGAGATGTGAGCCTATGGATCGGAGCATGCAGCAATTCGTCAACCGCATGGCTGAGGAGAGCCAGGTCGTGCTCGACGAGCAGGCGAAACGTCAGAAGCTCAGCTCGGGGCTGAAGCAGCTCCTTCCTTTTGTGCTCGAACGGGGACTGGAAAACGCGGATCTGAGCATGCTCCCTCCCGAGCAGCGCAAACGCATCATCGAAGCGGTCGCGGAGAACCACCTCCGCAAAGGACGGCTCAAGGAAGCACGCGACGCGTACGTCCTCGCCACGAACAGGGCAGGGCTCGTCAGGATCGGCGAGCAGTACGAGCTGCATGGCCAGATCACCGAAGCGCTCAAGACCTACAAGCTCGCGGCCGATGAGGAACGTCTCATCGCGCTCGGCAAGCGCTGTCTCGAACGCAAACGCTTTCGCGACGCGGTGGACGCGTTCAAGCTGGTCGAGGACACGGACAGCCTCGAAGCTGTCGGTGAGGAATGCTTCGACCGGGGCAAGCTCGACATGGCGCTCGAGATCTTCACCGCGACGAAGAACACGGAACGCCTGGTGCTCATCGGCGATGAGAGCATCAAGGCGCGCGATTACACCACTGCAGTCCAGGCCTATGCCGCCGCCGGGGAGAAGGAACGCCTCGAGGCGCTCGCCGGCGCCTGCGCGCAGGCCGGCCAGTTCCAGCTCGCGAAACGCTGCTACAGCCTCGCGGATAACCAAGTCATGGTCAGGTTCATGGAGAGGAATACCGTATAAGGGGGTTACCACAATGCTACAACAGGAAGAACTCTACACACAGAAAGTCGAGCTCCTGCTCGAGATGCACAGCAAGAAGATGCTCGGCGAGCTCGCGGGGTTGAAAGAAGAACTCAGGAATCTCAGCGACCAGCTTGCCGGTCTCAAGCGCGCGCAGCGCGCAGCGCCCATAGCCGCTCCTCCCGCGGCAGTCGCCGTCGCGACAGCGCAAGAAACACAAGCGGCGACTCCCCCGGTAGCTGCGGCGGACGCGCAACCCATCGACCGCAACGGCATCGCGCCCCAGGACGTCAGCATCGAGAAGATCTTCTACTTCGGGCAGAAGTGAAACTATTTTCCCATCCTTTTCTCTCTCAGGAATTCCCTGAAGAGCGTCTCGTATGCGAGGTCAACTTCGTCTCGGGAAGAGAAATATTTGCGCCCCCGTTCGAAGTCCTCAGTGGTTCTGATGCCGGTTCCGCGTACGAATTCGATTATGCGATGCAGGTCTGCGATGTAGGATTCTGGGTCGCTGTATACCGGAGCCAGTCCGTGTGCTGTCTCATAGTCGCGGATAAGCCTGAAATCCGCAGGATTACTGAGATTATATTGCGCCACTTGGATGTTCGATTTGCCTTGAAGATAGGATTCGTGGATGCGATGATCTCCGTTGAGGCTGAGCAGGACATCATCGAGAAGGACGACCAAGGGGGTTTTCTCAGTCTCTCCGTTGATGATGTCTGTTTTCAGGGCTTGCAGGCAGTTCTTGGAGAGATGGGTGCTGTGTGGTTGGATGCCGAGAACAGGCACGTTACTCCTATGCTGTCTATGTCTGGCTGGAAGGTCGGGTCCCATTGTTCTGTTTAAGAAAGAGTCATTTATAAGTCTTTCTAAAATAACTACTAGAAAGTGGCCAGATTAGATGTTTTAGAGACCTGAACCGCCCGGCGGCTGTCCCGGCTGTTGCGGAGGTGGTTGCTGGGGAGGCAACCCTGGCTGGGGATTCGCGCTCGGCGGGATGCTCGGACGCTGGCTCGGCGCCGGGCCCGGTGCGGGGCTGGCACGTGGCGTTGGAGGGGTTGCCGGGAGCTCGCCTTCCTCCTCATCGCTGACCTCATCATCCTCTTCACCCGCTTCCTCATCCGCCTGGATGGACTCGACCTCGGCGTCGATCTCCGCCTGGGTGAGCACGCCCTTGCGCTGCAGCACCTCGATGATGGCGCTGATCAGGAGCTGGTTGCTCTCAGCCAGGTCCTCGACGCTCATCTCCTCCTCGTCCGCTTCCGTGTCATTCAGAACGTGCTCTTCCGTGTCCATCTCGTCCACCTCGCTGCTCGTACTTCGTCCAGCTCATTCTCTGAAAATTTAAGGAAATGGAAAGGGTTAAGCAAGGGAAACTACTCGCTCTTCAGGCCCTTGCGACTCCTGATCTGGCCGATGATCTTCGGCTGCAGCTCATGTGGCAAGAGCTCGAAGTTCTGGTCGACGACGAAGCTCGAGCCGCGGCCACCGGTCGCACTGCGCAAGTCCGAGCTCATCCCGAACATCTCCCCGACGGGGAGCTTGCCAATCACGGTCACGGTCTCGCCCTCCTGTTGCATGTCCAGGAGCTGGCCGCGCTTGTTGCTGATGAGCTTGCTGATTTCGCCCATGTACTCGACCGGCGCCTCGAAGCGAAGTGTCTGAATCGGCTCGAACAGAACCGGGCCGGCGGTGTTCATCGCGGCGCGAATGCCCTCGCGCACGGCAGGGTACATCTGGGCCGGGCCGCGGTGAATCGCGTCCTCGTGCAGTTTCGCGTCGACGAGCCGGATGATGACGCCCATGCACGGTTCGTTCGCGACCGGGCCGGCGTTCATTACGTTCTCGAACATGTCATTGACGAGTTCGATGATCTCGTTGATCTGGACGATGCCGCGGGTGTCGTCGATGAACACGTTGCCGTTATGGATGTTCTTCACCTTTCTCGCTTCCTTCGTCTCCATCCCCGTCTCGCGTAACGCCTCCCAGAGTGCCTCGTCCTTCTTCTTGATGCGGCCCTGGTGGATCTTCTTCTCCTTCACCGCAAGCTTGAGTGCGTCGCTCATCGGCTCCGCCGTGAAGTAGAGGCGGTTGTGCTTGTTCGGCGACTTCCCCTCCTGGGGCTCGGGAGACTTGCGCGTGATGGTCTCTCGATACACCACGACGGGCGGCGTGGTCGTGACCTCGACGTGCTTCTCCTTCACGATGCGGTTCTCGATAATCTCGAGGTGGAGCTCGCCCATGCCACTCATGAGATGCTCGCCCGTCTCGTTGTTGATCTCGATCTTGATGGAAGGGTCCTCCTTGCTCACCTGGACGAGGATTTCAATCAGCTTCGGCAGGTCGCTCGGCTTCTTCGCCTCGATCGCCTTCGTGATCACCGGATCGAAGAGATGGCTAATCTCCTCGAACGGCTCCTGCTCACCCACCGTGACCGTCTCGCCCGGGTAGGCGTCCTTGAGGCCGCCGAGGCCGATGATGTTGCCAGCAGGCACCGCATCGACGATCTCCTTTTTGGCGCCGTTGTAGATGTAGACCTGCTGGGTGCGCACGTTCTTCTTCGCACGATTCAGCCAGGCTTCGATGCCCTTGCTCATGGTGCCGCTGAACAGCCTGCCCGCAGCGATCTCTCCGGCCTGGGGGTCGACCACCACCTTGGTGACGACGAACGCCAACGGACCGTTCGGGTCGCCGTTGAGCAGGCTCTTCCCCATCGGGCTCTCCAGGTCGCCGTGCCAGATTTTCGGGATGCGGTATTTCGCCGCGGTCAAGGGGTTCGGGTGATGCTTCACCACAGCGTTCAGGAGTACGACGTGGAGCGGTGCCTTCTTGCCGAGCTCCTTCCAGGTATCGTTCTCGTAGGCGTCGATGATGTCTTTGAAGCTGATCTGCTTCTGCTGCATGTAGTCGAGACTCATCGCCCAATTGTGGAAGGCGCTGCCGAAGCAGACGCTGCCGTCCTGGACGTTGACCTGCCACTTCTCGCCGTATTCTTCTTCCGCGATGCCCTTGATTTTCTCATTCACTTCCGCGATGATCTTGACGAACCGCTGCTGCATCGCCTCTGGCGTGAGCTTGAGCTCCTTGATGAGCCGGTCCACCTTGTTGATGAAGAGGATGGGCTTCACCCGTTCCTTCAAGGCTTGCCGCAGCACGGTCTCGGTCTGGGGCATCATCCCTTCGACTGCGCACGTGAGCACAACCGCGCCGTCGACGGCGCGCATCGCTCTGGTGACGTCCCCGCCGAAGTCGACGTGGCCCGGCGTGTCGATCAGATTGATGAGATGATCCACGTCGTTCACCTTGTGGACCATGCTGACGGCCGCGCTGTCAATCGTGATGCCGCGCTCCGTCTCGTCATCGTGGAAATCAAGAACGAGTGCCTTGCCCGCCAGCTCGTCGCTCATCATCCCGGCGCCCGCCAAGAGGTTGTCGCTCAGTGTCGTCTTGCCGTGGTCGATATGCGCGCAAATCGCGATGTTCCTGATATGTTCGGGAGTCTTCATGACTTCCTTGACCCTGTCTACCATCTTTGCCATGTGATCACCTTGTGGGCTCGTTGCTCATTCGAGCAGGTGCACGTCGTGCACGGTCTTGTAGCTGTGGATCTCGTCGTCCTTGAACCAGAGGGCAAGCTCCTTCTCCGCGTCCTTCGTGTCCGCGCTCGCGTGGATGAGGTTCTTGATACCGATGCCCTTCTTGTCTGCATAGTCGTAGCTGACATGGGCGAAGTCGCCGCGGATAGTGCCCGCCGGCGCACCTTTGGGCTCGGTCGGCCCGACGAGCTTCCGAACGGTCGCGATCGCTTCCACACCCTCAATCACCATCGCCACGACGGGACCGAACGTGATGAGCGCCTCGAGCCCAGGGTAGAAGGGTTTCTCGATGTGTTCGGCATAGTGCTTCTTCGCGAATGCCGTATCAATCCACATCATCTTCATCCCAGCGATCTTCAAGCCCGCTTTCTAGAAGCGGCTGATGATCTCGCCGACATGGGCACGTTGCACCGCATCGGGCTTCAGGAGGACGAGCGTTTGTTGGATCATTTCTTATCACCCTTTTTCTTGCTGGTCCTGGACGGCTTTCCTTCGGCTTTCTTCGTCGGAGTGGGTGCTTTCTTGTCGTCCCCCTTGTCGTCCTTCTGCGCCGCCGTCTTCACTACGGTTTTCGCAGCCCGGGCCTCGCCGGTCCACGTGACGTTCCGCGGCTTGCGTCGAAGCTTGAAATTCTTCTCCGCCTTGCTGTTCAAGAACCAGAGGACCTTGCCATCTTTCTTGATGTACATAATGCCCGTTCCTGGAGGGATGGGTTTTCCACTGAAGCTGCAGTTCGGCATCGTCAGTCACCTAGTTACCGCCGCGACCTGCCTTGTTGAGCGGTCGGGCTTCGATCTCCGTCTCGCGCAGCATCAGGATGTCCCCGAGCTGCACGGGACCGCGCACGTTGCGCCTGATGATTTTGTTCTCGTCTCTGCCTGCGAGGACCTTGACGCGGACCTGGATGGCCTCGCCTCTCGTGCCCGTGCGGCCGACGATTTCTTCCACGCGGGCGGCCACAGCACTGCTGAACGTGATACCGCTCTTGCTCTCCTCAGCCATCGGCATCAGTCCCCGCCGAGCTGCTTCGCCATCTCCGCAGCCTCTCCGAGGTCAGTGATTGCGATGGCGGCGGTGCCGAGCACCAGGCCTGCAGCAGCGCCGAGCTCTTCCTTCTTCTCGACCTCGACGTACTGTACGCCCTTCTCCTTGCTCAGGAGCGGGAGGTGCATGATAATCTCCTTTGGTGTGGTGTCCTTCGCCACGACGACAAGCTTCGCCTGCCCCTTCTCGATGGCCTTGGTGACCTCGTTGCAGCCTTTCTTGAGTTTACCGGTCTTCTTGGCAACCTCGACCACTTCATATATGGATTCGTCGCTCATAGTGTCAATCCTCTGTTTGTTTTTTCCGGATTGCGAGAGAACGCTTCCCTCATTCGCCTGCGAACGCGCGCAGGGTCATCAATCACAGGTAGGGGTCACGACTCCCGGTTCATTTATAAAGCTTTTGTCGCGAAGTGGTAAAAGTCAGGAGTGAGCGGAGCGAGCGACTCGTCTATCGTGCTTTTTCTTGCTGGTCGTCCGCTTCTAATCGCGCCGCGTTCCACGAATCTCTTCCTTTCTGGACAGATTCCTGCTTCACAACCTTTAAAAAGGTTCGTGTCGCCCTCCGGCAAGAAAGAGTCAAGAGCAATCACAGAGGTGCAGTAATGGGCAAGCAGTACAGAATCGTCTTCGACCGGGACACGTGCATCGGCGCGCTCGCGTGCAACGCCGTCGCGCCGGAAGTGTGGGAGCTCGCCGACGACGGCAAGGTCAACCTGAAGAACGCGACCAAGCGCGAGGACGGCAAGTTCGAGGTCGTCATCGATGAGAGCCAGCTCGGCAAGAACAAGGAGGCGGCGGAATCCTGCCCGGTCTTCGCCATCGTCATTGAGGATATGGAAGAAGGGTAACGACGCGTATGCGCAGGGTGCGTAACGCAAGATTTTTTAAACACCATTCTCCCTGATTTCTCGCATGGCTGACCAGACCCAGGAGCAGCTGCTCGCAGAGCAGAAAGCAAATTGCATCTTCTGCAAGATCGTCTCGGGAGAGCAGCCGAGCAAGCTCGTCTACGAAGACGAGGCCATGCTCGCCATCCTTGACATCCGGCCGGCCGTCAAGGGGCACTGCCTCATTCTGCCCAGAGAACATTATCCCATCATGCCCCTCATCCCTCCCGCGGAGTTCGACCACCTCTTCGGCCGTACCGCCGCCTTGACAGGAGCACTCCGGAAAGCGATGCTCGCTAAGCGCTGCACAGTCTTCATCGCGAACGGTGCCATCGCCGGGCAGCAGAGTCCGCACTTCCTTTTTCATCTCATCCCGCGCGACGACGGGGACGGTCTCGGCAACTTTGACATTCCGAAGAAGGCGGTCAACCAGGACGACATCGCCGGCATGCTCCAGGAGAACCTCGCGGCGGTGATGCGCCAACACCTCGTGCGCGCCGAGAAGTCGCAACTGCTCGCTCCCGAAAAAACAACTTTCTCTCAAGCTTCCGCTCCACAAACGCAAACTCCACCAGTCTCCGAATCAACGGCACTGCATCCTGCGAGCCAGCAAGCACAAAAACAGTCGCCCATCGCCATTGACCAATTGGCAGCCATCATCGAGGACAATCCCGACCTGAAAGCGCTGCTCATCAACAACCCTGAGAAGCTCGAAGGCATCCTGCAGCAGAACCCTCAGATACAGCAGCTCTTCGATGGCGTCGACGTGAAGAAGCTCGGTGAGGCGCTTCGCGAGAAGTTCATCAATAGGCAGTCGCCAGTGCAGCCTCCGGAAAAGGTGTTCGCCAAGGAAGGTGATATCAAGGGAAGCGATACCAAGGAAGGCGATATCATCCCTGCGATGCGACTCCCCCTCCAAGAGATCTTCGTCTTCATCGACCAGAAGCCGAAGCTGCGCAAGCTCATCCTCAAGGATCCTGACCAGCTCAAGGCGATGATTCCGGACAACGAGCGGTTGAGCATCTTCTTCGCCGGGAGCAACGTCGACGCCATCATCCAAGCCTACCGGGCGTACGCGAAAGCCAATCAGGGCGAGGAGGTGGCCCAATGACGCTTTACGAGGACGCCTTCGTGGTCGTGGAGCTCGCGAGCGAGCCGGCGGCGCACGGCCACGTCATCGTCCGTCCGGTCAAGCCCGCGAAGCATCTCGCCGAGCTCAGCGCCGAGGAGAGCGCCCATCTCTTCACCGTCGCAAGCTACACGGCAGCCATCCTCTTCCAAGGCCTGCAGGCCGAAGGGACGAACATCATCTGCAACGAGGACGAGGAACAGCTTGCGGTGCACATCATCGCGCGCACCAGCACCGACGGGCTCAGCTTCCAGTGGGAGCCCCTCACACTCGACCAGGGCATGATGACGGAGGCGATGGAACGCATCAAGAACCAGGCCTATACCATCGCCGTGAAGAGTGCATCCGAGCAGCAGAAGCCCAGCAGCGACAAGCCTGCGCCGAGCTCCGAGCAGCCGAAAGGTGCTCCTGTCCACGCATCGGAGAAGGAGGCTCGGGTGCGGAAAGCGGAGGAGAGCGAAAACCAACTCATCAAGCAGCTCCTCCGGATTCCCTGAACAAGGAATATCTGAAGTTATTTGTTTCTTGTGTAGAGTGCCATCATCTTATACGCCAACTTCGCCAGTGCAAACGCTTCTGCTCTGTAGTTTTCTTTCGGAGCGAACTCAACAATGTCTGCGCCGATGACCTTCTTCGTTGCGAAGACCTTCTCAAGGAGTGCAATAACCTTGTCCCAACTGAAGCCACCAGGCTCTGGCGTGCCAGTATTGCGAATAAAACTTGGGTCAAAGGCGTCAACATCAATGGAGAGATAGACCTTGTCTTCTAAAAACGCCAAAACCTTCTCCAATTCCGCATCAGAATAGTCGTAGGATTTCACAATCTTCATCTTCTCGTTCTGTTTCGCATCCTTTGCTTCGTCAACATCCTGCGAACGCACTCCAAGTACGGCAACTTTGTGCTTCCCAACAATCCGTCGAGCGACACAGGCATGATTGTTCATTCCGCCTCGCGAATATCTGAAATCAGAATGCGCGTCAAGAATCAACACAGAAAAGTCATCATGTACTTCCTCAAGACCTTTCACAATCCCGATAGTGACTGCGTGATCGCCACCGAGAGAAATCAAGAACTTCTCTTTCTCGATACCTTTAACGGTCTTCTCAACTTCTTTCAATGACGTAACTACTTCTAACGATTTGACACCTTGGACAAACGGTTCGCAATCAAATTGTTCGTCGTAATACTCGAGATGTTCTGAAGCTTTGATAATCTCTTCAGAGCCTCTGCTTGCTCCTTCACCATAGGTTGGATTGTCTTCGTAAGCAATCGGCAAGATAACAAAGCTGGATTTGTCAGTCATATACTCTTCCGGCAACCGCATCCAGCTCATTCTTCCACCTCTGTTGGAATCTTTGGCAAGCTACAAAAGTCGCTTGCAAAACTATATGCGCCCGCATTCAAGAATACAATCTCATCTTCTTGCTTAATTGTATCCAGGTACACTCTGTATCGGAAGATGTCTGCGGAACAAGGTGTATATCCCTTAATCGTATAGGCTGTGCCTTTTTCTTTCTCATTTTCGACAAGCAACTTGTGATGCACAACGAACGTATCAATCGCACAGTTGTAGACGCTTGCATCAACAATGATGTTATCTGCGTAGACATTCTTCACTCTCGTCACAAGTTTTACCGCAGGGCCTGCAATAAACCTTCCCGGTTCGATAATCAATTTGATGTCATGTTGCTTCACCCACTCGTTGAGTTTTGTGAATTCAGAAAATATTCTGTCATGAACTTTTGCTTCGAAGTTCTTGTACGCAATAGGAAGACCACCACCAATATCAAGAATGTCAATTGCTTTCAAGGTTTCCTCATCGAGAATCTGCTCGAGCTCATACAGCAAGTTCCATTCGCTGATGTTTTGACTCTTGCGATGAAAGTGCACACCGAGTCTCTCAATGTGTTCATTGTCTTGCAACTCAGCAACCAAACGATTCACTGTTTCCGCTTTCATCCCATATACAAAATACTTACCTGTGTGTACGCTTCGTTCCTTCAGTTTCATCCGAAGTAACAAATCAATAGGGGAGTCAATCGCATCTAAGATTACCTGCAAATCATTTTCATTATCAACAACAAATTTCTTCACTCCCAAATCAAGTAATTCCTTCAGCTCATTTGCATTCCACCCTTGCGGAAAGAACCAAACTCTACGCTTATCCTGAATCTTCTCAACTTCTGCAGAAAAATGCAAATTAAACGTACACGGTGTGAGTTCTTCCATTAATCTTGCGACTTCGTAGTTCGTCTTCGCACTAAATGACACTTCGTCGCAATATTTCGCAACGGTTTCATACTGCCTTAGCATTTTCTTCTTGCTCAGCACAAATTTAGCCATTGATGACACCTTCCGCTTTCAGTTCCTCAAGCGCTGCAATCATCGCGAGCGGAAACGTTATTGTCACATCACCAACAACAGTTGCAACATCACTATCATCCTGTACCTTCCCCCAGGATTTGGCTTCATCAGTTGTTGCACCACTCATACTACCAGAAGTTGGACGTGCAGTTGTCATGTACACTGCATAGCGTGCGCCGCCGTTCAGCAGGCAAGCTAAGATGGCATGGTGTTTACTGATGGAACCACCAAGAGCAATCACTGCTTTCGTATCATCATGCGACGTACACAACACAATCTTCTTGAAATCCTTCACCACATCAATCACAAAGTCATCATGCTTCTGCTGATACATGAACAAATGGAAACCGAGCGAACCATCCGTAATTCCCGGACAGAAAATAGGCACATCGTGCTTTGCTGCTTGATACAAGATTGAGTTCTCATCATCTAACTGCAAGCCAATCTCTTTCAACAACTCACTCACGGTCAATCGTTGCTGCTTTGCGTAAATCTTGTCAAGCATCGGCAGCAACTTGTCTTCCAGTTCGCAGTAGCTTTCGTTCGTCACAACGAGATTGCCAACGCGGTTGTTTCCTCGTTCGTGCAATTCAACGTCATCACTTGAGAAACTGCCAATGGCAAAGCGTTCGCCCATCGCTTTCATGATATCTTCTTCAATCGCACCAGCTGTTGTTACCAGAACATTCGCCATTCCTAAGCGAACCAGCTGCGCGAAGAAGCCGCGAAGCCCTGAAGTAACCATGTTGCTCGTGAAGGTCAGGAAGATCTTTGCTGAAGCCTTCTTCATCTTGACGATGGATTCTTTGGCTCTCGCCAGTTCGATGCTTTGATAGCCGATTGCGCCAAAGTCTTTCATCAAGTCCTTGACCGTGACGCCTTCCTTCCAGGTGAAATCCTGTACAAATGCCATACTGTAAACCTCCAATACTGGGAAATAATTAGGGGTATGCGAATGAGAAAAGAATACGGTCTAACTGCCTGCTGCTCTGACCGTGTTGAACAGGATTCTGTTCATACTACGCAGAACCCAGAATTCTTTTATAAAGGTATGTGAAACGAAAGAGTTTATTCCTGCCTCTGAGATAAATCGGATGAGCATCAAAATCGTGGCCGACAGGTTCCTTGCCTGTAATCCCAATACCTTCAGGATGGCTGACGGCCGGAGAATCAGGATTCACGGCAGCCACGCGTACAGCATTGGTGCGAAGAGCCAAAGGAGAACGAGGCCGAGGAGAAAGCTCGGCACGAACGGGATGCCCTCCTTCACGAGCACCTTCCGCACCTTGAGACGTTTCAGCTTTGCGATCTGCTGCGGCGAGATGCCGAGGTCCTTCGGTCCACAGACGCGTTTGCCCTTCACGACCACGTCCTTCTGTATCCAGTCGCCCTCGGTCAGTTCTTCGACCTTGTACCATCTGATGAGGATGCCCTGCTCCACCGCTTTGACGGCAAGCCAGAGGTAGAACAGGCCATAGATGAGGAAGAGAAGGAAGACCAACAGGACGCGTTTCGGCCCCTTGAGAACGAGGACGAGGATGACGAGGAGGAAGCACGTGCCGAGTACGACGTAGCGCAGTCGATGCACGCCCGGTTTCCGCAGGAGCGTGACGAAGGCCGGTCTGAACTTCTTCCAGTTCTTGAACATGAGGACGAGCATGGAGAGGATGCCGTAGCCGGCGCCGGCGAAGAGCGCAAGGATGAGGAAGAAGACGAGGTCGAGCGAGCCGAAGCCCAAGCCGAGCAGCGCGCCGAGCCCCATGAGGAGTTTCGTGTCCGCACCGCCCCACTGGCCTGTACGGTAGAGGAACAGGCCGAGCACGAGCATGATGCCGAGCCCGAGGAGCATCTGCCAGAGTGGGATCCAACTCGATTCGAGCGCGGCCTTCGCCGCACCATACGCGATACCGAAAACGAGCAGACCGTAGGTGAGCGTGTCCGCCACTTCCCGAGTGCGGATGTCCTGCCAGGACGCGGCGAGGAGGACGAAGAGCGTGACGGTGAAGACGACAGGATCCATACCCTTCCCTTGTCCGAGTGGCATTAATAAAAGTTGCGCAGCGCCGCGACCTTCGTGGCGATACGTCGCGAGCAGAAGCCTTTAATACCTCTGGCTTGTTCCGGTGCATTCCGTGTTGCCGCAAGAGTATCTCAAGGACTTCCTCCGTTTCCTCCACGAGAACGAGGAGCATCTCACGAAGGACGTCGTCTCGCAGGAGAAGAAGCGCCTGTGCAAGAAGCATGGGGTCGCGACCGTGCCGAGCGACATCATCCTTCTCATCAGCCTCGACGGCGACGAGCTGCTCTTTGCGAAACAGCACCTCCTGACCAAGCCGATGCGCAGCCAGAGCGGCGTCACCGTCGTCGCAGTCATGACCCGACCGAGCCGGTGCCCGCACGGCAAGTGCACCTATTGTCCTGGTGGCATCGGCAGCCCCTTCGGTGACACACCCCAGAGCTACACGGGACGCGAGCCGGCGAGTATGCGGGGCAAGCGCGCGGATTATGATGCCTATGTCCAGGTCTTCAACCGGCTCGAGCAGTACCTCGTCGCGGGCCACCGGCCGGAGAAGATCGAGCTCATTGTCATGGGCGGCACCTTCCCCCACGAGGAGGCTTCCTATCAGGAAAGCTTCATCAGGGACGCGTTCCAGGCCCTGAACGACTTCTCCAAAGAATTCTACGACGACGATGGCCTGCTCCTCATCCGGAAGCTCAAATCGTTCTTCTCACTTCCCGGACGCGTGGATGACCAGCAGCGTGTCGACGCGTTGCAAGAGGCGATTAGAGAATTGAAAGGAAAGAGAGAGCAGAGTCTCGAGGAGAGCCACGTGGAGAACGAGACTGCGAAGGTGCGCTGCGTCGGCCTCACCATCGAGACGCGGCCGAGCCATGGTAAGCTCCGGCATGGTAACGAGCTGCTCCGCCTGGGCTGCACCCGTGTCGAGCTCGGTATCCAGACCTTGCACGACGACGTCCTGGAAGCGGTGCACCGCGACCACACCGTGCAGGAGAGCATCGAGGCGATTGCCGATCTTCGAGATCTCGGGTTCAAGTTGAACTTCCACCTCATGCTCGGCTTGCCCGGCATGACTGCCGATGCGGACAGACAGGTGGCTGAACAGCTTTTCGCCGATTCGAACTTCCGACCGGACATGCTCAAGCTCTACCCCTGCATGGTGCTTGAAGGGACTGCGTTGTATCAGGATTTCAAGAAGGGCGTGTTCACGCCCCTCGCGACAGAGGACGCGGCAGTCCTCATCGCGGACATCATGCGTGGCGTGCCGCGCTACTGTCGTGTCATGCGTATCCAGCGCGACATCCCCTCCACCATCGTCGCTGGTGGTGTCGACAAGACGAACTTGCGTCAGCTCGTCGACTGCAAACTCGCTGAGAACGGCTGGAAGAGCGAGGACATCCGTGCCCGGGAGATCCGCGGCCGGCCGATTGCCAAGGCCGTGCTGAACGTCATCGGCTACCAGGCGTCCGGTGGCGAGGAGTTCTTCATATCCATCGACGACCCGAGCCAGGACGCGATTATCGGCTTCTGCAGGTTGCGCTTCCCACCTCGGCAGTTGCGCCCGGAATTCGATCTCCGGAAGGCCATCGTCAGAGAATTGCATGTCTACGGCAAGGCACAGGGCATCGGCGTCATCGGCGTCGAAGGAAGCGCGCAACACAAGGGCTTCGGCTCGCAGCTCCTGCACGTGGCTGAGCGCATCGCGTGCGAGCACGGCAAGAAAAAGCTGCTCGTGATTAGCGGCGTCGGCGTCAGAGAATACTACCGGAAGCTCGGCTATGAACGGGAAGGGCCGTACATGGCGAAGAAGCTCTAGCGTGCCTCAAGCGCTTCGACCAGCTCCAGGTGCGTGGGATGCGTGAAATAACCCCGTTGCTCTGGGAGAAAATGGGTCGTTTCTGCCCTGCTCAACTTCATGACTTCTGTGGCTGGGAGATAGAGCCTGTCTTGGCCTTGCCTTGAGAACCTGACATTCTCTTCGAGATTTTCCACTAACAATCGGAGCTCGTCCAGATATTTCCCGCGACGATCGGTGAAATCCAGCCGTGGCTCGCATGACTTCCGATAATAAGGATGGCCCGTTCCAGCAATAAGTCCTTGCGTGTATGCTTGGATTTCTTTGTCGTCGGTCAAATCCTCAAGCCTGCTGCCAGAGACTCCTGTAAACCATGTTGGTTTCCCTTCTGCGAGCGTCTTAGGGATGAAACCAATATCTTGCAGCAAAGTGAAAAGGCCTTCGGATTGGAGATCGAAATAGACATCTTTCCACTCAGATCTGCTTTTCCGTCCTCCCGGCAGTGTATACGTCCTGGAACGCGCTTTGATGATGGGTTCCTTGTCGATGTGGAATGCCGCCTTGAGGAACTGCGCAACCGTCTCCCTGTAAAAGCTCTCGTCCGCGGTCTGTCCAGCGAGCCTGATGCGGTTCTTGCCGTGCTGGCTGACAAAGCCATCGGCATAGAGGAGACCAAAAAGGTAGTAGGTTTCTAGGCTGAACTTGTGGATGCGAAAGCCCCATTGCAGATCAGCTGTGGAAAAATTGACATGGAACCCGTTCCTGGAGGCTTCTTCGAGATTGAGATATCGGTCCGGGTTTTCTTCTCTGAGCAGTTCTTCCCTGAGGTAGGCCAAGACGGTGATGCCTGGTGTCCACACCCTGGAGTATCTGTCCCTAAGATGGTCGTGCACAGCACTTCGACTGTTTACAGCACGCATGTTGGGATAGGAGAGTCTGCCGAGGAGGGTGGGGTTGACGAGCGCGATAGCGTCCGTAGCGCTCCATCTGGCACTTCTGCCGCTCATGAAGAGCTGTCTTGCTATCTCCACGATGCGTTCTTCTGGATTCCGCTTGCTCGAGAGCTCGACCACCAGACCAAGTTCCTTTTTCAGGAATATTTTGGTTTCCTCAAGAGAGCGAAGCGTGCTGATTGTGCGTATATGTTGTGGCCGGAGCCTTCCTTCGGTCATGGGACACGAAAACCGACAGGGCTTTAAAAAATTATCACTTTCGAGTGTCTACAAGCAAAGTAAGCACTTTTAAATCTCTGCGTCACTTCCGACGGCATGCCCTGTTGCGAACCGACACCCATCCCTCAATCCATCGAGTTCAAGCCCGCCTTCGAAGAGCGCTATAAGCGCTTGCTCGGGCCTGCTTACGGGGCGTACAAGAAGTTCTCTTCCGCCTATATTCGGAAATGCATTCGTGTCAACACGCTGAAGATTTCGGTAGGAGACTTGAGGAAACGCCTGGAGAAGGAGTGGCGGTTGGATCCTGTCCCTTGGTGTCCTGAGGGCTTCTGGATATCGAAAAAAGGCGAGGCTCGCTTCGACATCGGCAACCTGGTGGAGCATCAGCTCGGCCACCTCTACATCCAGGAAGCGGCCAGCATGATTCCCCCAGTGGTGCTCGCGCCCGAGCCCGGCGAACAAGTGCTCGACTTGTGCGCGGCTCCTGGCAGCAAGACGACCCAGCTCGCCATGTACATGGAGAACGAGGGCGTGCTCGTCGCGCACGACGTGGCCTGGACACGGCTCAAGCCTCTCGGGCTCAACCTGCAGCGCTGCGGCGTAACAAACACGGTTGTTCTGCTGAAGGCGAACAGGCGGCTCGTCATGGAACAGCCCGCGAGCTTTGATAAGGTTCTCGTCGACGCGCCTTGTTCAGGAACGGGTACGGTGCGGCGCTCGCTCAAGACCATGCGAATGTGGTCGCCCGGCCTCGTCAAGCGGATGGCGCGCGACCAGAAACGGTTGCTCCAGCAGGGCTTTGACCTGCTCAAGCCGGACGGCACGCTCGTCTACAGCACCTGCACCCAGGAGCCTGAGGAGAACGAGGCGGTCGTGTCCTCGTTCCTCGAGCAGAACCCTGACGCAAGGCTCGAGGACTTCGAGCTCGACATCATCCGCAGCGACGCGGTCAATGCATGGAACGGGAAGACGTATCACGAGGACATCAAGAAATGCCTGCGCATCTACCCGCAGGACAACGACACGGAAGGGTTTTTCGTGGCGAAGATTAGCAAGCACTAATTCATCTTCGCCCGCTTGAGGGCGCTGGTGATTGTCTGCCGCAGGTTCTCGGGCGAGGCGATGTCTTGGATTGCGTAACGCACCTCGACCTCCCCGTGACCTGCTCGTTGCAGCTCTTCCTTGACGAACCTCCTGATTCGCTCATCCACTCTCGGCCGGTTCGCAAGATTCAGCGCGTCACGCGGGACGACTCCGGTGAACTCGTCCCCGCCGACCCTCCCGACGAGGTCATTCTTGCGCAGGCCTCTCCTGAATCCTGTCGCGACAGCGGCGATTACTTCATTCCCCGTTTTGCGGCCGTAACGCTTATTGAAGCCCTTAATGTCCTTGATGTCGCCGACGATGACAGCGAGCCCCATCGTAGTGTGAAGATTTCTCACGCATTGGGTCAGGCTATCGTCCGTGAGCAGTTCGGTCTGCCGGTCATAGCTGAGGTCCGTGCAGTACTGCATGAGTGTCGCCCGGTCATTCACTGCCTCAAGGTTCAGCCTGCCGATGAGCAAGTCTGGCGTTGGCGGATTGACATTCTCCCCGAGCAGGAAGGCGGGCGCTGCCGAGAAGAGGGTTCCTTTCTTCTCGAAAATCAGCTCGAATGTCTCGTCGAAATGTCCATAGTCGTTTTTCGTGATGGGGTAGAGATGGTAGGCGAGCTCGAGCTCGAAACCTTTTTCGCGTTCCGGCACGTGGGCATTTACCTGCTTGACACCGGCGTTGATGTCATTGATGAGCGACTGGAAGTAGGAAAACAGGGAGTCAGCGTTAGTATTGGGCGAACCGATGAGGAGCTTGCCGCCGCCGAGCCGTACTGCAGTGAAAGAAGATGTCGAGTTCCAGAACTTCAACCCGAACGCACCGATTGCCCGTTTGATGAGGCGGCCGCTCTCGCTGAGGGCAAAGTCGCCGAGAGCGGGGTCTATGGAGTTATTGTACCGGAGACTTGCGACATCGACTCCTATCAAAGAAGTAGGAGCTTGCCATTCCCCTGCGTGTAGCATCTTCTCCAAGGCGCTGCGGTTGAGCAGTCCGGTCTTTGTATCGAGCGACGCGTGTCGCGCATAGCGTACGAGTCCCTGGTTGTCCATCGCCAAAAGGTGTTGGAGAGGCTTGAAGTCCGTGCTGTTGTAGAGCGGGAGCTGCGTCGGTTGTGTGGAGCGTTCGATGTCCGCCGCACGTCGATAACTATATATCATTATAAAGTAGAAAATTTTCAGTTTGTTTATAAAAGTATCTTCCGCATTTATAAACCGAAAGAATTACGGCAAGAGCAACAGCCCTACTTCCTGGCCTTTTCGATCTTGCCCTTGAGGAGTGCGTGCAGGCTCTGGTCGTTCACCTTGATGACTTGCCAGCGAACCCCAGGGATGTCGCCCTTGCTGCGTCCCATCTTGCCACCAATGCATTCCACCACGACCTCGTCGTGCTCATCAACGAGCTTCGTAGCGCCATCGCCAGGCAGGAAAGCGGTAATCTGCTTGCCGTTCTTCACCAGCTGGACGCGAGCGCACTTCCGCATAGCTGAGTTAGGCTGCTTCGCTTCGCGCTGCACCTTCTCGAGGACGATGCCCTTCGCCTGGGACGAGCCTTCGAGCGGATCGGACTTCACCTTGAGGCCGAGCACCTTCTTGGCATACCACTTGTACAGCTTGCGGCTGCGCGAACGTCGCCCTTTCAGTTTCGTCGCCGCGTTGATGCCGGAACTCTTTCTCGCCATGGAACTTGCACCTTGAGGCCGTCAGACGACCTTGATCTCCTTCACGTCCGGAAAGTACTTCTGGACGACGCGCTCGTAGAAGCGCAGGTTCTGGGCCTTCGCCCCAATTATTAAGCCTTTCGTTTTCACATCGTCGTCGTAGAGCGTGATGAAGCCCTCGTCAGGATCGTCCATCTCAGTGCGCGACACCTTCAGCGGGTGGATGAGATTGCGGATGAAGAGCTTCACGTCACGGTTGTACTCGCTCACCTTGATGCGTCGGTTCAGCTGCTCGCTCAGCTTCTTCACGTTCGCGCCGTCCTTGCCGAGCGCGCGCATCAAGCCACCGGTCTCGATGATGAACCATAAGCGATCGTTGTGATCGTAGAAGTCCCGTACCTTCACATGCGTCAGGTTCTCGAAATGCTTGATGATGCCGAGCGTCTCGGTGTCGAAGACCTGCTTTTCGGGAGGTGTTTCCATTTTACGAAAGGATGGCGACGGCCGCTATGGAGAAGGGTTTCTTGCAGAGCGTGCCGAATTCGTCGTTGGGCATGCCCGCCTCGGCGAGCTCGAAGCCTTGACCGAGGCGCCGGTAGCGCTCAAGCTGCTCCCTGAGCTCAGCGGGCGCATTGTCGGCGAGCACGACCTTGGCCACGCCGCCCTTCCGCACCGCCTTGAGCACCCGGTCGGTGCCGATGACGAGCTTGTTGCTCCCGAGGAGTTTCCGAATCTCTGCTTTCATAGGATGCCTCACGAATAACAGTCCATTTTTAAAGCTTGCTCTCTCTTGCCTATTTACAGGCGGTTTTCGGCACCGAGTGTAGGCACTCACTTCTTGATTTTCGTGACCAGGCCCGGCAACCCCGTCCCCACAGGCACGGGTTGGTTGAGCATCACGTTCTCGATGATACTGTTAAGCGGGTCGGATTCACCGGTGACTGCCGCGTTGAAGATGTGACGCAAAGGCGTCTCGAAACTCGCTCTCGCCAGGACGGACGGCTTCTCCTTCACGATACCATACCGGGAGATGCCGCGGACGTGGCCGCCCATGGTCATTGCGTCCGCAACGAGGAGGATGTGCCGGATGTCAATATCGATACCCTGCGCTTCGAGCACCTTAAGCACCTCGCGGATAATCTGCTCGCGCGCCGCCTCGATGCCGAGGATGTTCTCGACCTCATAGAGATCGTTGCTCACGCTTCGGACAGTGTCAACCTCGTCCATCTTGAGCATCGCCTTGAGGTTCGTCCCTGCGGTGATGATGAGGAACTCGTCCCCGCGCTGCACCGGCAATACCTGCGAGACGCCCTTGATGCCGTTGATGTAGATGGCCTTAATCTTCTCGCGGAGTCGGTAGACCTCCTTCAATGGCTCTTCCTTGCTCGTGCTCCTGATCTCGAGAGCGACGTTTCCCGTCTTCCGCACAGTATAGCCTTTCAGGCTCTTCGCGAGAGTCTTGATGAGGATGTCCGGCTGCATATCCACTAGTGCCATCTTCTGCTCGGCGAGCGTGACGTGCATAGTGCTCTCGACTACGTCGATGGTGAGTTCCTTGATGTACTCCTCGAACAGCGTTTCCTTGATCTTCTCTGCCACCTTCTTGATGCCCTCTCCCTTGTTGAAAGGCGCCTTCAGGTAGATCTCCATCATTGGGCTCTTGATGGTCTTCCGCGCATCGAGGATCTCGATCAGGCGAGGCAAGCCGGTCGTGACGTTCATCTCGGAGACGCCAGCGAAGTGGAACGTGTTCAGCGTCATTTGCGTGCCCGGCTCGCCGATGCTCTCGGCGCAGACGAGGCCGACGCATTCGCCCGGGTCGACCGTGGCCTCCTCGTACTCAGCCAGGACAGCGTCGAGGATTTTCCTGAGCTTCGCGTCGGTTATCGATTCGGGCAGCAGCTCGCGAACCTCGTCGATGAGCTTGCCGGGGAGCCTGTTCGCGTATTCCTTGAAGATCGCTTGTGACATCATGAGCACCTCACATATTCGCGTCGATGATTGCCTTGACGTTGATCGTGCCGCCTTCGCTGCGCGACACGTCCACCTTGTCTTCGCCGTACTGGAACTGGACGATGCGCGAAGCCGCGTCCCTCGTCGTCTCGTCATATTCGACCTTGAGGTCCTGCAGCGCGTTCGCGAGCCTACGATAGAGATAGCCGCTCTTCGGCGTGCGTAAGGCAGTATCCATCATGCTGTCGCGGCCGGTCATGGCCATGAAGAACATCTCATGCGGTTTCAAGCTGGTCTTGAAACTGTTGCCGATGAAGCCGCGGGCGTCGGAACCGAGATCGTTGCGCTTGAAGCAGCTCAGGGTGCGATCATGATAACCTTTCCCGATACGGCCACCGCGCATGGCCTGCTGGCCGACGATGGCACCCATCTGCGCCACTTGGATGTTGCTGCCACGCGCCCCTGAGTTGACCATCACCATGAGCCCGGTGTCGTGGTCGCCCTTCTCGAGAACGGCAGTGCCTGCCTGGTTCCGCGTCTCGTTCAGCTTTTCCAAGATACGCAGCTCAAGAGTCTCCTCAAGGGAGCGTCCGGGCAAGGGCTCGAGCGTTCCGGCCCTGTACTGGGCGATAAGATCGCTCACGTGCTTGCGTGCATCGCCGAGGAGGCTGTCGATCGTGGCGCGCACCTCTGGCGACAAATCCGTGTCGCTCAGGTACATGGTGAAGCCGTACCGGAGTAGGACATTGATGCCGAGCTTGTAGATCCGTCCGAGGATCTTGACTGTCTCGTCAGCACCATACTGTTTGTGGATGGTGCGCAGCAGCAGGCCTTTCCCGCTGCCCAGATTGTTCTTGTCCAGGATGCCCTTCTTCAGCATTCCATTCTTGATCTCGACAGCGGCCGCGATGTGCTCCGGCTTGGCGCTCCTCGGCTTCGCGTTGAAGTTGAAGTCCTTCGGCAGTACCATGCTGAAGACCTCGTGCCCGGTCAGCATCTCTTTCGCAGGCAGCCGAGAGAAGTTGTCCACGCCGACGCTGGCGAGGAGGTCGATCGCCTTGTTCCGCGGCAGCTCGAGATACTTCGTGAGGACGTAATTGCCCGTAATGGCGTCCTGGTTGCAGCCGATGATGCTCAGCCCGTAGCGGGGACTGACGATCTGCGTCTGGACCTGGAGGAGAATCTCCGCTTCCGCCCGTGCTTCCTCAGTCTGTGGGATGTGCAGGTTCATCTCGTCGCCATCGAAATCAGCGTTGTACGGCGTGCAGACTGCAGGGTTGAGCCGCAAAGTGAGTCCTGGCAGCACGCGCACCTTGTGGCACATCATGCTCATGCGATGCAAGCTGGGCTGGCGATTGAACAGGGCGACATCGCCGTCCAAGAGGTGACGCTCGATGATGAAGCCGGGTTCGATCTCCTCGAGCAATGCCTCTTTCGTCTCATCGGTGATTCGCTTGCGCTTGCCGTCAGGCCTGATGATATAGTTGGCTCCGGGATACTCCGCGTTGCCGCGCTTGATGAATTCCTTGAGGTAGGCGACATTCCATTCGGTCACCCGTTCCGGCACAGTGAGCTTCATCGCCATCATCTTCGGTACGCCGACCTCGTTGATGTCCAGTCCGGGGTCGGGGCTGATGACGGTACGCGCGCTGAAGTTGGTGCGCTTGCCGGCGAGGTTGTGGCGGATGCGCCCTTCTTTGCTCTTGATGCGTCCGCTAATGGTCTTGAGCGGCTGACCGCTCCTGTGCCTGGCAGGGGGAAGTTGGCTCACGTTATTGTCGAAGAATGTCGTGACGTGGTACTGGAGTAGGTCCCACAGGTCTTCGATGATGATCTCGGGAGCGCCCGCGTTGATGTTTTCGAATAGCCGCTGGTTAATCCTCACGATGTCGCCGAGCTTGTGCGTCAAGTCATCCTCACTCCTCTCTCCTGACTCGAGCGTGATGCTCGGCCGCATCGTCACTGGCGGGATGGCGAGCACGGTCAGGATTGCCCACTCGGGTCGCATCGCATGGGCGGCGAGTCCAAATAGAGGCAGATCCTCGTCGGGGATCCGTTCCAGCCTCGTCCTGATCTCGATGGGACTAAGGCGCTTCTCATCCTCGAAGTAGCTCGTCGGCTTCTCGATGGTAATCTTCTTTTGCTTCTCGTTGCAGTGCGGGCACTTGCTCACGGTCCTGTTCTCGGCCACGATCTCTGCGATGCGCGAGCGGCGCTCGATCTCGCCGAGCGTGTCGCCGATCTGCTCCAGCTCGTCGCTGTACGTCTTTATCTGCTGCTTCGCGATGAGGATGCGACCGCAGCTGCTGCACGTGCAGCGCAGCAGGTCGAGGACGAGGCGTACAAACATGATATGCACGACGGGACGCGCGAGCTCAATGTAGCCGAAGTGGCCGAGACTGTACTTGATGCGTTGACCATCGGTCTTGCAGCGCAGTCCGGGGTCGATGACGCCGAGACGAATGTCCATGAGCCCGCCGTCAACAGGATAGCCTTCCTTGTCGTACAACTCAGGCGTCACGATCTTCGCCTTCGCCAGATCCTTCACCATCTTCGGGCTGATGAAGCTGAAGTAAATCTTGCTGATGTAGCTATGCACAGGGATATCGCTCGTTTCCATTTTCCAGCCTCAAAACTTGCTCTTGACTTCCATCTTGGGATAGATCCCAAGGCTGATAAGCTCGTCCAGCAGGAGCTTGAACGCGTAGCTCATCTCAACATTGAACATCTCGCTGTCCTCCCCGTAAAGGGGACTGATTGGTTTGTTGTCCTTGCGCGCGTCGTAGAACCCGATGAGCCCGCTCTTGGCGCAGATAGGGACGATGACGCTGTCCGAATTGAAGCGCTCTTTGAGCAGGAGACTGGCGCCGTGTGCGACGAAGGTGTCCTTCTCCATCTCACCGAGGCGCAGGCCGCCTTCTTTCGCCTTGCCTTCCGTCGGTTGTCGCGTGAGGAGTTGGATGGGTCCGCGTGCGCGACTGTGAACCTTGTTCTTCACCATGTGCTTCAAGCGCAAGTAATACTGGTTGCCGATGAAGATGCGCATGGTGAGTGCTTCGCCGGTCTCGCCGTTGTACATCTGCTCGATGCCGTTCTCCTTGAAGCCGTGGTTGAGCAGCTCCTTGCGGATGCTGGCTTCGTTCTCGCTGTTGAAGATGGTCGCGTCGATGGTGCGGCCGCTCAGCGCGCCAGTCTTGCCGCCAATCAGCTCGATCATGTGGCTGATGGTCATGCGGCTCGGCAAGCCGTGCGGATTGAAGATGATGTCTGGCTTGATGCCTGAGGCGGAGAACGGCATGTCATTCTCAGGCACGATGAGGCTGATGACACCCTTCTGCCCGTGCCTGCTCGTGAACTTATCCCCGATCATCGGGATGCGCTCATCCCTGAGGCGGACCTGCACGAGCTTGTTGCCTTCCGCGTTCTCGGTAATGAGGACGAAGTCGATCACGCCTTCCTCGCCGTGCTTGAGACTCATGCTGCTCTCGCGACGATAGTTCGTCGCCAGATTGTACTCGTCCATAGCGCTCAGGAAGCGCGGCGGCGAGGTCTTGCCGATGATAACATCACCCTCGTTGACCTTCGCTTCTGGATAGATGAGTCCGTCCTCCTCGAGCAAGCGGTACTCATGCTCGGTTCGGTAGCCCTTCGTGTCCTTATCCGGAATACCAATCTCGTCGACGAGACCGCCGCTGTAGCGGAGCTCCTCCGCATTGACGGGACGGTAATAGGTGGCGCGCGCGAGACCGCGCTCGATGCTCGCCTTGTTCATGATGATGGCATCTTCCATGTTGTAGCCCTTGTACGCCATGACCGCCACGACGACGTTCTGTCCGAAAGGGTGGTCCTCAGTCCTCACGACATCGTTGATGACCGTCTTGACGAGAGGCTGCTGGGGATAGTGGAGCAGGTTGACGTCCATGTCGAGACGAGTGTAGAAGTTCGCGGCGTAGAAGCCGATGGCCTGCTTCTGGTTCTTGCTCCCCTGCATCAGCCTGGCACCCTGGTTGTGATGCGCGAACGGGACGAGACCGGTCGTGATGCCGACGATGTCGACGCTGCTCACCTCGAGGTGAGTATGCTCCTCGGTGAGGTCACCCGGTTCGAGTGCGACGAGAGCATTCTCCTCCTCTGCTGAGTCGAGGTACTCGACGACGCCCTGCTTGACCAGGTCGCTCCAGGAAATCTCTCCCTTCGTGAGCTGCTCGACGTGCCGCTCCGTGAGGCTTGGCTTCCCGTGCTTCACGACGATGAGCGGGCGTATGCAGCGACCCGTCGACGTCTCGAGGAAGAGCTCCTCACGATGCTCGTTGTAGAACGCGTTGAGATGTTCGGGCAGCTTGCCGAGGCGTCGTTCCTCCACGATCTGCTTGCGGAAGTCAGCGCCGTCCGCGACGGTCCCGATGAACTTGCTGTTCATATACACATCAGTCATCGTCATCACCTGGCCATGTTGAGGCCGAGCTTCTTCACTTCGCGGAGGATGAGTTCTTCATCCACTGCTTTGCTGGGCCTACTGAGCAGCGCGAGATTCTTGCGCAGCCCGATATTGGTACCTTCGGGGGTCTCGCTCGGGCAGAGGCGTCCGAGATGGGTGGCGTGCAGCGTGCGTGCCTCGAAATTCTCCTGGCTGCTCGACAGCGGGCTCACCACGCGTTGGAGATGGCTCAGCGTCTGGAGGAAGTTAAGGCGCTCCATGCGCTGGCAGACGCCAGTGCGGCCGCCGACCCAGGTGCCCGTCGCCAGGCTACTGTACACCTTCTGCGTCAGCAGCTTCTCGCGGATAATCACCTTGATGCTCGGGAACTTGCCGCGCTTGACGATGCGCTGGAAGTTGTAGAGCATGTCGCCGATGAGCACCTTGACGTTCACCCGGAACAGCTCGGCGAGGAGCTCGCCGCTCATCTTGAGCCGCTTGTTCATGTAGTGATCCTTGTCGTCGACCTCGAGGTCGCCGTTGCTGACGCGGATGTAGTGCTTGAGATACTTGCAGAGATTGTAGGCTTTCATGAGCCGGTCCTCGGGTTTCATGCCGACGTGGGGCAGGAGGTACTTGTCGAGGATCTCGGCCATGCGTTCGAGCCTAATCTCGCGCGTCTGGCTGATGCCGACCTTCTTGCTGATGAAGTCGAGCGCGTCCTCCTCATTCTTGATGTCGACAAAGTCATAGAGGTTGATGATGACCTCGCTATGCTCGCTCATCCCTATCATGCGCATGATCTCCTCGTCCTTGATGAGGCCGAGCGCCTTCACGACCGGGATGAGCGGGATGCGCTTCACCCGAGTGAACGTGAGGTAGAAGATGCCGTCCTTCAGCTTCTCGATCTCGTGCGGGATCCGATAGGAGCCCTGCTCGCTGAAGATCTTGCCGCCGTACTTGCTCACACCGGTCGCCTTCTTCTCGACGATGAACCTGTTGGAGGCGAGGTCCTCGATGTCCACGATGGTCTTCTCGGTGCCGTTGACGATGAAGTAGCCCCCCGGATCGTCAGGATCCTCGCCGTGCTTGATGAGCTCCTCTCTGTTCAGCCCATGCAGGTGGCAGTTCTTGCTCTTGAGCATGATGGGGAGGCTGCCAATCTGGGTCTTGAACGATTCGCGCTGCACGCCATTGATGTGCGCGCTGACCTCGAGGAAGATCGGAGCGGAATAGGAAAGCTTGCGCATCCGCGCCTCCGTCGGGTAGATTGCCCGTGTGCTACCGTCCGCCTCCGTGATCTCTGGTTTCGTCACCCATATCTTGTCGAGGCTGATCTTGAACTCGTCCACGTTGCTCAGGATGATGGTGGGTTCGATGATGTGGTTTTCCTCGAGGATGATCTGGAGCTCCTCATCGATGAAGAGGTTGAAGCTCTCGATATCCGGCTTGATGAGGCTGTTCTCCTCGAAATACTTCCTGATCAGCAGCTGGCCTGCCTTCCGTAGCGCTTCCGTCTCACTCATTGATGACACCCCTATAGAAGATCGTCTCGCCCGCCGTCGGGCTGGTGCGCGTGATCTTGATGATGTCCCCTGCTTTCACGCCGATGCCAAGAATCGCGGGATCGCTCGCCTTGATTTTCGGCAGTTCGCGGAGAGAGGTGTGGTAGCGTTCCATCACGTCCTTCGCCTCTTTCTTGCTGAGCTTCTCGTGCTTCGGGACGAGCTCGTGGTCTCCCGGATTGAAGGCCGTCAGCTCGGCCTCCTTCGTCGCACGCTTTTTAGGAGCGGTTTTTTTCGCAACCTTCACCGGTTTTCCAGAACCTTTCGCCATTGAACATGCCTCCGAAAGTGATAGACCGTCAGCAACCTTGCGCCTTGCGGCGTTCGGCGCTTCCGGCTCTCGGGAATCTCCGATCCCCACATGGGCCGTAAGGGATTCGAACCCCTGACCTTCGGATTACTTCTCCGCAGGAGAAGTCCCGAAGGACTTTGTCCTGAGGATAAAAGTCCGCTGCTCTACCAGGCTGAGCTAACGGCCCACCAATGATCCCTTTGACCCTGCACGCCCCGACCGGCGTCTTCGAACAAAGTTCTCGGGGTCGGTCGGGACCCGAAAACGTAAACGTTTTCGTACGCCCCGACCGGCGTCTTCGAACAAAGTTCTCGGGGTCGGTCGGGACCCGAAAACGTAAACGTTTTCGTACGCCCCGACCGGGATTCGAACCCGGGTCGCGGCCTCGACAGGGCCGCATGATAGTCCGACTACACTATCGGGGCCTCATACGGCGCAACACCATCTCTATGCACGGCTGAAACCGTTCAGAATGGTCGATACACCCGCAATACACGCCCGGCACGCACTTTTGAGGCCGTGAGAACTGTGACCCCTTTTTAAAAGTATCGGATGGACCTGTTTGAAGGCCCAGAATCGTTGGATGCTATGGGTGGTAGCCTTCGCTCATGTCGTGACTGTGCGGGTCGCGCCTGTAGGCGAATGAGGCTGGTTCTGGCCTCTGAGGGTCGTTGTCGTACAGGTTTTCGGGGCCTTCTCTGTGGCTGCCGCTGTACAGGTTTCCAGGACCGTCGCTCGGGTCGTGTCGTTGCGAGCCGTAACCGAGCATCTCTGGGGTGTCCTGGACAGGGTTCAGCTCCTGGACGCGCTGCGACGGGTCGAGCATGGGCGCGCCGTGGAGCCGTTCTTCGAGGTTGCTGCCTCGTTCGGTCTTTTCTTCCTCTTCCTCGCGCTTGAAGATTTGGGCATCGCCGCGGAAGAGCTCCTGCTCCATCTCGCGCTGATCACGCTCCATCTCGCGCTGGTCATGCTCCTGCCACGGTTCCCCTGCAGTGCTGAAATCCACCATTGTTACTACTGTTTAATAACTACTATTTAAATGTTCTTGTTTCTGGAAGTCTGAGAAGCATAAGAAAATCCCCTCCCGAAGTCGAGCACTACTTCCCGCAGAATAGAATTTTATTTATAAGGAAATTGAGCCAAATCAGAAACCGAAAAATATAAATAAATCCACACAATTACATAATATTATGCACTATTGAGAGGTGGACAACATGGTACTGAGAACGACCTTTTCCATCCCGAACGAGCTCAAAAGCAAGCTGGATAACCATCCTGATGTCAACTGGCCTGAGGTCTTCAAGCAAGGCATTCGGAAGAAGCTTGAGCAGTTGGAAAACCTCAAAGCGAAGGGGGCATTGTGATGGCAACAATCACTGTAGCACTGGAGGAGCAGACCAAACGGCGTATGGAGCAGTTCCTCTGGGTGAACTGGTCCGAGGTCGGACGAGAGGAAGCACTCAGAAAGTACCTTTTCGACCAGTACGTGAAGACGGGCAAGCTCTCCAAGGAGGAGTTGGCCTTCTGCGAACGCATCGACTGGCACCCAGTTGACGACCTCCCTTTCAAGAAGGAGTTCCTGGAGCGAGTGAAGCGGGCAAAGAAGGAGAAGGCCATTCCGCTCGACGCAGAGCTCTTTGACTGAAAATGTACAACGCAGATATCAAGCCCTCCTGCAAGAAGAGCCTGCGGAAAGCAGCAAAGAAGAATCCGTTGCTCAAAGAGGCCTTCCGCAAGAAGAAGGATGAGATTCTCGAGAATCCACACCACTACAAGCCTTTACGCCATAACCGGACCGGCGAACGACGAGTTCACCTTCTCAGCAGCTTCGTCCTCATCTATGAAATCGACGAGAAGAAGAGACTGGTGACGTTCTTAGCTTTTGAGCATCATGACGATGCATACAGACGATAGTTACCCTTTATCTTCCTGTTTAGCGAAATAAAGGGTTAATCCCCCCTCCCAGACTCGAACCGGGGATCTCTCGGTAACGGCTGACTCCATTTCATTCCGTCCGCGGATGCGGAGCGTCAATGGAGTATCTACAGCCGAGCGCTCTAGCCAACTAAGCTAAGGGGGGATGTGTAGCAGAGAAAGAAAGGTGTTTTTAAGGGTTTCGAGACTCACTCTTCGTAGCTCATGTTCTTGGTGTAGGTTAGACGTTCCTTGCCGGCCTTGGTCGTGAACTGGACCTTGCTGCTCGCGAGACGCATCTTGCCAACAATTTTGAGCTTGCTTGCGAGTCGGTAGCTGAGGATGCGCTCCTCGTAGGGTTCGAGGAGGTCGAGCTCCCACTTCAGGACCGTGCCTTTCTTGGGCGAACTCACCACCTTTGTCGGACTGATGGTGCCGAGGTGATCTTCTGGCTGGTAAACGGCGATGCTCGGGACGCGGTCGATGACGTTCACGCCGGACAATGGCGAGCCGCTCCGGTTCTTGATGAAGAGCCTGATCTTGAGGCTGCTGCTGCCCTCCTCGCCTTCCTCGCGCTGCGCGATGGCTTCCTTCACCGCGATGATGGGGGAGCGCGTCACGTAGTAGGTGATGACGCCGGCGATGAGGAGAATGATGATGATGATGAGCAGCCGGTAGTTCTCCACACGTTCAAGGGTCACCGACTCCTGCGAGGCGAGGCTGAGCTCCCACACGTGGTAGCTCTGCCCTGCACGCTTCTGCATGCTCGTCTGAGGAGAGGTGCTTGTGAACAGGTTGCGGAACCAGTTGGTGGCCAGCTTCGCCTCGTACTTGGCCGGTCCGTTCCCGTTGTTCGTGACGGTGAGGCGCGTGACCTTCTTGAAGAGACTGCCCTCATCGACGGAATGCTCCCGCACGTCCTCGATGGTGGCTATACGGAGCGTCTTCGTCACTTCATTGATGATGACGCCCTTGTACGTGAGCTTGGCGAAGAACGGATACTCGCCGCTCGTCTGATGGGGATCGATGGTGAAACTGTGCTCTTCAGTCTTCTCTTTGAGCGGCCCGAGACTGGTGTTGTACTGCTTGGAGAACAAGTCGCTGGAGAGCTCGACTTGCAGGTTCGAGATGTTTAGGGCGTTCCTGTTGCGGTAGGTGAGCACGATATCAAGGGGCTCGCGCGGATCATTATTTGAGGGAAGGATGACGTCAAACTTGATGCTCGGCGCGTACTCGCCCCCTGCCCGATTCGGGTCGCGCACGTCGAGGATGAGCCGTTCCTGCGTGATAATATCAGTATCAAGGTTCTTGACATTGATTGTCACCGCTTCCGTACCAAAGCCAATCGTGCTCTTCGGCTTGACGAGGAGGGTGTGAACTTGGAGGGTCTCGGAGGGCACAGGTGTAAGGGCGGGATTGACCCGGACGACCCATTTCGGGTCAGTGGTGTACACCTGGAAGCGGCGGCTGCTCCGGTCGAAGTTCGTGATGGAGAGCTTGAAGACGCCGCTCTGGTCGGGGAAGATGGAGTTGTTGATAGGATCGATGCTAATCTGGTAGTTCGCGGCGAGCGCCGACGAGACGAGCACCAATGCAATGAACAGAAACGCTAGGAGCTTGCACTTCATACTGCCACCATCCTCTCGTCTTACCCAGCGAATGCACTATTTAAATATTTCGGGTGGTGTTGAAAGGAGAGATTCAGGAACAGATGGGGCTGGGAGTGTCCTCACTGACGTTCGGGACTCCCACCCCACTCGTCGCTCCGCTCCTCATGGGGCTGGGAGGATTCGAACCCCCGACCACACCCAGGTTAGCATCGCCACTTCCATGGCGATGTCCCCAAGGGCGTATCCTAGCCAAGCTAGACCACAGCCCCGCCGTGAAGAGTGGCGAGAAGCAACGACCTGTTTTTAAAGAATATGATTATGCGCGCTCGATAATCTGGACTTCGCCATGATAGGCTTTGACATCGACAAGATCGGCCTGGTCAGGACGAAATCCGGCTCTCGTGCCCGGTCTTCTCGATTCTGATGACATGGTCGACGTAGCTTTCCATCTGGGCCTCGTGGCTCACGATGAGCACCTGCCGCAGCTTGAGCTGCTCGAGCACGTCACGCACCCGATCGAGCTGCTCCGAGGAGAAACCGTCCGTGGGCTCGTCCAGCACCAAGAGCTCCTTGGTGTTGATGTGCGTGAGGAATTCGTTGATGGCCTTGTTCAGGCTGAGCCGGTAGGCGAGTGCGACGCTCGTCTTCTCACCGCCGCTGAGGTGGTCGATGTTCGTTTCGTACCCGTCCTGGACGATGACCGGCGTGAACTCCGGGTCGAGCCGGACCGAGAGGGTCTCGTCCTCCATCAGCGTCGCGAACCACTCCCTGAAGTACTCGTTGAACAGGCCGTAGATGCTTGTGAACATCGCCTGCTCGACGGCGTGGCTCACGTTGAGGAGATGCTTGTTCAGCCACGACAATCGTCGCTGCACCGCTTGCAGTTCCTGTTCGTAACGAGCGCGTTCCTTCCTCTGCAGTTCGAGACGTGCCAGTTCCTTCTCGACGCTCTCCGTCTCTTTCCTGAGCTCTGCTTCCAAGACGCGAAGCTTCTCAACGACGGACCGTTGATGCTCGACCCGGGACTTGAGCAGGGCATGCGCTTCCTCATCAGCCCCCTTCTTCCCGGCGAGCTCCGTCTTGCTCTTCTCGTATCGTTCCCGGTGCTCCCGCTCATACGTGTCGAGCTGCGCAAGCAGCTTCTGCATCGACTCCCGTCGCTGCTTCAGTCCTTCGAGCGTCCTGAGCTTCTCCTTATTAGCGGCGACCAAGCCGAGTTTCTGGCGTAACTCGGCGCGTTTCTCGTCGAGCTGCGTACGTCTCTTCTTCAGCTCAGGTTTCAGGATGGCGAGCTGCTCGAGACGTTCCTTCGCCTGCCCGATTCGTTGCTCTTCTTCGTCACGGATGCTCTTCTTGTGGCTGTCGTCGACATCTTGCTTGCAGGTCGGACAATGCGTGAGCGACTGCACGCTGCGTATCACCGCTTCCGCTTGCTTGATGATTGCCCTGTGCTCGGTCTCTTTCTTCAGGAATCCCGTCTCCTTCTCCTTGATCTTCGCTTCGTGCTCGTCGAGCTTCTTCCCGAGTGCTGCGAGTCCTTGTTCGTCGGCATCAGCCGGCGAGAGATGCTGTTCTGTCCCAGCTATCTGTCTGTCGACCGCCTTCAGGTCCTGCTTTACTTCAGCCTGTCGCTCAAGCGTGTTGTCGAGCTGGCTCTTGGAGACCGCCATCCGCTTCTTGAGCTCCTCGATGACGAAGCGTTCCTTGTCGAGCCGTTCGAGCGCTGCCTGCTGCGCGGCGAGGCGTTCCTGCTCCACCTTCAGTTCGTCCGCAACGCCCGTGCGCCGTTCCTTCAGCGCGACGCAACGTCCTTGTATCTCCTTCACGTCGTTCCCGGACTTGCCGAGCTCGTCGATGCGCGCCGACAGGCCGGTCTCCTCTTTCCGCATCCCACGGATGAGAAGCAACGCATTCTCCCGCACGCGCTTGTACTTGTCGATGTCGAAAAGCTTGCGCAAGGTGTCGATGCGGTCGTCAGCGCTCTCGTAGATGATGGCTTTCATCTCTTCCTGGGGCGTGTAGACCGTGTAGCGCCACAAGGGTCGTTTTCCCTTCGCAAGCAGGCCAGACGGATAGTTGAGCAGCGCGAGCACCTTCGCCTTGAGCTCCCGCGCCGTCGCCTCGGTCATGACGCCGTCGATGACGAGGTTGCCCGCCTCTTGAGAGACGGTGTTCGGGCCGCGCTTCAACGAGCGCGTGATGCGCACCTCCTTGCCGGTAATCTCGAGCGTGAGGGTCACCTCGCCGTGCCGAGCGCCGTGGCGCAGCAAGGCGGCACCGGAAAGCTCGCCGCGCTGGATGCCGAACAGGGCGAACTCGAGCGCGAGCAAGATGGTCGACTTGCCGCTCCCAATGTCACCTGCGAGAAGCGTCATGCCATCCGGGAAGTCGACGTGCTCGTCGACATAGCTCCTGATGTTCTTCAGCGAGAGTGAACGGAGGCGCATGGCTCGAGGGAAGAGAGGATGATTTAAATGGATTTATCTCCTTGCTGCGACAGGAGCTGTTCGAGCTGCATAATCTCCTCGATACGCGCCTTCAGGGCTTTCGGCGAGAGCAGCGCTTGGTCGGTGAGCGCAACCATAGCCCCGCCCGGATTCGAACCGAGGTCGCCAGGTCCAGGGCCTGACATGCTTGGCCACTACACTACGGGGCTGTTGAAGCTGTTTGAGGGGCTCGACCGG
>Ga0114931_10000120_pt1 | contig 86400 bp, 83 predicted proteins | sample 2SBtaG_FD_89579 | JGI IMG/M metagenome (GOLD analysis project Ga0114931, IMG submission 89579) | Deep subsurface microbial communities from Kolumbo volcano to uncover new lineages of life (NeLLi) - 2SBTROV14_V59a metaG | ecosystem: Environmental > Aquatic > Marine > Volcanic | place: Kolumbo...
AGCGAGGTGCCTATCACCACCACCCCATGGGCATTGGTCGCGGTCAGCAGATCGAGAATGTCCAGGAGATAGCGTCGGGGAGCGTAGTTGCGCCAGTCGGGATCGTAGTCCGACCGGCCACGGCCGCGATAGTCCGGGCACAGCACCCGGCGATCGCGCGCGAGCCTCGGCGCGAGATCTTCGAAATCGGCCGAATTGCGCGTGAGCCCCGGCAGGCAGAGGACCGGCGCGCGGTGCGCGGCCGCGTCGCCGTAATCGCGAAGATACAACGAAAGCCCGTCGTCGGCGGAAATCCGCCACTCGCGGTCGCGCGCCGGCTCCACCCTAGAGCCCCAGAAGCCCGGGCAATTCGTCGAGGGTCTTGAGCTCGGCGGCGATTTCGCCCGGCAGCCGCTCGGGCCGTTGACCGAAGCGGTTGACCCAGGCGACGTTGAAGCCGAAGGCCGCCGCGCCGTTGGCGTCCCAGGCGTTCGATGACTGGAAGGCGATGCGCTCGGCCGGAACGCCGAGCCGGTCGACGGCGAGCTGGTAGACCCGGGGATCGGGCTTGTAGATGCCGACCTCCTCGATCGAAAGCACGCCATCGAGCAGCGCGGCGATGTTCGCGTTGCGCACCGCCGCGGCGAGCATCTCGGGCGCGCCGTTCGACAGAATCGCGCATTTCACGCCCGCGTCGTGGAGCCGCGCGAGAACGCCGGGCACCTCGGGGTAGGGGGCGAGCGAAAGATAGCAATCCATCAGCCGCGCGCGTAGTGCCGCGTCATCGACGCCATGGGTCTCGAGCGCATAGTCGAGGGCGTCGCCGGTCACGCGCCAGAAATCGACATGCCGCCCCATCAGGCTACGCAACCAGGTGTATTGAAGCTGCTTCAGCCGCCAGGTGTCGGAGACCGCGTCCGCCGCCGCGCCGAGCGCCGCCCGCTCGCGCGCCGCCGCCGAATGGACGTCGAACAAGGTGCCGTAAGCGTCGAAGACGCAAGCGCCGATATCGCCGAATGCCGGATGGGCCATGGGTTTCCTCCTCGATCTTCATGTTCTTTACCGCCCGCGCCGCGTTCGGGCGCGGCCTCTCCCCCCCTGGGTGGAAAGGTACTCCACGATCGCGCAAACGCAACCGTCATCGCGGTCTCGCGTCGGTCGGGGATCGTCGGATGGGGCGGATGTCAGAGCGCCGGGGCGCCGGTCTCTTCGCTTCGGGCGAGGTTCGGCGCCTTGCGGATGCCGCGCTCGAGGGCGAGGACGAGGCTCTCGGCCTCGACCGGCGCGCCCGCGAGAAGGCGGTAGATCGGCACCGCCTCGAGGATGCGTTGCACATAGTTGCGCGTCTCGCCGAGCGGGATCATCTCGATCCAGTCGATCACGTCGACCTCGCCGGTTCGCGGATCGCCGTTCCGTTCCAGCCAGCGCCGCACCCGGCTGGGACCGGCGTTGTAGGCGGCGAGCGCCAAGACATAGGAGCCATCGTAGCGGTCGACGAGATCCTCGATATGCGCCCGGCCGATGGCGAGATTGTATTCGGGGTCGGTCGTGAGGCGCTTGCGGCTGTACTTGATCCGGAGCTGGCGCGCGACCCGGCGCGCGGTCGCGGGCATGATCTGCATCAGCCCGCGCGCCCCGGCGTGGCTGACCGCGTCGAAACGAAAGCCGCTTTCCTGGCGTAGCATGGCGAGCAGCAGCGCGGGCTCGACCGCCGGACCAGTCCGTCCCCGGCTCGCGGGGAGATCGACGATCGGATAGCCCTCGTCGGGCATGACGATGCCGCCGCGCGCCGCGCGCCGCGCGATCCGCACGCCGAGATCGAGCCGCCCGGCCTCGCGCGCGAGATCGGCGACCAGCCGGCGCTCGCCCGGAGTCGCGGCGAGCGCGGCGAGGCGCAGAAGGAAGGGCGCGGCGAGCGCCTCGCGGTCAAGCGCGGCGAGCCGGCGAACCACGCGCGCGAGCTCGTGATCGCGAAGAAAGGCGCGATCGGCATCGGCGATCGCGGGCGGAGCGGGCAGGGGAAGCGGCGCCTTGCGGTCGAGCCGCGCGAGCGCGAGTTGGCCGTAGAAGGTCGTCGGATGGCGCGCGGCGCGCGCGAACCAGGCGCGGGCGTCGTCGTCGCGCCCGTCGGCGGCCGCCGCGCGTCCCGCCCAATAGGCCGCGCGGGCGACGCTGACCGGATAACGCACGCCCTCGAACAGGCGCTGGAAATGGGGCGCGGCGAGCGCCGGGTCGCGCAGGAAGCGCAGCGCGATCCAGCCGGCGAGCCATTCCCCCTGGGAACGCGGCAGCGCCAGGGTCTGGCCGTGGGTGCTCGCCAGATGGTAGCCGACCGAGATCAACCCCTCGGAAAGCGCGCCGCGCACCTGAACATGGGCCTCGCGCCACCAGGCCTCGGGGCGCACGAGCGGGCTGGGCGGGTTTTCGAGGATCGCGCGCGCGGCCTCGTCGCGGCCCTTGCGCCGTCGCCAGCGCAGGCGCTCGTACCACAGTCCGGGGTCGTCGCGAAGCTCGGGCGGCACGCTGGCGATCGCCGCGTCGACGCCGGCGGCGCGCACCATCAGCCGCAGCCGCGCGATGCCGAGCGCGCGATGGCCGGCATCGACCCGGCGCAACATGCGCTGGGCGGCGCGGCGCTTGTGATCCCAGAGAAGGCGATCGAGGCGCGCGACGTGATCGGCGGGGCGAAGGCGGGCGTGGTGACGCTTGAGGAAAATGCGCTCGTCGGCGGGCGTGAAATCGCCCTCGATCCAGGCCCGGCGCAAAAGATCGACCGCCTCGGTTTTCTCGCCGGCGGCGAGCAGCGCCTCGGCGAGACGCCAGCGCCCCCGACCGGTAAGCGGTGGATGGCGGGCGAACCAGGCGCGCACGCGCGCGGCCGGAACCCGGTCGTCGAGCGCCTGCTCGGCGCGGCGGCGCAGGCGCGCGCCCTCGGGCCAGTCGGGGTTGGCGTCGATGAAGGCGGCGATCTCGTCGAACGAGGCCGGCGGGTCCTGGCGCGAAAACCGGTACCAGGCGACGATCTTGGCGACCAGCGGGTCCTCGGCCCGGGCGAGCATCCGGCGCGCCGCCGTCCAGTCATGCTCGGCGGCGGCGCTAAGCGCGCGGGCAAGAAACGCCTCCGTTCGGGGTTCGGGCGGTGGGGGCGGCGACGGATCGACGGGAGCGGCGAGAGGCGCGCGCGCGAACAGGCCGATCACGGCGAACACTGCGAGTCCCATGACGGCCGAGCGCGGAACGGACACCTCGATCTCCCTGCTCGCGTTTCTTCGCGACGCCAGTCGTCGCATGTCATCGCTTTTTAATCAATTTATCACTTCCAAACCGTTAACCAAATCGCGACGCGCGCCTCGGAGCTTCGCTTGCCGCTCGCGGCGCGCGTCGCTATGTTCGGGGCAAGATTCCCCGGGGGAGTGGAGAAGATGTTCGAAGGGTCGTTCACGGCGCTGATCACGCCATTCGCGAACGGCGCGGTCGAGGAGCGCGCCTTCCAGGCCTTGGTCGACTGGCAGATCGCCGAGGGCACCGACGGTCTCGTGCCCTGCGGCACGACCGGCGAGTCGCCGACGCTGTCGCACCACGAGCACGAGCGCGTGGTCGATCTCTGCGTCGAGGCGGCGAAGAACCGGGTGCCGGTGCTCGCGGGCACCGGGTCGAATTCGACCGAGGAGGCGATCTCGCTCACGCGCCACGCCAAGGAAGCGGGCGCCGACGGGGCGCTGGTGGTCACGCCCTATTACAACAAGCCGACCCAGGAAGGGCTTTACCGGCATTTCAAGGCGATCCACGACGCGGTCGAGATCCCGATCGTGATCTACAACATTCCCGGCCGCTGCGTGGTCGACATGACGGTCGAGACCATGGCGCGGCTGGCCAAGCTGCCGCGCATCGTGGGCGTCAAGGATTCGTCGAACGATCCCGCGCGCCCGTCGCTGACTCGACGCGCCTGCGGCTCCGACTTCGCCCAGCTCTCGGGCGAGGACGCGGCGCGGCTCGCGCTTCTCGGGGCCGGCGGCCATGGCTGCATCTCGGTCACCGCGAACGTCGCGCCCCGGCTTTGCGCCGAGCTGCACGACGCCTGGAAGGCCGGGGACCGCGCCCAGGCGATGGCGATCCAGGAGCGATTGATGCCGCTGCACGAGGCGCTGTTCGTCGAGACCAGCCCGGGGCCCGTCAAGTACGCCGCGAGCCGGCTGGGGCTGTGCGAGGCGACGGTGCGCCTGCCGCTGGTCGAGCCCGGCCCGGCGAGCCGCGAGCGGATCGACGCGGCGATGCGCGCGGTCGGCCTCCTCAACTGAGGCCGGCCGGACCTCGCATGGCCGCCAGGAAGGAGCGGGACCCGAGCCGGACCGTCGCGCTCAACCGCAAGGCGCGCCACAACTATTTCATCGACGAGACCCTGGAAGCGGGGATCGCGCTCACCGGCACCGAGGTCAAGTCGCTGCGCGAGGGACGCGCCAACATCGGCGAATCCTACGCCACGATCGACGAGGGCGAGATCTACCTGCTCAACGCCCATATCTCGGAATATCGCGGCGGCAACCGCTTCAACCACGAGCCCACGCGGCCGCGCAAGCTGCTGCTTCATAAGCGCGAGATCCGCAAGCTGATCGGCGCGGTCCAGCGCGAGGGCGTGACGCTGGTGCCGCTCTCGATCTACTTCAACGATCGGGGGCGCGCCAAGGTGAATCTCGGCATCGCCCGGGGCAAGCGGCAATACTACAAACGCGCGACCGAGCGCGACCGCGATTGGCAGCGCCGCCGCCAGCGGCTCCTCCGGAGCGACGATTAGAGATTACGAACCCGCGGCCCCGTCGAGGCGCGCGCGGACGGCGCGGAACACGTCGTGGAACATGGCTTCCGTCAGCCGCCCGGTGTTGGTGTTGTAGCGCGAGCAGTGATAGCTGTCGGCGAGCCACCGGTCGTTGGGAAGAGGGTGGAGCGCCCCATGGGCGAAGCGCGCGACCGCGAGCCGGAGCCCGAGCGCGCGCGCGACCGCGGCATGGGCCACCGTGCCGAGCGCGACGATCACGCGCAAGCCATCGAGCGCCGCGATCTCGCCCGCGAGGAACGGCCGACACGCCCTGGCCTCGGCCCCGGTGGGGCGGTTTTCCGGCGGCAGGCAGCGCACCGCGTTGGTGATCCGGCAATCGACCAGCCGCAGGCCGTCGCCCGCCCGCGCCTCGTAGCGCCCCTCGGCGAAGCCGAAGCGGATCAGGGTATCGTAGAGAAGATCGCCCGCGTAATCGCCGGTGAACGGGCGGCCCGTGCGGTTGGCGCCCCGCAGTCCGGGGGCGAGGCCGACCACGAGAAGCCGCGCGCGGTCGGGGCCGAAGCTGGCGACCGGGGCGTTGTGCCAGCCGGGAAATCGCGCGCGGTTCTCGGCGCGGAACGCCGCCAGCCGGGGGCAGAGCGGACAATCGCGGTCGGGCGCGACCACGCCGGGCGGGGAGGACTTGGGCACGAAAGAACAGCCGCCGCTATTGCCGAGCGATAACGGTCGCCTCGTCGCGCTGGGACGGCTCGCGCATGATCCTGGGCGCGAGGTCCTCGAGCTCGACGAAACGATCGGCCTGGCGGCGCAGCTCGTCGGCGACCATGGGGGGCTGCGAGCGGATCGTGCTGACCACGGTTACGCGCACGCCGTGGCGCTGCACCGCCTCGACCAAGCGGCGGAAGTCGCCGTCGCCCGAGAACAACACCACATGGTCGAGGTAGTCGCGCATCTCCATCATGTCGACCGCGAGCTCGATGTCCATGTTGCCCTTGATCTTGCGCCGCCCGGCGGAATCGGTGAACTCCTTGGTCGGCTTGGTGACCATGGTGAAGCCGTTGTAGTCGAGCCAGTCGACCAAGGGGCGAATCGGCGAATACTCCTGCTCGTCGGTGAGCGCGGTGTAATAGAAGGCCCGGATCAGGCGGCCGCTCGAGGCGAACTCGGCGAGAAGGCGCTTGTAGTCGATGTCGAAGCCGAGCGCGCGCGCCGCGGCATAGAGATTGGAGCCGTCGATGAAAAGCCCGATCCGCTCCTGCGGATAAATACTCATTGCTAAAAATCCTGAAGTTACGTTGGCTAATTCGCCTTGGGAGGATCGTCCATTCGATAATCCCCGTGGCGAAGCCGATCCCGGGGGGTGTATGACACGAAATCACGGGCCGGTCCGACGGACCCATCCCGAAGGTTTATCTAGGGACTTTTCGCGATGACCACAAGGGCGCAGACGCTTGGCGACGCCCCGATCCTGATCGGCCTCGGGGCCAATCTCCCATCGTCGGTCGGCGGGCCGCGCGAGACCTGCGAGGCGGCGCTCGCCGCGCTCTCCCGGGCGGGCGTCGCGACCGCGCGGTGCTCGCGCTGGTACCGAAGCGCGCCGGTCCCGGTTTCGGACCAACCCTGGTTCGTCAACGGGGTTGCGGCGATCGAGACCGCGCTCGACCCTGCCGCGCTGCTCGCCCTCATGCTCGACGTCGAGCGCCGGCTGGGGCGGGTCCGCGAGGAACGCTGGGGACCGCGCCTGATCGATCTCGACCTGCTCGACTACCGGGGACTGGTCCGCGCGCGCCCGGCGCCCGTCCTGCCCCATCCGAGGCTCGCCGAGCGTGGCTTCGTCCTTCTGCCGCTCGCCGAGGTCGTGCCCGGCTGGCGTCATCCCGGGACCGGCGCCACGATCGCCGAGCTGGTCGCCGCGCTGCCCGCCGGACAAGCGGTCGAGCCGCTCGACCAAACGCTCCCATAGGACAGCCGCGCGGGCCGCGATCCTCTGCTCTTGCTTTAACTTTGCCGGCAAGATACTACATGCCAAGGAAATCCCTTCCGCCGTTCGTTCCAGGAGACGCCACGCATGGCTCGAGTTACCGTCGAAGACTGTATTCTCAAGGTTCCCAATCGTTTCGACCTTGTTCTTCTCGCCGCGCAGCGGGCGCGCGAGCTGTCCTCGGGCGCGACCACCACGCTCGAGCGCGAGAACGACAAGAACCCGGTCATCGCGCTCCGCGAGATCGCCGAGGGCGCGGTCGACGTCGACGAGCTGCGGGAAAAGCTGATCTTCGGCCTTCAGAAACACGTCGAGGTCGACGAGCCCGAGGACGACAGCATGAGCATCCTCGCCGCCGCCGAGAAGGAATGGGCCGGACTTTCGGGCGACGACGCGTCCGCGTTCGCCGCCCCGGAGACCCCCACGGCCGAGACGCCCCCGAGCGAGGCGGCGGCGGTCGAGACGCCTTCGGCCGAGGCGGCTCCGGACGCGACGCCTCCGGACGAGAAGCCCCGGGCCGAGGCCAGCACGGATAATGCCGGTGCCGACGACGAGGCCGACGCCAAGACGGACGGGGCCTAGAACGCCCTGCCACGCCCATGGCGGCGAGCGTCGCATCGCCCTGACGGGACCGGGTCCAGGGACAGCCGGCAAGGCCGGTTGACGGTCGCTTGATTCGCCAATACGAGCTGGTCGAACGGGTCAAGGCCTACGAACCGAACGCGGACGAAGGCGCGCTCAACCGCGCCTATGTTTTCGCCACCAAGGCCCACGGCTCGCAGAAGCGCGAATCGGGCGATCCCTATTTCGCCCATCCCGTCGAGGTCGCCGGCATCTTGACCGGCATGCGCCTCGACAGCGCGACCATCATCACGGCGCTGCTTCACGACACGGTCGAGGACACGGGCGCGACGCTCGACGAGCTCCGCTCGCTGTTCGGCGACGAGGTCGCGCGCCTGGTCGACGGCGTGACCAAGCTCACGCGCCTTCAGCTCCAGTCGGACCGCACCCGACAGGCCGAGAACTTTCGCAAGCTGCTGCTCGCCATGTCGGACGATATCCGCGTGCTGTTGGTCAAGCTCGCGGACCGGCTGCACAACATGCGCACCCTCCAGTTTGTCAAGAGCCCCGACAAGCGCCACCGAATTGCCAGCGAGACCATGGACATCTACGCCCCCCTCGCAGAGCGCATCGGGATGCAGGGCATGAAGGACGAGCTCGAGGACCTTGCCTTCGCGCATCTCAACCCCGAGGCGCGAGCCTCGATCCTCACCCGGCTCGAGTTCCTGCGCGAGGCCGGCAGCAACCCGGTTCCGCGCATCGAGGACGAGCTTCGCCGCACTCTCGCCAAGTCGGGCTTGAAGGCCCAGGTCTCGGGGCGCGAGAAGAAACCCTATTCGATCTGGCGCAAGATGGAGCGCAAGAACGTCGGCTTCGAGCAGCTTTCCGACATCGTCGCCTTTCGCATCGTCCTCGACACGGTGTCGAAGTGCTACGAGGCGCTCGGCGTCGTGCATGGGGCGTATTCCATGGTGCCGGGGCGCTTCAAGGACTACATCTCGACCCCCAAGCCCAACGGCTACCAGTCGTTGCACACCACCGTGATCGGCCCCGAGAGCCAGCGCATCGAGATCCAGATCCGGACCAACGAGATGCAGGAGTTCGCCGAGTTCGGCGTCGCCGCCCATTGGCACTACAAGAACCCCGACGGCACGCTCGCCCACCGCGAGGGCCGGCAATACCGCTGGGTGCGCGAGCTTCTCGAAATCCTCGAACGCGCCTCGGGCCCCGAGGAGTTCCTTGAGAACACCAAGCTCGACCTGTTCCAGGACCAAGTCTTCTGCTTTTCGCCCAAGGGCGATCTGATCGCGCTGCCGAGCGGGGCGACGCCGGTCGATTTCGCCTATGCGGTCCATACCGAGGTCGGCGACACCTGCGTCGGCGCCAAGATCAACGGCCGCATTAAGCCGCTGCGCACGGTGCTTCAGAACGGCGACCAAGTCGAGATCATCTGCTCCCGGGCGCAGACGCCGTCGCCCACCTGGGAGCGTTTCGTCGTCACCGGCAAGGCGCGAAGCTGCATCCGCCGCTTCATCCGCCTTCAGCAGCGCGCGCAATACATCGATCTCGGCCGCTCGATCCTCCAGAAGGCGTTCCGCCAAGTCAACGCGAAGTTCTCCGAGGACGCGCTCAAGCCGGCGCTCGCCGAGTTTCGCCTGCGCAACGTCGACGACCTCTTCGCCCTGGTCGGCGAGGGGAACATCACCGCGCGCCAAGTCACCGACCTCGCGGTGCCCGAGAGCAAGGGCAAGAAGCCGCGCCCCCCGCTGCCCCCGCGCCGGCGCGCGAAGGAAGGCAAGGAGGGCGATCACGCGGTCCCGATTCGCGGTCTCATTCCCGGCATAGCGGTCCATTTCGCGGGCTGCTGTCATCCGTTGCCGGGCGACCGCATCGTCGGCATCGTCACCACGGGCAAGGGGGTGACGATCCACACCATCGACTGCGATACCCTGGAGACCTTCGGCGAGACGCCCGAACGCTGGCTCGACGTCGCCTGGGACGTGGACGGGAAAAACCCCGAGATTCACGTCGGCCGCCTGAACGTCGTGGTGACCAACGAGCCCGGCAGCCTCGGCGGGCTCTCGACCGTGATCGCCAAGAATCTCGGCAACATCACCAACCTCAAGATCACCAACCGATCGGTCGATTTCTTCGAAATGCTGGTCGACATCGAGGTACAGGATGTTAAACATCTGACCAATATCATCGCGGCGTTGCGCGCAAATCCGGCGATCAGCTCGGTCGAGCGCGCCCGCGGATAAGATAGGGAAGGGGTCGACCGGGGATGACCGACGATCATCCGGCGATGACGCGCGAGCGGGTCCTCGACGAGTTCCGCGACGCCGGCGCGCTGCTCGAGGGGCATTTCGTCCTGAGCTCGGGCCTGCGCAGCCCCGCCTACGTTCAATGCGCCCGCGTGATGATGGACCCCCGCCGGGGCGAGCGCCTCTGCCGCGCCCTGGCCGCGCGGGTGGTCGAGCGCCTGGGCGCCGGCGCGCTCGACGTGGTGATCGCGCCCGCCATGGGGGGCATCGTCGTCGGCTACGAACTCGCCCGCGCCCTCGGTCTGCCCTCGATGTTCGCCGAGCGCGGCGCCGAGGGGTTCGTTCTTCGCCGGGGCTTTCGCCTCGATCCCGGCGCCCGGGTGCTGATGGTCGAGGACGTGGTGACCACGGGCAAATCGTCGCGCGAATGCATCGCCTGCATCCGCGCGGCGGGCGGCGAGGTGGTCGCGGCGAGCTGCCTGATCGACCGCTCGGACGGCGCCGTCGATCTCGGCCCGCCGTTGATCGCCCTCGCGGGCCTCGCGATCCCGACCTACCACCCCGACAACCTGCCTCCCGAGCTCGCCGCGCTGCCGCCGATCAAGCCCGGCAGCCGGCCCATGCCCTGACCGGCGAGGCGATGTTCAAGAGACGGTCGAAGCCCGGGCTGTTTTACCGCGTTCGCGGCTTTATCTGGCCACATATCGGTTGGCAGCGGGCGGGACGCTACTTCTATCACCGGTTGATGCGACTTCCGGGAACGCCGCACTCGATCGCCGCCGGCTTCGCCTGCGGCAGCGCGATCTCGTTCACGCCCTTCATCGGTTTTCATTTCGTTCTTTCGGGCTTGCTCGCCTGGGCGATCGGCGGCAACGTGGTGGCGGCGCTGATCGGCACCGTGGTCGGCAACCCCTGGACCTTCCCCTTCATCTGGGTGGCGGTCTACCGGCTCGGCTGCCTGATCCTTGGCTGGAACGCGGTGGATATCCTTTCCCATGGTCTGACCTTGACGTATATTCTCCAGCGCCCGCAAATGGTCCTGCTGCCGATGATCGTCGGCTCGGTGCCGGCGGGCGCGCTCGCCTGGGTGGCGAGCTATTGGCCGGTGCGCTATATCGTGAGCGACTATCAGGCGGTCCGCCGTCGCCTGCGCGAGCGTCGGCGGCGGATCAAGGCGCTTCAGGCCGAGGCGGGCGCGGCGGCGTCCGAGCCCGGCGGCCCCAAGGTCGCGGCGGGCGGCCGGAAAGGAAAGGGTGACGCATGACCGATAAGCTTCGCCTCGGCGTGAACATCGATCACGTGGCGACGATCCGCAACGCGCGCGGCGGCGGGCATCCCGACCCGGTGCGCGCCGCGCGCATGGCGGCCGAGGCCGGCGCCGACGGCATCACCGCGCATCTGCGCGAGGACCGGCGCCATATCTCGGACCACGATATCGATCGCCTGACCGCCGAGATCGACCTGCCGCTCAATCTCGAAATGGCGGCGACCGAGGAAATGCTCGCTATCGCGCTCCGCCATCGTCCCCACGCCGCCTGCCTGGTGCCCGAGAAGCGCCGCGAGGTGACGACCGAGGGCGGGCTCGACCTGATCGGCGGCCATGACCACCTGCGACCCTACGTCTCCCGGCTTTCGGAGGCGGGGATTCGGGTGTCCTGCTTCATCGACCCGGACCGCGATCAAGTCGCCGCGGCCAAGGCGCTCGGCGCGCCGGTGATCGAGCTCCATACCGGGCGCTTCTGCGACACCGAGACGGCGGGCGAGCGCGACGTCGAGCTCGCCCGTCTGCGCGCCGCCGCCAATGAGGCCGAGCGATTGGGGATCGAGTGCCACGCCGGCCACGGCCTCACCTTCGACAGCGTCGGCCCGGTCGCCGCGATCGTCACGATCGCCGAGCTCAACATCGGCCATTTCCTCATCGGCGAGGCGATCTTCGGCGGCCTCGACAGCACGATCAAGCGCATGCGCGCGCTGATGGACAAGGCCCGCGCCGAAGCGCTCGGCGAACGCAGCGCCTGAGCCACGATGATCCTGGGCCTCGGCAACGACGTCATCGACATTCGTCGCATCGAGCGGACGCTGGATCGCTTCGGCGAGCGCTTCATCGCCCGCGTCTTCACCGAGGACGAGCGCCGCAAGGCCGAGCGCCGCGCCAACCGCGTCGCGACCTACGCCAAGCGGTTCGCCGCCAAGGAGGCTTGCGCCAAGGCGCTCGGCACCGGCTTCCGGCGCGGCGTCTTCTGGCGCGACCTCGGGGTGGTGAACCTGCCGTCGGGGCGGCCGACCATGCGGCTCACGGGCGGCGCCCGCGCGCGGCTCGCCGAGATCACGCCCGACGGCATGATCGCGCAAATCGACCTGACGCTGACCGACGACCATCCGACCGCGCAAGCGATCGTCCTGATTTCCGCGCTCCCGGCGGCGGGCGGGTGATCCCCCTCCGGCCATCGGTGGTTTCATTCGAAAGGCTCGCAAGAAGATGTCGCATACCGAGAAACCGATGAGCATGACCCAAAGGCTCGCCGGTCTGTGGGAGTTCGCGCGGACGATCGTCTATGCGATCCTGATCGCCGTCGTCATCCGCACCGTCGCCTTCGAGCCCTTCAACATCCCCTCGGGCTCGATGATCCCGACCCTGCTGGTCGGCGATTACCTGTTCGTCTCGAAATACGCCTACGGCTACAGCCGCTATTCGCTGCCCTTCGGCCTGCCGCTGATTCCCGGGCGCATCCTGTTCACGCCGCCCAAGCGCGGCGACGTGATCGTGTTCAAGCTGCCGCGCGACAACAGCACCGACTACATCAAGCGCCTGATCGGCCTGCCGGGCGATCGCATCCAGGTGCGCGGGGGCGTGCTCTACATCAACGACGAGCCTGTCAAGCGCGAACGGGTCGAGGACTTCATCGAGACCGACTACTACGGCAACACGCGGCGGATCGTGCAATACCGCGAAACCCTGCCCAATGGGCGCAGCTACCGGGTGCTCGACCGCGTGATCAACGGCCATTTCGACAACACCGGCGTCTATGTGGTGCCCAAGGGGCATTACTTCATGATGGGCGACAACCGCGACAACTCGCTCGACAGCCGGGCGCCCAACGGAGTCGGTTTCGTGCCGGTGGAGAATTTGGTCGGCCGCGCCGAGGTCATCTTCTTCTCGACCAATGGCGACGCGCGCTTCTGGGAGGTGTGGAAGTGGCCCCAGGCGCTGCGCTTCGGGCGCTTCTTCACGTCGCTCGAGTGAGCGCCGCGAAACGCGACCGCGTCGCGGCCGCGGCCGAGGCGTTCGGCCATGCCTTCGCGCGCCCGACGCTGCTCGCCCAGGCGCTGACCCACCCGAGCCTCGGCGGACGTCATTCGAGCTACGAGCGGTTCGAGTTCCTCGGCGACCGGGTGCTCGCGCTGGTCGTCGCCGACATGCTGCTCGAAGCCTTCCCCCGCGAGAACGAGGGCGCGCTCGCCAAGCGCCTCACGGCGTTGGTCCGGCGCGAGGCGCTCGCCCGGGTCGCCGAGGAGCTTGACCTCGGCCGCCATCTCTTGCTGTCGAGGGGCGAGGAAACCTCGGGCGGGCGACGCAATCCAAGCGTGCTCGCCGACGCCCTCGAAGCGGTGATCGGCGCGATCTATCTCGATGGGGGCTTCGACGCCGCCGCGCGCTTCATCCGCCGCCACTGGATGGCGCGCATGGCCGCCACCGCGCGACCGCCAGAGGACGCCAAGACCCGGCTTCAGGAATGGGCGCAGGGTTCGATCGGCGCGACGCCGCGTTACGAGGAGATCGCCCGCGCCGGGCCGGCCCACGATCCGACCTTCGAGGTCGAGGTGCGGATCGACGGCCTCGCGCCGGAACGCGGCCAAGGCGGCTCGAAGCGCGCGGCCGAGCAGGCGGCGGCCAAGGCGATGCTCGCGCGAATCGCGGCGAGCGAGGACAAGGACGCAACATGACCGGCGAGAACGGCCAACCCCGCGAGGAAAGCGCCACCCGATGCGGCTTCGTCGCCATCGTCGGCGCGCCCAACGCCGGTAAATCCACGCTGCTCAACGCGTTGGTCGGGACCAAGGTCTCGATCGTCACGCCCAAGGTGCAGACCACGCGCACCCGGATCATCGGCATCGTGATCGCGGACGAGAGCCAGATTGTGTTCGTCGATACCCCCGGCATCTTCACGCCGCGCCGCCGGCTCGACCGGGCGATGGTCGAGGCCGCCTGGTCGGGCGCCCGCGACGCCGACGTAGTGGTTCATCTGGTCGACGCGGCGCGCGCCGCGCGGCGCGACATCGACGACGACACCCGGCGCATCGTCGAGGGGCTCAAGGAAAGCAAGCGCGCGGCGGTGCTGGCGCTCAACAAGATCGACAAGGTGGAGCGCCCCGCGCTCCTGCCGATCGCCGCCGAACTCGACCAAAGCGGGGCCTACGACCGGGTGTTCATGATCTCGGCCCTGACCGGCAACGGCATCGACGATCTGCGCGACGCGCTCGCCGACCGCCTGCCCGCGGGACCCTGGCTCTACCCCGCCGATCAGGTGGCCGACGCGCCGCTTCGCCTGCTCGCCGCCGAAATCACCCGCGAGAAGCTGTTCCTGCGCCTCGCCCAAGAGCTGCCCTACGCGATCGCGGTCGGGACCGAGAGCTGGGAGGAGCGCAAGGACGGCAGCGTTCGGATCGAGCAGGTCATCTATGTCGAGCGCGAGTCCCACAAGCCCATCGTGCTCGGCAAGGGCGGTGGCCGGATCAAGGCGATCGGCACCGCCGCGCGGACCGAGCTCGAAACCCTGCTCGACCGCCGGGTGCATCTCTTCCTTCGCGTCAAGGTCGCGCCCCGCTGGGTCGACGACCCCGAGCGCTACCGCGACCTCGCGCTCGACTTCCCGCGCTAGGGGATGAGGGCGCGGGCATGGAGTGGACCGACGAGGCGATCGTTCTTTCGGCGCGTCGCCATGGCGAGACCTCGGCGGTGGTGCATCTGCTGACCCGCGCGCGCGGCCTGCACGCGGGGCTCGCGCGGGGCGGGGCGGGGCCGCGCGGCCGGGGTCTCTATCAGGCCGGAAACCGGATCGCCGCCCATTGGCGAGCGCGGCTCGCCGAGCACCTCGGCACCCTGACGGGCGAGCTCGTCGAGGCCCATGCCGCCGCCTTGATCGACGATCCCCTGCGCCTCGCCGCGTTGAGCTCGGACTGCGCGGTCGCCGACGCGGCCCTGCCCGAGCGCCAGCCCTGCGCGACGCTGTTCGACGGTCTCGCGGTGCTGATCGCAATCCTGAAAAGCGAGGCGCAATGGCCGGCGGCCTACGTCCGCTGGGAAATCGGGCTGCTCGACGTGCTCGGCTTCGGGCTGTCCCTCGACGCCTGCGCAGCGACCGGACACAACGACGACCTCGCCTATGTTTCGCCCAAGACCGGGCACGCGGTGGGGCGCGTGGCGGGCGAACCCTACCGCGATCGCCTGCTACCGCTGCCGGGGTTTCTCATCGGCCGCGGCGCCGCCGACCACGAGGCGGTTCTCGACGGTTTGCGGCTCACGGGCCGGTTTCTGGAGCGTCACGTCTTCGCCCCCCACGACCGCGCGCCGCCACCTGCAAGGGAGCGATTTGTTGAGCGATTTTCTCGCACCCATACCACATCTGGTGATATAAGCGCCCCATGACCGGCGCCGCGCCCCAGGATACCGTTCGCCCCGTCGCCTTCGCCGATGCCCTCGGAGAGCGCTATTTGGCCTATGCGCTTTCGACCATCATGTCGCGCTCGCTGCCCGACGTGCGCGATGGGCTCAAGCCGGTTCATCGCCGGCTGCTTTATGCCATGCGCGAGCTGCGCCTCGACCCCGAGGCGGGGTTCAAGAAATGCGCTCGCGTGGTCGGCGACGTGATCGGCAAGTTCCACCCCCATGGCGACGTCGCGGTCTACGACGCCCTGGTGCGCCTCGCCCAGTCCTTCGCGGTGCGCTATCCGCTGGTCGACGGCCAGGGCAACTTCGGCAATGTCGATGGCGACAACGCCGCCGCCATGCGCTACACCGAGGCGCGGCTGACCGATGTCGCGATGGCGCTCCTGGACGGGATCGACAAGGACGCGGTCGACTTTCGCGCCACCTACGACGGCGGCGACGAGGAACCGGTGGTGCTGCCGGCGCGCTTTCCCAACCTGCTCGCCAACGGCGCGACCGGGATCGCGGTCGGCATGGCGACCAGCATCCCGCCCCACAACGTCGGCGAGCTGTGCGACGCGCTGATCCATCTTCTCGACCGTCCCCGGGCGACGACCGAGGCCCTGGTCGAGCGCCTGCGCGGCCCCGATTTTCCGACCGGTGGCGTGCTCATCGAATCCCCGAAAGCCCTGGTCGAGGCCTACGAGACCGGGCGCGGATCGTTCCGCCTGCGCGCCCGCTGGTCGGTCGAGAAGCTCAAGCACGGCCAGTATCAGATCGTCGTCGAGGAGATCCCCTATCAGGTGCAGAAGGCGCGGGTGATCGAGAAGATCGCCGCCCTGATGGCGGCGCGCAAGCTCAATGCGCTCGCCGACATTCGCGACGAATCGGACGAGAACGTGCGGATCGTCCTGGTGCCGCGCAGTCGCGCGATCGACCCCGCCGCGTTGATGGAATCGCTCTTCCGGGCGACCGATCTCGAGACCCGCTTCGGCCTCAACATGAACGTGCTCGATCGCGACCGGGTGCCCCGCGTGATGGGGCTTGGCGAGGTGCTCGAGGCTTTTCTCGATCACCGCCGCGAGGTTCTCGTACGCCGCGGCCGACATCGACTGCGCGCGATCGCCCGGCGGCTCGACGTGCTCGCGGGCTATCTCGTCGCCTATCTCAACCTCGACGAGGTGATCCGCATCATCCGCGAGGACGACGAGCCCAAGCCGGTCCTCATGGAAACCTTCTCGATCACCGACGCCCAGGCCGAGGCGATCCTGAACATGCGCCTGCGCGCGCTGCGCAAGCTCGAGGAAATGGAGATCCGCCGCGAGCGCGACGCCCTGCTGGCCGAGCGCGACGGGCTCGAGGCCCTGCTTGGCGACGAGAAACTGCGCCGCAAGGCGCTGCGCGCCGAACTCATCGACATTCGCGAGAGATTTGGCGCCAAAACCGAGCTCGGCCGACGTCGCACCGAGCTCGCCGGCCCGCCGGTGGCGATCGCGGTGCCCGACGACGCGCTGGTCGAGCGCGAGCCGATCACCATCCTATGCTCGGAAAAGGGGTGGATCCGGGCGATCAAGGGCCACGGCAACGGCGAGGAGACCAAGTACAAGGAAGGCGACCGGGGCCGCTTCGTCGTCCGCGCCGAGACCACCGACAAGCTGGTGGTGTTCGCGACCAACGGGCGCTTTTACACGCTGCCCTGCGACCGTCTGCCGCGCGGCCGCGGCTTCGGCGAGCCGCTGCGCCTGATGATCGAGCTCGGCAACGATCACGACGCGGTGGCGCTGTTCGTTCACAAGCCGGGGCGCAAGCTGCTGGTCGCCTCGAGCGATGGGCGCGGCTTCGTGGTCGCGGAAGACGCGGTGCTCGCCCAGACCCGCCAGGGCCGCCAGGTGCTGAACCTTCCCGCGGGCGTCGAGGCGACGGTCTGCACCCCGGTCTACGGCGACGCGGTCGCGGTGATCGGCGACAACCGCAAGCTGATCGCCTTTCCCCTCGACGAGGTGCCCGAAATGGCCCGCGGGCGCGGCGTGATCCTCCAACGCTACCGCGGCGGCGGCCTCGCGGACGCGATCGTCTTCTCGCGCGCCGAGGGGCTGACTTGGCGCTCGGGCGAGCGCGCGCGCACGCTCGCCGATCTCGCCCCCTGGTGGGGCAAGCGCGCCCAGGCCGGTCGCTCGCGCCCCCAGGGCTTTCCGCGCTCGAATCGCTTCACCTGACCGAACGCGCGGGTGGTCGGAGACGGTAAAAGCAAAGTTTTCTCGCCATTTTTATCGCGCTCGGCTACAAGCAAGCGGCGGCGCGCCGGAGCATAAAAAAGAGTTGACTCGCCGCTTCGCCAGGGGGCTGCGAGAGAGTTGATAGGGGACCGCTAGGGTGGAAGCGATTGCTCGCTTCGTGCGTATCGTCGATTCCTTGAACGAACGGATCGGACGCGCCGTCGCCTGGCTGACGCTCGCGATGGTGCTGATCACCTTCCTGGTGGTCATCCTGCGCTACGTCTTCGCGCTCGGCTGGGTGGCGATGCAGGAATCCTACGTCTGGCTCCACGGCATCGTTTTCATGGCCGGGGCGGGCTACACGCTGCTCCACGACGGCCATGTCCGGGTCGACATTTTCTATCGCCCGCGCGACGAGCGCCACAAGGCGCGGGTCGATTTTCTGGGCTCGCTGTTCCTGCTGCTGCCGATCGTCGTCATGGTGGCGTTCGTGAGCTGGCCCTATGTGCTCGATTCCTGGTCCCAGCTCGAGGGCTCGCGCGAGGCCGGAGGGCTTCAAGGACTGTTCCTGCTCAAGTCCTTCCTTCTGATCTACAGCCTCTTGATGGGGCTTTAGGGGCTCTCGCTGATGGGGCGCAGCCTGCTCACCCTTCGCGGCCGCCCATTGCCGCCGGTCGACGAGGGCGAGGAGGAGCTCCTGTGAGCCTCGGCGCCGAGGTTCTCAGCCTTCTCATGTTCGCGACCGCCTGCGCGGTGCTGCTGGCGGGCTACCCGGTCGCCTTCTCGCTCGCCGGAACGGCGTTCGCCTATGCGGTGGTCGGCTCGTTCTTCGACGTCTTCGACCTCAGGCTTCTGGGCGGGCTTTCCTCGCGCTACCTCGGCGTGATGATAAACGAGGTTCTGGTCGCGGTGCCCTTGTTCGTCTTCATGGGCGTGATGCTCGAACGCGCCAGGATCGCCGAACAGCTTCTGGAGACCATCGGCCTTCTGTTCGGACGCCTGCGCGGGGGGCTCGGCTATTCGGTCGTGATCGTCGGCATGCTGCTCGCGGCCTCGACCGGGATCGTTGGCGCGACCGTGGTGACCATGGGGCTTCTCAGCCTGCCGACCATGCTCAAGCGGGGCTACGACCCCAAGCTCGCGACCGGGGTGATCTGCGCCTCGGGTACCTTGGGGCAGATCATCCCGCCCTCGATCGTGCTGGTGCTGCTCGGCGACATCCTTCAGGGCGCCAACACCCAGGCGCAGCTCGCCCTGGGAAATTTCGCGCCCGATCCGGTTTCGGTGGTCGATCTGTTCGCGGGCGCCTTCATCCCGGGGCTCGTGCTGGTGGTTCTCTACCTAGCCTGGATCACGCTCATGGCGGTGATCCGGCCGAAATCCTGCCCGACGATCGTCGATAGCGGCGAATACGGAAACCTGGGCCGGCGCACCCTTCGCGTCCTGGTGCCGCCCGCGATCCTGATCCTTTCGGTGCTCGGCTCGATCATCGCCGGAGTCGCCACGCCGACCGAGGCGGCGGCGGTCGGTTCCACGGGCGCGATCCTGCTCGCCGGGCGCGGCCTCGTGCCCGAGCGCCCGATGCCGATCTACACCGCCGGGCTTTCGTTGGTCGCGATGCTGTTGATCGCCTCCCTCTTCGACATGCGCATGCAGCGCGACGTGGTGCCGTTCGCCGATCGCGCCGCCTTCGTCGTCGCCTGCCTTCTCTCGCTCGGCCTGATCTGGGGATTGGCCGTGAGCCTCGTTCGCGTCCATCGCTCGGGCGTTCTCGGCAACGTCATGCGCTCGACCATGAAGATCAGTTGCATGGTCTTCATCATTTTGTTGGGGGCCTCGGTTTTCTCGCTCGTCTTCCGGGGCTTTGGCGGCGACATGCTGGTCGCCGACCTGCTGAGCGACCTGCCGGGCGGCGCGCTGGGCGCCATGATCGTGGTCATGGCGCTGATGTTCGTGATGGGCTTCTTCCTCGACTTCATCGAGATCGTGTTCGTGGTCGTGCCGATCGTCGGCCCGGTGCTGATCCAGCTCGGCCTCGACCCGGTCTGGCTCGGGGTGATGATCGCGATCAATCTTCAGACGAGCTTCCTCACGCCGCCGTTCGGCTTCGCGCTGTTCTACCTGCGCGGCGTCGCGCCGCCTTCGGTCACGACCATGGACATTTACCGGGGCATCGTCCCCTTCGTCCTGATCCAGATCCTGGGGCTGATCGTGCTCGCCCTGTTTCCCGCGCTCGCGACCTGGCTGCCCAAGGCGCTGTTCGGCTGATCGGACACGTAAAAAAACGGCGAGGCCGAAGCCTCGCCGAAAATCAACCCGTCGCGCCCCGGATCAGTCGGCGTATTTGAACGGCAGCGAGCGCGCGGCGAGATAGGTCTGCTCGGAAAGCTTCGACCAGGCGATCGCGTCCTTGCGGAACTTGAGGATGCTGTCGAGCACCTCGCGACTGAGCGGGTCCTGCGAGGCGAGGTCGTCGATGACCTGCCCGGAAAGCTCGCCCAAGCGGTTGAGGAGCGAGTCGGGGAACTTCTTGAGGATCACCCCGTGCTTGTTGACGAGCTGCGAGAGCGATTCGTTGTTGCGCGCCACGAACTCACTGAGCACGAGCTGGTTGACCGCGCCATGCGAGGCCTCGACCACCGCCTTGAGGTCGTCGGGCAGCTTCTCCCAGACGTCGATGTTGATGAAGCTGTCGAGCACCGTCGCGGGCTCGTGCCAGCCCGGGTAGTAGTAAAGCTTGGCGCTCTTATAAAGGCCGAAGGCGAGGTCGTTGTAGGGACCGACCCATTCGGTCGCGTCGATCGCGCCCGAGGCGAGCGCCGGTGGAATCTCCCCGCCCGGCAGGTTGACCACGTTGCCACCGGCGGCCTTGACCACCTCGCCGCCGAGGCCGGGGATGCGCATCTTGAGGCCCTTGTAGTCCTCGGGCGAGTTGATCTCCTTGTTGAACCAGCCGCCCATCTGGACGCCGGTATTGCCGGCCGGGAAGAATTTGCAGCCGAGCTTCTTGTAGACCTTGTCGGCCATCGCCTGCCCGCCGCCGTACTGGAACCAGGCATTGAGCTCCTGCGCGGTGAGGCCGAAGGGCAGCGAGGCGATGAACTGCGAGGCCGGCACCTTGCCTTTCCAGTAATAGGGCGCGCCGTTGCCCATTTCGACCGTGCCGCCGGCGACCGCGTTGATCGATTCAAAGGCCGGCACGATCTCGCCGGCGCCGAAGACCTTGACCGTCAGCCGACCGCCCGAGCCGCGGGAGATCATGTCGGCCAGGATATTGGCGCCGGTGCCGAGACCGGGGAAGTTCTTGGGCCAGGTCGTGACCATGCGCCATTCCATTCGTCCCTGCGAGAGGGCCGGGGTCGGGAAGGTCGCGGCGGTCGCGGCCGCGCCGGCGGCGGCGATCGTCAGAAATTCACGGCGTTTCATTCTCGTCTCCCATTGCTTCTTTTGGATTCTTAGGCGGATTCTTGGGCGGCGTGACGGGAGTCTCGACCCCGTCCGCCCCTTTCCCCCCATCGAGAAGCCGCCAGCCATCCGGCCCGAGCGCCTCGATTGGACGAAATTTCGTTTTGTAGGACATCTTGCGACAGGCTGCGATCCAGTAGCCGAGATAGACATGGGCGAGCCCCAGCTCGCGCGCGCGTCCGATGTGCCAGAGAACCACGTGGGTTCCGGCGCTGCGCGCCGCCTGCTCCGGATCGTAGAACTTGTAGACTCCCGAGAGCGCGTCGCTCATCCGGTCGGTCAGCGAGACCGCGACGAGCCGGTTCTCGGCGTCGCGAAACTCGACCACGACGGTCTCCACGCGGGTTTCCTCGACCATCGCGCGGTAGTCGCCGAAGGTCATGCCCGCCATGCCGCCGTCGGCGTGGCGCGAGCGCTGGTAGCGCGAGAAAAGATCGTACTGCTCGGCGCTCGCGCGCGGCAGCCGCTCGATCGCGCGGAGATCGGCGTTGCGGCGCAGGACGCGGCGCTGGCCGCGGCTCGGGTGGAAATGCTCGACCGCGATGCGCACCGGCACGCAGGCGGCGCAGTCCCGGCAGGCCGGCTTGTAGACCATGGTGTGGCTGCGCCGATAGCCGGCGCGCACCAAGTCATCGTGAACCGCCTCCGCGCCGGTGGCCGGAAGCTCGGTCACGACCTTGTTCTCCCAGCGCCCGGAAAGATAGGGGCAGGGCTGGGCGAGAGTTCCGAAGAAGAACTGAAGCGTGCCGTCCTGGGGCCTGTTCATGGCGCGATGTTCATGGCGACTGCTCGCGGCCGATCACGGCGGCGCATTGCGCGCGCGCCGGCTCCTCAAAATAGCCCAAAATACCACGGCGCAAAGAGAGAAAAGGCGCCCCAGAGCAGCAGGATCAGCGGCGCGCCCGCGCGCGCGAAATCGATGAAGCGATAGTTGCCGGGCGTCATCACCAGAAGGTTCGTCTGATAGCCAACGGGCGAAGCGAAGGAGCAGTTGGCGGCGAACACGACGGCGACCGCGAAGGCGCGCGGATCGACCCCCAGCCCGTGACCGATGCTCACCGCGATGGGCGTGAACAGCACCGCGCAGGCCTTGGTGCTGATCACGTTGGAAAGCGTCGCGACGAGCAGGAAGAAGGCTGAAAGCATGATCGAGGGATCGCTGTCGCCGAGCGCCGCGATCATCGAATCGGCGAGAAGGGCGGCGCCTCCAGTCTCCTGAAGCGCTGCGCCGAGCGCGAGCGCGGCGGCGATCATGGTCACGATCCGCGTATCGATCGCCGCGACCGCCTCGCCGAGCGAGAGGATGCGCAAGGCCACCATCAGCGTCGCCCCGGCGAGCGCGGCAACCACGATCGGCACCAGTCCGCTCGCCGCGCTCGCGACCACGAGCAGAAAAATCAGCCCCGCGCGCGGCGCGAGATGGGGCGCGGGAAGATCGGTCGCCGACCATTCCATGGGCACCAGGTTGGGGTCGTCGCGGAGCGCGCGAATATGCCCCCGGCCGCCTTGGACGAGCAGCACGTCGCCGGCCTCGAGTCGGATCTCGGTCAGCGCCGAACGCGTCATGCGCAGCCGGCGGCGAACGCCGAGCAGGTTGCAGCGCGAGGCATAGCGGTTTCGCACTTGTTCGAGGGTCAGGCCGATCATGCGCGAGGCGGGCGTCACCATCACCTCGGCGAGCACCTCGCGACCGGGCTTGCGCCGGGGGGCGGGGTCGTCCTCGTCGGGGCCGAGCCGGCCGATGCCCGAGCGCAGCACCTCGGTCAGCGCCTGGCGAGTCGCAGCGACGATCAGCAGATCGCCGGCGCGAAGCTCGAGGTCCTCGAACGGCGGCAGGAAGACGCGCTCGCCGCGCTGGACGGCGCGCACGGTTATCGCCGAAAGCCCCCGGAACAGCCCCGCGACCGTGCGCTCGCCGATCAGCTTGGAGCCCTCGGGAACCACGATCTGGGCGATGAACTGGCGCCCCGAGCCGTCGCTCCCGGCGACGTCCTGGGGTCGTCGCACGGGCAGCAAACGGGGCGCGACCAGAAGCACGTAGACGAGCCCGATGCTCGCGAGCACCAGGCCGGGAACCATGAAGTCGAAGAAGCCGAAGGGCGCCTCGCCGAGCGCTCCGAGCTCGCCCGAGACCAGAAGATTGGTGCTCGAACCGATCAACGTCGTCATGCCGCCCAGGATGGCGGCGAAGCTGAGCGGCATCATCAGCGCGCTCGCCGGGCGGTTCAGGTGATGGGCGAGCGCCTGCATGATGGGAATGAAGATCACCACCACGGGAATGTTGTTGAGCACCGCGCTCACCGCGACCACGATGACGAGCACCAGAAGAAGCGCCACCCAGCCGCGACCGCTGAGGGTGAAAATCGCCTGCGCCGCCTGGTCGAGCAGTCCAGTGCGCACCAGCGCATGCCCGATGACGAGAAGCGCGAGCACGCTGATCAGCGCCGGATTGGCGAAGCCGCTCAACAAACGTTGCGCCGACAGGAGATTGGCGCCGCCGGGACCGGGGACCGGCAGGAAGTGAAAGAACACCATGAGCGCCGCGATCACGCCCAGCGACGTGAGTTCGAGGGGCGCGCGCTCGAGCACGTAAAGCGTCAGCGCGACGACGATGAGGGCGAAGGTCGCCGACATCTGAAGAATCACGATGGTCTCGGGCATGGCGGCATTTTGCGGGCCGACCGCTCAATTGCCAAGCGCTCATGCGGAAGGCCCGGAAACCATGCTTGACCGCGCCCGACGGCGCGCTACTGTCGCCGCCATGAACGCGCCGCCGCACCCCCCCTCGTACTATGCCGCGACCGCGATCCCGGCGCCCGAGCGCCCGCCTCTCGTGGGCGAGGTCGATTGCGACGTTTGCGTGATCGGCGGCGGCTACACCGGGTTGTTCTCGGCGCTGCATCTCGCCGAGCGGGGCTATGACGTGGTTCTCCTGGAGGCGGCGCGGATCGGTTGGGGCGCCTCGGGGCGCAACGGCGGGCAGCTCGGCAGCGGCCAACGCCTGGGCGCGCTCGAACTGATCGAGGCCTATGGCCGCGAGGACGCGATCCGGCTCTGGGCGCTCGCCGAGGAAGCCAAGGCCGCGGTGCGCGAGCGCATCGCGCGCCACGCCATCGCTTGCGACTACCGACCGGGGATTCTCGCCGCCGCGATCAAGCCCGGCCATTTCGCCTGGATCGAAAAGACCGCCGCCTGCCTCGCGGAGGTCTACGACTACCATCGCGTCGAGGTCATCGCGCCCGGCGACATGGCGCGCGTGATCGAGAGCGAGCGCTACCACGGTGCGATGCTCGATCGCGACACGGGTCATTTCCATCCGCTGAACTACGCCCTCGGCCTCGCCGCCGCGGCCGAGGCGGCGGGCGCGCGCCTGTTCGAGGACTCGGCTGTCACGCGCTACGAGGACGGCGCGCGCGCGCGCGTTGAAACCGCTCGGGCTCGGCTCCGCGCGCGGTATGTGATTTTGTGCTGCAACGGCTATCTCGACGGGCTGGAGCCCCGAATCGCCGGCAAGATCATGCCGATCCAGAACTACATGATCGCGACCGCGCCGCTCGGCGAGGCGCGCGCCGGCGCGCTCATTCCTGGCAACCACGCGGTTTTCGATACCAAGTTCGTGGTCGATTACTTTCGGCTGTCACCCGACGGGCGGCTGCTGTTCGGCGGCGGCGAGACCTACGGCAACCGCCAACCGCGCGATATCGCGGCCTTCGTGCGCAAATACATGCTGCGCGTCTTTCCCCAGCTTTCCGACGTCGCCATCGATTATGCCTGGGGCGGCCAGCTCGCGATCACGCTCAATCGCATGCCGCATTTCGGACGTCTCGGAAAGAGCGGCTATTTCGCCCAGGGCTTCTCGGGCCACGGGGTCGCGCTGACCACGCTCGCCGGCCGGTTGATCGCCGAGGCGGTCGCGGGCTGCGCCGAGCGCTTCGACCTGTTCGCCAAGATCCGCCACCACGCCTTTCCCGGCGGCACGCTCCTGCGCAAGCCGGGGTTGGTGGTGGGGATGTTGTATTACGCCTTGAAGGACCGCCTATAGGCGCGCCGCATCGAGCGCCGCGACGCGCACGACCACGGTCCCGCAGAGAAAATCATGCAGCGTGCGTCCGCGCGCGTTGAACAGCGCGACCAGCAGCACCAGCCAGCTCGTCGCGGCCACGGTGACATAGAAGATCGCCGTCAGCAGCGCCGCGAGCAGGTAGCCGGGGCGCTCGCCGTCGAGGCGCCGCACCTCGAGGTCGAACAGGCGCATGCCGGGCGTCGCCGCGCGCCGTCCGCCGATGGTCAGCGTATGATAGGCCCAAGGCACGAACAGGATGATGACCGACAGGAGCGGACTCAAAAGGCCAAGACTCAGGATGCCGATCACCCAGAACGACGCCGCGACGAGCAGCACCAGCGCCGAGATCAACAAAAGGTCGAACAGATAGGCGACCAGCCGGCGCGAGATCACGCCGTCGAAGACAGAGAGGTCGCCGTCGGCGGCGAAGGCCGCGCGCGCGGCCTCCGGGTCGGGATTGTCGCGAAGCGAAAGCGCGGGCAAGCGGGACATGGACCTCGTCTCGATTCCGTTTGGGCGTGCGCCGATGGGCGACGCCGCCTTGTCTGGCTTCAAGCCCTATAATTGGAGAGAGCGCGCGCGAACGACAACCCCCGATGCGTTCCACGCCCGGCCGGCGATCAACCCGGCGGGGTCTTCGATTGACGCAGAAGAATGATGCTGATGCGCCGGTTCTGCGCTGAATAGGGGTCGTCCTTGATCAGCGGCTCGTTGTCGGCCTTGCCAACCACCCGCACGATCCGCCAGCCGGGCAGCCCGGCGCCGACCAGCGCGCGCCGACTCGCGTTGGCGCGGTCGGTGGAGAGCTCCCAGTTGGTATAGCCGTCGCGGCCGCGGAACGGGCTCGCGTCGGTATGGCCGATGACCGCGATCTCGTTGGGAAGCTTGGCAATTGCCTGGGCGACCTTGGCGAGAAGATGCTCGGTGTAGCTGTACATCTCGGCGCTGCCGTTCGGAAACATCGAGCGCTGCTCGGCGTCGACGATCTGGATGCGCATGCCCTCGGGCGTCATGTCGATCTTGAGGTTGCGGCCGAACTCGCGAAGCTCGTGAGAGGTCGCGATCGCCTGTTCGAGGGATTGCTTGACCTTCTGGAACTCCTGCTCCTCGATCCGTGCCCGGAGCGCGTCGATCGCCTTCATGCTGTCGCTCGCCCCGCCGACGCCCGAGGTCGCGTCGTTCGCGGGCGTGGCTTTGGGCGCGTTGGTCTCCTTGGTCGTGCCGCTCGGCTTCTTGCCGGGCTCGCCCTGGGAATCGGGATCGACCTTGGTGTCGAGCGGGAGAAGACTCACGGTCACGCCGGGATCGGTCTTCGGCGTGCTCATGGCCCCCGGAGACAGCATGCTCGTGCCGCCGAGAACCCCGCCGGCGCCGCTTTTCGATTCACTCGCCGCGGTCGGCGAGAAATAATCGGCGATGCCGACCATCTGCTCCTGGGTCGTCGAGTTCAGCAGCCAGAGAAGCAGGAAGAACGTCATCATCGCGGTCACGAAGTCGGCGTAGGCGACCTTCCACGCGCCGCCGTGATGGCCTTCGTGCCCGTGGCCCTTGACCTTCTTGATGATGATCGGTTTGTTGCCGCTCATGGGGCCCGCCCGGACATTCCTTGATTGATCATGCTAGCTCGCCGCCGGTGCTTCGTTGACCGCGTCCTCGAGCTCGGTGAAGGTCGGGCGTTCGTTCGAGAACAGGAGCTTGCGCGCGAACTCGATCGAGATCGCCGGCGCATAGCCCTGCATATGCGCGACCAACGCCGCCTTCATGCAGGCGTAATACTTGGTGTCCGCATCGGCGTAGCCCTTGAGCGCGTTGCCGAGCGGACCGATGAAGCCGTAAGCGAGCAACACGCCGAGAAAGGTGCCGACCAGCGCCGCGCCGATCAGCTCGCCGAGGACCTCGGGCGGCTCGAGAATGCTTCCCATGGTGTTGATGACGCCGAGCACCGCGGCCACGATCCCGAAGGCGGGCAGGCCGTCGGCCATGTTGGTCACCGCGACCGCGATGCGCGCGTTTTCCGAATGATGGGTCTCGATCTCCTCGTCGATCAGCGCCTCGACCTCGAAGGCGTTCTCGGTCCCCATGGTGATCATGCGCAGGTAGTCGCACAGAAAGGTCACGGCATGATGGTTGGCGGAAAACTTGGGGAAGTTCTTGAAGATCGAGCTTTCCTCCGGGTTCTCGATATGGGCCTCGAGCGCCAGCGGCCCCTTCGACTTGGCAAGCCGGAACAGGGTGTAAAGCAGGGTGAGAAGCTCGATATAGCTTTGCTTGTTGTGGGGCGCGCCCTTGAAGGTCTTGCCCAGGTTCTTGCCGACGCCCTTCAGCACCTCCGGGGGGTTGGAGATGATGAAACCGCCCATCGCCGCGCCGAAGATGATGACGAACTCGAGCGGCTGAATCAGAACCGCGAAACTGCCATGCGGCAGATAGCCGCCGAGAATCGACCCGACGACGACCACCATGCCGATGATGATTAGCATCTAACCGCTCTCCCGGTGCCTTCGGTCGCAGCCGGTGCGTCCGCGGATCGACCTGTTCTCGTCTTCATCCGAGCCCCACATCCTGGATCTCGGTGAATCCTTGCCGGGTCTGGTGAATATTCGGTTAAGTGAAAGGGTTTAAGGGGGAAGCGGGCCAGTGCGGATTTATTTAAAAAAAGAGACCACTAACCCGCCGCCCGTTCGCGACCCCAGGCGATCATCGCGCCGAGAAGCGCGCCGAGAAGCGGGCGCAGCCGCGCGGCGCGCTCGGCCAGATAGGCGAACGGCGGGTTTTCGTTCATGTAGGTCGCCTGGGCGAGCTCGAGTTGCACGGCGTGAACACCGGTTCCGGGGCTGCCCTGGATGCGCGTGATGTAGCCGCCCTTGAACCGGCCGTCGAGGACATGGCTGAAGTCGTCCCGCTCGGCGCAAAGGGCCACAAGCCGCTCGATCAGCGCCGGATCGGCGGTCACGCCGCCGCCGGTGCCGAGGTTGAGGTCGGGCAGCCGGCCCTCGAAGAAGCGCGGCACCCGCGAACGGATCGAATGGGCGTCGAACAGCAGCGCGATGCCGTGACGCGCCTTGATCCGGGCGATTTCGGCGGCGAGGCGGCCGTGATAGGGCCGCCAGTAGGTCTCGATCCGGGACGCCACCTCGGCCGCGTCGGGCTCGTCGCCGGGAAGATAGATCGGCGCCCGGTCGAAGGTGGTTGTCGGACAAAGCCCGGTGTTGTCGGCCCCGGGGTAGAGCGGCGCGTCGTCGGGCGGTCGGTTGAGATCGACGACATAGCGCGCATGGGTCGCGGTGATCACGCTCGCGCCCAGTTCGGCGGCGAAGTCATACAAGCGGTCGACGTGCCAGTCGGTGTCGGCGACCGCGCGGCCGGCCTCGGTCATGCGCGCGGCGATCGCCTCGGGCAGATAGGTCCCGCAATGGGGAACGCTGACCAGCAGCGGACTGTCGCCCGCGGTGAAGCGATAGATTTCCATGTCCGACGCGCCTGTCATACCGTTTCCTTATTTTTCTTTTGAACCCAAGCCATTATCGGCTTTTTCGAGCGCCTCGACGATGCGCGTCCGATCGCCGTCGAGATCGGGCATCGGCGGTCGGGTCGCCGGGTCGCCATAGGCCGAGAGCTTGATCGGGTTGCCGGCGATGGGGCAGGGGCCGGCGTCCGGGTCCTCGACCGTGACCAGCATGTTGCGCGCCCGCACCTGGGGATGGGTGACCGCATCGGCGACCGTGTTGATGGGGCTCGACGGCACGCCCGCGTCCGCCAGAACCTCGAGCCAATGAGCGACGCTCTCGCGGGCGAGCGCCGCCTCGATCTCGGCGGCGAGGGCATAGACGTTTCGGGTCCGGCTGTCGTTGTCGACGAAGCGCGGATCGGCGATCAGATCCTCGCGGCCGATCGCGCGGCAAAGCGCCGCGAACAACGCATCATTGCCGGCGGCGACGATGACATGGCCGTCGCGCGCCGCGAACGCCTGGAACGGCGTGATCGAGGGATGACGCGTCCCCAGCGGGCCGGGCAGCTCGCGGGTCGCGAAATAGCGTGAGATCGCATTCTCGAGGATCGCGATCTGGCAGTCGAGCATGGCGACGTCGATTTTGATCCCCTCGCCGGTCCGCGCCCGATGATGCAGCGCGCTGGTGACGCCGATGGTCGTGAACAGCCCCGCCGTGATATCGCCGATCGAGGTGCCGACCCGGGTCGGCGGCCCGCCCGGGTGGCCGGTCAGGCTCATGATCCCGCCGAGCCCTTGTACGACCATGTCATACGCCGGCCGCTCGGCGTCGGGGCCGGTATGTCCGAAACCCGAGGCGGCGGCGTAGATCAGTCGCGGATAGCGCGCGTGCAATGTCTCCCAGCCATAGCCCAGGCGCTCCATCACGCCGGCGCGGTAGTTCTCGACCAGCACGTCGGCGCGCGCGAGCAGACGCTCGAAAAGCACCCGGTCGGCGTCGGCCTTGAGGTCCAGCGCGATGCTCTCCTTACCCCGGTTGAGCGACATGAAATAGGCCGACTTGCCGGCGACGAAGGGGCCGAAGCCGCGCGCATCATCGCCCTTGCCGGGGGGCTCGACCTTGATGACCCGCGCGCCCAGGTCCGCCAGAACCATGGTGCAGTACGGTCCCGCGAGCACGCGGGTGAGATCGATCACCGTGATATCGGAAAGCGGCCCGTCCATGATTTTCCCCGGTTGCGCCCGCAACGGTGATAGCCGAGCCACGGGGGGCGCGCAACGGCTTCTCTCGTCCGGGTCTTGCCTGGGCGTCACCCGGGCGCGCGACAAACCAGGGCGAAGCACCGGTGCGGCACCGCGAGCGGGTCGTCGGGGAAGCGTTCGGCGAGCAGGGCGGCGAGCGCCGAGTCGAAGCGCGCGACCGCCTCCGGCGCGAGCGAGGCGCCGACCCCCGCGCTCGCCCGGATGCGCCCACGCCAGTCCTCGTGGGTATAAGGCACCGCGATGTCGAAGGAAAAGGTCTCGATGTCGCCGAAACCGGCCAGCGCCACGTCAGCGAGTTCTTCGGGGTGAAACCCCGTTCCACCGCCCATCGTCCAGTCGGGGTTGTGGGCCTCGATCAGTGCCTCGGTCGCGGCGACGACGTTGCCGGGCAGGGGAATCCAGTCGAAATGGGCCAGCGCCAGCCAGCCGCCGGGAACCAGCAGGCGGCGAATCTCGGCGGCGGCCGCCGGTCGGTCGAACCAGTGCCAGCACTGCCCGGCGCTCACCACCTCGAAGCGCGCGGCCTCGAGACCGGTCTCCTCGGCCCGGCCGACGACGTAATGGATTTCGACGCCGGCCTCGCCGTCGAGGCGTCGGGCCTCGGCGAGAAGCTCGGGTGAGGGGTCGAGGCCGGTCACTCGGCAGCCGCGCAGCGCGAAACCGCGCCCGAGCGCGCCGGTCCCCGTCCCGAGATCGAGCAACCGCTGCCCCGCCGCGCCGACGCCGAAGGCGCCGAGCCTGTCATACAAGGCGTCGGGAAAGCCCACGCGATGCCGTCCGTAGTCCGTCGCCGTCCGTCCGAAGCTTATGTCCATTCCGCCATTCTCCGAATCGCCGTCTCGCGCATGGTCGCATGTATGACCGGCGAAGGGCCTCGGGTAAAGGCAAAGACCGTCCGGCTCGACCGGGGGACGCGAATTCCCTTACCTTCGAGGCGGCAAGCGCCTATATGGTTCGACGATCGAAACGAAAACGAGTGGGTACGCGATGGCGAGCGATAGGTTCGAGCATGTCGACGCCATGGTGGCGGCGCTGCAACCAAGCTATCCGGTGTTCTGCCTGCGTCCCGAGGTGCTCGCCGACGCGGCGCGGGACTTCCTCGACGGCTTTCCGGGGCGGGTCCTCTACGCGGTGAAGTGCAACCCGCATCCGCGCGTCCTGCAAATGCTCTACGACGCGGGGATTCGCCATTTCGACACCGCCTCGCTGCCCGAGATCGCCCAGGTGCGCGAGCTGTTCCGCGACGCGGGCGCCTATTTCATGCATCCGGTCAAGGCCCGGGCGGTGATCCGCTCGGCCTACGAGGTCTATGGGGTGCGCCATTTCATCGTCGATCATCCGAGCGAGCTCGCCAAGCTGCGCGACGAGACCGGCGGCGAGGGGATGACCGTGCTGGTCCGCCTCGCGACTCCGCACGCGGGCGCGGTCTACGATCTCTCGACCAAGTTCGGCGCGAACCCGGCGCTGGCGGTCGATCTCCTGCGCGAGGCGAAACGCGAGGGCTATCAGACCGGGCTCGCCTTCCACGTCGGCTCGCAATGCCTGACGCCCCGGGCCTACCGCACCGCGCTTGAACTCGTCGGCGACGTGATCGAGGCGGCCAAGGTCGATATCCATTTCCTCGATGTCGGCGGCGGCTTCCCGGCCGCCTACGAGGGTGTCAACACCCCCGGCCTCGACGAGTACATGGCCGAGATTCACGCCGGCGTCGAGGCGCTCTCGCTGCGCCGCGACTGCGTGCTCATGTGCGAGCCGGGTCGCGCCATGGTGGTGTCGGGCTGCTCGCTCATCGTCCAGGTCCAGCTTCGCAAGGGCGAGCAGATCTACATCAACGACGGCATTTACGGCAGCCTGTCGGAGTTGGTGACCGCGCGCATTCGCCTGCCGGTGCGCCATATCCGGCTCGACGGCCCGGTCTCCGACAAGCTGCTCGACTTCACGGTCAACGGCCCGACCTGCGATTCGATCGACGTGCTGCCGACCCCCTTCCGTCTGCCCGAGGACATACGCGAGGGCGACTGGATCGAGATCGGCCAGATCGGCGCCTATTCGAGCGCCGTGCGGACCCGGTTCAACGGCTTCTACCCCGACACCTTCGTCGAGATCGCCCCCGCCAAGGCGCGCCCGCGCGCCGCCCCGGCGAAGAAGCGAGCCCAAGGGTAGGAAGAAGAAGTCGGCAAGGAAGGCCGACCGCCGAGCGGCAAAAAGACGCCTCAGCCGCTCTTGAGGCGGCGGGCGACGTCGCGGGCGGCGTAGGTGAGCACCCCGTCGGCGCCCGCGCGCTTGAAGCAGAGCAGCGATTCGAGGACCACGCGATCGCCGTCGAGCCAGCCGCGCTCGACCGCCCCCATGAGCATCGCGTACTCGCCGCTCACCTGATAGGCGAAGGTCGGCGCGCCGAAGGCGTCCTTCACCCGGCGCAGGACGTCGAGATAGGGCAGGCCCGGCTTGACCATCACCATGTCGGCCCCCTCGGCGAGGTCGAGCGCCACCTCGCGCAGCGCCTCGTCGCCGTTGGCGGGGTCCATCTGGTAGGTCCGCTTGTCGCCGCCACCGAGGTTCTTGGCCGAGCCCACCGCGTCGCGGAACGGGCCGTAGAAGGCCGAGGCGTATTTGGCGGAATAGGCGAGAATCCGGACGTTCGCGTGCCCGGCGCCGTCGAGCGCCTCGCGAATCGCGCCGATGCGGCCGTCCATCATGTCCGACGGCGCGATCACGTCGCAGCCCGCGTCGGCCTGGGTGATCGCCTGGCGGCACAGCACCTCGACCGTCTCGTCGTTGACGATCTCGCCGTCGCGCAACAGCCCGTCGTGACCGTGCTCGGTGAAGGGGTCGAGCGCGACGTCGCAGATCACGCCGATGTCGGGCAACGCGCGCTTGATCGCGGCGACCGCCCGGCAGACGAGGTTCTCGGGGTTGTAGGCTTCCTCCGCCCCGCTGGTCTTGCCCTCGGGCGGGATCACCGGAAACGGGGCGACCGCGGGAATGCCGAGATCGCGCGCCTCGGCCACCGCCTCGACCGCGAGATCGATCGAGAGCCGCGCCTGGCCGGGAAGCGACGGGATATCGATACGCCCCTCGCCGTCGTGGACGAAGAACGGCCAGATCAGGTCGTCGGGCGACAGGCGACACTCCGCCGTCAGGCGACGCGTCCAGTCGTCGCGCCGGTTCCGTCGCATCCGGGTGCGCGGAAACGCCCCCGGGAACTGTCGGCCGCCGGTCGCCTTCATGGCGTCGCGGTCCCTCCGTTCAGGCCGCGTCGAGTGCGCGTTCGAGGTCGGCCGGGATATCGTCGCCATGCGCGATTTCGACCGATAGCCTGACATACCCGTCCGAGACGCCGGTGGCAAGCCGGTCCTCGGCCGAAGGTTGCGAATGGCTGGCCGCCCGCCGGGGCGCTCCGGCGGCGGCGCGCGGGGGGCGGTTAGGCGGCGGCGCGGCTCGCCTTGCGGTCGAGGCGAAGCGTCACCGGCGTCGGGTTGCGCAGGTTGTCGAGCACCGGGCAATGGCGGTCAACGGCTCGCTTGAGGCGCAGGAGCGTCTCGTCGTCGGCCGAGGACGACAGCGAGACCGTGCCCCGGATCGCGCCGAAACCCGGCGGAACCGCGTCGTCGACGTCGAGAAAGCCGCGCAGGTCGATATCGCCCTCGAGGCTCACCGAGACGTCGTCGAGCGGAATGCCGAGTGCGTCGGCATAGAGCCGATAGGTGATCTCCTGGCAGGTCGCGAGCGCGGCGAGCAGGTATTCGACCGGATTGGGCGCGCTGTCCTCGCCGCCGAGCGCCACGGGCTCGTCGACGGCGAAGCGGAATTGGCGCGCCTCGACCTCGCAGCGCAAGCCCTCGGCGAGCCGGCTGGAGGCGGCGAAGGTGACGATCGCATCATCGGGCGATGCCTTGAGCGCGGTTTGCGTATCGTCGAATATCTTCTTGAACGAAATGGACATTTCATCCTCCGTAGGTTCATTAACGGGCCCACGGAGAGACGCCCTCCGTGGCGCTTTAGCGGTTGATGACGCGGTCGCAAGCTGCCCGATCAAATCCCGCGGGTCCGACGACGGACCGAAAGACAAGAACTCCAAACAAAAAAACCGCCGCGGCCAAGCCGGGCGGAGACCCATCGCTTTAGCCGTATTTTTAACGCGCCCGCAAGCTGATTTCTCAAATCGGCGCGGGGGAATGGGAGCATGCGCCCGCGCCCGCTGTCAAGGGGGTTTCGCGCGGGGCGTCGGGCGCGCTACAGTCGGCCCGTTCCCAGGAACCGTCACGAGCACCGGAAACGCGCCTTGGATTTCGATCTCAGCGAGGAACAACAAGCCTTTCGCGACGTCGCCCGCGACTTCGCGGCGCGCGAAATGGCGCCCCACGCCGCCGAATGGGACGAGACCTGCGCCTTCCCGGTCGAAACCCTGCGACACGCCGCCGCGCTCGGCTTCGCCGCGATCTACGTGCGCGACGACATGGGCGGCTCGGGGCTCGGCCGGATCGACGCGGCGCTGATCTTCGAGGCGCTGTCGCGCGGCTGCGTCTCGACCGCGGCGTTCCTCTCGATCCACAACATGGCGGGCTGGATGATCGACCGCTTCGGCGACGACGCGCAGCGCCGCCGCTGGCTACCCGCGATGGCGCGCATGGAGCTGATCGCGAGCTATTGCCTGACCGAGCCCGATTCGGGCTCCGACGCCGCGTCGCTCAGGACCCGCGCCCGGCGCGATGGCGATCATTACGTGATCGACGGCTCGAAGGCGTTCATCTCGGGCGCGCCCAAGAGCGATCTTTACGTCGCCATGGTGCGCACCGGCGGCGAGAGTCCCGGGGGCATCTCCTGCGTGGTGATCGAGAAGGGCACCCCCGGCCTTTCCTTCGGCAAGCAGGAGCGCAAGCTCGGCTGGCACAGCCAGCCCACGGCGCAGGTGCTGTTCGAGAACTGCCGGGTGCCGGTCGCCAACCGCCTGGGCGGCGAGGGCGAGGGCTTTCGGATCGCCATGAAGGGCCTCGACGGCGGGCGCATCAACATCGCCGCCTGCGCGCTCGGCGGCGCGGACGCCTGCTTCGAGGCCGCGCGCGAGCATCTCCGGGTCCGCCGCCAGTTCGGCCGCCCGCTCGCCGACTTCCAGGCCTTGCGGTTCCGCCTCGCCGACATGGCGACCGAGATCGAGGCCGCGCGGCTGATGGTCATGCGGGCGGCGGCGGCGCTCGACGCGGGCGCCGCCGACGCCACGCTTCGCTGCGCCATGGCCAAGCGCTTCGCGACCGACGCGAGCTTCCATGTCTGCAACGAGGCGCTCCAGCTTCACGGCGGCTACGGCTACCTGCGCGACCATGGGGTCGAGCGCTTCATGCGCGACGTGCGCGTCCACCAGATCCTCGAGGGCACCAACGAGATCATGCGCGTGATCATCGCGCGCAAGCTGCTCGCCGAGAGTTAGAAAGCCCGGTCCGCTCCCCGGTCAGAGATCATATTAAACCTGAAAGACGGAGGACAACCCCGCGTGAGTAAAGACGATATTCTCTTCGAAGTCGCACGGGGCTGGGGCCGCGTGATTCTCAACCGGCCGAAGGCGCTGAACGCGCTGAGCTTTGCGATGGCCGAACGCATGGACGCGCGCATCGAGGACTGGGCCGGCGACCCCGCGGTGCGGTTCGTGGTGATCGAGGGGGCGGGCGCGCGCGCCTTCTGCGCCGGCGGCGACATCCGCGAGCTCTACCGCTCGATGGACGATCCCGCCTCGACCCTCGCGGCCGATTTCTACCGGGTCGAGTACCGGCTCAATCACCGCATCTTCAGCTTTCCCAAGCCCTATGTGGCGCTGATCGACGGGGTGGTCATGGGCGGCGGGGTCGGGATTTCGGTCCACGGCTCGCACCGGGTGGTGGGCGATCGGCTCCTATTCGCCATGCCCGAGACCGGCATCGGCCTGTTTCCCGACGTCGGCGGCAGCTATTTCCTGCCCCGGCTGCCGGGGCGGCTCGGCACCTATCTCGGGCTCACCGGCGCGCGGATCGGGGCGGCGGACGCGCTCTATTGCGGGATCGCGACCCATTACGCGCCGAGCGCGCGGATGGCGGCGCTCGACGAAGCGCTCGCCGCGGGCGGCGCGGACGGGATCGACGCCGCGATCGCGCGCTTCGCCGCCGATCCCGGCCCCGCGCCGCTCGTCGCGCATCGCGCGGCGATCGACCGTTGCTTCGCCCCCGACACGGTCGAGGAGATTCTCGCCGCGCTCGAGGCCGAGGGCGGCGAGTGGGCGAAGGCGACGCGCGCGACGCTCGCCGCCAAGTCGCCGACCAGCCTCAAGGTCACGCTGCGCCAGCTCCGCCGGGGGGCGGATCTCGACTTCGCCGAGGCGATGCGCATGGAATTTCGCTTGAGCCAGCATTTCTGCGCCGGTCATGATTTCCGCGAGGGGATTCGCGCGGTGGTGATCGACAAGGACAACGCGCCTCGCTGGCGGCCCGACCGGCTCGATGCCGTGAGCGAGGCCGACGTCGAGGCTTATTTCGCGCCGCTCCCCGGGGGCGACCTCGAGCTTTGAGGCGCGCGCGCAAGGAAATCACAGGGAGACGAAGGATGGCGAAGATCGGCTTTATCGGCGTTGGCAACATGGGCGGTCCCATGGTCGCCAATCTGGTCAAGGCGGGGCACGCGGTGACCGCCTTCGACCTCGACGCGAGCGCCCGGGCCAAGGCCGAGGCGGCGGGCGCGGCGATCGCCGGAAGCGCGGCCGAGGCGGCGCGCGCCGGCGAGATCGTGATCACCATGCTGCCCGCGGGGCGCCACGTGCGCGCGGTCTATCTCGGCGACGGGGGTGTGATCGCCGAGGCGGCGGCGGGCACGCTGCTGATCGACTGCTCGACCATCGACGTCGAAAGCGCGCGCGTGGTCAATCGGGCGGCGGCGGACGCCGGGCTCGCGATGCTGGACGCGCCGGTCTCGGGCGGCGTGACCGGGGCCGAGGCGGCGACGCTCACCTTCATGGTCGGCGGCGAGGCGGATGCCTTCGCCCGCGCCGAGCCGGTCCTGGCGGTCATGGGCAAGACCATCGTGCACGCGGGCGCGGCGGGCAACGGCCAGGCCGCCAAGATCTGCAACAACATGATCCTCGGGGCCTCGATGATCGTGGTCGGCGAGGCATTCAAGCTCGGCGAGCGGCTTGGACTCTCGCCCCAAAAGCTGTTCGATATCGCGTCCAAGTCCTCGGGCCAGTGCTGGTCGATGACCAGCTATTGCCCGGTGCCGGGACCGGTGCCGACGTCGCCCGCCAACCGCGGCTATCGGCCGGGCTTCACCGCAGCGATGATGCTCAAGGATCTGCGCCTCGCCCAGGAGGCGGCCAACGCCATCGGCGCGGCGACCCCGCTCGGTGCCGAGGCGGCGGCGCTTTACGCGCTGTTCTGCAACGCCGGCAACGCCGAGGTCGATTTCTCGGGCATCATCCGGATGATCGGCGCCGACGCGGACTGATCGGGCGCGGACGGGTCGGACGCGGATTGACGGGTTGCGTTCCCGTTACCCGGTGAAGGCCTGAATCCCGGTCTGCGCGCGTCCCAGGATCAGGGCGTGAATGTCGTGGGTTCCCTCGTAGGTGTTGACCGCTTCGAGGTTCATGACGTGGCGGATGACGTGGAATTCATCCGAAATTCCGTTGCCGCCGTGCATGTCGCGCGCCATTCGCGCGATCTCGAGCGCCTTGCCGCAGGAATTGCGCTTGATCAGCGAGATCATCTCGGGCGCGGCGCGGCCCTCGTCGCGCAGCCGGCCGACGCGCAACGCCGCCTGAAGGCCGATCGCGATCTCGGTCTGCATGTCGGCGAGCTTCTTCTGGATGAGCTGATTGGCGGCGAGCGGGCGACCGAACTGCTTGCGATCGAGGGTGTAGTCGCGCGCCGCGCGCCAGCAAAACTCGGCCGCGCCCAGGGCCCCCCAGGCGATCCCGAAGCGGGCGCTGTTGAGGCAGCCGAACGGCCCCTTGAGGCCGGTCACGTCGGGGAGCTCGTTCTCCTCGGGCACGAAGGTCTCGTCGAGGACGATCTCCCCGGTGATCGAGGCGCGCAGCGCGAACTTGCCCTCGATCTTCGGCGTCGCGAGACCCTTGGCCTCGGCGCGCTCGACGAGGTAGCCCCGGATCTTGCCCGCCCCGTTCTTGGCCCAGACGACCAGCAAATCGGCGACCGGGGCATTGGTGATCCAGGTCTTGGACCCGGTGAGTCGGAAGCCGCCGGGAACCCGATGCGCCCGCGTCTTCATGCCGGCCGGGTCCGAGCCGTGGTCGGGCTCGGTCAGGCCGAAGCAGCCGATCAACTCGCCGGTCGCGAGCCGGGGGAGGAACTTTTGCCGTTGTTCCTCGGTCCCGTAGGCGTGGATCGGGTGCATGACCAGGCTCGATTGCACGCTCATCGCCGAGCGATAGCCCGAATCGACGCGCTCGATCTCGCGCGCGATCAGGCCATAGGAAACATAGTTGACCCCGGCGCAGTCGTAGCCGTCGATGGTGCAGCCGAGAAAGCCGAGCGCGCCCATCTCGTTCATGACCGCGCGGTCGAAGCGCTCGTGGCGGTTGGCCTCGAGGATGCGCGGCATCAGCTTGTCCTGGGCGTAATCGCGCGCGGTGTCGCGAATCAGGCGCTCCTCCTCGCCAAGCTGATCGTCGAAAAGAAAGGGGTCGTCCCACTGGAAGGGCGGGCGGTTCGGCGCGGTGGCGGCCGAGGCGGCAAGCGGCTGGCTCATGAGGGTCTCCGATGCGGGCGGTTCGATCCCGGGATACTAGCCCCGCGCGGCCCCGGTTTCCACAAGAGCGAGGCCTTGGGCGCGCGGCCGGGACGCGCTAGGCTGGGGCATGATGAGATCTACGAGAATCACGCCGTGACGGCGGGACGGTCCCCGCCGGCCGGAGGCGGCGGAAACGACGTGATCGTCGAGTTTCACCGCATCGGCAACGCGATCAAGGTCAGCGCGATCGATCCCGCGACCCTGACCGAGGTCTCGATCGTCGGCGTCCCGAGCCTGAGCGAGGCCGAGCTGACGCGCGCCGTGATGCGCAAGCTCGAATATGTTCTTTCGCGTAAAAAATAGCATTAAATTAGAATATTAATCGAAATTCCCAACCTTGTTTGTCATGTCGGAAAATCCCGAATCTCCCATGCCGCGATCGACCGCCGTTCTGACCGTCGCCGAGGCCTACGCCGCCGACGCGGCCGCGGCGCGCGCCGGCGTCAAGAGCGAGACACTGATGGAGGCCGCCGGCCGCGCCGTCGCCGAGGCGGTCCAAGCGCGCTGGACGCCCCGCCCGGTGGTCGTTCTCTGTGGCCCGGGGAACAACGGTGGCGACGGTTTCGTCGCCGCGCGCCACTTGGCGGTGGCGGGCTGGCCGGTCACGCTCGCGCTTCTGGGATCGCGCGATGCGCTCAAGGGCGACGCCGCGACGATGGCCGCGCGCTGGGAGGGGCCGGTCGTCCCTCTGAATGCGGAAGTGGTCGGCGGGGACGCGCTGGTGATCGACGCGTTGTTCGGCGCCGGGCTCTCGCGCCCGATCGAGGGGACGCCGCGCGCGGTTCTCGAGGCCGCGACGGCGCGCGCGGCGGCGATCGTCGCGGTCGACGCGCCGAGCGGGGTCGACGGCGACACCGGCGCGGTCCGGGGATATTCCCCCCATGCGGCGCTTACCGTGACCTTCTTCCGCCGCAAGCCCGGGCATCTCCTGCTGCCGGGGCGCGTCCTCTGCGGCGAGGTGGTGGTCGCCGATATCGGCATTCCCGAGGCCGTGCTCGACGAGATCGCCCCGAAGCTCCACGCCAACGACCCGGCGCTGTGGCGCGCGCGCTATCCCTGGCCCCGGCCGGAGGACCACAAGTACCGGCGCGGCCATGCCCTGGTCGCGGGCGGCGGGATCGCGACCACGGGCGCGGCCCGGCTCGCCGCCCGGGCGGCGCTGCGCGCGGGCGCGGGGCTGGTCACGCTTGCCGTGCCGTCGGACGAGGCGCTCCCGGTCTATGGCGCGGCGCTCACCGCCGTGATGATCGCGCGGGCCACCGACGCCCGGGGCTTCGCCGCCTTGATCGACGATCCACGCCGCAACGCGGTCCTGCTCGGCCCCGGCAACGGGGTGAGCGAGACCACCCGGGCGCGGGTGCTTGCGGTGCTCGCCGAGGGCAAGGCCTGCGTGCTCGACGCCGACGCGTTGAGTATTTTTCAAAACGAGCCGAAACAATTGTTTACAGCGATTTCCTCGCCCTGCCTCTTGACCCCGCACGAAGGCGAGTTCGCGCGCCTGTTCGGCGCCGTGGGCGAGGGCGGGAGCAAGGTCGAGCGCGCCCGCGCCGCCGCGCGGGCATGCGGGGCCGCCGTTCTCCTCAAGGGAGCGGACACGGTAATCGCCGCCCCCGATGGGCGCGCCGTCGTCAACGAAAACGCGCCCCCCACGCTCGCCACCGCCGGAGCGGGCGACGTGCTCGCGGGCTTCGCGCTCGGGCTTCTCGCCCAAGGCATGACGCCGTTCGACGCGGGCTGCGCCGCCGCCTGGCTGCACGGCGAATGCGCCGCCATGGTCGGCCCCGGCCTGATCGCCGAAGACCTCGCCGAGGCGCTGCCCGAGGTGCTCGACCAGCTCGCGACCGAGACCGGAATGTATTGAGAACGCGGGGATTCGATAGCGGACCACGCGCGCAAGAATCGGAGAGAAGTCAGATGCCCAAGCCCCGCCTGCACGACGTGACCGCGCCCGGCGCCGCCGAACGGCTGGAGCACCTCGACTGCCTGCGTCTTCTGGAGAAGAAGGTGCTGTGGCTCGCCGCCTGGACGATCCATCACGCGAACCATCTGCGGCCCTCGCGCGACGGCCTCAAGGTGGGCGGACATCAGGCGTCCTGCGCCTCGTCGGTCACGCTGATGACGGCGCTTTACTTCCATGTCCTGCGGCCTCGGGACCGGGTCGCGGTGAAGCCCCACGCGAGCCCGGTGTTCCACGCTATCCAGTACCTGCTCGGCAACCAGGAGCGCGCGCGGCTGGAGCGGTTCCGCGCGCTCGGCGGGGCGCAGTCCTATCCTTCGCGGACCAAGGACCACGACGACGTCGACTTCTCGACCGGCTCGGTCGGGTTGGGGGCGGCGGTCACGCTGTTCGCCTCGCTGGTTCAGGACTACTTGCGACTGCACGGCCTCGGACGCGCGGAAGAGGGCGCGCCCCCGGGACGCATGGTGACGATCATGGGCGACGCCGAGCTCGACGAGGGCAATGTCTTCGAGGCCATGCTCGAGGGCTGGAAGCACGACGTGCGCAACCTGTGGTGGGTGATCGACTACAACCGCCAGAGCCTCGACAGCATCGTCACCGACCGGCTCTACAACCGGATCGACCAGATGTTTCGCGCGGTCGACTGGGAGGTCGTGGTCCTGAAGTACGGCAAGCGCCTCGAAGCGGCGTTCCGGCGCCCCGGCGGCGCGGCGCTGCGCGACTGGATCGACCAATGCCCGAACTCGCTTTACGCGGCGCTGACCTTCAAGGGCGGGGCGGCCTGGCGCGAGCGGCTCGCGCGCGACCTCGCGGGCGTGCCGGGAAGCGCCGCGCTTCTCGACGAGCACGACGACGATGCGCTCCAAGCGCTGATGACCAATCTCGCCGGCCACGACATGGAGGCGATCGTCGAAGCCTTCGAGGCGGTCGAGGACGACCGGCCGCGCTGCTTCATCGCCTATACGGTCAAGGGCTTCGGACTGCCGCTCGCGGGCCACAAGGACAACCACGCGGGCCTCATGACATCCGAGCAAATGGCCGGCTTCCAGCGCGCGATGGGAATCCCCGAGGGCCAGGAATGGGAGCCCTTCGCGGGCATCGAGAAGGACGCCGCGCGGCTGCGCGCCTTTCTCGACCGGGTGCCCTTCGCCGCCGAGGGCAAGCGGCGGCGCAAGGCGCGTCATATTCCGGTGCCGGCGACGCTTCCCTTGCGCGCGGCCAAGCGCCTTTCGACCCAGGAGGCATTCGGCCGGGTCCTCAACGAGCTCGCGCGGACCGATGGCGAGCTCGCGGCAAGGGTGGTGACGACCTCGCTCGACGTGACCGTCTCGACCAACCTTGGCCCCTGGGTCAACCGGCGCGGGGTGTTCAGCCGCCACGATCGGGGCGACGCGTTCCGCGAGGAGGAGGTGAGCTCGGCCCAGCGCTGGGCGCTGTCGCCCCGGGGCCAGCACATCGAGCTCGGCATCGCCGAGAACAACCTGTTCCTGATGCTCGCGGCCCTCGGCCTCTCGGCGCCGCTGTTCGGCGAGCGGCTGCTGCCGGTGGGCACGCTTTACGACCCCTTCATCCAGCGTGGGCTCGATGCGCTCAACTACGCCTGCTACCAGGACGCGCGCTTCATGCTGGTGGCGACGCCCTCGGGCATCACGCTGGCGCCCGAGGGGGGCGCGCATCAGTCACTGGCGACGCCGTTGATCGGCCTGGCCCAGGACGGACTCGCGGCCTTCGAGCCGGCCTTCGTCGACGAGCTCGCCGTGATCATGTCCTGGGCGTTCGACTATATGCAGCGCGACGGCACGCCCGCCGAGGGCCGAAGCGACGCGGTGGAAAGCGCCTGGCTGCGCGATCGGAGCGGGGGCTCGGTCTATCTTCGGCTCTCGACCCGGCCGGTCGAGCAGCCCGAGCGCGCGATGATCGAGCGCCTGCGCGACGACATCATCACCGGCGGCTACTGGCTGGCACCGCCCGCAGCGGAGGCAACGCTCGCCATCGTTTTCACCGGCGCGGTCGCGCCCGAGGCGATCGAGGCCCATCGCCGGATCGCCGAGGATCTGCCAGGCGCCGGGTTGCTCGCGATCACCTCGGCCGACCGGTTGAACGCCGGCTGGCACGCGGCCGAGCGCGCCCGCGCGGCGGGCGAGGGGGAGGCGACCGCCCATGTCGAGAATCTGCTCGCCGCCCTGCCGCCCGAGGCTCATCTGGTCACGGTAATCGACGGGCATCCGGCGACGCTCGGCTGGCTGGGCGCGGTGCGCGGCCAGCGCGTCCATCCGCTCGGCGTCGAGCATTTCGGCCAGTCCGGCGACTTACCTGACCTCTACCGGACCTATGGAATCGACGTCGATTCGATCCTCGACCGAGTCGCGAGCGCCTGTCTCGCGCAAAACGCGAGATAGTATTCATAGAAAACATAATATTACGAATAAATTTAGGGGAGAGATATTTTTTTACGCACGGATAAAGCGATTTTTCGGGTGTCGGGATTCTTTACAGTTTAACCGCGCCGGCTCCAAGGCGACTCAAGCGTTAACTATTTAATCCCTTGATTCGATATTTTTTGAGCAAACCCGGCACGATACTTGCATCGTGATCCATGGGACGCTCGAAAACAATGGGCGCCCGCATCGGCGAATTCCGGGGGCGCCGATGCCGCGAGCGCGCCACGGCGCGCGTCCGAGGTCAGGGTTCAGGCGAGGTCGGCTCATGGGATTGGGTAGGTTGATCGGGTTCGGCAAGGGCGCTCTCGTCGGCGCGGTCCTGGCGATGGGCGCGTTGCCGGCGCGCGCGGCGGTCATCGATTATGACGGCATCGTCTTCAACAAGCATGTGAACGGCGCCAGCTTCTCGCTGGTCCACAACGGCGCGACGGGAAGCGGAAGCCCGATTCTCTGGAATTTCGATCCCGACCAGCCCTTCGCCTTCACGGTCGATACCGGGGCCGACAATGTGTTCAACGCCGGCGACACGGTCACGACCACCGGCGTGCAGACCCTCAACCTCACCTCGGCCGGGGGAAGCGCCACGCCGGCGAAGATCGAGCTTTCGGGTTTGTCGCTCACAGCCAACAACGTCCCCTTTGCGGCGGCCTCGGGACTCGCCGACGGGTTCGGCAACAGTCTCAGCGGAAAATCGCTTCTCGAGGTCGCCGGCACGCTCGATTTCTCGATCAAGAACGGCGACGGCACCACCACCTTCCTTTCGGGGACATTTCAGTTCGACGCGATGCACGTGGCGAGCATCTTCAACGGCGCGATCCTCGATACGGTCGGTCCTAAGAGCATTTTCAGCGCTTTCCTCTGGGGCGGAGCGGGCGGCCAAATGGGAATACTCGACAATTCGAACCAGACGTCGATCTTCGACATTCTTAACAGTGGCAGCACGGACCCGATCACGGGCCTTGGAATCGACGTTGCGTTCAGCGCCGACCCGGTGCCCGAGCCGGCGACGCTCGCGCTGTTCGGAAGCGGACTGATCGGACTCGGCTTCGCGCGTCGGCGTCGGCGGCACGCCTGAGAAGGAAGCCGGACCACCGCGCGTCGCGACGCGCGGGCAGGGAGGACAGGGCGGCGGCCGGACGGGGCCGCCGCCCGTTTTTCGTATTTCTCGGGGCTCGCAGGGGCGTGGGAAAGGGGGCCGCTTTCCACTGGTTTCGCGTCGCGCATTCGTGCTATAGAGCGCCCGTGCTTCGAGAGGGTCGGCTCGCTCTACACCCCGAGGGCGCTCGCTTGGCGGGCGTGGTGGAACTGGTAGACACGCCAGATTTAGGTTCTGGTACCTTCGGGTTTGGGGGTTCGAGTCCCTCCGCCCGCACCAAGCTGCGCTCTTGACCGCGCGCCCCCTCCGGCCCAAGGTCTTCTTTCCGGGTTTCTCCAACAACATTCCGAGCCGACGCAACAAATGCTTGTGACCGAAACGAATGCCGACGGCCTGTCCCACGAGTTCAAGGTCGTCGTCGACGCCAAGGAAATCGAAGCCCGGGTCGAGGATCGCCTGGTCTCGCTCCGCGAGACGGTGCGCATGCCCGGCTTTCGCCCCGGCAAGGTGCCGCTCGCGCTCCTCAAGCGCCAGTACGGCAAATCGATCCTGGGCGAAGTCCTGGAACAGGCCGTGAGCCAGACCTCGAGCCAGGCGCTGGCCGAGAAGGGGCTGCGCCCGGCGACCCAGCCCAAGATCGAGATCACCAGCTTCGACGAGGGCAAGGATCTTGAATACACCATGGCGGTCGAGGCCATGCCCGAGATCACGCCCGCCGACTTCCGCGACTACAAGCTCACCCGCGAGGTCGTCGAGATCGGCGATGGCGAGGTCGACGACGCGCTCGCGCGTCTGGCGGAGCAGCACAAGAGCTTCGCGCCGGTCGAGACCAAGCGCGCCGCCAAGAAGGGCGATGCGCTGCTGATCGACTTCGTCGGCAAGATCGACGGCGTCCCCTTCGAGGGCGGCGCGAGCACCGATCACCTGCTCGAGCTCGGCGCCAACGCCTTCGTCGAGGGCTTCGAGGACCAGCTCATCGGCGCCAAGGCGGGCGAGCATCGCGAGGTCAAGCTCACCTTCCCCGAGGACTATCCGGCCGAGCATCTCGCCGGCAAGGAGGCGGTCTTCGACGTCGAGGTGAAGGAAATCCAGGAACCCCAGAAGATCACGCCCGACGATGCCTTCGCCCAGAGCCTCGGATTCAATGATCTCGCCGCGTTGCGCCAGGCGCTCAAGGAGCAGATCGAGCGCGACTACGGCGGGCTGACGCGCACCAAGCTCAAGCGCGTGCTGCTCGACAAGCTCGCCGAAACCCATGATTTTCCGGTTCCGCCGGGAATGCTCGAGGCCGAGTTCAATTCGATCTGGGAGCGCGTCGAGGCCGACCGCAAGGAAGGCAAGCTCGACGAGGACGACGCCGCCCTCGACGAGGACGAGCTGCGCGAGGAATACCGCCGCATCGCCGAGCGCCGGGTGCGCCTCGGCCTGCTGCTCTCCGAGACCGGGCGAATGAACGGGATCGCGGTCGGTGAGGACGAGATCAACCGCGCCATGATGGAGCGCGCGCGCCAGTTTCCCGGTCAGGAGGAGCGGGTCATCGAGTATTTCCGCCAAAACCCCGAGGCGGTGAACGAAATCCGCGCCCCCCTGTTCGAGGACAAGGTCATCGACTTCATCCTCGAAATGGCCGAGGTCGACGAGCGCAAGGTCACGGTCGAGGAGCTGGTTGCCCCCCCCGAGAGCGGCGGCGACAAGACGAGCGCCAAGAAGAAGGCCAAGGGCGCCGCCAAGGCATCCGGTACGACAAAGGCCAAGGGCGCCGCCAAGGCCAAGGCGGCGAAGGACAAGACCGCGTCCAAGGCCAAGAAGAAGGCCGCGTCCAAGTCGTCGGACAAGGCGTAAACATCCCCCCGATCAATGGCTTGAACCGCCCGAACCGGCGGTCGCCGAGAGTGAGCGAGATGGCAGATCCAATCGATACCTACATGAACCTGGTCCCCATGGTGGTCGAGCAGACCTCGCGCGGGGAACGGGCGTATGACATTTTTTCGCGCCTTCTGAAGGAGCGGATCATTTTCCTGACCGGCGCGATCGACGACGGCGTGGCGAGCCTGATCACGGCCCAGCTTCTGTTTCTCGAGGCCGAGAACCCGACCAAGGATATTTCGTTCTACATCAACTCCCCGGGCGGGCTGGTGACCTCGGGGCTCGCCGTGTATGACACCATGCAATACGTCCGTCCCAACGTGCAGACCCTGTGCATCGGCCAGGCGGCGTCGATGGGCTCGCTGCTACTGGCCGCGGGCGCCAAGGGCCAGCGGTTCGCGCTGCCCAACGCGCGGGTCATGATCCACCAGCCCTCGGGCGGAACCCAGGGCCAGGCGACCGATATCGAGATCCATGCCCGCGAGATCCTTGCCATGCGCGCGCGGCTGAACGATATCTATGTTCGACACACCGGCCAACCGCTCGAGGTGGTCGAGCGGAACATGGAGCGCGACAAGTTCCTGACCGCCGAGGAGGCCTGCGCCTTCGGCATCATCGACGAGGTTATCCTTAACCGGCCCGAGCCAACCACGGGCAAGGACAGCGGCAAGGATGGCGGCAAGGACGGCTCGGCGACCGATTAACGCTTCGTTGAGGGCGCGGCGCTAGGGTCTAAACAGGTCCGGGCGACACGGGCCGGGTTCCGGGATGCCCGGAATTCCGGCGCCTTCAAGGAGAAGACCAAAGCGTTTCGTGTTGTGTTGTGTCGCGCGAGTTGGCTAACATGACCTTGGCGTGACGGCCATTCGATGGGGAAGCCATGAACAAGCCCAGTGGCGGCGACACCAAGAACACGCTCTACTGCTCCTTCTGCGGCAAGAGCCAGCACGAGGTGCGCAAGCTGATCGCCGGACCGACCGTGTTCATCTGCGATGAATGCGTCGAGCTGTGCATGGACATCATCCGCGAGGAACACAAGAGCGCGCTGGTGAAGTCGCGCGACGGCGTGCCCACGCCCGGCGATATCTGCCGCGTCCTCGACGATTACGTCATCGGCCAGTACTACGCCAAGCGCGTGCTCTCGGTCGCGGTGCACAATCATTACAAGCGCCTCAACCACGGCGCCAAGTCGAACGACGTCGAGCTCGCCAAGTCGAATATCCTGCTGATCGGCCCCACGGGCTGCGGCAAGACCCTGCTCGCCCAGACGCTGGCGCGGATTCTCGACGTGCCCTTCACCATGGCCGACGCCACCACGCTGACCGAGGCGGGCTATGTCGGCGAGGATGTCGAGAACATCATTCTCAAGCTGCTCCAGTCCGCCGACTACAACGTCGAGCGCGCGCAACGCGGGATCGTCTATATCGACGAGGTCGACAAGATTTCGCGCAAGTCGGACAACCCCTCGATCACGCGCGACGTCTCGGGCGAGGGGGTCCAGCAGGCGCTGCTCAAGATCATGGAGGGCACGGTCGCCTCGGTGCCGCCCCAGGGCGGGCGCAAGCATCCGCAGCAGGAGTTCCTCCAGGTCGACACGACCAATATCCTGTTCATTTGCGGCGGCGCCTTCTCGGGTCTCGAGAAGATCATCGCCGCGCGCGGCCAGGGCACCTCGATCGGCTTCGGCGCCGACGTGCGCGCGCCGGACGAGCGCGAGACCGGCAAGATCCTGCGCGGGATCGAGCCCGAGGATCTTCTGAAGTTCGGCCTGATCCCCGAGTTCGTCGGCCGCCTGCCGGTCATCGCGACCCTCGAGGATCTCGACGAGAACGCGTTGGTCGACATCCTGACCAAGCCCAAGAACGCGCTGATCAAGCAGTTCCAGCGGCTGTTCGAGATGGAGGACGTGAAGCTCTCGTTCTCGGACGACGCGCTGCGCGAAATCGCCCGCAAGGCCATCTTGCGCAAGACCGGCGCGCGCGGCTTGCGCTCGATCCTCGAAAGCATTCTGCTCGACCCGATGTTCGATCTCCCGAGCTACGACGGGGTCGAGGAGGTGGTCATCAACCGCGAGGTCGTCGAGGGGCGCGTGAAGCCGCTTCTGATCTACGCCGACCGGCGCGACGAGATCGGCTCGAACGCGTCCTAGGTCCGCCGGTCGCGGCGCGCTCGCGACCGATCGCGAGGGTCGTCCCACTCCCCTTGAACACGCCCCGCCTTGGCCCCATTTCGTTAAGGGCTACGCGGGCATCATCGCACCGTTCCCCGCCGTCGAACCCGCCCGTTTTTGGTTGAGGTAAATGCCGTGACGACCGTCGAAGGTTCTCTTTATCCGGTCCTGCCGCTGCGCGACATCGTCGTGTTTCCGCACATGATCGTGCCCCTGTTCGTGGGGCGCGAGAAGTCGGTGCACGCGCTCGAGGACGTCATGAAGGACGACAAGCAGATCCTGCTCGTCGCCCAGAAGGACGCCGCCCAGGATGACCCGTCGATCGACGATATCTACCGCGTCGGCACGGTCGGCACAGTGCTTCAGCTTCTCAAGCTGCCCGACGGCACGGTCAAGGTTCTGGTCGAGGGCGGGCCGCGCGCGCGGATCGTCCATTTCACCGACAACCCCGACTTCTTCCAGGCCTATGCCGACCTGGTGGTCGAGAAGGAGGGGGAGCCGCGCGAGCTCGAGGCGCTGGCGCGTTCGGTGATCTCGCAGTTCGAGCAGTACGTGAAGCTCAACAAGAAGATTCCGCCCGAGGTGCTGGTCTCGATCAATCAGATCGATGATTCGAGCAAGCTCGCCGACACGGTCGCCTCGCATCTCACGGTGCGCGTCGCCGAGAAACAGGAACTGCTCGAGATCGATTCGGTCGCCGAGCGGCTCGAGCGCATCTACTCCTTCATGGAAGGCGAGATCGGCGTTCTTCAGGTCGAGAAGAAGATTCGCAACCGGGTCAAGCGCCAGATGGAGAAGACCCAGCGCGAGTACTATCTCAACGAGCAGCTCAAGGCGATCCAGAAGGAGCTCGGCGAGGGCGAGGACGGGCGCGACGAGGCGGCCGAATACGAAGATCGCATCAAGAAGACCAAGCTGTCGAAGGAGGCGCGCGAAAAGGCGCTCGCCGAGGTCAAGAAGCTGCGCTCGATGAGCCCGATGTCGGCCGAATCGACGGTCGTGCGCAACTACCTCGACTGGATCCTCTCAATCCCCTGGAAGAAGCGCACGCGCATCAAGAAGGACATTCGCGCCGCCAAGGAAATCCTCGACGCCGACCATTACGGGCTCGAGAAGGTCAAGGAGCGCATCCTCGAATACCTCGCCGTGCAGCAGCGCCAGAACAAGATGAAGGGGCCGATCCTGTGCCTCGTCGGCGCGCCCGGCGTGGGCAAGACCTCGCTCGGCAAGTCGATCGCGCGCGCCACGGGACGCAACTTCGTGCGCATGTCGCTGGGCGGCGTGCGCGACGAGGCCGAGATCCGCGGCCATCGGCGCACCTATATCGGCTCGATGCCCGGCAAGATCATCCAGTCGATGAAGAAGGCCAAGTCGTCGAACCCGCTGTTCCTGCTCGACGAGGTTGACAAGATCGGCGCCGACTGGCGGGGCGATCCGGCGTCGGCGCTGCTCGAGGTTCTCGACCCCGAGCAGAACCAGGCGTTCAACGACCATTACCTCGAGGTCGATTACGACCTCTCCGACGTCATGTTCGTCACCACGGCGAACACGCTGCGCATCCCGCAGGCGCTGCTCGACCGCATGGAGGTGATCCGGCTGTCGGGCTACACCGAGGACGAGAAGGTCGAAATCGCCAAGCGCCACCTAATTCCGAAGCAGATCAAGCAGCACGGCCTCAAGCCCGGAGAGTGGTCGATCTCGGACGCGGCGCTCCGCGACCTGATCCGCTACTACACCCGCGAGGCGGGGGTGCGGAACCTCGAGCGCGAATTCGCCAATCTCGCCCGCAAAGTGGTCAAGGAGATCCTGCTCGGCAAGGTTTCCTCGGTGCGTATCACCCGGCGCAATCTCGAAAAATACGCGGGCGTGAAGCGCTTCCGCTACGGCGAGGCCGAGCGCGAGAACCTGGTCGGCGTCACCACGGGCCTCGCCTGGACCGAGGTCGGCGGCGAGTTGCTGACCATCGAGGCGGTCACGCTGCCCGGCAAGGGCAAGGTGATGAACACCGGCAAGCTCGGCGACGTGATGCGCGAATCGGTGCAGGCCGCCGACAGCTACGTGCGCTCGCGCGCGCCGCGCTTCGGGATCAAGCCGACCATCTTCGAGAAGATCGACATCCACGTGCACGTGCCCGAGGGCGCGACGCCCAAGGACGGCCCCTCGGCGGGCGTCGCCATGTGCACCTCGATCGTCTCGGCGCTGACCGGCATCCCGGTCAAGGCGAGCGTCGCCATGACCGGCGAAATCACGCTGCGCGGCCGCGTGCTGCCGATCGGCGGCCTCAAGGAGAAGCTCCTGGCGGCGCTGCGCGGCGGGATCGAGACCGTCATCATCCCCAAGGAGAACGAAAAGGATCTCGCCGAGATTCCCGACAACATCAAGCGGGGACTCGCGATCATTCCGGCCTCGGAGGTCGACGATGTGCTCAGGATCGCGCTCACGCGCATGCCCGAGCCGATCGACTGGGTCGAGCCCGGCGAAGGGGTGGAGACCATCGCGCCCAAGGAGCGGAAAGACGAAATCAGCGGGCTCATGGCCCACTGACCCACGACCATTCGCTTCTTGATTTCACTTTCACGTGATTGTCGCGCGCGGCGTCGCAAGTTCCCGTCGTAAACGATTGCTTTCTCGTCGCGATCGGGCCGAATCGCGCGGAAACCCTGAATTTCCGCGCGCCGGCCATTGACGCCGTCGCGCGCGGGCGCGTAGACTGTGCGCGCTTTTCAACGGCGTCACATTGGTGAACTTAAACCGATTTTTCCATAACTCGGAGGGGGCGTGACTGTGAACAAGAACGACTTGATTGCAAAAGTGGCCAGCGTCGCTGGTTTGAGCAAGGCCGACGCAAGTCGGGCCGTCGACGGCGTATTCGATTCGATCACCGCATCATTGGCTGGCGGCACCGAGGTGCGGCTTGTCGGGTTCGGCACCTTCAGCGTCGCCCACCGCGCGGCGAGCCAGGGCCGGAACCCGCGCACCGGGGAACGGATTCAGATCGCGGCGTCGAAGCAGCCGAAGTTCAAGGCCGGCAAGGGCCTCAAGGACGCGGTGAACCGTTAGTTCTACCTGGCGGGAATATCACGGTAATGCCGGCCGCGACCGATGGCCGGCATTATTGTTTCCGATCGACGCTCATCTGGCCGGACATGCGGCTTTCGAGTCGATCTTCGAGTATCCGTCTCGGCGCGCGTCGCCGGGGCTTTCGGTCGTTGTCGTCGCGCGACGGCGGGCGATTAGCTCAGCTGGGAGAGCGCCTCGTTTACACCGAGGAGGTCGGCGGTTCGATCCCGTCATCGCCCACCACGCACAAACCATTCCCGTGTCCGGGAGCCGTCTTTTTCCCCTATTTCCAAGCGGCTTGACACCTCGGGGGCCGTGCAGTACACGAGGCCTCGCCTGGACCGTTTCCGGGGGTGTAGCTCAGATTGGTTAGAGCGCCGGCCTGTCACGCCGGAGGTCGCGGGTTCGAGTCCCGTCACTCCCGCCAAAACATAGAATGGACCCGTCCGGTCCCCGGGATGCAAGGCCCGGCCACCAGACGGAAGTCCACGGCCAGCAGTCGGTAGCGCGAGGGCCTGGCGGATCGTTCCGCCGCCCTTGATAAGGACGGTTGGGGCGGGCGCGCCGTTCCGACGCGGGCGGCACGCGACCCGGCGGAACAAATGGGGTGTGCGATGCAATCGATGCTGGCGGAATACCTGCCCATTCTGATCTTCTTCGGAATCGCCGCGGTCATGGCGGTGGCCATGGTGGCGATGTCGTTGATGCTCGGCCCCCATCGTCCCGACAAGGACAAGCTCGCGATCTACGAATGCGGCTTCGACGCGTTCGGCGATTCGCGCGGCCGATTCGACGTGCGCTTCTATCTCGTCACGCTCCTGTTCATCATCTTCGACCTCGAGGTCGCCTTCCTGTTCCCCTGGGCGTCCGTTCTGGGCGACATCGGGCTTTACGGCTGGGGGTCGATGATGGTGTTCCTCGGCGTGCTCACCATCGGCTTCATCTACGAATGGCGAAAGGGGGCGCTCGATTGGGAATGAACACGATCCCCGAGACGCGAGGCGGCCCCGTGCCGCCCGGACCCGACCAGGACGCGATTCTTCGCACCGTCACCGACACCATCGCCGAGAAGGGCTTCGTCGTCGCCCAGCTCGACAAGGTGGTGAACTGGGCGCGCACCGGATCGCTCTGGCCGATGAGCTTCGGGCTCGCCTGCTGCGCGGTCGAAATGATGCACTGCGCGGCGAGCCGCTACGACCTCGACCGCTTCGGCATCATCTTCCGGCCGAGCCCGCGCCAGTCCGACGTGATGATCGTCGCCGGCACCCTGTGCAACAAGATGGCGCCCGCCATGCGTCGGGTCTACGACCAGATGCCCGAGCCGCGCTGGGTCATCTCGATGGGAAGCTGCGCCAACGGCGGCGGCTACTACCACTATTCCTATTCGGTGGTGCGTGGCTGCGACCGGATCGTGCCGGTCGATGTCTACGTCCCGGGCTGCCCTCCCACGGCCGAGGCCCTACTTTACGGAATCATGCAGCTTCAACGAAAAATCCGCCGCACCGGAACCCTTTTTCGTTAGCGCCTGAGCGGGAAGAAGGATCGTGTCAGAAGCCCTTCGAGAACTCGGCGAACATATCGCCGCATCGCTGCCCGAGGACGTCATCGAGGCCAAGGTTTCGGTCGGCGAGCTCATGCTCCGGGTCGAGCGCACCGCGATCATCCGCGTGCTCACCTTCCTGCGCGACGACGGGAGCTGCCAGTTCAAGCTGCTGATGGATGTCTGCGGGGTCGACTACCCCGATCGCGATCTTCGCTTCGAGGTCGTCTACAACCTCCTCAGCCTCAAGCATAATCAGCGTATCCGGGTCAAGCTCGCGACCGACGAGGCGACGCCGGTGCCCTCGGCGACGGCGGTGTTCTCGTCCGCCGGCTGGTGGGAGCGCGAGGCCTGGGACCTTTACGGCATCCTGTTCTCGGGCCATCCCGACCTGCGCCGCATCCTCACCGATTACGGCTTCGACGGGCATCCGCTGCGCAAGGATTTCCCGCTCACCGGCTTCGTCGAGCTGCGCTACGACACCGAGGAGAAGCGGGTCGTCTACGAGCCGGTCAAGCTGGCGCAGGAGTTCCGCACCTTCGACTTCCTGAGCCCCTGGGAGGGCATGACCCGGCCGCTGCCCGGCGACGAGAAGGCGGAGAGCGACGATGTCTGAAGTTCAGATCAAGAACCTCACCGTCAACTTCGGCCCCCAGCATCCGGCGGCGCATGGGGTGCTGCGCCTGGTCCTCGAAATGGATGGCGAGGTGATCGACCGCGCCGATCCCCATATCGGACTTCTCCATCGCGGCACCGAGAAGCTGATCGAGCACAAGACCTATCTCCAGGCGCTGCCGTACTTCGACCGCCTCGACTACATGTCGATGATGTGCCAGGAGCAGTGCTTCAGCCTCGCGGTCGAAAAACTCCTGGGCTGCGAGGTGCCGCTGCGCGCCCAGTACATCCGGGTTCTGTTCGGCGAGATCACGCGGCTCATCAATCACACGCTCTGGCTCGCGACCCATGCGCTCGACGTCGGCGCGATGACGCCGTTCCTGTGGCTGTTCGAGGAGCGCGAGAGGCTGGTCGGCTTCTACGAGTCGGTCTCGGGCGCGCGCATGCACGCCGCCTATGTCCGTCCGGGCGGGGTGCATCAGGACATGCCGGCGGGGCTCGCCGACGAGATCGGCGCCTTCCTCGACCCGTTCCTCAAGGTGCTCGACGACGTCGAGGGCGTGCTGACCGAAAACCGGATCTGGAAGCAGCGCACGGTCGATATCGGCGTGGTCACGGCCGAGCAGGCGTATGACTGGGGGTTTTCGGGACCGATGCTGCGCGGCTCGGGCATCGCCTGGGATCTGCGCAAGGCCCAGCCCTACGACGCCTACGACCGGGTCGACTTCGACATTCCGATCGGCAAGCACGGCGATTCCTACGACCGCTATCTCGTGCGCGTCGAGGAGATGCGCCAGAGCGTCCGCATCATGCGCCAGTGCCTCGACGACATGCCGGGCGGACCGGTAACGACGCTCGATCCCAAGGTCTCGCCACCCAGGCGGGCCGAGATGAAGAACTCGATGGAAGCGCTGATCCGGCACTTCAAGCTCTATACCGAGGGCTATCACGTGCCGGCGGGCGAGACCTACACCGCGGTCGAGGCGCCCAAGGGCGAGTTCGGCGTCTATCTCGTCTCCGATGGCACCAACAAGCCGTATCGCTGCAAGATCCGCTCGGCCGGCTTCGCCCATCTCCAGGGCTTCGACTTCATGACCAAGGGACACATGCTCGCCGACGCGGTGACCGTGATCGGCACCCTCGACATCGTCTTCGGGGAGATCGACCGATGACCGCTCCAGACGCGGGCGACGGCGGCCGCTTCGCCTTCACCGCCGAGAATCTCGACAAGGCCAAGACCTTCATCGCGCGCTATCCCGAGGGCCGCCAGGCGAGCGCGGTGATCGAGCTCTTGCGCATCGCCCAGGCGCAAAACGGCGGCTGGCTGTCGCGCGCGGCGATCGAGCATGTCGCCGAGGTTCTCGACATGCCCGATATCCGCGTCCTCGAGGTCGCGACCTTCTACACCATGTTCAATCTCAAGCCGGTCGGCCGTTATCTCGTCCAGCTCTGCCGCACCACGCCCTGCTGGCTGCGCGGCGGGAACGAGGTGCGCGACGCCTGCCGCGCGTTCCTCGGCATCGAGGTCGGCGAAACCACGAGCGACGGGTTGTTCACCTTGGTCGAGGTCGAATGCCTGGGGGCCTGCTGCAACGCGCCCATGATGCAGATCAACGACGACTTCTACGAAGACCTGGATGCTGCGGCCACGCGTCGGGTGCTCGAGGCCCTCAAGGAGGGCAAGACGCCGCCGCCGGGATCGCAGATCGGCCGCAAGGCCTCCGAGCCGGTGACCGGCCCGACCACGCTTTTGAGCGCCGACGCCGAGGGGGCCTCGTAATGCTGCGCGACCAAGACCGAATCTTCACCAATCTCTACGGCATGCGGGACTGGCGTCTCGCGGCGGCGCGCAAGCGCGGCGACTGGGACGGCACCAAGGACCTGCTCGCCAAGGGGCGCGACTGGATTGTCGAGGAGATCAAGAAGTCGGAGCTGCGCGGGCGCGGCGGCGCGGGGTTCCCGACCGGGCTCAAATGGTCGTTCATGCCCAAGGAATCAGACGGCCGGCCGGTCTATCTGGTCATCAACGCCGACGAAAGCGAGCCCGGCACCTGCAAGGACCGCGAGATCATGCGCAACGATCCGCACAAGCTGATCGAGGGCGCGGTGGTCGCGGGTTTCGCCATGGGGGCGCGAGCGGCCTACATCTACATTCGCGGCGAGTTCGCCGCCGAGGCGCGGCGCCTCGAGGCGGCGATCGCCGAGGCCTATGACGCCGGGCTCGTCGGGCGCGACGCCTGCGGCTCGGGCTGGAATTACGACGTCTACGTCCATCGCGGCGCCGGCGCCTATATCTGCGGCGAGGAAACCGCGCTGATCGAAAGCATCGAGGGCAAGAAGGGCCAGCCGCGACTCAAGCCGCCGTTCCCCGCCGCCGCCGGCGTCTGGGGTTGCCCGACCACGGTCAACAACGTCGAGACCATCGCCTCGACGCCCACCATCCTGCGGCGCGGCGCAACCTGGTTCGCGGGCCTCGGACGGCCGCGCAACACGGGCACCAAGCTGTTCTGCATCTCGGGCCACGTGAACGCGCCCTGCAACGTCGAGGAGGAAATGGGCATTCCGCTGCGCGAGCTGATCGAGCGTCACGCGGGCGGGGTGCGGGGCGGCTGGGACAATCTGCTCGCGGTCATCCCCGGCGGCTCGTCGGTTCCCCTGATTCCCAAGTCGGTCTGCGACAACCAGATCATGGATTTCGATTCGCTGATGGCGGTCAAGTCGGGGCTCGGCACGGCGGCGGTGATCGTCATGGACAAGTCGACCGACGTGATCGCGGCGATCGCCCGGCTGTCGCATTTCTACATGCACGAGAGCTGCGGCCAGTGCACGCCGTGCCGCGAGGGCACCGGCTGGATGTGGCGCATGATGGAGCGCCTGGTGCGCGGCGAGGCCGAGGTCGAGGAGATCGACCTGCTCGAGGAAGTCACCAAGCAGGTCGAGGGCCACACCATCTGCGCGCTGGGCGACGCGGCCGCCTGGCCGATCCAGGGGCTGATCCGACATTTCCGTCCCGAGATCGAGCGCCGGATCGCCGAGCGCAAGGCAAGCCAGCCGTCGCGGGCGGCGTAGGAGAGGGGAGCGATGCCGAAACTCACCATCGACGGGCGCGAGATCGAGGTCCCGGCGGGCTATACGGTGATCCAGGCCTGCGAAATGGCCGGGGTCGAGATTCCTCGCTTCTGCTACCACGAGCGCCTCGCGATCGCCGGCAACTGCCGCATGTGCCTGGTCGAGATGGAGCGCTCCCCCAAGCCGATCGCCTCCTGCGCGATGCCGGTGGCCGACGGCATGGTGATCCGCACCGACACGCCGATGGTCCGCAAGGCGCGCGAGGGGGTGATGGAGTTCCTGCTCATCAACCACCCGCTCGACTGCCCGATCTGCGACCAGGGCGGCGAATGCGACCTTCAGGACCAGGCGGTGGCCTATGGCCGGGTTGTCGGTCGCTACCACGAGAACAAGCGCGCGGTGCCCGAGAAGGACTTCGGTCCCCTGATCAAGACCGCGATGACGCGCTGCATCCACTGCACGCGCTGCGTTCGCTTCATGGACGACGTCGCCGGCGTTCACGAGCTCGGCGCCGTCAACCGGGGCGAGCATACCGAGATCACCACCTATCTTCGCGGCGGACTGCATTCGGAGCTGTCGGGCAACCTCGTCGATCTCTGCCCGGTTGGCGCGCTGACCTCCAGGCCCTACGCCTTCCACGCCCGCCCCTGGGAGCTGCATCCGACCGAGACCATCGACGTGCTCGACGCCGTGGGCAGCAACATCCGGGTCGACGCGCGCGGGCCGATGGTGATGCGCGTGTTGCCGCGGCTCAACGAAGACGTCAACGAGGAGTGGATCTCGGACAAAACCCGCTTTGCTTGCGACGGGCTGCGCGTCCAACGGCTCGACCGGCCCTACCTCCGGCGCGACGGCAAGCTGGTTCCGGCGCGCTGGGACGAGGCCTTCGCGGCGATCGCCGAACGCATCTCGGGCGTCGCCGGCGCGCGGATCGCGGCGATCGCCGGCGACCTCGCCGACGCCGAGGCGATGCTCGCGCTCAAGGACCTGTTCGCCGCGCTCGGCTCACCCAACGTCGACTGCCGTCAGGACGGCGCGAAGATCGAGGCAGGGACGCGGGCGGGCTATCTGTTCAACACCACCATCGCCGGAATCGAGGAAGCCGACGCCTGCCTGCTGGCCGGCGCCAACCCACGCTGGGAGGCGCCGATCATCAACGCGCGCCTGCGCAAGCGGCATCTGCGCGGCGGCTTCCCGGTCGGGGTCGTCGGCCCGGCGACCAATTTCACCTACCGGGTCGAGCATCTCGGCGCCGGTCCCGAGACGCTGGCCGAGATCGCGGCCGGCAAGCACCCCTTCGCCAAGACCCTCGATGCCGCCGAGCGCGGCATGATCGTCGTCGGCATGGGCGCGCTCGCGCGCGACGACGGCGCGGCGGTGCTGGCCACGGCGCGCGAGCTCGCCGAGGCGCGCGGCCTGGTGCGCGAGGGCTGGAACGGCTTCAACGTTCTACACACGGCGGCGGCGCGGGTCGGGGGGCTCGATCTCGGACTGGTGCCGGGCGCGGGCGGGCGCGACGTCGCCGACATTCTCGCCGCCGCCGGGGCAGGCGAGATCGAGGTCGTCTATCTGCTCGGCGCCGACGAGATCGACACCCGAAGGCTGGGCGACGCCTTCGTGATCTATCAGGGCCACCATGGCGACGTCGGCGCCCACCGCGCCGACGTGATCCTGCCGGGCGCGGCCTATACCGAGAAGAACGCCACCTACGTCAACACCGAGGGCCGCGCGCAGCGGGCGCGGCGCGCCGTGTTCCCGCCCGGCGAGGCGCGCGAGGACTGGAAGATCCTGCGCGCGCTGTCGGAGGTGCTCGGCCATCGGCTCCCCTACGACAGCCTGGGCGCGGTGCGCGCGCGCCTAGCCGAGATGGCGCCCGCCTTCGCCGCGATCGACGCGGTCGCGCCCGCCGAGTGGGGCGGGTTCGGCAGCCCGGGCGAGATGAACGCGGCGCCGTTCACGACCCCGATCGAGAATTTCTACATGACCGACCCGATCAGCCGTGCCTCGGCCACCATGGCCGAATGCACGGCGGCCTTCGTGACCGGGGACAGCGCGGGGACGGGAACCGATGGTTGAGCTCTGGAATGGCTATCTTTGGCCGCTGATCTGGATCGTCGCCGGGATCGTCGCGATCCTCGCGCCGCTGCTCCTCAGCGTCGCTTATCTCACCTATGCCGAGCGCAAGGTGATCGGCGCGATACAGATCCGCAAGGGGCCCAACGTGGTCGGACCGTTCGGGCTGCTGCAACCGATCGCCGACGCGCTCAAGCTCATGACCAAGGAGACGATCATCCCCACCGGGGCCAACAAGGTCGTCTTCATGATCGCGCCGATGCTGACCTTCCTTCTGGCGCTAGTCGCCTGGGCGGTGGTGCCCTTCAGCGAGACGCTGGTGCTCGCGGACATCAACGTCGGCATCCTCTATCTGTTCGCGATCTCGTCGCTCGGGGTCTACGGGATCATCATGGCCGGCTGGGCGAGCAACTCGCGCTACGCCTTCCTGGGCGCACTGCGCTCGGCCGCGCAGATGGTGTCCTACGAGGTGGCGATGGGCTTCGTCATCATCACGGTCCTGGTCTGCGTCGGCTCGCTCAACCTCAACGACATCGTGCTCGCCCAGAAGAACATCTGGTTCTTCATCCCGCTGTTCCCGATGTTCATCGTGTTCTTCATCTCGACGCTCGCCGAGACCAACCGCGCGCCCTTCGACCTGCCCGAGGCCGAGGCCGAGCTGGTCGCCGGTTACAACGTCGATTACTCGGCGATGACGTTCGCGCTGTTCTTCCTGGGCGAGTACGCCAACATGATTCTGATGAGCGGGATGACCACCATCCTGTTCCTGGGCGGCTGGCTGCCGCCGATGGACGTGGCGCCGCTCAACTGGATTCCGGGACCGGTCTGGTTCTCGCTCAAGGTCGCGGCGGTCCTGTTCGTCTTTCTCTGGGTGCGCGCGACCTTCCCGCGCTACCGCTACGATCAGCTCATGCGGCTCGGCTGGAAGGTGTTCCTGCCGCTGTCGCTGGCGGCGGTCGTTTTGTACTCGGGCGCCCTGTTCGTCTTCGATCTCGTGCCGCGATGAGCGGGCGTTCGGAAAAAGCCTAGGCTGGAGATTGGCATGTCGTTCATCGATCGCACCGCGCGAAGCCTGCTTCTCGCCGAGCTCGTCTCGGGCATGGGGATCACGCTGCGCTATTTCTTCAAGCGCAAGGCGACCCTCAACTACCCATACGAAAAGGCGCCGCTGAGCCCGCGCTTCCGGGGCGAGCACGCGTTGCGCCGCTACGCGAGCGGCGAGGAGCGTTGCATCGCCTGCAAGCTGTGCGAGGCGGTCTGCCCGGCGCTCGCCATCACGATCGAGGCCGAGCCGCGCGCCGACGGCAGCCGGCGGACCACGCGCTACGACATCGACATGACCAAATGCATCTACTGCGGCTACTGCCAGGAGGCCTGCCCGGTGGATGCGATCGTTCTCGGCCCCAATTTCGAGTTCGCGACCGAGACCCACGAGGAACTGCTCTACGACAAGAAGAAGCTGCTCGAGAACGGCGATCGCTGGGAAGCCGAGATCGCGCTCAACATCGAGGCCGACGCGCCCTACCGCTAGGGCCGGATCGCGACCGAGGAAAAGGGGAAGACCGCAATGACCGACGACCGCGGACGGGGAGGCCGACAGGCGCCATGATCATCGCGACGCTCGCGTTCTATCTCTTTGCCGCCGTTACCATCGGCGCGGCGGTGCTCGTCATCGGGGCGCGCAACCCGGTGCATTCGGTTCTGTTCCTGATCCTCGCCTTCTTCTCGTCGTCGGGGCTGTTCATCCTGATGGGCGCCGAGTTCCTGGCCTTCATCCTGGTGATCGTCTACGTCGGCGCGGTTGCGGTGCTGTTCCTGTTCGTCGTCATGATGCTCGATATCAACATCACCGCGCTGCGCGAGGGCTTTCTCCAATATCTGCCGACCGGCGGGGCGATCGGGCTGGTGCTGCTCGTCGAGCTCGTCCTGGTCGTCGGCGGCTGGAACCTGTCGCCCGAAACCGCCGCCCCGACGGCGACGCCGATTCCCGCCGGCGTCAGCAATACCGACGCGCTCGGCCAAGTGCTCTACACCGATTACATCTATCTGTTCCAGACCGCGGGCTTGATCCTGCTGGTCGCCATGATCGGCGCGATCGTGCTGACCCACCGGGTGCGCGCGGGCGTCAAGCGCCAGCGCATCGCCATGCAGGTCGCGCGGCGACGCGAGGAAGCGGTCGAGCTTCGCAAGGTTCAGCCAGGGGAGGGCGCGTGATGCCCGTCGGACTTGCCCATTACCTGACCGTCGCCGCGATTCTGTTCACGCTTGGGATCTTCGGCATCTTCCTCAACCGGAAGAACATCATCGTCATCCTGATGTCGATCGAGCTGATGCTGCTCGCGGTCAACATCAACCTGGTCGCCTTCTCCTCCTATCTCGGCGATCTCGTCGGGCAGGTCTTCGCCCTGTTCGTGCTCACCGTCGCCGCCGCCGAGGCCGCGATCGGGCTCGCCATTCTGGTCGTCTACTTCCGGAACCGCGGCTCGATCGAGGTCGAGGACGTCAACTTGATGAAGGGCTGAGAGCGTGCTCTACGTCGCGTCTGTCTTCGCGCCGCTGGTCGGCGCCATCATCTCGGGGTTCTTCGGACGCCCCCTGGGTCACAAGGCTTCGGCGATCGTTTCCTGCGTGTTCGTCGGACTGGCCATGTTGTCGAGCTGGTACGTCTTCTACGAGGTCGCGGTCCTCGGCCAGTCGCGCACGATCGAGCTGTTGACCTGGATCGATTCGGGCGCGCTCGAAGCCTCTTGGTCGTTGCGGTTCGACGCGCTCTCGGCGGTGATGATCCTGGTCGTCACAACCCTCTCGACGCTGATCCACATCTACTCGATCGGCTACATGGATCGCGACCCGGGCGTGCCCAGGTTCTTCGCCTATCTCGGCCTGTTCACCTTCTCGATGCTGATGCTGGTCAGCGCCGACAACATCGTCCAGCTTTTCCTGGGCTGGGAGGGCGTGGGGCTGTGCTCGTACCTGCTGATCGGTTTCTGGTACACGCGCCCGGCGGCCAACGCGGCGGCGATCAAGGCGTTCGTCGTCAACCGGGTGGGCGATCTAGGCTTCGCGCTCGGGATCTTCGCAATCTTCTTCGTTTTCAACTCGGTCCAATTCGACACCGTGTTCGCCGACGCGCCATCCTATGTCGGCACCCGGATCGTGTTCCTCGGTTATCCGGTCGACACGCTGACGCTGATCGGGATTCTCCTGTTCATCGGCGCAATGGGCAAATCGGCTCAGCTCGGCTTGCATACCTGGCTGCCCGACGCCATGGAAGGTCCGACCCCGGTCTCGGCGCTGATCCACGCGGCGACCATGGTGACGGCGGGCGTGTTCATGGTCGCGCGGTTCTCGCCGGTATACGAGTACGCGCCCACGGCGCTCGCCGTCGTCACCGTGGTGGGCGCGACGACGGCGTTGGTCACCGCATCCATCGGCCTCGTTCAGACCGACATCAAGCGGGTGATCGCCTATTCGACCTGTAGCCAACTCGGCTACATGTTCTTCGCCGCCGGGGTCTCGGCCTACGGCGCGGCGATCTTTCACCTCATGACCCATGCCTTCTTCAAGGCGCTTCTGTTCCTGGGCGCGGGCTCGGTGATCCACGCCATGTCGGCCGAACAGGACATGCGCAAGATGGGCGGACTTTGGAAGATGATCCCGCTGACCTACGCGGTGATGTGGGTCGGCAGCCTGTCGCTTGCCGGGGTGCCGTTCTTCTCGGGCTACTTCTCGAAGGACCTGATCATCGAATCGGCCTATGCCGCGAATTCGGGCGTCGGCGCTTACGCCTTCTGGCTCGGGGTCGCCGCCGCCGTGCTCACGGCCTTCTATTCCTGGCGGCTCCTGTTCCTGACCTTCCACGGCGCGCCGCGCGCCGACGAGAAGGTGCTCGCCCATGTCCACGAATCACCGAAGGTGATGACCATACCGCTCATTTTCCTGGCGCTGGGCGCGATCTTCGCCGGCTATATCGGCGTTCGGATCGGCATGGTCGATCCCTCGGGCGCGTTCTGGAAGGGCAGCATTTTCGTGCTCGAGAAGAACAACGTCCTCGAGGCGGCCGAGAACGTGCCCGGCTGGGTGAAGCTCGCGCCGCTGGTCGCGACCGCGCTCGGCATCGCCGTCGCCTTCGTGATGTACATCGTCAGGACCGACATTCCCGAGAAGCTCGCCACGCGGTTCCGGCCGTTGTATCTGTTCCTGCTGAACAAATGGTACTTCGACGAGCTCTACGACTTCGTGTTCGTGCGCGGCGCGAACTATCTCGGGCGCGGGTTCTGGAAATCGGGCGACGGCGCGGTGATCGACGGGGTGGGCCCCGACGGTCTCGCCGCCGCGACCCTCAACATCGCCCGGCGGGCGGCCAAGCTCCAGTCCGGCTATCTCTATCACTACGCCTTCGCCATGCTGATCGGTGTCGCCGCGCTAATCACCTGGTATCTGATCGCGGCGGGCGCATGAGGGCCTTGAGATGAACGATCTGCCACTGCTGTCGCTGGTGATCTTCCTGCCCCTCGTGGGCGCGGTGTTCATCCTGTCGATCCGCGGCGACGCCGACGTGGTCGCGCGCAACGCGCGCAACGTCGCGCTGTGGACCTCGCTGATCACCTTCGTGCTCTCGCTGCTGCTGTGGACCGGGTTCGATACCTCGACCGCCGCGTTCCAGTTCGTCGAGCGCTACGACTGGATCCCGTCGTACCGGATCGCCTATCACATCGGCATCGACGGCATCTCGCTGTTCTTCGTGCTGCTCTCGACACTGCTGACGCCCTTGTGCGTGATGGCGAGCTGGCGTTCTGTCACCTCGCGGGTGAAGGAGTACATGATCGCCTTCCTGGTGCTCGAGACCGCCATGGTCGGCGTGTTCGCGGCGCTCGATTTCGTGCTCTTCTACCTGTTCTTCGAGGCCATGCTGATCCCGATGTTCCTGATTATCGGGGTCTGGGGCGGGCCGCGCCGGGTCTATGCCGCGTTCAAGTTCTTCCTGTTCACGCTGGTCGGCTCGGTGCTGTTGCTGCTCGCGATTCTCGCCATGTACTTCGAGGCCGGCACCACCGACGTGCCGACCCTGGTCGCGACCCAGTTCTCGCCCGAGATGCAGCGCTGGCTCTGGCTCGCCCTGTTCGCGGCCTTCGCGGTCAAGGTGCCCATGTGGCCGGTGCATACCTGGCTGCCCGATGCCCATGTCGAGGCGCCGACGGCGGGCTCGATGGTGCTCGCGGGCGTGCTGCTGAAGTTCGGCGGATACGGCTTCCTGCGCTTCTCGCTGCCCATGCTGCCCGACGCCACGGCCTACTTCACTCCCCTGGTCTACGTGCTGAGCGTGGTCGCGATCATCTACGCCTCGCTGGTCGCGCTCGCCCAGGAGGACATGAAGAAGATGGTCGCCTATTCCTCGGTCGCCCATATGGGCTTCGTCACCATCGGCATCTTCACGCTCAACACGCAGGGGATCGAGGGCGCACTTCTCGTGATGATCAGCCACGGCGTGGTTTCGGCGGCGTTGTTCCTTTGCGTCGGCATCGTCTACGACCGCCAGCACTCGCGCCTGATCGCCCATTACGGCGGGCTGGTGAAGCGCATGCCGGTCTATGCCTTCATCTTCATGCTGTTCATGCTGGCTTCGGTCGGCCTGCCGGGCACCTCGGGTTTCGTCGGCGAGTTCCTGTCGCTCGCCGGGGCCTATCAGGCCAACACCTGGGTCGCCGCGCTCGCCACGACCGGCATCATCCTCGGCCCCGCCTACATGCTGTGGTGCTATCGGCGCGTGGTGTTCGGCGAACTCACCAAGGAGCATCTGAGGGAGATCGCCGACGTGAACGGACGCGAGATCGCGATTTTCGCGCCGATGGCCGTGGTGGTGATGTTGTTGGGCATCTATCCCGAGGCATTTCTCGCGCCGATTCGCGCCTCGGTCGAGAATTTGATCGTCCAGGAGAGCGGGGTCATCGACCCCGCCTCGGCGATCGCGATGATCCAGCGCTAGGGAGGCAAGGGATGACCGCTTGGCTCGACTTGACGCCGGTTCTGGCCGAGGTCTGGCTCGCCGTCGTCGGCATGGTCCTGCTGATGATCGGCGTGTTCCGCGGCAAGGGCTCGACGCGCGCCATCGCCGCGCTCGCGGTCGCCAGCTTCGTGGTCGCCTTCCTACTCACGCTGGGGCCGGCCAACCAGGCGCTGGCGGCGAAGGACGGATTGTTCGTGGTCGACAACTTCGCCGTCTTCATGAAGACGCTGGTGTTGATCGGCGCGAGCCTGACGCTGATCATGTCGCTCGGCTACTTGCGGCGAGAGAAGATGGACCGCTTCTAGTACCCGGTGCTGATCGTGTTCGCCACCGCCGGCATGCTGCTGATGGTTTCGGCCAACGACTTGGTCGCCCTTTATATGGGGCTCGAGCTGCAAAGCCTGTCGCTTTACATCATCGCCGCCTTCCAGCGCGATTCGATCCGCTCGACCGAGGCCGGGCTCAAATATTTCGTCCTCGGCGCGCTCGCCTCGGGCATGTTGCTTTACGGCGCCTCGCTGATCTACGGCTTCACCGGCACCACGCGCTTCTCGGCGCTCGCCATCCTGTTCGCGGGCGGCGGCGAGGTTCCGATCGGCGTGATCGTCGGGCTCGTGTTCCTGACGGCGGGTCTCGCCTTCAAGGTCTCGGCGGTGCCCTTCCACATGTGGACTCCCGACGTCTACGAGGGCGCACCGACGCCAGTCACCGCCTTCTTCTCGGTCGCGCCCAAGATCGCCGCGTTCGCGCTGTTCCTGCGCGTGATGTTCGAGCCCTTCGGCAACCTGCTCGACCAGTGGCAGCAGATCGTGATCTTCATCTCGATCGCCTCGATGGCGCTCGGCGCCTTCGCCGCGATCGCCCAGACCAACATCAAGCGGCTGATGGCCTACAGCTCGATCGGCCATGTCGGCTATGCCCTGATCGGGCTCGCCGCGGGCAGCGAGGCGGGCGTGCGCGGCGTGCTGATCTACATGGCGATCTATCTCGCCATGAACGTCGGTACCTTCGGCTGCATCCTCGCCATGCGCCGCCAGGGCCGCATGGTCGAGGGCATCTCCGATCTCGCGGGGCTGTCGCGCAGCCATCCGATGATGGCGCTCGTCATGGGCGTGTTCATGTTCTCGATGGCCGGGGTTCCGCCGCTCGCCGGCTTCTTCGGCAAGCTTTACGTCTTCCTCGCCGCGATCGAGGCGCAGCTTTACGGGCTCGCCGTGTTTGGCGTGCTGACCAGCGTGGTGAGCGCGTTCTACTATCTGCGGATCGTCAAGATCATGTACTTCGACGAGCAGGCCGATCCCTTCGACCGTCCGGTCGGGCGCGAGATCACGCTCGTGCTCGCCGCGACCGGCGTCTTCACGCTGTTCTTCTTCCTCTACCCCTCGCCGTTGCTCAGCGGCGCGAAGGTCGCCGCCGCCGCCCTGTTTCCGTGAGCGCCGCGCCGCGCCTGCCGCCCGCCTATCGCCTCGTCGAGCGCGACGAAGTCGGCAGCACCAACGACGAGGCCCGCGCGCTCGCCGAGGCCGGCGCCGAGGACGGCACGCTGGTCTGGGCGCGAAGCCAGCGCGCGGGCAGGGGGCGGCGCGGACGAAGCTGGCATTCGCCGCCCGGGAACCTCTATCTTTCGCTCGTGCTCAGGCCCGATTGCGCGCCCGCCAAGGCGGCGCAGCTTTCCTTCGTCGCGGCGCTGGGCGCGGCGGGCGCGATCGGCGCGGTCGCGCCGCCGTTGACCGAGATCGCGTATAAGTGGCCCAATGACATTCTGGTCAACGATCGCAAGGTGGCGGGCATCCTCCTCGAATCCTCGATCACCGGGGGCAGCCGCCTCGACTGGCTGGTGCTGGGCATGGGGCTGAACCTTGCCGCGGCGCCCACTGAGACCGACTTCCCCGCGACCTCGCTGCGCGCCGAGGGCTGCGGCGCGATCGAGGCGGCGGTCATGCTCGAGCAGTTCTCGCGCCATCTTCTCGCCTGGATCAACCGCTGGCTCGACGACGGCTTCGCCCCGGTGCGCGCGGCCTGGCTGCGCGACGCCAAGGGGCTGGGCGAGCGGATTTCCGTTACCCTCGGCTACGAAACCGTCGCCGGGCGCTTCGTCGAGATCGACGGGACCGGCGCTCTGGTTCTCGAGGACGCGGCCGGCGCGCGCCGCCTAATCACCGCCGGCGACGTTTATTTCGGCGCCGGGCGAGGCGCCCCCGGGGAGCCGGAGACGGAGCGGGAGACCGAGGCATGAGCGTGCCGCTTCTTCTCGCCATCGACGTCGGCAACACCAACACCGTCTTCGCCGTTTACGAGGACGACCGCCAGAAAAGCCAGTGGCGCGCGGTCACGACGGTCGAGCGCACCGCCGACGAATACGCCGTCTGACTCGCCCAGCTCATGACGCTCGCCGGAATCGCCCCCGAGCGCATCGCCGACGCCATCGTCTCGAGCGTCGTGCCGGAAAGCGATTTCATGCTGCACAGCCTGTGTCGGCGTTATTACGGCTGCGAGCCGCTGATGGTGAGCGCCGATCTCGATCTCGGCATCGCGGTCGAGGTCGAGCAGCCCGCCGAGGTCGGCGCCGACCGGCTGGTCAACGCGGTCGCCGCGCATAGCCGGCATCCGGGGCCGCTGATCGTGATCGATTTCGGCACCGCGACAACCTTCGACGTGGTCGCGGCCGACGGCGCCTATCGCGGCGGCGTGATCGCGCCCGGGGTTAATCTGTCGCTGGACGCGCTCCACATGGCATCGGCCCGGCTGCCCCGGGTGGCGGCCCGGCGCCCGCCGAAGGTCGTTGGCACCTCGACGACCAAGGCCATGCAGTCGGGCGTCTACTGGGGTTACGTCAGCCTGATCGAGGGCGTGGTCGCACGCATCGAGGCCGAATTCGGCGCCGCCATGACGGTGCTCGCGACCGGCGGCCTCGCGCCGCTGTTCGACAGGGCGACCGAGGTCATCCGCCATGTCGAGCCCGACCTCACGATGCACGGCCTGCTCGAAATTTATCGCCGCAACCGCAAGGACCGGACATGACATCGAAGAACACGCGCCGGGGAGAAAGGGAGGGCGAGCTTCTCTTCCTGCCGCTCGGCGGGGCCGGCGAGATCGGCATGAACCTCAATCTCTACGGCTACGGCGGCAAGTGGCTTATGGTCGACCTCGGCATCACCTTCGCCGACGACCGCTTGCCGGGGGTCGACGTGATCCTGCCCGATCCCGCCTTCATCGCCGAGCGGCGCGACGATCTTCTCGCCATCGTGCTGACCCACGCCCACGAGGACCATCTGGGCGCGGTGCCCTATCTCTGGTCGCGGCTCGGCTGCCCGGTCTACGCGACCCCCTTCGCCGCCGCCGTCCTGCGCCGCAAGCTCGAACGCGACGATGCGCCCGCCCGCGCGCGCGAAATGGAGATCATCGAGGTGCCGCTCGGCGGCAATGTCGAGATCGGCCCCTTCGCGATCGAGTTCGTCTCGCTCACCCATTCGATTCCCGAGCCCAACGCGCTCGCCATCCGCACCCCGGCGGGGCTGGTGCTGCACACCGGCGACTGGAAGCTCGACCCCGACCCGCTGGTGGGCGAGGCCACCGACGAAGCGGCGCTGCGCCGGTTCGGCGACGAGGGCGTGCTCGCCATGGTCTGCGATTCGACCAATGTGCTGCGGGCGGGCGAATCGGGCTCGGAAGCGGCGGTGCGCGACAGCATGATCGAGATCGTCGGGCGCTATTCGGGCCAGGTCGCGATCGCCTGCTTCGCCTCCAACGTCGCGAGGATCGAGAGCGCGGCGGCGGCGGCGAGGGCGCATGGACGCGCGCTCGTGCTCGTTGGCCGCTCGCTGTGGCGCATTACCGACGCCGCGCGGGCGACCGGCTATCTCCCGCCCGACTTCGCCGTGATCGGCGAGCGCGACGCCCGCGCGCTGCCGCCTGATCGCGTGCTCTACCTTTGCACCGGCTGCCAGGGCGAGCCCCGCGCGGCCCTGTCGCGCATCGCGTCGGGCGAGCACCCCAACGTCGCCCTGGGCGCGGGCGACGTGGTGATCTTCTCGTCCAAGATCATCCCCGGCAACGAGCTCGCCATCAACCGGCTGCACAACCGGCTGATCGCGCTCGGCGCCGAGGTCGTGACCGAGGAGGACCATTTCATCCATGTCTCGGGCCACCCCTGCCGCGACGAGCTTCAGCGCATGTACGGCTGGGTTCGCCCACGGATCGCGGTGCCCGTGCACGGCGAGGCGCGGCATCTTCTGGAGCACGCGCGCTTCGCCCGCTCGCTTCAGGTGCCCGAGGCGGCGGTGGTCGAGAACGGCGATCTCCTGCGTCTCGCGCCGGGACCCGCCGAGGTGATCGACCATGTCCGCGCCGGGCGGCTGATCGCCGATGGCAAGGCGATCGTCGCCGACGACAGCCCGGTGGTCGGCGCGCGCCGGCGCATCATGTACAACGGCATCGCCTTCGTCTCGCTGGTCCTCGACGGCGGCGGCAATCTCGCCGCCCCGCCGCGCGTGACGGCCCAAGGGTTGGTTCACGCCAACGACGACGGCGACGCGGGCGGCGAGAGCGACGGGGAAGAGGAGAAAGCGGTGTTCGCGGTCGCCGGCGCGGGCGTGGCGAGCGTGGTCGAGGCCCTGCCGCCCCGGGTGCGCGACGACGACGCGGCGCTGCGCGAGGCGGTGGTCGCCGCCGCGCGCCGCGCGCTGCGGGCGCATACCGGTAAGCGCCCCGTGGTCGAGGTTCAGATTCTGCGCCTCGGCGCCGCTTGATGCGCGTCGCCGGGCCCCTATGATGGGGCCAAAGAAGCGAGGCGAGGAAAAAACATGATCGGACGGCTCAACCACGTGGCCATCGTGGTGCCCGACCTCGAGGCCGCCAGCGCGCTCTATCGCGACATTCTCGGGGCCGAGGTTTCGGCGCCCGTGGCCATGCCCGAACACGGCGTGACCACGGTTTTCGTCGACCTTCCCAACAGCAAGATCGAGCTTCTCGCGCCACTCGGCGAGGGCTCGCCAGTGGCGAGCTTTCTGGCGCGCAAGCCCGAGGGCGGCATTCACCATCTCTGCTTCGAGGTCGAGAACATCATCGCCGCGCGCGACCGGTTGGCGGCCCAGGGCGCGCGCGTTCTGGGCGATGGCGAGCCGCTCGTCGGCGCCCATGGCAAGCCGGTCTTGTTCCTGCACCCCAAGGACTTCTGCGGCACCTTGATCGAGATCGAGGAGGCCCGGGGGTGAACCTAATCGCGATCGCCGTCGTCTTCGTCATCGTCTGGTGGATGATCTTCTTCATGGTGCTGCCGTTCGGCGCGAAGGCTCCCGAGAAAGCCGAGGCCGGTCACGAGGCCGGCGCGCCCGAGCGCCCGCGGATCGCGCTCAAGGCATTGATCGCGGCGCTGATCGCGGCGGCGGTCACGGGCGCGGTGGCCGTGGCGGTCGAGTACGACCTCGTGGATTTTCGCGGCTTCCTGCAATGACCGCGCGATGACGCGCTATTGCGCGGCCGCGGCCGGCCATCCCTTTCACGGCCCCTATCACGACGAGGAATACGGCTTCCCGCTCGCCCGGGACGCGGATTTGTTCGAGCGCCTGGTTCTCGAGATCAATCAGGCGGGGCTTTCCTGGCTGACGATCCTCAAGAAGCGCGCGGGTTTCCGCGCGGCCTACGCGAACTTCGACATCGACGCGGTCGCGGCCTTCGACGACGCCGATCGGACGCGGCTTCTTTCGGACGCGAGCATCATCCGCAACCGACTCAAGGTCGACGCGGCGATCGAGAACGCGCGCCGCCTGGTATCGATCCGCGAGGACTTCGGCTGCTTCGCCGCCTGGCTCGACGCCCACCACCCGATGCCGCGCGAGGATTGGGTGCGCCTGTTCCGCAAGACCTTCCGCTTCACCGGACCCGAGATCGTCGGCGAGTTCCTGATGAGCACCGGCTATCTCCCCGGCGCCCATGACGAGAGCTGCCCCGTTTACGCGCGCATCGTCGCCCTCGATCCGCCCTGGCTGCGGGCCTAAACCAGCGCACCGAAGACCGCGCCGATCATGATCGCGCCGCCGACGCCGAAGGCCAGATAGGCGGCGAAGACCGAGCGTCCGACGAGAGACCAGACCGCCGCCATGGCCGGGACCGAGCTGACGGCGCCGGCGATCATGAAGGCCATGGCGGCGCCGGCGCTCATGCCCTGTTCCATGAGGCCGGCGACCAGGGGAGGGGCGGCATAGCTGTTGAGATAGGCGGGCGCGCCGACGAACGCGCCGAGAACGATCGCCCAGAAGCCCTCGCCGCCGACGAGATCGCCGATCATGGCCGCCGGAACATAGGTGACGAGAAGCGCCTCGAGGAGATAGGCGAACCCCAGCCACTTCACGAGGAAGACGGCGTTTCGCGACCCCTCGATCCTGAAAATCTCGCGCCGGCGCGCCTCTCTCCAGAACCGCCAAACGGGTTTGGCATCGGCGAATGGCGAGGCGCCGCAGCCGCCGCAGCCGCCCGCCGAATGGGGCCTCAACGGATTGGCGAAGGCTCCGCGACGGATCAAGGCGCTGGTCGCGAATCCGCCCAGCAACCCCAGCGCGACGGCGCCCAGGGCCTTGGCGATCGCGAACCCCCAGCCAAGGACGCCCGCCGTGATGAACAACGTCGGCGGATCGATCAGGGGCGAGGAAAGCCAGAACGCCATCACCGCCGAAAGTGGCGCGCCGGCGGCCAGAAGCCCGGCGACGAACGGGATGACCTCGCAGGAGCAGAACGGCGCGAGACCGCCCAGCAAGGCGGCGAGCACGATCATGCGCCTTTCCCGACCCTCGAAGGCGCGGGCGACGACGACCTCGGCGCCGCTGGCCTTGAGAAACCCGATCAGCACAACCTCCACCGCCACGTAGACCAGGGTGCTTCCCAGCGCGGCGAGGGCGATCCGAACGATCGCTGTGAACCGTCCGGGGTCGAGCGCGAGGACCGCCAGGGGAATCGCGACGATCAGCGTCCAAACCGAACGGGTCCGCTCGATCCCCTTGCGCAAGGCGCCCAGGCCGGTCAACGTCAGTTCGGTCATTTCGCTTCCTCGTCTTTTCGAGGCATCGCGGGCTCGGAGCAGCATTCCCGGAGAAGGAAGGCGGCCAGAGCCTCGATCCGCTCGTAGGCAGCGCGACTGACAACCGCGCGCCCCCGGCGCTCCTGCCCGATCAGGCCGGCGGCGGCGAGAAATCGCAAGTGATGGGCCAGCGTCGAGGCCGGCATGTCGAGGCGTTGCCGGATCTCGCCAACCGTCAGCCCGTCATAACCGGCGCGCACCAGTTCGCGCAGGACCTCGAGCCGAGGCTCCGAGCCCACCGCCGCGAAACCCTGCGCCGCTTCTTCCAATGCAAGCGTCATCGGTCCATTCGCTTATTCAACGATAAAACTAGTATTATAGTTATATAAAAGCCCCGTCAAGGCCGACGTCGGGCAGGCCTAACGCTTCATTAAGCGCGCCGCGCGAGCATGGGGGATGCGCCGTTTCGTCCCAGCCGCGTTGTTTTTCTCCCTGGCCTTGGTCTTCCCGGGGTCGGAAGGCGCGCGCGCCGCGACCGCGATCGTCTCGCGCGAGGACTGCGCCAGGATCACCACCCATGTCCCGGCCCCGGACGTCGCTTACCAGCCGGGCGTGGACGCGGACGGAAACCCGGTCGCGCCCGCCGACCTCGCCGAGCAGCCACGTCTCGACATCGACGCCGAGACCGTCGTCGTCGACATCGACCTGCCGCTCCGCGCCTTCGCCGGCACCCCTGGCGACAGCGGCGCGTTCACCGGGGCGGGGGGCGAGATCGACCGCTTCGACGCGACCGCGCGGGTCGGCGTGGTGACGATCGAGAACGGGATCGTCAGCTTCGACGGCCAGCCGCTTTCGGCGCCCGATCTCGAACGCATCGCCGCCGCCTGCGCGAAGCAATAACGGCCGCGCGCGCGATGATCCGAATGGCGGCCGCTTTCGCACTCCCCCTCGCGTCGCCCCTTTGATAAAGTCCCTGCGCCCGCCGCAGGACAAATCCGAGGGATCGATGCGCCTTTCCGCTTATTTCTTGCCCACGCTCAAGGAAACGCCGGCCGAGGCGCAGATCGCCTCGCATCGGTTGATGCTTCGCGCCGGCATGATCCGCCAGTCGAGCGACGGGATCTATTCCTGGCTGCCGCTGGGCTTTCGCGTGCTCAAGCGGATCGAGACGATCGTGCGCCGCGAGCTCGACATCGCCGGTTGCCAGGAAGTGCTGATGCCGACGATCCAGCCGGCCGAGCTGTGGCGCGAGAGCGGGCGCTACGAGGATTACGGCAAGGAGATGCTGCGCATCCGCGACCGTCACGACCGCGACCTGCTTTACGGCCCGACCAACGAGGAGCAGATCACCGATATCTTTCGCGCCTCGGTCAAGAGCTACCGCGAGCTCCCCCGGAACCTCTATCACATCCAATGGAAGTTTCGCGACGAGGTGCGGCCGCGCTTCGGCGTCATGCGCGGGCGCGAGTTCTTGATGAAGGACGCCTATTCCTTCGACGTCGATTTCGCCGGCGCCAAGCGATCCTACAATCGCATGTTCGTCGCCTACCTGCGCATCTTCGCGCGCATGGGGCTCAAGGCGATCCCGATGCAGGCCGACACCGGACCCATCGGCGGCGATCTCAGCCACGAGTTCGTGATCCTCGCCGACACCGGCGAGAGCGCGGTCTACTGCCATCGGGCGCTGATCGAATTCGACGTTCTGTCGGCGGGCATCGACTACGACGCCGATCTCGAGCCGATCGTTGCGCAATGGACGCAACACTACGCCGTGACCGACGACAAGCACGACCCCGACGCCTGCCCGGTCGACCCCGACGATCTGGTCACCGCGCGGGGGATCGAGGTCGGGCATATCTTCTACTTCGGCACCAAGTACTCGAAGCCCATGAACGCCGTCGTGACCACGGCCGAGGGCGAGACCGTGCCGGTCGAGCAGGGCTCCTACGGCATCGGCGTCTCGCGGCTGGTCGGCGCGATCATCGAGGCGAGCCACGACGACGCCGGCATCATCTGGCCCGACGCGGTCGCGCCCTTCGCGGTCGCGCTGATCAACCTCAAGCCCGGAGACGCGGCGACCGAGGCGGCCTGCGAGGATCTTTACGCCAAGCTCCGCGCGGCCGGGGTCGAGGTGCTCTACGACGACACCACCGAGCGCGCGGGCGTCAAGTTCGCGACCGCCGACCTGATCGGGCTTCCCTGGCAGCTCACCGTGGGCCCCCGAGGGCTCGCCAAGGGCATTGTCGAGCTCAAGCGCCGGGCGACGGGCGAACGCGACGAACTTTCGGCGGAGGCGGCGCTCGCTCGTCTCACGGCCTAATCCCGATGTTCTCGCCCTTCGAACGGATGGTCGCGGCGCGCTACCTACGGGCGCGCCGGGCCGAGGGCTTCGTCTCGGTCATCGCCGGCTTCTCGTTTCTCGGCATCACGCTGGGGGTCGCCGCGCTGATCATCGTGCTTTCGGTCATGAACGGCTTTCGCCACGACCTGCTCAACCGAATCCTGGGCGTCAACGGGCAGATCACGGTCTATGGCTTCGGCGGCAAGCTCGACGACTACGACGCGCTCGAGACGCGCCTGGCGGCGCTCGACGCCGTGCGGCGCGCGAGCCCGATCGTCGAGGGACAAGTGCTCGCCGCCTCGCGCCGGGGGCAGACCTCGGGGGCGCTGGTGCGGGGTTTGCGCGCCGACGACCTCGCCGCCCGGCGACTGGTGGCCGAAACCCTGACCCCCGGCGCGCTCGACCGCTTCGCCGCCGGCGGCGCGGTCATCGCGGGCGCGCGCCTCGCCGAGCGCCTCGGCCTTTCACCCGGCGACCGGGTGACGCTGATTTCGCCCCAGGGAACCGCGACCGTGTTCGGCACCATGCCGCGTAGTCTCGCCTATCCGCTCGCCGGCACCTTCGACGTCGGCATGTACGAATACGACAACGGCTTCATCTACATGCCGCTCGCCGATGCCCAGCGCTACTTCCGTCTCGGCAAGGCGGTCACGGGGATCGAGCTCGACATCGTCGACCCGTTCACGCCGGGTGCGCTCGACGCGGCGCGCCGCGAGGTGATCAAGGTGGTCGGCACGCGCGGGCGCATCTACGACTGGCAGCAGGCCAACGCCCAGTTCTTCGGCGCCATCCAGGTCGAGCGCAACGTGATGTTCATCATCCTCACGCTGATCGTCCTGGTGGCGGCGTTCAATATCGTCTCCAGCCTCATCATGCTGGTGAAGGACAAGGGGCGCGATATCGCCATCTTGCGCACCATGGGCGCGACGCGCGGCATGGTGATGCGCATCTTCTTCCTCACCGGCGCGAGCATCGGCGTGTCGGGAACGCTGTTCGGGCTCGCCCTCGGCGTCGCCTTCGCCACCAACATCGAGACCATCCGCCGCTGGATCGAGGGCCTCACGGGCAGCGAGCTGTTCGCCGAGGAAATCTATTTCCTCTCCCAGCTTCCCGCGCGCATCGACGGGGCCGAGGTGGCGACGGTGGTTCTGCTCTCGCTCGTCCTCTCGTTCCTCGCCACCATCTATCCGTCGTGGCGCGCGGCGCGCCTCGATCCGGTCGAGGCCCTGCGCTATGAGTGAGCCGGTGCTCGCGCTCTCGGGCGTGACGCGCGCCTTCGTTCAGGGGGACACGCGGCTCGAGGTGCTGCGCGGCGCCACGCTCGCGCTCGCGCCAGGCGAGCTCGTCGCCCTGGTCGGGCCGTCGGGCGCGGGCAAGTCGACGCTGCTGCATCTCGCCGGGCTGCTCGAATGCCCCGACGCGGGCGAGGTCGCGATCGCCGGCGTTGAATGCAACCAGCTGTCGGATGACGCGCGCACGCTGATCCGGCGCAAGCGCCTCGGCTTCGTCTACCAGTTCCACCACCTGCTGCCCGAATTCTCGGCGGTCGAGAACGTGATGCTGCCGCAGATGATCGCCGGGCGCGACCGTCGCGCCGCGCGCGCGCGCGGCCAGGAGCTTCTCGACCGCCTCGGCGTCGGTCCCCGCGCCACGCACCGTCCGGGCCAGCTTTCGGGCGGAGAGCAGCAACGCGTCGCCATCGCCCGCGCGGTCGCGAACGAGCCCCAGCTCCTGCTCGCCGACGAGCCGACCGGCAACCTCGACCCGGCGACCGCCGAGACCGTGTTCGCCGAGCTCGCCCGCCTGGTGCGCGACCGGGGCCTCGCCGCCCTGGTCGCGACCCACAACCGCGCGCTCGCCGAGCGCATGGACCGCACGGTTTCGCTCCAGGACGGGAGGATCGTCGCGTCATGAGCCACGCCGATTTCGTCCATCTCCGCGTCCACACCGCCTTCTCGTTGTCGGAAGGAGCGATCAAGCTCGACGATCTCGTCGCCTGGTGCCGCGATGCCCGCATGCCGGCGATCGCGATCACCGATTCGGGCAACCTGTTCGGCGCCATGCAGTTCTCGGAAGCCTGCGCCGACGCCGGCATCCAGCCGATCATCGGCTGCGTGCTGCCGCTCGAACGCGACGACGAGGAACGCGGCGGCGCGCGGATGGCGCGCAGCGACCAACTCGTGGTTCTCGCCCAGACATCCGAGGGTTACGAGAACCTGGTGCGGCTGGTCAGCCGTTCGTTCCTCGACGGCGCGCCGGGCGAGCCGCCCATGGTCACATGGGAAAGCCTGAAGGCTCAGTCGGCGGGCCTGATCGCGCTAACCGGCGGGCCCCGGGGGCCGGTCGGCCGGCGCCTCGGCGAAGGGCAGGCGGGCGCCGCCGAGGAAACGCTCGCGCGGCTCGCGCGGCTGTTCCCCGGGCGGCTTTATGTCGAGTTGATGCGCCATGGCCTCGACACCGAGCGGCGGATCGAGCCGGCGCTGGTCGATCTCGCCTACGCCCGCGACCTGCCGCTGATCGCGACCAACGACTGCTTCTTCGTCGGCGCCGACATGTTCGCCGCCCAGGACGCGCTTCTCTGCATCGCCGACGGCATGACGCTGAGCCGCGGCGACCGCCGCCGCCTGACGCCCGAGCATCGCCTGAAATCGCCCGCCGAGATGCGGGCGCTGTTCGCCGACCTTCCCGAAGCGGTCGACAACACCCTGGTCGTCGCGCGGCGCTGCGCGGCGCGGGCGCCCCGGCGGGCGCCAATCCTGCCGGCCTTCCCGGTCGCCCCGGGTCGAACCGAGGCCGACGAGCTACGCGCCCAGGCGCGCGCCGGCCTCGACCGCCGGCTGGAAAGCCAGGTTCTTTCCCCCGACATGGACGAAGCCGCGCGCGCCCGGACCGTCAAGGCCTACCACGAGCGTCTCGAATACGAGCTCGGCGTGATCATCGAGATGGACTTCCCGGGCTATTTCCTGATCGTCGCCGAATTCATCCAATGGGCGAAGGCGAAGGGGATTCCGGTCGGCCCGGGGCGCGGCTCGGGCGCTGGCTCGGTGGTCGCCTGGGCGCTGACCATCACCGACCTCGACCCGCTGCGCCACGGCCTCCTGTTCGAGCGCTTTCTCAACCCCGAGCGCGTGTCGATGCCCGACTTCGATATCGACTTCTGCGAAGAGCGGCGCGACGAGGTGATCCACCACGTCCAGGAGAAATACGGCGGCCGCCAGGTCGCCCAGATCATCACCTTCGGCACGTTGCGCGCGCGCGCGGCGCTGCGCGACGTGGGCCGGGTGCTCGAAATGCCCTACGGCAAGGTCGACGCGATCTGTCGCATGGTGCCCAACAACCCGGCCAGCCCGGTCACGCTCGGCGAGGCGATCGAGAGCGAACCCGCGCTCCGCGCCGCCCGCGACGAGGACGAGAGCGTCGCTCGGCTGATCGGCATCGCGCTCAAGCTCGAGGGGCTTTACCGCCACGCCTCGACCCACGCCGCCGGCGTGGTGATCGGCGACCGGCCGCTCGATGCGCTGGTGCCGCTTTACCGCGATCCGCGCTCCGACGTGCCCGTGACCCAGTTCTCGATGAAGGACGTCGAGAAGGCGGGGCTGGTCAAGTTCGACTTCCTGGGCCTCAAGACGCTGACCGTTCTCGACCGGGCGCGGCGGCTTCTCGCGGCGCGTGGGATCGAGATCGACCTCGGCTCGCTGCCGCTCGACGACCCGGCGACCTACGCGCTTCTCGGCCGCGGCGACACGGTGGGCGTGTTCCAACTCGAAAGCACGGGCATGCGCGACGCGCTCCGGCGCATGCGCGCCGACAGCTTCGGCGACATCGTCGCGCTGGTGGCGCTCTACCGTCCGGGACCGATGGACAACATCCCGCGCTACATCGCCTGCAAGCACGGCGAGGAGGAGCCCGATTACCTCTATCCCTCGCTCGAAGGCATCCTCAAGGAAACCTTCGGCGTCATCATCTACCAGGAGCAGGTGATGGAGATCGCCCGGGTTCTCTCGGGCTACAGCCTCGGCGCGGCCGATCTTCTGCGCCGCGCCATGGGCAAGAAGATCAAGTCCGAGATGGATGCCCAGCGCCAGGCCTTCGTCGACGGCGCGGTGGCGCGCGGCGTGCCGAGGCCCCGGGCCGCCCATATCTTCGACCTGGTCGCCAAGTTCGCGGGCTATGGCTTCAACAAGAGCCACGCCGCGGCTTACGCGCTGGTCGCCTATCAGACCGCCTATCTCAAGGCCAACCACCCGGTCGAATTCATGGCCGCCTCGATGAGCCTCGAACTCGGCAACACCGACAAGATCAACGGCTTCCGGCGCGAGCTCGACCGGCTCGGGATCGCGCTGCTGCCGCCCGATATCAACCGCTCGGGCGTCGAGTTCACGGTCGAGGAGACGGGCGATGGACGGCGCGGCGTCCGCTATGCGCTGGCCGCGATCAAGAATGTCGGCGCGCAGGCGATGCGAGTGCTGGTCGAGGAGCGCGAGGCGAACGGCCGGTTCACCGATCTTCTCGATTTCGCGCGCCGTCTCGATCCCCGGGTGGTCAACCGCCGCCAGCTCGAAAACCTCGCCATTGCGGGGGCCTTCGACTGCCTGGACGCCAATCGCGCCCGGGTCTTCGCCGCGATCGAGACGCTGCTGCGCTTCGCCAACGCCGCCGCGGCCGAGCGCGAAAGCAACCAAGCCAACCTGTTCGGTGGCGCCAAGGCCGCGGCCAAGGCGCTCGCGCCCATGCTGCCCGAAGCCGACGACTGGCCGGCCATGGAGCGCCTGCGCCGCGAGTACGACGCGCTCGGCTTCTACCTATCGGCCCACCCGCTCGAGGCTTACGCGGCGCGGCTCGCGCGGATCGACGCGACGCCGATCGGCGGGCTCGCCGAGTATCTCGCGCCGCTCGGCATGGCCTCGGTCAACCTCGCGGGCGTCTCGGTCGGACGCCAGGAGCGGCGCTCGTCGAAGGGCGGGCGCTACGCCTTCGTCCAGCTCTCGGACCAGAGCGGAACCGTCGAGGTCGCCTTCTTCTCCGAGGTGCTCGCGGCCACGCGCGAGTTCCTCGACACGGGCCGGCCGCTGTTCGTCGCCGCCGACGCGCGGCTCGAGGGCGAGAGCCTGCGCGTGACCGCGCGCGAGGTGCGGCTTCTCGACGACGTGGTGCGCGACGCGGCGACCAGGCTGACCCTGCGGCTCGCCGACGACCGCCCGATCGAGCGGCTGCGCGCGCTGCTCGAAAAGGCGGGCCGGGGGCGGGGCCGGGTGATCCTTCTGATCGAGGACGGGCCACGCGAGATCGCGCTCGCGCTGCCGGACGGCTATGCGATCGACCCGACGTTGGGCCTGGAGCTCGGCGCCGTTCCGGGCATTCTCGAGGTCAGCGAACGTTGATCCATCCGGCGCGGCCCCGCCCGAAAATTCGCGAAGGCCCCGACTTCAGGATTTCTTCCTCGCGATCAGGTTCATGGCGGCGATGCCTCCGGCGACATTGAGCCCTTGGCTGCCCTCGATGCTGACCGGTTGCAGCGTGATCGACTGGTTGCCGCCGCCGACTAGAACATAGGCGCCGCCTCCGAACCCGACCGTGGCGCTTCCGGTGGCGCCGGCATAGTTGCCGTGCAACCCGCCCTGGGCGGCGTCGATCGACGGGGCGAAGACCGCCCAAACGATCACCGCCGAGGAGAGATAGCCGATATCCACCCCGAACTTGGTGATCTTGCCGGTATATTTTTCAGTGTCGCCATGGGCCGACGAGAAGGTGCAGTTCAGGGCTCGCGACGAGCCGAAAACGATCCCCCAGCCACTGGATACGTTGCAGGTCAGGAATCCGAGCTTGATATCGCCCGCGGCCAAGGCGGGCGAGGCGGCGGCCATCGAGACGGAAAGCAGGATCGCCACCGCGGCGAGCGCCGCGTGAAAACGTGATGTCATGATCGAAACCTCCTTGCTGAAGGGGCCGAAGCGTGGTTCTGCCATTCAATATGGACGGGTCGCCGTGCCGGGCGTTCTCTCGCCTCTCAAAAGACCGTGAAAATCGCCCATATGCATCTTTCATCGGGCGAACCACCACATCTGGGGTATTCCCGGCGCGAGCGCGCGCGCCCTGTCGCGACCGATTCAACGGATCATGCGCATAGACCTTGCGGTCGGACGGCGGACAAGCTAAAAACCGGCACCAAATCCACACGCGGGGATGCGGCGGCGGGCCCGAAAGGGCGAAGATCCCGACGTCGATCCGGTGGCCGGCCGATGGCCGGTCCAGCCCCCGTGTCGGGCTAACCGGAAAAGAGGACGTCCGATCATGGCTCTTCCGACCTTTACCATGCGCCAGCTTCTCGAGGCTGGCGTGCATTTCGGGCACCAGACCCGGCGCTGGAACCCGAAGATGGCCCCCTATCTGTTCGGGGTCCGCAACGATTCCCATATCATCGACCTCCAGCAGACGGTGCCGCTTCTCTATCGAGCGCTCGAAACCGTGCGCGACGTGGTCGCGGGTGGCGGGCGCGTTCTGTTCGTCGGCACCAAGCGCCAGGCGGCCGAGCCGGTCGCGGAGGCGGCCAAGCGCTGCGGGCAGTTCTATGTCAACCACCGCTGGCTCGGCGGCATGCTGACCAACTGGAAGACGATCTCGGTCTCGATCCGTCGCCTGCGCGAGCTCGAGGCGCAGCTCGCCGAGGAGCACACCGGGCTGACCAAGAAGGAGCTTCTCAGACTCACCCGCGAGCGCGACCGGCTCGAGCGCGCGCTCGGTGGCATCAAGGACATGGGCGGCCTGCCCGACATCCTGTTCGTGATCGACACCAACAAGGAAGCGATCGCGGTCGCCGAGGCGGTGAAGCTCGGTATTCCCATCGCCGCCGTGATCGACAGCAATTCGGACCCAGACCCGGTTACCTACCCGATACCCGGCAACGACGACGCGCTGCGGGCGATCAATCTCTATTGCCAGCTCGTTTCCAGCGCCGTCCTCGACGGGATTCAGGAGGAGATGCACGCCGCTGGCGTCGATGTTGGCGCGTCGGAATCCGCGCTGGCCGAGGCCGTTCCCGAGGCCGAGGAGAAGGCGAGCGCGGCGGACGCCGAGGCTACCAAGCCCGCGTCCGAGAAAGCCGACGGCGAGGCGGCCGCCGCGCCGGCCGAGGCCGAAAAGGACAAGGCCGCGCCCGTCGAGGAAGCCCCCGCCGAGGAAGTTCCCGTCGAGGAGCCTCCCGCCGAGGCGGCGGCGAGCGAGACCTCCGCCGAGGCGGGCAAAGGCGAGAAAGCCGGCGCGAGCGCCTGAGCCCGCGCCATCCATCGGGCCGCCGACGCGCGTGGCCCGATCGAGCGAAGCATGCGTGAACCGAACGAGGTGATTATGGCCGAGATTTCCGCTCGCCAGGTGAAAGAGCTACGCGACAAGACCGGCGCGGGCATGATGGACTGCAAGAAGGCGCTGATCGAAACCGCGGGCGATCTCGAGGTCGCGGTCGACTGGCTGCGCAAGAAGGGGCTCGCCGCCGCCGCCAAGAAGGCCGGCCGGGTCGCCAGCGACGGGTTGGTCGGCGTCGCCACCGACGGCGTCCGCGCGGCGCTGGTCGAGATCAACGCCGAAACCGACTTCGTCGCCCGCAACGAGGCGTTCCAGGACGCCGTGCGGACCGTGGCCAAGGTCGCGCTGGACACCGGCGGTGACATCGACGCGCTGCGCGACGCGCCCTATCCGGGCGCCGGCATGACCGTCGGCGAGCGCCTGACCGAGCTGGTCGCGACCATCGGCGAGAATATCCAGCTTCGCCGCACGGCCGCGCTGTCGGTCGAGAACGGCACCGTCGCGAGCTACATGCACGGCCAGATCGCTCCCGGCCTGGGGCGCATCGGCGTGCTGGTGGCGCTTTCGTCGACCGGCGACGCCGAAAAGCTCGCCGCCCTCGGCAAGCAGATCGCCATGCATGTCGCCGCCGCCCGGCCCGAGGCCCTGACCGTCGACGAGATCGATCCGGCCGCGGTCGAGCGCGAGCGCAAGGTGCTCGTCGATCAGGCGCGCGCCTCGGGCAAGCCCGACGCGGTGATCGAGAAGATGGTCGAGGGAAGGCTGCGCAAGTTCTATCAGGAAGTCGTGCTCCTCGAGCAGGTCTCGGTGATCGACGGCAAGACCCCGATCTCCAAGGTTATCGAGACCGCCGCCGGCGACGTCGGCGCGCCGGTGGCCATCGCCGGCTTTCGCCGCTTCGCGCTCGGCGAGGGGATCGAGAAGGCCCAAAGCGATTTCGCCACCGAGGTCGCCTCGCAAATCGCGGGCTGAACGCGGCGGCCGCAAAGCGGATGCGGCCGGCCCGGCGATGTAGTATTCTTGCGCCCCGCGCGCGCCGAGCGCACCGTTGAAGGCGACCGCGCGCGGGACCGCATCGTCTGGGACCGTCATGCCGTCAAATCCTGTCTATCGCCGCGTGCTGCTCAAGCTTTCCGGCGAAGCGCTGATGGGCGATCGGGGCTATGGCCTCGACCCCGATACCGTCGCTCGAATCGCGCGCCAGGTGCTCGCGGTCCATGAGCTCGGCGTCGAGATCTGCATCGTCGTCGGCGGCGGCAATATCTTTCGCGGCGTCTCGGGCGCCGCCAAGGGGATGGAGCGCGCGACCGCCGATCACATCGGCATGCTCGCCACCGTGATCAACGCGCTCGCGATACAGACCGCGCTCGAGGCGATCGGCGTCCACACCCGGGTTCAATCGGCGATTCCGATGGACACGGTGTGCGAACCCTTCATCCGCCGGCGCGCGGAACGGCATCTCGAAAAGAAGCGCGTCGTCGTGTTCGCCGCCGGCACCGGCAATCCGTTCTTCACCACCGACACGGCGGCGGCGTTGCGCGCGGTCGAGATGCGGTGCGACGCGCTGCTCAAGGCAACCAAGGTCGACGGCGTCTATTCGGCCGATCCGGTCAAGAACCTGGCCGCCGAGCGTTACGAACGCCTCGCCTATATCGACGTGCTGTCGCGCGACCTCAAGGTGATGGACGCCTCGGCGATCTCGCTTGCGCGTGAAAACGACATCCCCATTCTGGTATTCTCGATTTTCGACAATGGCGGCTTCGCCGAGGTGGTTTGCGGCCGGGGGCGGTCGACGATCATCACCCATGACGCCGCGCCGCCCAAAAAAAGGAAAGTGAACCGTGGCTGACCCGGATATCGACGACCTGACCCGGCGCATGAATGGCGCCATCGAGGTGCTGCGCAAGGAGCTCGCGGGGCTGCGCACCGGCCGCGCCTCGCCGAGCCTGCTCGATCCCGTGACCGTCGACGCCTACGGCTCCCAGATGCCGATCAATCAGGTGGCGACCATCGGCGTGCCCGAGCCGCGCATGCTCACCGCCCAGGTCTGGGACAAGTCGATGGTCAAGGCGGTCGAAAAGGCGATCCGCGACGCGGGCCTCGGGCTCAACCCCATGGTCGACGGCCAACTCGTGCGCGTGCCGATCCCCGAGCTCAACGAGGAACGCCGCGAGGAGCTGACCCGGGTCGCCGCGAAATACGCCGAGCAGGCCAAGGTCGCCGTCCGCAACGTGCGCCGCGATGGCATGGACAAGCTGAAGCGGATGGAGAAGGCGGGCGAAATTTCCGAGGACGAGCACCGCCTCTGGGGCGACGACGTCCAGAAGGTCACGGACGAGCACATCAAGCAGATCGACGAGATGCTCGAGACCAAGCAACAGGAAATCATGCAGGTCTGATCCATGGAGGCCGCCTTATCGCTCGGCTCGAAGCCGCCGCCGCCGGCCCATGTGGCGATCATCATGGACGGCAACGGCCGCTGGGCCAAGGCGCGGGGCCTGCCGCGCATCGCCGGCCACCAGCAGGGCGCCGAGGTCGTTCGCGAGACCGTCGCCCACTGCCGAGAGCTCGGCGTCGGCTACCTCACGCTCTATGCCTTTTCGTCGGAGAACTGGAAACGCCCGGTCAGCGAGATCGACGACCTCATGGGCCTGTTGCGCATCTACTTGAGACGGGAACTTAGAAAACTGGCCGAAGCTTCCATTCGCATGCGTTTTATCGGCAATCGCGAGCGCCTACCCGACGATATCATCGCGCTCGTCGACGAGGCCGAGCGCGCGACCCGCGACAATGGCGCGCTGACGCTCGTCGTGGCGCTCAACTACGGCGGCCGGGGCGAAATCGTCGAGGCGGCGCGGCGGCTCGCCAAGGCGGTCGAGGCGGGCGAGATCACGGCCGACGACATCGACGAGGCGTTGTTCGCCGCGCGGCTGTTCACCACGGGCATTCCCGATCCGGATCTCTTGATCCGAACCAGCGGCGAGCAAAGGCTCAGCAATTTCCTTCTCTGGCAGACCGCCTACACCGAGCTCGTGTTCACGCCCGTGATGTGGCCCGACTTCACGCGCGACCATCTGGAAGCGGCAATCAGCGAGTTTCACCGCCGAGAGCGACGCTATGGCGCCTCGAGTGATTGAGCGCCGGGGCGCGGGCGGGCTCGGCCCCCGCGTCGCCTCGGCGCTCGTGATGGCGCCGGCGGCAATCGGGCTCGCCTATCTCGGCGGCGTCGCCTTCGGCCTGTTCATCGCCGCGCTCGCGGTCTTGATGGCGCAGGAATGGCAGGAGTTCAGCCGGGAAGGGGAGAGCGGGGCGCCATTGGCGCGCGCGGCCTTCGTCGCCGCCGCCACGATTCCCGTCCTGTTCGCGGTCGCCGGGCGAATCGAGATCGCGCTGGCCTCGATCTTGCCGGCGCTCGCGACCGCCGCGCTCGCGGCGCGAATCGGGCGGGCGCGGTCGTCGTGGTGGGCGCTCGGCGTCGTCTATATCGCGCTGCCCTGCATCGCCATCGTCTGGCTGCGGGCCGCGCCCGGACACGGCCGCGAGACGATTTTCTGGCTGTTCACGGTGGTCTGGGCGACCGATATCGGCGCCTATGCCGCGGGACGGTTGATCGGCGGTCCGCGCCTCGCGCCCCGGATCAGTCCCAACAAGACTTGGGCGGGGCTCGCCGGCGGCGTCATCGCGGCGGCCGCGGCGGGAACGGTGCTCGCGCTGCTTTTCGGCATGCCCGTATCGCCGCCGCTGGCGCTGTTCGCCGGGCTTCTCGGGCTGGTCTCCCAGGCCGGTGATTTGTGGGAATCGATGATCAAGCGACGTTTCGGCAAGAAAGACAGCGGCAGCCTCATCCCCGGCCATGGCGGGGTTCTCGACCGGCTGGACGGAATGATGGCGGCGGCCCCGGCGCTCGCGCTGGTGGTCCTCGCGCTCGACGGAGGCGGGGTGCGATGGTAGAGGCGATTGCCCCGACCGCCGTCGCCGCGCCCCGACGCGTCACCATCCTGGGGTCGACCGGATCGGTCGGCGGCAACACGATCGACCTGATCGAGCGCGATCCCGAGGCCTACGAGGTCGTGGCGCTGACCGCGCGCGGCAACGTCGAGCGACTCGCCGCCCAGGCGCTGCGCTTGCGCCCGGGGCTCGCGGTAATCGCCGAGCCCGACCTCTACGGCGCGCTCAAGGAGGCGCTGGCCGGCAGCGGCATCGCGGTCGCGGCGGGTCGAGATGCGCTGATCGAGGCCGCCGACCGGCCGGCCGACTGGGTGATGGCCGCGATCGTCGGCGCGGCGGGGCTCGCGCCGACGCTTGCCGCCGTGCGCCGGGGCGCGATCGTCGCCCTCGCCAACAAGGAGGCCCTGGTCTGCGCCGGCGCGCTGATGACCGCCGAGGTCGCGGCAAGCGGAGCAACCATTCTGCCGGTCGATTCGGAGCACAACGCGATCTTCCAGGTTTTCGACTTCGAGCGCCGCGAGATGATCGACCGGATCATCCTGACCGCCTCCGGGGGCCCGTTCCGAGAATTCGACCCCAAGGACATGGCCGAAGTGACCCCCGATCAGGCGGTCGCCCACCCCAACTGGACCATGGGACGGAAGATCTCGGTCGATTCGGCGACCATGATGAACAAGGGGCTCGAGCTGATCGAGGCCCATCATCTCTTCGCCCTGCCCGGCGAGCGAATCGAGATCGTGGTCCACCCTCAGTCGATCGTTCACAGCCTGGTCGCCTATGTCGACGGCTCGGTCCTGGCCCAGCTCGGCCCTCCCGACATGCGCACGCCGATCGCCTATACCCTGGGCTGGCCAAGGCGAATCCGGACCCCGGCGGCGCGGCTCGATCTCGCCGAAATCGGCACGCTCTCCTTCGAGACGCCGGACGAGAGGCGCTTCCCGAGCCTGCGCCTCGCCCGCCAGGCATTGAAAACCGGCGGTGGCGCGCCTACAATCCTCAATGCGGCGAACGAGATCGCCGTTCACGGGTTCCTGGCAGGCAAGATCGGTTTTCTAGACATCGTGCGGATTGTCGAACGAACGCTCGAACGGGTGCCTTCGGCGCCCTTGACGTCGCTGGACGACGTGGACGCGACCGACGCTGAGGCGCGCGCGGTCGCGGCGACCTTGCTGCGCGGCGAGCGCGATGCCCGCCGGCGGGCCGGGGTCGCCTAGTCGATGGACCTTCTGGGCACCCTCTGGTCCGACCTCGGCGCCCGCGCCGTGGTTTCCTTCCTTTTCATTCTGGGCGTCATTGTCTTCGTCCACGAAATGGGCCATTTCCTGGTCGCGCGCTGGAACAAGGTGCGCATCGAGGTGTTCTCGATCGGCTTCGGCCCCGAGCTGTTCGGCTGGAATGACCGCCACGGCACGCGCTGGAAGGTGGCCCTTCTACCGATTGGCGGCTATGTGCGTTTCTTCGGCGACGCCAACG